>Ga0070710_10000654_pt1 | contig 16459 bp, 17 predicted proteins | sample LARL52metaG_FD_65454 | JGI IMG/M metagenome (GOLD analysis project Ga0070710, IMG submission 65454) | Corn, switchgrass and miscanthus rhizosphere microbial communities from Kellogg Biological Station, Michigan, USA - LAR L5-2 metaG | ecosystem: Host-associated > Plants > Roots > Rhizosphere ... | reverse complement strand
CGATCTGCTGGCCGAGCGGATCGGCGCGGCGCGGGTCGCGGCTGCGCCGGACGCGGTGTCGCGGCTGGTCAAGCGGTGTGCGGGGCTGCCGCTGGCGCTCGGCATCGTGGCCGCCCGTGCGGCGTTCGGGGACTCGCTGACCGCTTTGGCCGATGAGCTGGACGGCGAACGGCTCGACGCGCTCGACGTGGACGACACATCAGGCGTCCGCGCGGTCTTCTCGTGGTCGCTGAGGTCCGTCAGCGAGGCTGCTGCCAGAGTGTTCGTGCTGCTGGGTCTCCATCCTGGTCCGGACTTCTCCGTCGAGGCCGCGGCGAGCCTCGCCGCGGTCTCACGCGTGCAAGCCCGGCGGATGCTCACCGAACTCACCAACGGCAGCCTGGTCATGGCTCAGGGCACCCGTTTCACCCTGCATGACCTCGTGCGGGACTACGTCGCCGAGCGTGCCGCCGAGTTGCCGCCGGACCAGCGCGCCGACGCGTCGCACCGCATGTTCGACCACTACCTGCACACCTCGTTGGAGGCGAACCAGCGGACGGAGCTCAAGGTCAGCTGGACGCCGCTGGCGCCACCCTCGCCTGCCGTCGTCCTGACCGCGGTCCCGGACTCCCAGACCGCGGACGAGTGGTTCCGCGTCGAATGGAGGGTGTTGCTGAGGGTGTTGACGGAGATGGTGGCAGTCGGCGCGGACGATCTGGTGTGGCGACTGGGCTACACCCTGCACCTCCCGTTGCTGCGACCGAGGCGGTTGGTCGAGGCCGAGGCAGCCGAACTGCTCGCCCTGGCCGCAGCGCAACGGCGGGACGATGTTTTCGGCCAAGCCAGGCTGCACCGTTCGCTCGGCGGCGTGTACATCGCCAAGATCGACTACCCCCGGGCGGAACACCACCTGCGCTCCGCGCTGCGATGTGAAGAGGAACTGGGCAACGACAACGGGCGTGTGGACGTGTCCCGTGGTCTGGCATATGTCTTCGAAATGCAGGAACGGTTGCCGGACGCGTTGGAGATGTTGCAGCGTGTGCATCCCATCGTTGCGGGTGGGCTCACAACCACGTACCAAAGAGCTTTGTTCCTGGGTGCGCTTGGCCGTCTTCATCACCGGATGGGTGACAGCGCACGTGGCCTTGAGCTGTGTCTCGAGTCGGACGCGCTGTACACGGAGCTCGATCAATCGGTGGGCAGCGCCGCCGTGGCCGCGGTCTACGCGACCCTCGGCGACATCTACCTGACGATGGGCAGATACGGCGAAGCCGCAGCCCAGTACCAGAGGGCCGTGTCGATGCTGAGGGCCATCCGCGGCGTCGCTGATCTGGCCGATGCGCTGGCGGGGCTGGCGAAGGCCCACATCGCGGCAGGAGACCGCGGAGCTGCTCGGACGGCGCTGGCCGAAGCGGTGCAGATCTACGAGGAGCTGAGGTCCGCGAGAACCGGGAACGCGCGGGAACTGCTCGCTTCACTCGATTAGGTTTGTACCGACCTCTGTGGGGTAGCCAGGAGAAGGATTCCCCACCTGGAGGTGTCATGATCGTTCTCGGTCTGATCCTGCTCGTCGTCGGATGGCTGGCCGGTATCAGCATTCTGACGACCATCGGAGTGGTGCTTCTGGTGATCGGCGCGATCCTCGCCGTCCTCGGCGCAGTGGGCAAGCCGGTCGGCGGTCGTGCGCACTATTTCTAACCGCCGCAGAAGCACGTGAGATGCAAGTAGAAGGGGTGAGCCTCCACAAGGGAGGCTCACCCCTTCTACTTGCGCTGCAACGGCTTTACACGTTGCCCTTGGTGCGGGCGGCCACGGCGAACACTCCGAACGCGACCCCCAGCATGGCCAGAGCTGCGACAGCGGCGACGACAACATCAACAGACATGACTGATGAAACTCCCTCTTGCGATCTCTCCCGTCCTTAATGACGCCGGGGTACCCCCTGACGTTGCCTCGGGTAACGTTTTCGGGGTGAAACTCCGTGCTGTGGAAGCGCGTGTGCTCTCCGTAGCACCGTGGCTGCTCGCGTTGTCGGTCGTCGGGCACCTGTTCATGGTCGCGTTCCAGACGAAGATGACCATGATCGACCTGCTGGTGTACCGCAACGGGTCGCCGCACCTCTTCTCCGGTGACCTGTACGAGTGGCGGCTCGACCAGTACGCGGACGTGTTCCCGCTGCCGTTCACGTATCCGCCGTTCGCGGCCGCGATCTTCACGCCGATGAGCTGGATCCCGTGGGAGGCGTCGCGGTGGGTCTGGCAGCTGATCTGCCTGGCCTGCCTGTACTTCATCGTGCGCACGAGCCTGAAGCTGCTCAAGCTGGGCGACCCGCGGCGCGCGATGCTGTGGACCGCGCTGGTGCTGTGGATCGAGCCGGTGCGCACGACGCTCAACTACGGGCAGATCAACCTGGTGCTGTGCGCGATCCTGATCGGCACGCTCGCGAGTGCGCGCAACTGGGTCGGTGGCGCGGGGGTGGGTTTCACGGCGGGCATCAAGCTGACGCCCGCTATCTCCGGTTTGTACTTCCTGATCCAACGCCGGTGGATGGCCGCTGTGTGGTCGTTCGTCGCGTTTGTGGCGGTGTACGGCATCGGCTGGGCGATTTCGCCGTCGCAGTCGGACAAGTTCTGGTTCGAGCTGCTCGGTGACGCGAGCCGGGTCGGGCCGGTCGGCAGCGCGATCAACCAGTCGATGCGCGGGGCGTTGAGCCGCACGGTCGGCTACGACGTCAAGACCGGGCCGATCTACCTGGTCGCCGTGCTGGTCGCGGCCGCGCTGACGTGGTTCGCGGTCAGCAGGACCAAGGACGTGCTGGCGCTGATCATCAGCGTGCAGATGCTGGGACTGCTGGTGTCGCCGATCTCGTGGAGCCACCACTGGGTGTGGATGGTGCCCGCCCTGCTGTGGCTGATCTACGAGGGCGGACACCTCCTGTGCAAGATCACCGCCGGTCTGTGGCTGCTGCTTACCGGCGGCTACCTGATCTCGTTCCTGCTGCTGGCCCAGCCGAACATCTGGGACTTCCCGCGCCCCTGGATCTTCGTGGTGCTCGGCTGGGGCTACCCGGCGGCCGGGATGCTCACGCTGGTCGCGATCGGCCTAGCAACCCGGCGTAAGAGGGACGAGCTGCTGCCCGGCGATGAGGAAGCTGCCCACGGCGAACCCAGCGGTGTCGCCGGCTGAGGCGGGCTTCCACGAGTCGCGGGCGGCGGCCCAGCCGAGCACGCCGTCGGCGTCCAGCGCGGTGAGGAGCGCCTGCCAGCCCTTCTGCACGTACGGCAGGTAGGTGTCCTTGTCGAGCACGCCCGCGTTGATGCCCGCCGCGAACGCGTAGGTGATCATCGCGGTGGCCGCGGAGTCCTTGCCGGTGGCGCCCCAGAAGCCGTCGTGGTGCTGCAGGTACCGCAGCGTGTGCGCGGACTTGCGCAGCGTCCTGGCGTAGTCGGCCCGGTACGGGTTGTCCTCCGGCAGCGCCAGGATCGCTTTGGCCAGGCCCTGCACGGCCCAGCCGTCGGTCTGCACGTTCAGGCTCCACAGGCCCGTGACCTCGTTGAACGTGCGGTGCTTGAGCGAGCGGTAGGACTGGTACGAGTAGTCGAGCAGGTCCTGGTTCAGGTCGGCCACGGCGATGCGGGTAAACGACGGCAGGGCCATGTTCAGCGCGTCCGGTGACTTCCAGTAGTCGTACTTCCCGGTCCGGGCCTGGGCGTACAGGTTGTCCCGCAGCGGCTGGAGCACCTCCGGCTGCGGGTGGAAGTACGACACGTCGAGGTAGGCCTCGCCGCTGGACTGCGGGTCCGGGGCGTACGGGTTCGCCGGGTCGAGGGGCAGCAGGTACTTGTTCGCCTGCACCCACGGCCACGTCTTGTGGTTGCTGATGCCCGTCGTCCGCACCTGGGCGAGGTTGCCGACGTGGAAGTTCGCGTTGGACCAGTTGTTCGCCTTGAGATCGGTGCCCTTGTCGAGCCAGGCGAAACTGGCCTTGATCATCGTGTCCGTCAGGGCGCACGGCACGGCCTGCGCCGCCGCCGGTGCGATCAGGAGGCTGCCTGCCAGCGCCACGACGAACAAAGGTGTGCGCAACCGCATGAGGGTGTTCCCTCTCCTATCCGCGGGCGGCGGCAGCGCACATCTTCACCGAATCAGGCCAGCGCGTCCAGGATCCCGTCGATCTCCTCGGCGAGAGATACGTCCAGCGCGGTGATTCCTCCCTTGTAGTGGGTGCTCAGGCGGAAGGTGAGGGTCTTGTAGCGGATGTCGACGTCCGGGTGGTGGTTGTCGTTCTCCGCGACCTCCGCGACCCGGTTCACGACCATGATCGCCTGCGCGAAGCTCTCCAGCTCCACGGTCCTGACCAGCACCGCGTCCTGGGCGGTCCAGTCGGGCAGCTTGGGCAGCACGTCGTTCAGCTGATCGTCGCTCAACAGCTCGGCCATGTCCTGATCGTCCCACCACGTCACGTAAGCTGCGCGTTTGCCACGGGAGTCCGGTGAAGCGCCGGGCTGAGAGGAGGGCTCGCAAGCCCTCGACCGTCCACCTGATCCGGGTCATACCGGCGTAGGGAGAGATTTGACGTGAGAAGGATTTTCGCTGTCGTCGCCGCTTTGGCGCTGACCGGTTGTTCGGCCGGTACGCCGACCGGGCCGCAGGCGCACGAGGTCACGTTGGTGACCCACGACTCGTTCGTCGTGAAGCCCGAGGTGCTGGACGAGTTCCAGAAGTCGTCGGGGATCAAGGTCAAGCAGATCGCGAACGGTGACGCGGGCGAGCTGACGAACAAGCTGGTGCTCACCAAGGCCAACCCGATCGGCGACCTGGCGTTCGGCGTCGACTCGACGTTCGCCTCGCGGGCGCTGTCCGAGGGCGTGTTCGCCGCGTACGCCTCGCCCGAGGCCTCGAAGGGCGCGCAGCGGTACAAGGTCGACGACACCGGGCGTCTGCACGCCGTGGACGTCGGTGACGTGTGCCTGAACATCGACCCCGCGAAGCTCGGCGGCGCCGAGCCGACCTCGTACGAGGACCTCGTCGACCCGAAGTTCAAGGACAAGCTGGTCGTGGAGAACCCGGCCACGTCCTCGCCGGGGCTCGCGTTCCTGCTGGGCACGATCGCGAAGTTCGGCGAGAACGGCTGGCAGGAGTACTGGACCAAGCTCAAGGCCAACGGCGTGAAGGTCGTGAGCGGCTGGGAAGAGGCCTACAACCAGGAGTTCTCCGCCACCAAGGGCACGCGGCCGATCGTGGTGTCGTACGCCTCGTCGCCGTCGGCCGAGGGCGGGAAGACGAAGGCCGTGCTGGACACCTGCTACCGGCAGGTCGAGTACGCGGGTGTGCTGGCCGGGGCCAAGAACCCCGCCGACGCGCAGAAGGTGCTCGACTTCCTGCTGGGCGAGAAGTTCCAGGCCCAGGTGGCCGAGCAGATGTACGTCTACCCGTCACGTGAGGGCGTCGCGCTGCCCGAGTCGTGGGCCAAGGACGCCCCGCTGCCGCCGAACCCGCAGACCCTGCCCGCGGACAAGGTGAAGGACAACCGCGAAGCCTGGGTCGAGCAGTGGCGCAAGCTCGTGCAGGGCTGATCTCGCCCGGTCTGGGCGTGGTCCGTCTGGTCGAGCGGCGGCACGACGACGGGGAGGCCTGATGGTGGTGCGGTCCGGCCGGTCGCCGGCGGCGCGAGGCCTGATCTCGGCGCGCACCGGCTGGTCGGCGGCCTCCTTGCTGCCGCTGGCCTTCCTCGCGCTCTTCTTCGCCTGGCCGGTCCTCGCCATCGTCTCGCTGGGCTTCCGCAAGGGCGGTGTCGCCGAGGCGCTGCTCTCGGCCGAGACCTGGCAGCTCGTCGGCTTCACCCTCGGCCAGGCCGCCGCGTCCACCCTGGTCGCGGTGGCCGCCGGGCTGCCGGTGGCGTTCGTGCTGGCCCGGTGCCGGTTGCGCGGCCTCGGGATCGTGCGCGCGGCCGTGATGGTGCCGTTCGTGCTGCCGACCGTGGTGGTGGGTCTGGCGTTCCGGACGTTCTGGCCGGACGGCGGGGTGCTCCCGATCGTGCTGGCCAACGCGTTCTTCAACGTCGCGGTGGTCGCGCGGACCGTGGGCGGGCTGTGGGCGCACACGGATCGGCGGGCCGAGGACGCGGCTCGGGCGCTCGGGGCTTCCCGGCCGCGGGCGTTCGTCTCGGTCGTGCTGCCGGCGCTGGCGCCCGCGATCGGGTCCGCGGCGGCGGTGGTGTTCCTGTTCTGCGCCACCAGTTTCGGGGTCGTGCTGGTGCTGGGCGGGTCGCGGTACCGGACCCTGGAGACCGAGATCTACCTGCGGACGGTCGAGCTGTTCGACCTGTCCGGCGCTGCGGCGTTGTCGTTGTTGCAGTTCGGCGCGGTGCTCGCGGTGCTCGTGCTGGGGGCGTTGGCCCGGAGACGGCGGGAGACCGCGTTGTCGTTGCGCGGCAGGGAAGAGCTGGCGCGGCGGCCGTCCGGTGGCGAGTGGTACGTCGTCTTGGCCGCTCTTGCCGTCGTGGTGGCGTTGCTGACGCCGGTCGTCGGACTGCTGGCGCGCTCACTGTCCACTCGGGACGGTTGGAGCTTCGCGGGGTACGCGGCGCTGACGTCGCGTGGCGATCGCGGAACGCTGGCGGTGACCGGTCTCGACGCGGCGGTGAACTCGGTGCGGACGGCGTTCGACGCGACGTTGGTGGCGTTGGTGGTCGGGGTGTTCTCGGCGGTGGTGCTGGTCGGGTTGCGGCGGTCGGGAGGCAGGGTCGCCGAGCTGCTCGACACGGCGTTGATGCTGCCGTTGGGCGTGTCGGCGGTGACGGTCGGTTTCGGGTACCTGGTGACGATGGACGCGTTGCCGGGCGACTTCCGGACGTCGCCGCTGCTGGTGCCGTTGGCGCAGGCTCTGGTGGTGACGCCGCTGATCGTGCGGATGGTGCTGCCGGTGCTGCGGGCCGTGGACGAACGGCTGCGGCAGGCGGCGGCGACGCTGGGTGCCTCGCCGGTGCGGGTGTGGCGCGAGGTGGACCTGCCGCTGGTCGGACGGTCGCTGGTGGCGGCGGCCGGGTTCGGGTACGTGGTGGCGCTGGGCGAGTTCGGGGCGACGAGCTTCCTGGCACGGCCGGACGCGCCGACGTTGCCGGTGGTGATCGCGCGGTTGATGGCGCGGCCGGGGGAGTTGAACAGCCAAATGGCATACGCGGCGTGCGCGCTGCTGATGGTCGTCACGGTCGGGTGCGTGCTGCTGATCGAACGGTTGCGCGTGCCGAGCAGCGGGGAGTTCTGATGGCGCTGGAGCTCGACTCGATCACCGTCCGTTATGGACAGACGGCTGCGGTGTCGGACGTGTCGCTGTCCGTGGCGGACGGTGAGGTCGTGGCTCTGCTGGGGCCTTCTGGCTGCGGGAAGTCGACGCTGCTGCGCACGATCGCGGGGCTGGAGAAGCCTTCTTCCGGTTCGGTGCGGTGGGATGCGACGGATCTGGCGGGCGTTCCGGTGCACCGGCGCGGGTTCGGGCTCGTCTTCCAGGACGGGCAGCTGTTCCCGCACCGGTCGGTGGCCGGGAACGTGGCTTTCGGGCTGCGGATGCACGGAGTGGACCGCGAGGACCGCGAGAAGCGGGTGCTGTCGCTGCTGGAGCTCGTCGGGCTGGAGGGGTATGCGGACCGGCGCGTGACGCAGCTGTCCGGCGGTGAGCAGCAACGGGTGGCGCTGGCACGGGCGCTGGCTCCCTCGCCGCGGTTGTTGCTGCTGGACGAACCGCTGTCGGCGCTGGACCGGGCGTTGCGGGAGCAGCTCGCGGTCGACCTGGCGCGGCTGCTGCGCGAGGCCGCGACGACCGCGCTGGTCGTGACGCACGACCACGACGAGGCCTTCACGCTGGCCGACCGGGTGGCGATCATGTCGCGCGGCCGGATCGTGCAGGTCGGGCCGCCGGCCGAGGTGTGGTCGTCGCCGGTCGACGTGGAGACCGCGAAGTTCCTGGGGTGCAACAAGTTCGTGCCCGGTTCGTTCGTCGGGCTGGACGTCGCGCGGGTCGGGCTGCGGGCCACGGCGTTGCGGGTCGACGACTCCGGACCGTTGGAGGGCACGGTGCTGGAGCGGGTGCATCGGCGTGATCACGTGCGGTTGCTCGTGGAGATCGACGGCGACGAGTACGAGGCCGTCGGACCGGTGTCGGTGGGCGACCGGGTGCGGCTCCAAATTGACTTGGACGGCGTTGCCCGAATCGGTTAGCTGGGGGTCCTATGGGATCTCTTGAAGGACGAGTCGCGCTCGTCACGGGCGTGAGCAGGCGACAGGGCATCGGGTACGCGACCGCTGGGCGGTTGGCGGCGTTGGGTGCGGATCTGTTCGTGCAGCACCACGTGCCGCACGACGCTTTACAGCCGTGGGGCGCCGACTCGATCGACGACGTCATCGCGGGCATCGGTGGCCGCGTGCGGCACCTCGGCCTCGATCTGACCGAGCCGGATGCGCCGGACCAGCTCGTGGCCGCCGCGGTCGAGGCGTACGGGCGCGTCGACGTGCTCGTGTGCAACCACGCGCTCAGCGGATCGGACGGACCGTTGGGCAAGCTGGACGCGGCCATGCTCGACCGGCACTACGCGGTGAACACGCGGTCGTCGATCCTGCTGATGCAAGCGTTTGCGCGTCAGCACGACGGTGCGCGGGCCGGGCGGGTCGTGTTCATGACGTCCGGGCAGAACCTCGGGCCGATGCCGAACGAGGTCGCGTACGCGGCGTCGAAGGGCGCGCTGATCGGGATCATGTCGACGCTGTCGCACCACCTGATCAGGCAGGGGATCACGATCAACGCCGTGAACCCCGGTCCGACCGACACCGGTTACGCGAACGAGGAGACGCGGGAGTGGGTGCGGGAACGGATGCCGCTGGGGCGCTGGGGCGAGCCGGACGACGCCGCCCGGCTGGTCTCCTGGCTGTGCACCGACGACGCCGGGTGGATCACCGGTCAGGTGATCAACAGCGAGGGCGGCTTCCGCTGACGAAAACACCGAAGGGCGCCTTCATCCACCTCACGTGGATGAAGGCACCCTTCAGCGAGAACTAGCTGTCCTTCGTGACCAGGCGGATCGCCGCCAGCCCCGTGCCGATCAGCAGGTAGCAGCCCGCGAGCAGCGTGCTGTTCCAGATCTGGTCGGTCGGGATCGGGTCGCGCATCACGTCGACCAGGCCGGGGAACCCGGTCGTGATCAGGAACGGGTGCAGCCAGTCCAGGGACGAGAACTGCCCCAGCACCTGGAACACGATGATCGTCGTCATCGTCGCCGCCTGCACCACCAGCGGGTGCTCGGTGGTCGCGCTGACGGCGAGGGCGACCGCGCCGATCGACACCATCTGGAACGTCACCAGCACGATGAACAACGCGATGCGCAGCAGGCCTTCACCGGTGCTCAACGTCGTTCCGGTGAGCGTCACCATGCCGTTGGTGCCCAGGAACGCGGTGCCGGCGATGATGCCCACGACCGCCATCAGCGTGACGGCGAAGAGCGACATCGCGGTGAGCCCGAACAGCTTCACGAACAGCAGCCGCACCCGTGACACCGGCGCGACGAGCAGGCCGCGCAACGTGCCGTGCTGGGCTTCGCCCGCAAGGCCGTCCGCTGCCCAGATCGACGCCACCAGCGGCAGCAGCAGGTTGAGCGACAGGAACAACGTGAAGATCGGCACGACCAGGCCGTTGCCCTGCAGGATCGCGGCGATGCCCGGCCCGCCACCGCTGTCGCCGGCGGCCCAGATGCCGAAGCTGATGATGATCGGCACCAGGGCCAGGCCGAACAACCCGATGATGGTCCGCGGCCGGCGCAGCATCCACCGCATCTCGGAACCGAACTGACGCGCGATCATCGCGGTCCCCCGTCCAGCGTGTCCACAGAGGACATTCCGCGCTCTGCCTCCTCGGCCTCGGTGAGCCGCGCGAACAGCTCCTCCAGGCCGGTCTTCCACCGCGTCGCCTCGTAGACCCCGACACCGGCCTTCACCAGCGTCTCGATCACCTGCGGCGCACTGGTTCCGGCGAGCTCGACCCGCAGGCCCTCGCCGAGCGGCCGGGCGGAGATCTTGGCGCTGCGCAGTGCGCTCAGCGCGGTCTCGACGTCCGGGGTGATCACCTGGAGCGCCGAGCCGCCCGCCTGCAGCAGTTCGGTCAGCTCTCCTTGCGCCACCACGGTTCCGCGGTGCAGGACGGCGACGTGCGTGCAGGTCGCCTCGACCTCGCTGAGCAGGTGGCTGGAGACGAGCACGGTCGTGCCCTGCCGGTGCAGCTCGGCGATGATCCTGCGGATCTCGCGCGTGCCCGCCGGGTCGAGGCCGTTGGTCGGCTCGTCCAGCACGACCAGCTTGCGCGGCACGAGCAACGCCGCGGCCAGGCCGAGACGTTGCTTCATGCCGAGCGAGTACCCCCGGTACCTGCGGTGGGCGGCCTGGGCGAGCCCGACGCGTTCGAGCGCGTCCTCGACCGCCTGCTTGATGCCGCGCTTCTCCAGGAGCGGTTCGAACGCGGCACACCTGACGAGGTTCTCCCGCCCGCTCAGGAACGGGTGGAACCCCGGACCCTCGACCAGCGCGCCCACGTGCGGAAGCGCCTGTTCCGCCCCGTCCGGAAGGGGCTTGCCGAGCAGCTCGATCTCCCCCTGCGTCGGTCGCACCAACCCGAGCAGCATCCGGATCGTGGTCGTCTTGCCCGACCCGTTGGGGCCGAGCATGCCGAGCACGGCCCCCTCCGGCAGCTCCAGGTCGACGCGGTCGACGGCGACCGTGCTCCCGTACTCCTTGCGCAGACCTCTGGTCCGCGCGGCGACGGCGGTCGACTTCTCCGTCGTCACCGGCGCGCTGGTCGAGGTGGTCACTTCACCTGTCCGATCGTGTCGAACAGCACCTGCTCGGGCACGGCGCCCGCGACCACGCGGCCGTCGTCCGCGATCAGGACCGTGGCGACCTTCGTGGTGAACAGCTTGCCGGTGCCCCAGCTGCCGCTGACCTTCTTCGTGAACCGGTCCACCAGCCCCTGAGCCTCGGCCGGCACCTTGGTCATGGCCTCCGCCGGGATCCTCGCCCCGACGACCGTGTCCCAGCCGCTGCCGAAGATCTGCGGGTTCTCACCCCGCAGCGCCTGCTCCAGACCCAGTTCGGGCTTCTGGTGCTGCTTGTTCTCCTTGGCCTTCGGCGTGGTGACCTTGGCGCCGGCCGGCGGCGTGAACTCGAACAGCTTCGCGTCCTGCGGCCCCACGTTGATCTGGCTGAAGCCGACGGTGGCCGCCGGGTCCGCCGTGCCGTTGGTGAGGACCGCGACCCGCAGCGGCATCTTCAGTTCGGAGTCGACCGCGATCCGGACCTCGCGGACCAGGGTCTTCTCGGTGGCCTTCGGGGTCAGCACCAGTTCGTAGGCCGCGCGGTTGGCCACTCGGGCCGTGCCGTCGACCGTGATGTCGCTGAACTCCTTGGTCTTACCGATGATCTCCTTGGCCGCGGAGGCCGGGTCGGCCGCCTTCTGCTCGGCTGAGTCCGGCTTGGCGGAACCGAGCCGGTCGAAGCCCTCGGACTTCGTCACCTCGTTGTCCGCCGAGTTCCACGACCACACGGTGGTGCCGTCGTTGACGATCGTCTGCTCGGACTGACCGTTCGGCAGGGCGAGCCGGAACTTGCCGTTGCCGTCCGACCAGATCCGCGCGCTGTGCTTGCCGTCGGCGAGCTGCGGGATCTCGGCGATGGCCGGGAGACCGAGCTTGTTGTCGACCTCCACGGTGCCGCCGAACGCGCCCGGCTTCGCGGTCAGGACCTGCTCCACCAGGGTTTCCGGGGAGACGGTCGGCAGTGATGGTGGCTGGCCCGCGCCTGCGGGCATGGCGAGCAGGCTGAGGCCTGCCGCTCCGGTGAGCACACCGGCCGCTGCCGCGGCCAGGGTCACCTTTCGCTTGTTCATTCTTCTGTCCCCTCCTCCAAGGGCTTGTGGGTCCAGCTTGGCGGTGGGTTGCTGAGATGGTGCTGAGACTAGCTCCACCAGCGGTTTTGTGCCTGCCGGCAGCGGTTTTCGAAGCGTTGCTGAGAGTCGGCTGAGATCTTGCGGGCGACGGGGCCGGGAGCGCGGCATGCTGTGCGGTGTGAAGCCTCGAGTGCTGGTCGTGGACGACGAAGTCGGCGTGCGCCGGGCGTTGGAGCGTGGGCTGGCGGCCGAGGGGATGGAGGTCGTCACGGCCTCCGATGGACCCACGGCGTTGCGGGTGGCGTTGACCGGGGCGTTCGACGTGGTGCTGCTGGACATCATGTTGCCGGGGCTGTCCGGGTACCGGGTGTTGCAGCGGATGCGGGCCGACGGGGTGCGGACGCCGGTGCTGATGGTGTCGGCGAAGGACGGGGAGATCGACCAGGCGGACGGGCTGGACCTCGGCGCCGACGGGTACCTGGTGAAGCCGTTCAGCTTCGTGGTGCTGGTGGCGCAGGTCCGGGCGTTGCTGCGGCGCGGGAGCGGGGCGCGGCGGAGGCTGACGCTGGGGGACCTGGTCGTCGACCGGGGGTTGCGTGAGGTCAGCTGGGCCGGGCAGGACGTGTCGCTGAGTCCGCGTGAGTACGCGGTGCTCGACGTGCTGGCGTCGCGGGCGGGGTCGGTGGTGACCAAGGACGAGCTGCTGCGGACCGTGTGGGGCGACGAGCAGGCGGCCACGCGGAACGCGGTCGAGGTGTACGTGGGGTACCTCAGGCGCAAGCTGGAGGCGGTCGGGGCGGGGGAGGTCGTGCGGACCGTGCGGGGGCACGGGTACATCGCGTCGACTCCGGACCTCGACAGCGCGCTGGGGAACAGGTGAGTCCTCGCCGCTGGTGGTTCCGGCGCACGTTGCGCTTCCGGATCACCGTGGTGGCGACCGGGGTGGCGTTGTTGTGCCTGCTGGCTTTCACGGGGCTGGCGCCGGCGTTGATCGGGCTCATCCAGATCACCGCGGTGGACCAGGAGCTGGCGAAGTCGCCGCCGCGGGTGCTGGACGTGTCCGGGGTGCCGGTGGACGGGAAGCCGCCGCTTCCGTTGACGGCGCAGGACATCCGGACGCTGAAGGCCGGGGAGCCGGTGCTGCGGCTGGAAGGGCCCTCCGCGCAGCGCTGGCGGGGGCGGGTGGTGTTCACCGGGGACGGGACGCCGCGGCTCGAGGTGTACGGCAGCACGTTGCTCGGGTACGAGAAGGCCAACACGCTGGGCACGCGGTGGCTGGCGGTGGCGGCGGTGCTGGTGGCCGGGTTGGTGGGGATCGCCACCTGGTTGTCGGTGCGGTCGTCGCTGCGGCCCGTGGAACGGATGCGGGTGGCGGCCGGGGAGCTGCCGCACGGGGAGCGGTTGCCGGTGCCGCCGTCACGGGACGAGCTGCAGGCGTTGGCCGAGGCGCTCAACGCGTTGCTGGCACGGCGGGACGAGGCGTCGGACCGGTTGCGGCGGTTCACCGGGGACGCGGCGCACGAGCTGAGGTCACCGGTGGCGTCGGTGCGGGCGCAGGCCGAGGTCGCGGTGGCGCATCCCGATCCGGACTTCTCGATCGAGGTGCTGGAGTCGGTGGTCGAGGAGTCGATCAGGCTCAGCGCACTGGTGGACTCGCTGCTGATCCTGGCTCGGGCGGACACCGCGGCGCCGCCGCGGGCCGAGGCGGTGGACCTGGTGCTGGAGGCCGAGGCGGCGATCGCCCGGCTCGGCACGGAGCTGCTGGTGCGGTTGACCGCGCCGCCGTCGGCGTGCCTGGTGGCGGCCACCAGGTCCGAGGTCGAGCTGGTGCTGGACAACCTGATGCGGAACGCGGCGCGGTACGCGTACTCCACGATCACGCTGACGTTGGTGCCGGTGGGGCGGGACGTGCGGTTGCTCGTGGACGACGACGGGCACGGGATTCCCGTCGAGCACCGGACGAAGGTGTTCGACCGGTTCCACCGCGTCGAGGAGGACCGCGGACGGGCGTCCGGCGGGTTCGGGCTGGGGCTGGCGCTGGTGGCGCATCTCGTGCAACGGCGGGGCGGTTCGGTGCGGGCCGCCGAGTCGCCTGCCGGTGGTGCGCGTTTGGAGATCCGCTGGCCGTCCTGGTAGGCAACCTCAGTGCCAGAGTTGCGAGCGTCGGCGCTGGTCGACGCGCCTGTTGCCGTTGTTGCCGGTGCCCTGCTGGACACCGCGTTGATCACCGGGTTCGGGGTGAGGGTGCCCGGCGCTCTGCTGTGCCTCGGGGACGTGCTCACCGGGCCGCTCGGGGTCGAGCTGACGGTCACGCGGGCTGACCTGTCCGGGGTGTCGGCGGCGGGGGACTTCCTGGAGCTGCACACGGATCTCGTGGTCACCGGGGCCGGGACGATGGTGGTCGACCGGGTCAGCTGGACGACCGTCGGCGGGGTGGTCGGACGGTTCGCGGACGTCACGGTCGGGCGCGGGATGGCGTTGCGGGTGCTGGAGAAGCGGTCCGCGCTGCTGGCGCAGCGGTGCCAGGAGCTGAGCGCGGCACGGGTGGTCGTCGGGGCCGCGATCGTCCGGGGTGGACGGTTGCTGGCCCAGCAGCGGTCCTACCCGGAAAGCCATGCGGGACAGTGGGAACTTCCCGGCGGGCGGGTCGAGGTCGACGAGAAGCCGGAGGACGCGCTGGTGCGCGAGTGCGTGGAGGAGCTCGGCGTGTCCGTCGTGGTCGGTGAGCAGGTCGGGCCGGACGTGCCGTTGAAGGAGGACGTGGTCCTGCGGATCTACGCGGCCGAGCTCGGCGGCGGTGAGCCGGAAGCGTTGGAGCACAACGCTGTCCGGTGGCTCACCGCCGACGAGCTGCCCGGGGTGGACTGGCTGCCCGCCGACCGGGTGCTGGTCCCGGCCCTTCAGCGGCTCCTCAACTGAGACCGGACAGGCGCAGGGCCGCGTTCAGCCGGTGCTGGGCGCGGTCGCGGGCCCTTTCCGCGCCCGCCTTGCGGATGCGGTCCAGTTCCGCCGGGTCGGCGAGGAGCTCCAGCGTGCGGTCGCGGACCGGGCGGAGCTCCTCGATCACCGCTTCGGCCACGACGTTCTTGAGGTCGGCGAACCTGCTCGTGTAGTCCTCCGGTTCCTTGCCGGTGCACGAGGTGAGGATCTCGGTCAGGTTCGCGATGCCCTCGGTCGACGAAACCGCGCGGCGGACCTTGCGGCGCACCAGGTCCGGTTCGTCGAGGAGAAACACGACACCTGCGGAGTTCTGTGCGGACTTGTCCATTTTGCGCGTCGGGTCCGACAGGTCCTTGATGCGTGCACCCACTTTCGGCACGACGGCCGTCGGGACGATGAACGCCTCGCCGTAGGCGTGGTTGAAGCGGCGGGCGAGCGCGCGGGCCAGTTCCACGTGCTGGAGCTGGTCCTCGCCGACCGGGACCTCCGCCGTGCCCTGCAACAGGATGTCCGCGGCCATCAGCACCGGATAGGTGAGCAGGCTGAGGCGCACGGAGTCGCGGCCGAGCGACTTCTCCTTGAACTGGATCATGCGCGCGGCCTCGCCGTACGTGCAGGTGCACTCCAGAACCCAGTTGAGCGCCCCCAGTTCGCGGATCAGGTCGCTCTGGACGCAGGTGCTCTCCGGGGCGATGCCGCTCGCGATGAGCACGGCGAACTGCTCGCGCGCCAGGGATCGCAGGCGTTGCGGGTTGTGCGACGACGTCATCGCGTGCAGGTCGCTGATGAAGTACACGTCGTCCGACGTGCCTTCACGTGCCCACGTGCGCAGCGCGCCCAGGTAGTTGCCCAAGTGGACCTGGCCGGAGGGCGTGATGGCGGAGAGCCGGATCATGTCGTTGGTCCTTTCGTGAAGGACCGCCAGGACGAAACGCACAAAAAAGCCGCCCGTCCCAGGCGGCCTGTGGGTGCGTCAGCGCACTGCTACTCCGGCCGCCTGAAAGCGGCCCACCAGAAGGTGTTCAGAGTGCGCACGATCACCAGTATAGGACTACGGTTGCAGGATGTTCATCGTGCTGCTGAAGTACGTCGCGCCACTGGAACAGATCGACTACGCCCTCCCCGACCACCGCGAGTGGGTCGAGAAGCAGTACGAGCGAGGGCTGTTCCTCGCGTCGGGGCGTCAGGTGCCGAGGACCGGCGGCGTGATCATCACGCGGCCCATGCCCCGCGGCAAGCTCGAAGCGCTGCTCGCCACGGACCCGTGGGCCGAGCAGAAGCTGGTGAAGTACGAGATCTGCGAGTTCGAGGCGACGCGGACGGCGCCGGAGCTCATGAAGCTGAACGAGGCCGTGCTGCAGGGCTAACGCTGTTTGGCGTCGAGCCACTCGATCGCCGCGTCGAGCGCGTCGCCGTCGTCGACGAGCGTCCGCGGGGCGATCGGGGTGTTGCCGTACGTCCTGCCCGTGCGGTCGGCCAGGTGCGCGGACGTGACCGCGAGCCGCGCCCCGTCGGGCAGCGGGAACGACCGGTTCGCCGTCGCGCGACCGGCGGTCGGTGCACCGAAACTGCGCGTGTCCGGCGCGCCGAGGAACGACACGAGCACGGCCTCGCCGGA
>Ga0070710_10000650_pt1 | contig 16572 bp, 17 predicted proteins | sample LARL52metaG_FD_65454 | JGI IMG/M metagenome (GOLD analysis project Ga0070710, IMG submission 65454) | Corn, switchgrass and miscanthus rhizosphere microbial communities from Kellogg Biological Station, Michigan, USA - LAR L5-2 metaG | ecosystem: Host-associated > Plants > Roots > Rhizosphere ... | reverse complement strand
CTCCCTCGACCAGCAATTGACCTATATCACCCGCCTCTATCCGGAGGAGATGCACGTCGTCGCTTCCCGCGACATCAAATCGATCCAGGACCTGAACGGCAAGAAGGTGAACTTTGCCGAGGCCAAATCGAGCACCGAGATCACCGCGCGCGACGTCTTCGGCCTGCTGTCCATCAACGTCGACGAGGTCAACATCAACGAGGCGGATGCGATCGCCGCGATCAAGTCCGGCCAGATCGCGGCCACCGTGGTGATCTCCGGCAAGCCCGCCGAGGTCATCTCGCGCATCGGAGCGAACGACAATTTGCACCTCCTGGAGGTCCCCTACACGTCGGCGCTGGAGAACATCTATTCGCGCGGTGAGCTCGAGCCACAGCTCTACCCCAATCTGATCGACGCCGGGAAAAACCTGCAGACCGTCGCGGTCGATGCCGTCATGATCACGATCAACTGGCAGCCGGCGACCGACCGCTATCGCCGCGTAGCCAAATTCGTGGAAGCCCTGTTCAGCAAGTTCCCCGAGCTGCAAAAATCCCCCAGACATCCGAAATGGCGGGAGGTTGACCTCAGCAAGGACCTGCCCGGCTGGGACCGTTTCCCGGTCGCGCAATATTGGCTGCAGCAGGACAAGTTCGCGGAGTTCGTCTCCAAGCGTCAGGTCGGCGATGCCTCGAATCCCGCCGACAAGCAGCGCCTGTTCAAGGAATTCCTCGAATGGACGCAGAACGAGGCCAAGAAGCGCTGAAGACTCCGCTCCTGGTGTCTCTTTCAAACAGGGTTGATCTCGCCCCTGCATTGCGTTGACCTCCGGCAGGTCGGCGCTCTATTCCTGCGCTGCGCGAGTTGTTCCCGGCTCGCCGACCCGCAAATCGGCCGAAGCCTGATGCCGCATGGCGGCGCCTGCCTCCGGACCGCGTCCAGACCTGGTTTTGTCCTGTGTCCGCATCAAAGCCGCCGCTTGCCCAATTCGAGCACGTGTCCCTCTCTTTCGAGACGCCCAACGGGGTGCTCAAGGTGCTCGACGACGTGAGCTACGAGATTTTGGAGGGCGAGTTCGTCTCCATTATCGGTCCCTCCGGCTGCGGCAAGACCACGATGATGAACATGCTGGCGGGGTTTCAGAAGCCGACGGCGGGATCGGTGACGTTCGACGGCCGGCCTATCTTGGGACCCGGGCCCGAACGCGGCGTCATCTTTCAGGACTACGGCGTGTTTCCCTGGCTCACCGTCAAGGACAACATCGGCTTCGGGCTGAAACTGAAGGCCAATCACGTCCCGCTCAAGGAGCGCGACGACATCTGTGCGCACTACCTCGCTTTGATGGGGCTTTCGGACTTCGCCAACTCCTATCCCAAACACCTGTCGGGCGGCATGCGCCAACGGCTCGCGATCGCGCGGGCCTACGCAGTCAAGCCGAAATTTCTGCTGATGGACGAGCCGTTCGGCGCGCTGGATGCCCAGACCCGGTTGAACATGCAAAACCTGCTGCTGCAGGTGCTCGGGGCCGAAGGCAAGACCGTGATGCTGATCACCCATTCGGTCGACGAGGCGATCTATCTGTCCTCGCGCATCATCGTCGTGACGGCGCGGCCGGCCCGCATCAAGCGGATCATTGACATCGATTTTCCCTATCCGCGCCAGGAGGCGATCCAGGAGCGAGCCGAATTCGGCGAAATCAGGAAGCTCGTTCGCGAGCTCGTCATGAGCGAATACCAGGCGCAGCAGGCCCAAAGCGTGGTGCGGTTCTCGGAATAAGAGCCGACCGCTGCCTTGATCGCGATCGCGGGCCCGGCCGTCGTTGTCATCAAATCATCGCAGTTGTCCGTAGTCGTACGGACCCGCCTCGCGTGCAGATACTCCCGCGCAGGCTGCAATCGGTTGTCCGCAGGGAAAAACAACCAGTAGTGCCCCTTCGTCGCAAAAATTGCATCGCTTTCAACTCACACGCGTCCACACTTTAGACGAAGTTTAAGCATAGACGAGGTGCCCTTGTGGGCGCGCGGCAACCAAGTCAATTTGGGCGAGCAAGAGGTCGGGACGTCAGATCAAGCATCGTGCGATCTGCCGGTGTCTTCTGACACAACCTTTGCGAATCCATTGGCGCGGGGCGGCGTTGGAGTGCAGAGCCAAACCTAACTGAAGAATTAGTCGGCACTTGCGTGCGCGCGAAGCCTTGCGGTTTCGCGATCCCGTTCGTCTGCCGTCTCGGGCCTTGAGTAGAGTGAGGTTGTAGCGTGAGCGACTCGGACAAGACTCCCGGTCCAGACGATCCTGCCTACTACGCGCCACGCCGATTGCGCGATATCGGTGCCGCTGCCGACAGGAACTGGCGGCTGGCGCCCCATCAGGACCGGCCACCCCCGGCAGCGCAGCACCTGCCCGCGCATGTCCCTCCGCCGGATTTCAGGCTTTCAAAGGACGGCGACCGCCGGTCGCGGGGCCGCTCCGACGCATTCAACGAAGCGCTCGCCAAGGTTTTGCGAGAACAGATGGAATCTGAGCAGGGCGGCGACGGCCTTGCCGAAATGCGACGATCGTCGTTTCGAGCACTGGCATCGTTTGCGTTCGCGGGCGCGACCGCCGCACTGGTTGCGCTGACCTGCTTTGCGCTCATCTCCCCGGAGCCCGGCCTCGGCGGAAACCGCATCCTGGCAGCGCTCGGATCCTGGCAGACGATCAGGTCCTTCGCGCCGCAACCGGCGCCGCGCAATGTCTCGGCGCTGGTGGTCCGCAACCAGAGCGGCCTCGTCGGTGAACTGCTGGAGCTCGGGGTCAGCGTCAACCAGCCGAACCCGGGCGCGACGGTTGCCATCAAGGGGCTGCCTGATGGCGCCAAGCTCTCCGACGGGACGCGGAAAAGTGCCGGGGAATGGCGGGTCCGCGCGGAGGACGTCGCCGACACCAAGGTGATGCCGCCAATGGATTTCGCCGGCGACATGAATCTGGCGGTCGAATTGCGCGATGGCGATGGCGCGGCACAGGTCACGAGTTCCCTGCAGCTCACCTGGAAGCCGGCTGCGCACGTAAGCGAGGCGGTCGCCCTGAGCGCGGTCGCCGCGCCTGTGATTGTTCCGGCTGCGCCGGCACCGGCGCTCGCTGCGGCCTCGCCTGCACCGGTCGTTGCTCCAGCCCTGCCGGCTGTGCCGGTCCAGGCACCGACCGTCGTTGCACCGACCGTCGTTGCATCGGCCACACCGACTGCCGACACACCGTCGCCCTCTCCGACTCCCGCTGAACTGACGGCCATGGAGATCGCCGCCTCGATCAGGCGGGCGCAGGAACTGCTGGCAACCGGCGACGTGAAGGCGGCACGGGCGCTGCTTCAGCACGCCGCCGAGCTCCACGATGCCCGCGCCGCGCTCGCGCTGGCGAAAACCTATGATCCGGCGGTGTCGCGACAATCGAGCGTGGCTGACAGGGCCGGGCCTGACGCGACCCAGGCACGCAACTGGTACCAGAAAGCAAGGGAGTGGGGATCGCCGGAAGCCCAGCGGCTGCTCGATGCGCTGGCGAGCTATCAGCGTTGACGCGTAGAGCCGCGACGACCGATCAGGACTTAGCAGACAACAAGAGAGCGGCGCCCTTCTCCCCGATCATCAGGCTGGTCGCGTTGGTGTTGGCCGAAGTGATCTGCGGCATCACCGAGGCATCGATCACGCGCAGCCCGTCCACCCCGCGAACGCGCAAGTCCGGATCGAGCACGGCGCGGTCGTCGCTTCCCATGCGGCAGGTCCCGACACAATGAAACACGGTGCCGCCGGTCCTGCGGGCAAATTCCCAGATGCTCGCCGGGTCTGGCGCCTCGGGTCCGGGCGCGACCTCGATGTCCCAGAGGTCGCGAAACGATTTTTGGCGAAAGATGTCGCGCAGCATCGTCATGCCGGCGACCAGCGTCTTGCGGTCGATCTCCTCGGCAAAATAGTTCGGAAAGATGCGCGGCTGGTCGAGCGGGTCCGTCGAACGGATCGCAAGCGTTCCCCGCGAGCGTGCATGGCACTGCCAGGCCGACGCGGTGAATCCGGAATAGCGATGCAGCGGCTCGCCGGGCTTGTCGACCGACAGCGGCATGACGTTGAATTGCACATCGGGCCGCCCGTCTATCGCATATTCAGTGCAGGCGGCGCCGCCGACCTGCCCGGCCCCGACCGTCAATGGCCCGCTGCCGGCGAAAAGCCATTGCGCGCCCATTTTTGCGAGCTGGTAGGGATTGCGCACCTGGTCGTTGAGCGAGATCGGACGCTTGAGGCGAACGATGAGCCGCGCCTGATAGTGGTCCTGCAGATTGGAACCGACCTCCGGCGCGTCGACGATGACGCCGATGCCGAGGCTGCGCAAGAGATCCGTCGGCCCGATCCCGGAGAGCTGCAGCAGTTGGGGCGACTGCAGCGCGCCCGCCGACAACACGACTTCACGGTCCGCGGTCGCGTTCACCCGTTGCCCGTCCTGAATCCATTCCACACCGGTCGCCTTGCGGCCCGAAAACAGCACACGACTGACATCGGCACCCGTCACCACGGTCAGATTGGCCCGGCGTGCAACCGGGCGCAAAAACGCCGACGCCGCGCTGGTTCGCCAGTGCCGGCCGATACCGAGCTGATAGCGGCCGACGCCATGGGTGGTGGCGCCGTTGAAATCGTCATTGTGCGGCAGCCCGAACTCGACGCCGGCCGCGACCCAGGCCGCCGAGGCCGGATTGTCGTTGCGAAGATCCGACACGTCGAACTCGCCGAAAGCGCCGTGATACTGGCTTTCGCCGCCGCGGTAGCGCTCGTACTTGCGAAAATGCGCCAGCACCTCGCGATAGGACCAACCGTTGGCGCCGAGTCGCTCCCAGTCGTCAAAATCCTCATGCTGGCCGCGGATGAAGATCAGCCCATTGATCGACGACGAGCCGCCGAGCACCCGGCCGCGCGGCCACACGATGGAGCGGCCGGCGGTGCCCTCGCCCGGCTCGGTCAGGAACAGCCGCGAAAACCGCGCGTCGTAGATCGACCTGTAATAGCCGACCGGGAGTTTCAGCCAGAAGTTCCCGTCCGGCCCGCCGGCCTCCAGCAACAGGACGCGGCAGGCGGGATCGGCCGAGAGGCGATTTGCCACGATGCAACCCGCCGACCCCGCGCCTACGATGATGTAGTCGTAGCCTTTTGCAACCATGCCAGCGTTCAGCACGAACTCCGGCGGGAAGACAAGCGGCGATTCCGAATGATGGCCACGCGCCGAAGAGACAACCGCTTTGACCTATCGACGCGCGGTCGTGCTACGACCCTCGTCGGCGGAATGGCTGTCCGCTGCAAACCATTCCACCGGGCGGAACGGGCGACATGACGAAGCGCCTTGGCGTCTCCAGGCGAGTGCTGCTTGGATTTGTGCCGTGGATCGGCGTGGTGGCCGCCTGGTATGGCATCCGCGCGAGCGGCTACATCAACCTGTCGCTGATCCCCGCCCCGCATCAGGTCGCCGCAAAATTCGTCGAGCTGGTGCTGCATGAGGGGCTGCTGTTCGACGTCTATGCATCGGCGCGCCGAGTCCTCCTGGGTGTCAGCCTCGGGATTTTGGCCGCAGTGCCGGCGGGATTCTTGCTCGGCTGGTACCGGGCGGCACGCACGCTCGCCGATCCCATGATCAACTTCTTCCGCGCGCTGCCCCCGATCGCCCTGATCCCGCTGGTCATCGTCTATTTCGGCGTCGATGAGCTCGCCAAGCTCGTCATCCTGTTCTATGCCGCGTTCTTCTCCGGCGTCATCGTGATGTATGAGGGCGTCTCGCAGATCACGCCGCTCTATATCCGCGTGGCGCGCACGCTGGGCGCCAACGAGTTCGAGATCTTTCGCAAGGTTATCATTCCGTTAACCCTGCCCCACATCCTCACCGCGCTGCGTGTCGCACTCGGCGTCACCTGGGCTACGCTGGTCGCCTCCGAGCTGATCGCCGCGCAACGCGGACTGGGCGCGATGATCCAGAACGCGTCGACCTATTTTCTGCTGGACACCATCTATGTCGGCATCATCTGCATCGGCTGCATCGCACTGGTCATGGACACGGGCTTGAGGTGGCTCAGCGCCCACCTGCTGGCGTGGCAAGAACGAACCACGGCATGAGAAGAACGGAAAAGGGAGAGCGTACCATGCATCGACGACAATTTCTGGGAACGGCTGCAGGTCTCGCACTGAGCGGAGTGGCGGCGCCCGCGCTGGCCCAGGCCAGCACGAAAGTCCGGGTCGGCTATCTGCACACGCTCGCCGTCGACGGCCAGATCTGGACTGGTCTCGACCGCGGCTCGTTCGGCAAGCAGGGGCTCGAGCTGGAGATGCGTCAGTTCAACACCGGGCTGGAGCTGTTTCAGGCCCTGATCGGCGGCAGTCTCGACGTGCTGGCCACCGGCGCGGTGCTGTCGAATTTTCCGGCCCGCGGCCAGGGCAAGGTGTTCTTGATCAACGACATCGAGGTGGCGACGGCCCAGCTCTGGGTGCACAAGGACCAGGGCATCAAGTCGTTCGCCGACCTGAAGGGGAAGCGGATCGCGACCACGACCGGCACGACGGCCCATGTCTTCCTCGATCATGCGCTGCGCGCCAATGCGGTCGATCCCAAGGATGTCGAACTGCTCAACCAGGCCATGCCCGCCGCCGTGACGTCATTCATTTCAGGCGCGGTGCCGGCCGTCGCGCTGTGGGTGCCGTTCAACATCACCGTGCGCGACAAGGTGCCGGACGCGCTGAAACTTGCCGATGCGTCGGCCTACTACCCGAAGGCCGCGATCATCGGCGGCTGGGCCGCCGCCAACGACTATTTTGCCGCCAACCGGCCAACGCTCGCCAAGCTCATCAAGGGCTGGAGCGAGGCCAACGACCATGTCGTTGCACATAGCGAGGAGGCGCTCGAGGCGCTGCAAAAGGGCCATTACAGCCAGGTGCCGCTCAGCGACCTGAAGGAACAGTTCCAGGCCCAGAAGATGTTCACTGCCCAGGAGTGGAAGAAGCTCTACACCGACGGCACCGTCGTCAACTGGCTGCAGCAGTCGACCGACTTCTTCATGGCCAACGCCGGCATCAAGGACTTTACGCCGGCGAACAAATATTTCGATCCGAGCCTTTATCTGGAGGCGATGGCCTGAACCCATTTTGATGTCAGCCTGAAAAGGCTGGGGGCGCGATCGCCGGGCTGTCCCCGGCCATCGCCGGAGCGCGCGCGGCTTGCTCCGCGCGATCATTGCCTGCGGCCTCCGGCAAACTACGTAAGGGCCGCTCCCTAAGATACGGCGCGAAATAACGGACCGTAGCAATCCCGTCTAGAAATCCTGGACGGGATATGCGGAGGGTTCGATGAACCACTCGATCTACTGCGCCGACCGCACCACGCATCTGAAGATCGTGGTCGTAGCACTGCTCGCCGGACTGGCGGTCGCCGGCTTCGCCATCTCGTCTCGCGTCGGCACCACCACGGACACCATCGGCGTCATCAAGGCAGGACAGCCTGTGATGACGACCTCGGTCGTCACGCTCAGCCGCTGAACGGAGGATATCGCCATGCGAAACCCAAGAGCCCACGCGAGAGCTCAAGCCCAAGCCAAGGCGCAGGCCTTGTCGCAGAGCTGGGACCTTGCGCTCTGGTCGGTCGGCACGCTGTTCAGCGCGGTTGTGCTTTATCTGGTCCGGGTCATCTAGCGCCGCGCACGCGCGCGACCGATCTTTTCCTCCGCTCTCACATGATGGCTCTGCCCGCGCGCTAGCCGGGTCGAAGGTCGGACTGCATCGCCGACCCGCCGCCCGGCGGGCCGAGCCTTGCGCACGAAAAATTCAACGCCTGCGACGCGCCTTTCCCTGAAACGTCATTCGAGTTGCAACGGCGTCGGGCTAAGAAGGCCAACGCGGCGCGAGGTCCGTGCAATCGCAACTCGCGTCAACGGGTTCGCAGGAGCGCAGGCAATGGCCACCGAGGGTCTGATCACGATACGCAGCGGCTATGGACCGCAAGAAACCATGAGCCGGTTCGAGGCCGAGATACGGGCCAGGGGCATGACGGTATTCGCCTATATCGATCATGCGGCGGGCGCCGGCGCAGCGGGCCTATCGCTGCGGCCGACCGATCTGTTGATCTTCGGCAATGCCAAAGCCGGCACGCCGCTGATGCAACAGGTGCAGACCATCGGAATCGACCTGCCGCTGAAAGCGCTGGTCTGGCAGGACGCCTCGGGTACGACGTGGGTGTCCTACAACGATCCGGCCTGGGCCGCGCACCGCCATGGTCTCGATGAGGTGGCCAACGTGACGGTCAACGCGATGTCGCAGGCCTTGCACGCAATCGCAAGCAAGGCGACGGGGTCGGCGTAACAGCAAGCCGGCCAGCTCCGTAGAAGGAGAAGGAGGTGTTTTGGGGCGACAATGATCAAGCCGCGAACAACCTGCCCGATGAGCACAACAGCCTGGCCAGACCGCCGGACCGGCTGACAACAAGGAAAAGAAAATCATGCTGATGACCAGACGCGCATTTTCGGCTGCCACTGTCGCCGCTGCGGCGGCTTCGCTGATCTCCACGCGCGGCACCGCCGCGCAGTTGCCGACAGCGCGCAACGTCGTGCTGGTGCACGGGCTGTTTGCCGACGGCTCATGCTGGAGCGACGTGATCGCGCGGTTGCAGGCGGCGGGGCTCAATGCCACGTCGGTGCAGAACCCGCTGACCACGCTGCCGGAAGCGGTCGCCTCAGCCGAGCGGGTGCTGGCGCGCCAGGATGGTCCGACCGTCCTGGTCGGTCATTCCTTCTCCGGGATGATCGTGACCGAGGCGGGCCTGCATCCGAACGTCTCGGCCCTGGTCTATGTGGCCGCGCGCGCACCGGACGCGGGTGAGGACTACACTGCGCTGGCGAAGACCTATCCGACACCGCCGGCATCGGCCGGCATCGTCTTCGACGGCGACGAAGGGCGTCTCAGCGAGGAAGCATTCTTGCGCGATTTCGGCGGTGACCTGCCGCCTCAGAAGGCAAAGGTGCTCTATGCGGTACAGCAGCCGTTCCACAAGGCGCTGCTCACCGGCAAGACGACGAACGCGGCCTGGCGATCGAAGCCGAGCTACTATGCCGTTTCGACCGAGGATCGCACCATCAATCCGGACCTCCAGCGCTTCATGGCCAAGCGAATGGGTGCCAAAACCATCGAGGTGAAGGCGAGCCATCTCGGGCTGATCTCCCACCCGGACGAGATCGCCAGTTTGATCAAGGAGGCGGCCGCAGGCGGCCCGTAATCATGGCACCAGCCCATGTGCAGCGGCCCCGGCTCAATTCGAGGCCCCGGTCAGCTTGCTCCACTCTTCGGCCTTGATGCGCACGATCAGCTTGTAAGCGCCATTGCCGTCCGGCTTGAACACCGATGCCTCGCCCTCGCTGAGATCGGACCAGTCCTTGCCGAACGCGTCCATGATGTTCGGCTTGTGCGTCACGATCACGAGATTGCCGCTGGACGGCGTTGCGGCGACGAGCTTGCGAAACGCATCGGCGCGACGCTTGTTTTCGTCGGCGGTCAGCGCGGCTCCGGCTTCCGCGAGGTCGGGGTTGGTGCTCACCTCGCCAAAACCCAGCAGCTTTCCCGTGTCGACCGCCCGCTGCAGCGGGCTGGTTGTCACCGCACCAACCGGAATTGCGAGCTTGTGCAAGGCTTCGCCGATGGATTTGGCCTGCGCGCGCCCGTCGCTGTTGAGCTGGCGCTCCCCTGCGGCGGCCTTGCCGCTGGTCGGATTGCTCATGGGATCCTTGTTCGGATTGCTCATCGGATCCGTCTTCGCCTGGTCTGTATAGGTCGCGCCGTGGCGAAATACGATCACGTATCCGCCATGATGCAGGTCACCGATCCACCCCGGCTGCGCGAAAACCGGCTGGCTGCTCACCAGCGCCGGCAACAGCGCAACCAGCGCACACAATAACGACAGTCGAATGCCACGCATGGATGTCTCCTTTTGGACGCTGTGCTGGTCAGGGAACCGTTGATCAAACATTCGCCTCGCACTCACCTCACGGCCCGAGCAGCGGAACAAACATCGGATCGGGGAGCCACGGATCGGGGGACCACAGGGTGAGCCAACGCACGCACACAATAATCGACAAAACGATCACCAGTAGGGCGACAATCCGCGACTTTGACCACGCCGAGCGCGGCCGACGCGCGACAGGTCGTCCATCCATCCGGAGCTGGGTCATGCCACACCTCGGCTCAATCCGACGACCCGCTGGACAATTGTGCCCATTCGTCGGCCTGAACGCGGACGATCAGCTTGTAGCCACCGTCGCCGTCCGGCTCGAACACGGAAGCCTCGCCTTCGCGAACGTCGGACCAGTCCTTGCCGAAGGCATCGACGATGTTCGGCTTGTGGGTCACGATCACGAGATTGCTGTCGACCGGCGGATGCAGGGCGACCAGCATGCGCAAGGCCTGTGCCCGCCGATCCTTCTCCTCGGGCGAAAGAGCCGCGCCGGCCTCGGCGAGGTCGGGTACGGTTTGCACCTCGGCGAAGGTCATCAGCGTTCCCGTATCGACGGCCCGCTGCAGCGGGCTGGTCAGGACCGTGCCCACGGGAATCCCGAGTTTGCGCATCGACGCGCCGATCGTTTCGGCCTGCGCGCGTCCCTTCTCATTGAGCAGGCGCTCGCCGGCCGCGGCCTTGCCGCCTGCCGGATTGCTCATCGGGTCGGCATTGGGATTGCTCAAGGCGTCGGCCTTTTGATCCGAAGTCGTCGCGCCATGGCGAAACACGATCACATATCCGCCCCAGCGCAGGTCGTTCGCCCAGTCATTGCGGGACGATGCAGCCAGGCTGGCGGTCATTATCGGCGACCAGATCAGCAGCGAACACAACAACGACAATCGAACGCCACGCATTGATGTCTCCTTCAGTTGGTTCTTCAGTGATGAACGCCGCATCAGACGTTGCGGCAGGCACTTCCGCGCGCGGGACCTCATCGCCCGAGAACCGCATCCGGCAGCCACAGCGTGAGCGACGGCACGAAAATGATGATCGACAGCACGATCAGCAGCAGCACCAGGAATGGCAGGATGCCGCGGATCGCCTCGCCCATCGGCGCCGCAGCGATCGAAGACAGCACGAAGAGGTTGAGGCCGACCGGTGGATGAACGAGCCCGATCTCCATGTTGTGCGTGAAAATGATCGAGAAGTGCACGGGATCGACGCCCATCGGGCCAAGCGCCGGCGCAAGGATCGGCAACACCAGAAGCAGGGTCGCCGTCACTTCCAGGAAGCATCCGAGCACGAGCAGCAGAAGGTTGATCGCCAGCAGGAACTGCCAGGCCGCATAGCCGTGGCCGAGCAGGAATTTGAGGAGCTGCGCGGGTACGCCGGTCTCCGTCAGCCAATGCCCGACCGCGAGCGCGGTGGCGATGATCAGCATGATGCTCGCGGCGCTGCGCAACCCCTGCGCGATGATCGCGAGCGTCTCCGTGCCGCGAAAGCCGCGGTAGAACAGCAGCGATACGCAAAGCGCCACCACCGCCGACAGCGCGGCGGCTTCGGTGACCGTGACGAAGCCGGCATAGATGCCGACCATCACCACGAGCGGCACCAGCATCGCCGGCAGTGCCGCGAGCGTCAGGCGAAACCGCTCGCTGACCGGCAGCACGGGCTCCGCAGGAAATCCGCGGCGACGGGATTCGTACAGGACCCAGGCAAAGAACGCCGCAGCCTGAAGCAGCCCGGGAAGAACGCCGGCGAGAAACAGCCGCGGCACCGACTGCTCGGCGACGATGCCGTAGAGGATGAGCGGCAGGCTCGGCGGAATGACGATGCCGATCGTCCCCGACGCCCCCACCACCCCGAGCACGAAGGCACGCGGATAGCCGCGCTCGAGCATGGCCGGGATTAGGATCGTCCCCATGGCGAGCGCGGTGGCAACGCTCGAGCCGCAGATCGCCGCAAACAGCGTGCAGGCCACGACGGTGACGAGGCCGAGCGACCCGGGAAGCCCGCCGAGCCAGGCCGCCGCCACATCGACCAGCGCCTTGGCGATGCCGCCGAAGCGCATGAAGGTTGCCGCCATCACGAACAGCGGCAAGGCCATCAAGGTCGGGGAGTTGAGCTCGTTGACCATGAGCTGGGCGAGGCCGACCAGCGGCTGGCCTGACAGCGCGAACATGGCCGCGGCACAGAGTCCGAGCACCAGAAAGACCGGCATGCCCGCGGCCAGCAGACCACCGAACAATGTCACGAAGCCCGTCATTCCGCGGCCTCGCGGAGCTGCGGCAGCTCGTGCGCGGCGGCGTGCTGCGGGATCAGGCTGTGCCAGTTCGACGTGGCGACGAGCCCGACCAGCCGGATCGTGTAGCGCAGCAGCATCAACGCGCCACCCGCAGGCAGCGCCGCATAGTAGATCCACATCGGAAAGCGCAGGTCGGAAGCGCTGCGCTCGTCGATCAGCAAGGCGGTCGCAACGACCTGCCAGCCATAACCGACGAGGCCGCTGCAAAAGGCGATGGCCGCGAGCGTGTTGAACACCTCCATCCATCGCTTCACCCGGCCTGGCACGACGCTCAGCACCAGATCGGGCCGCACATGGCTGTCGGTGCGAACCAGCTGACTGGAGACAATCATGATGGCCCAGATCATGAGATAGACGATCACCTCCTCGGCGAAGCTGATCGCGTGCTGCGGCAGGAAGTAGCGCGACACCACCTGCCACAGCGCGAGCAGAAGCGCGGCAAGGCCCAACAGCCCGGCGATTGTCTGCTCGATGCGATCCCAGATCTTCATCATCAGCCAGCGGCCTTGTCCGTCCTCAGCCGGCCGCGGCGATTTCCGCGGTGACCGCCACGACCATGTCCGGCGAGATCTTTGACAGCGTCGCCACATGATCCTGCTGCGCCAGCATGGCCTGACGCTTGGCCGACAGCTCATCGGCGGATGGCGTGACGATCGTGATGCCGTGCGTCTGCGCGAGCTCCCGAGCGCGCGACTGCGCGGCCGCCATGCTCGACCTGTAGCTGGCGATGTTCGCGCGCCAGTGCACGACGAAAATCTCGCGGAGATCCGTCGGCAGTTTCTGCCAGAAGGCGAGGCTGACGATCGGAATGTATTCGCCGACGAACTGATGGTCCTCCAGCGCGTGGCGGATGCCCGAATCCCAGAACTGCCCGCTCGCCACCGTCTCGTGCGAGGTGATCAGCCCGTCGAAAGTGCCCTGCGACAGCGCCAGCGGCACGTTCGGAAGTGGCGTCGTGTTCGGGATGGCGCCCATGAACTGGGTGCGCCACGCCTGCCCTGCCCCGCCATTGTTGCGGATCTTCAGGCCCCTGAGGTCGTCATAGCCGTTGAGCGCCTTCGCGGTCGAGTACCAGTTGAAGAAGCCGAGGTCGAGCCAGGGACCGACGACATGCGCATTCAGCCGCTGCTCGATCTGGCTTGCGAGCAGTTGCCCGGCCCGGCCGTCGACCACGCCATGCACGGTCTCGATCGGACGGCCATAGAGCGCGGGCAATTGCACGAAATCCGCGTCCGGCACGATGCCGGTGAGCGACCACGTGCCCGGCACCGCCATCTCGATCTGTCCCTGAAGCACCGCCTTGCCGACCTGCAGATCGGGAAACAGCTGCCCGCTCTCGAAAAGCTGGGTCCTGATCCGGCCGTCCGCGGCCGCTTCGATCCGCCCGAGATAGTCTTTCACGACCACGTTGCGGGTATGCGATGGCGGCGTTTCCAGCGAGCAACGAAGCAGCAACGGCTCGGCGGCGGCCGCTTTCGTGTGCAAGGCGGGTGCCGCCACCACCGTCATTGCCGAGGCGAGGAACCTGCGGCGGGACCATGACCGCGTCATCTTGCTTCTCCTTCCATTGAGCCGCTCACCGGCAATCGCAGCGCGACGCATCCATTCGTCGCTCCATTCAGAGAATGAGGCCGATGCCGGACAGCACGAGCAACGTGTTGACGACGAGTTCGAACTGCCGGTCCGAGAGCCGCTTGAAGATGCGGAGCCCAAACCACGCGCCGAGCAGAGCCGCCGGCACGAAGGCGAAGACCTTCCAGTCCAACTCTGCCTGCGCTGCCGATGATGACGGCCGCATCAGGTGGATGGCGATCAGCGTCACCGGCTGCATGCTGAGAATGAACGGCTGATAGACCCCGCGCTGGCGCGCCTTGTCCCAGCCTTTGAGCCCGCACCAGATGGTGACGAAGCAACCGGGAAAGCCGGCCAGACCGCCGGTGATGCCGCCGAGAAAGCCCGCGCATGCGTCCGACAGCGACCCGGTCTGCAGCGCACGAGTCGGCCAGCGGAGCAGCAGGTAACAGCCATAGCCGATCAGCATGCCTCCGATCACGGTGCGATAGGCCGCGGTCGGAAGGTGCAGCAGAAGCAACACGCCGGCCGGTACGCCGAGAACGCCGCCCGCCAGGAAGACACCGAGATTTCGCCAGTCGATCGCACGCCACAGCGTCGCGACGCTGAGGCACTGAATGGCGATGCTGCAGACGATCATTACCTGCACCGCCGCGACGGGACTGTCCATGACGTGAAACAGCATCGCCCCGCACAGCGCGGAGAAGGCAAATCCGGCGATGCTGGAGACGATCGAGGCGACGAAGACCGCGACAAGCGCATAGGCGACGCCGGGAATGCCCTGCGCGGTGAGCAGCACTCCCTCCACCGCGAGAAGGGCGACGCCAATCACGGCGACGGCCGCCGTGCCCAGCCCACCGATGCCGGAGCGCTGTCCGAGAAACAGTTTTCCGGTTTGAACCAACTGCTTTTGCATTTCTACGCATTTTTTTGCTGGCGCGGCGGCCGCGGACATTGTCCACCCGCCGCGCGTTCCCGGTTCGTGAATCGCGTTCTCGTTCTTGAAAGATCTGTCAGGTTGCGCGCACGGTTTGCCGTCGCGGAGGCAGCGGACAGAACGCCGCTACTGCATGCCCGCGTGCTCGCAGCTCACCGTCGGGTTCATGTCCGCGAAGGCGCCGCGCGGATTCGCCTTCCAGGCCCAGACGTGCAGCTCGTAGAATGGTCCGAGGCCGTACCGGTTGGGTGCGCCGTTGAAATTGAACAGCTGGCCCTCGAGCGAGGCCGGCCCCTTCGAGGTGATGTATTCCACCGCGACCAGCTCCATTTTTCCGTCAGCCCCCGGCTCATACATGACCGCCTGCGGATGCTCGATGGCGACGCCGTCGCCGATCAGACCGGCGTTGACATAGTGCACGCCCATCGCACCGCCATCGATGCCGCTGGCGCAGGGGATTGGTGCGTACCCCTCGGAAACCGCAATCGCGACATCCTTGAACCGATCGTTGGCCGCGCGCACGTGCTCGGCAAGAGGATTGCGGTCCCCTTCAGCAGCGAAGGCGGTTCCAGCCATCAGCGACGACGCGAGAACAAGGGCTCGTCCAACACGCAAAGCAGCGTTCAATTGAGTTCTCCCAATTTGCTCGGAAAATGCTTCCTCGGTGAGGCCATATCTGGCGGGAGCCGGCCGCGCCGTTGCGACCATCGAAGGCCGCGCGAGACATAATGGGAGGGGAGGTAAAAGACTTTGTGGTCCAGTTCATTTTTGCTCTAGATGATCTTGATTTTTAATCGAGGGCGGCTGCGGCCTGCTCGGAGCTTCGACGTGCGATTCATTTTTGCCGACCATACGCTGGACATCAGCCTGCGCGAGCTCAGGCGCGGCGCAATTCCGGTTCCCGTCGAGCCGCAAGTCTTTGATCTGCTGACCTATCTCGTTAAAAATCGGGATCGCGTCGTGACCAAGCACGACCTGATCGGGGCGATCTGGGGCGGCCGCATCGTGACAGATTCCACGCTGACGAGCCGCATCAACGCCGCACGCAAGGCAGTCGGCGACAATGGCGAAGAGCAGAAATTGATTCGAACCATCGCGCGCCGCGGCGTCAGGTTCGTCGGTGATGTCGAGCTTCGGCCGGCGGACATCAAGCGCGCACGAGAAGGTACAACACCGAACGGCAAGGACTATTCCCCGCGTCTCGCATTTTCTCAAACCGAGCGTCGCGGCATCGCCGTGCTGCCCTTCGTCAACATGAGCGGCGAGGCCGACCAGGACTATTTTTCCGACGGGATGAGCGAGGACATCATCTTCGCGCTGTCAAGACTGCGTTGGTTTTTCGTGATCGCGCGCAACTCATCATTCACCTACAAGGGCAAGCCCGTCCACATCAAGCAGATCGGCGAGGAGCTCGGCGTCGGCTACGTCGTCGAGGGCAGCGTGCGCAAGGAGGCGGGCCGCGTCCGCATCACGGTGCAGCTCAACGATGTCACGACCGGCAGTCATCTCTGGGCGGAACGCTATGACCGCGAGCTTGCCGATGTGTTCGCGGTGCAGGATGAGATCATGGAAGCCATCGTGGCGCAGATCGAGCCGCAGCTCTACAGTGCGGAGGATCGCCGGGCCCGGCGCAAGCCGCCCGAGAATCTCGATGCCTGGGATCTGGTGATGCGTGCGCTGACCCATTTCTGGCGCGTGACGCGCGACGACAATCTGGCGGCGCAAGGTCTGCTCGAGCAGGCCATCGCGATCGATCCGAACTACGCGCAGGCGCTCGCCGTGCTCGCGGTCAGCCACACCTTCG
>Ga0070710_10000647_pt1 | contig 16598 bp, 27 predicted proteins | sample LARL52metaG_FD_65454 | JGI IMG/M metagenome (GOLD analysis project Ga0070710, IMG submission 65454) | Corn, switchgrass and miscanthus rhizosphere microbial communities from Kellogg Biological Station, Michigan, USA - LAR L5-2 metaG | ecosystem: Host-associated > Plants > Roots > Rhizosphere ... | reverse complement strand
AGTCTCGGGAGCGAGTGCGGACTCTGAGTGAAGCTCTCTCGGAAAAGGGAGTGAACGCGAAGCTGGCCAATCTTTACCCGGCTGATCGCGAGACCTCCCCGGAGAAGGTGGAGGAGTGGCTGACTGAGTATGCGGACGCCTTTGGCCAGGCGCCCCGGCGACAGGAAGCAGCCCCGCCGCAGGTCTCCCCGGAACTTCGTAGTATCTACGAAAACTTCCAGCAGCCTGGGTTGAATAGTCCCTCACCGACTGAAGTCGATGCTATCCGTAACTACCAGTTCGGCAATCCTGCCGACAGTGAGGCGGAGATGCAGAAGTTCATGGCGTGGATGAGGAGCAACCCCACGGCTATTCATAACCCGGGCGTGTGACGCTCATGACTCTCTAACACTGAAGGAGATGCCCCCTAATGGCTAACGCCTTTACTGGGACAGCTGCTGTCAGCAATGTGGTGCAGACCGCTTATGACCGGATGGTCGAGTTCGCGCTGCGTTCGCAGCCCCTCTTCCGCCAGGTTGCTGACAAGAAGCCCGCAGAGCAGGCTATGCCTGGCTCGTCCGTCGTCCTGGAAATCTACCAGGACTTGGCTCAGGTCACCTCGACCCTTACTGAGACGGTTGACCCCGACGCTGTTGCGATCGGTAACCCGTCCACTGTTTCCATCACTCTGAACGAGTACGGCAACACGGTCCTCCAGACCCGACTGCTGAACCTCTTCAGCTTCACGGATGTGGCTCCGGCCATCACCAACCAGGTCGCCTATAACATGGCGAACTCCATCGACCTCGTGGTCCAGAACGTCCTGCGGGCTGGTATCACCAACGTCATCATGGAGAATGGTGGTGCTCTGGTCCCGTCTGGCGGCACGATCACCTCGATCGTCGGCACCGACGTTCTGAAGTCTCGTGATGTCCGTGCTGCGGTTGCGCAGCTGCGGAACAACCAGGCTGTGCCGAAGAAGAACTCCCTGTACTACACCGCTATCCACCCACTGGTCTCTTACGACCTTCGGTCGGAGACCGGTGACACCGGCTGGCGTCAGCCGCACGACTACTCGGCTCCCGGTTCCATCTGGGCTGGCGAAATCGGCGAGTACGAAGGTGCGTTCTTCGTTGAGACCCCGCGTGCCTTCTCGGCTCAGGCCGGTAACGGTGCGGGTGCCTCTCAGATTCGTGTCTTCAACACCTACGTGCTCGGCCAGCAGGCCCTTGCGGAAGCCCTCTCTGAGGAGTTCCACGTGGTCTTCGGTCCGGTCGTGGACAAGCTCATGCGGTTCCGTCCGGTGGGTTGGTACGGTGTGGCCGGTTGGTCCATCTACCGTACTGCTGCCAGCCAGATGATCCAGACCGCCGCTACTCTGCGGCAGACCACCTGATCGGAGTAAAATGCCCGTCGTCAAGTCCTTCACCACCGATAGTGGAACTGACACCAATGCGACCTTTACGCTTGGTAGCCCTCCGGCAGTGGGGGACTTGATGGTGGCGTGGCTGGCCTTGGATACTCCTCTGAGTATCCACCAGCCGCTGATCAGTACCACGAACGTACAAGACCAGTGGGTGCCGTTGTTCGGCACCTCTGACGGTCAACAGCAGAACCAGTTCGGTGAAGGCGCTCTGCGCCTGTATTGCTTCTACAAGACAGCCAATGTCACCGATGCTACCACGAACACTTTCACCTTCACGTTCCTGCCCTACACGGATAACTCAGGGCAGGCAGGAGTTCCCCAGTATCCCACGTCAGACTTCGCGGGAATCCTTGTAACTTACGGTACCAGTACTACGGGTTTCGCCGGGTTGGACACTGCGTCCCCCCAGGCTCACAGGTCTGGTTCCTTGGGAACTACGTTCTCACTTCCCTCGGTGGACACCAACGGGGGCAATGACGTGTTCTGGACCGCTGTTGCAGGGCTGAATATGGGAGTTCCTTCGCTGACTGATCCGGCTGCTACCGTGGTCGCTTCGGCTACGGTAGCCAGTCCGGTCTATGAGTCAACGCCGCTGGCGTTGTACCTCTTCGGTAGCACCTTTAGTGGTATGGAATATCCTTTCCAGGTGAAGACTACCAAATCTCCAGCGTCCATACAGACCGGCATCACCGGTCTACAGGACGCCTCCAATTGGTACTACAACGGCCCGTTCGTGCGGGAAGGTTATCCGTATGAAGGTCCGGACCAGATGCTCATCCTCCGGTATCCTTACCACTGGGCGTTCACAGTATTGAAGACCTCCGGTATCATCACCATCGGACAGTTCTTCTCACAGGATCAGCTCAATGCAGCCGATGTGGTGTATTACCAGAATCAGCTTATCCCAGAAGCGGACAGGGATGCTATCCTGGCCGCTGGTGTGGGCGGAGACTTCCGCCCTTCCATTCAGGTGCCAGGTCCCTACGTAAATCCCTGGAAGTATGTGCCGATCTAAAGTTGCCAGTTATGGCATTCTTGCCAGTAGGTGGCAACAACCAGGAAATTGGCAACTTTTTCTAAGGAGTGTAATGGCTAAGCCGAACTCTAAGGCTCCGCTCGGAGAGGGTGGACGCTTCGCCGCTGTGGCTAAGGCTGCTGGTGGTGGTAAGAAGGGAGCCGCTATCGCGGCTGCCGCGGGTCGTGCGAAGTACGGCCAGAAGAAGATGACTGCCTTGTCCAAGAAGGGCAAGAACGACGCCAAGAAGGGTAAGTGACATGGCTGGAGAGGCCAAGGTTGACCACGGGCAGTTCCAGGGAACCGTCCAGACCGCACATGGAGTTGACGGTGACCGAGGTGGTTCCGGCTCCAAGCATGTTCTCCCGGATGCGCCGCCGAAGGATGGCGCTCGTTCGGAAGAGGGCTTCGAGCAGGGTTCCCACCGACTGATGTCCCACGCGAAGCCGACGGGTGATGCCAGTGGCCACCACCAGAAGTTCGACTAAGCGCGCTGCGCCTGATCTGGTCGGAGACAACTTCGATCCCGGTGCCATTCGGCACTCGGAGAGTATCCCTCGTGTTGAAGGTTCCGGAACGAAGTATACTTCAGTAGAGGGCGACAACTACCAGGACCCGAGCACTGGCTCACACATGATCACCTACCCTGCAAGAGGAAACGGATAGCCACCATGGCACGAGACAACTACGGCGCCTATGAGGCCAAGGGTTCTCCCCTCGTGCCCATGGAGCCGGAATGGGGTAACCCTGACGAGGGCAGTGCTAAGCTTCGTCAGGTGCTGGACAACTACTACGTGGACAAGACCCACCCGGACACGTGGAAGTCTGACTCTGACGCGTCCAACCCGAACCGGCGTATCCCCAAGGGATACGTCCCCGAGCAGAATCAGTATGACCCGTACTGCAACTATGATGGGTACGAAGGCGGCAATAAGACGCTCGTCAACTGGGACGAGTATAAGATTGCTGAAAGTTCTGTTCTCGCCGTACCTGTTGTGTACGCCGAAGACTTCCAGACCATCAACGGACAGAACGGCAAGGAGAGAATTTAATGGCGACGGGAAGTACTGTTTTCACCGCCCTTAGCAACGCGACCACTGCTCCGACAACTGGAGTTCTTCAGACGGTATCCATCTCTTTCGGTGGACAGGCCGTTCTTCAGGCTACCTCCACCTTGTACCTTGATGTTGAGCTGAGCGACCCGACAAATACTGGTGACCCTGCCACGTTCTCCGTTCAGGTGAATGGCGGTATTGGCAACGCCAACAACCCGATTGGTACTCCGATTACCGTGGTCGGACCTGTTACCGTTCTGGCAAACTCTCCCATCACGGAATGGCAGTTGGTCTTGACCTCCCTTACCGGGGGTGTCGCTCCCTCGATTACTGTTCGAGGGGTGGCGGGAGAATAATGCCGAGACGACGCAAGGGAGTCAACTGCTCTGTCGGCTGCCCCACCAAGAGTCACTACACCTTCGGTGAGTGTCTCCGTGACAAGGGTGTGGGTGCGGTCGGGTACCAGATCAGCAAGCGAATGGAGCACAAGGACACGCATCGTACCGATCGTGAACTGAGTGCCTTTCGCGATGCTGTCAACCAGGGCATCGAACCTGATGGCACGACTATGCAGAAGGTCCAGGATGCCGTGATTCTTTCCAACGAGCGAGGTGCGGCGTATGGCCGCGACTTCAACGTTGCCACTCCGATGGGAGAAATCTAATGCCCGGCTCAGCACGAATCGAAACGATGCCGGTGGTTCCTGCGCCGACCAGTATTCTTGGGGATATGATCACCTCGGGTACTGCAGCCCCCCTGTTCACCATCCCTGCTGGTCGTACGTGGTTCGGCTCCATGGCTGTTGAATGCTCGGGGACTACCGCCAATGCTCAGGCAGTTATCCTGCTTACCGGCTCTACCGTGACCCCCGCAGCGGGTAACATCTTGCAGGCAGACGCCAATAGTGCGGCTGCTGGTACGGGAAACGCCAACAACAACCAGATCTCTAACGTGTACATCTCCGCTGGCACTTCCAGTGCCACGGTGTCTGGAACTATCACAGGTACGGGATCTGTCACTGCGTGGGGGATTCTACTGTAATGACACTCATCGCATCGACATTCCTTGACCTTCAGAATAGGGTCAAGCAGCTGCTGTACGGTATCACCTGGGACCAGGAACAGTACACCTACCTGACCAACAGTATCGGTGCGGGAGATCTCACGTTCACGGTCAACGACGCCACCCAGGTGAGTCGTGGCCTGATCGAAATCGACACTGAGCTGATGAACGTGCAGACGTTTAACCCGACGACCAACCAGATCACCATCTTCCCTTTCGGTCGAGGGTTCTACGGGTCCACGGCTTCCACCCATTCAGCAAACGCATCGGTAATCAACAACTCCAAGTTCCCGAAGATTCGGGTGCAAGAAGCCATCAACGATATCATCAATGAAGTCTATCCGACTCTGTTCGTTGTGAAAAGCGCAGACTTGAACAAGATTGCTGTGCAATACGGTTACGGTCTGCCCGCTGACGCGGATGATGTGCTGAATGTGAACTACGCAGTCATCGGTCCGTCCCAGATCTGGCCGAGTATGCGCCGTTGGCGCTTCGAACCGAACGCAGATGCTTCCAACTTTCCTACGGGGAAAGCCATCCAGTTGCTGGAAGAGGTCACCCCCGGTCGTATCATGAGGGTGACCTATGTGTCCCAACCCTCCAACCTGGTGAATGACACGGACGGTTTCGCCGCCGTGTCCGGTCTTCCGGAGACTGCCAAGGACGCCATTGTGTACGGCGCAGCAGCTAAGCTCATGGTGGCTTACGATGCCGCTCGTCTCCAGATGGACAGCGTGGAGTCTACCGAGCGTGCTGCGTTGACGCAGCCCACCTCAGCAGCGAACACTAGTAAGTACTTCATGGCCATTTACCAGGAACGGCTGGACCTCGAAGGCAAGAAGCTTCGTGACCGCTACCCGACCTACGGTACTCAGATCAGCTAGGAGGCTGACATGGCTGGTCCTGGACAGGCCAGGTTTTACAGTAGCACATTCGTACAGACCTCTCTCGCCTCCGGTATCTCTGCCGGTGCACTGACCTTCAATGTGGGCACCACGACTGGTGCCCCAGGCACTCCGTTCGTGGTTTCCGTGGACCAGAATACGGCAACAGAAGAGCTCATGCTCGTCACCAATGTCTCAGGTCTCACCTACACAGTGACCCGAGGCGTGGGAGGTACCGCCGCGCAGAGCCACAGCAACGGCGCCCCTGTTGTACACGTCATGTACGCTCAGGATCTCACGGATGCCTCGGCCCACATTGGGGCGTTTGACAATGTACACGGTCTCGCCGTGAACTCTCTGGTCGTCGGTACCACCGACACCCAGACTCTCACCAACAAGACCCTAGCTACCCCGATCATCAACAACCCCACGATCAGTACTCCTACCATTACCGGTACCGCCACAATGGGGTCTGTTGCTGCCTCAGGTACCGTCTCCGGCTCGGAGTTCATCCCTGTCGGACTGACTGGTGCGCAGAATGCTTCTGCGTATGTGGGCGCCACGGTAAGTGGTGCACCTGTCACTGGGTCTTTCATTGTCGGTAACTATGTAATTGACCGAACCGGACTCCTCTGGATTTGTACCGCCGCAGGGTCTCCTGGTACCTGGATCTCTTTGGCCAACACCAGCGCAGCGCAAACGCTGACCAACAAGACCCTCACCTCTCCTGTGATAAGTGGTTCCGCCACAGGAACTGGCAGCGTCACGCTGTCAAACTTTATAGTCGCCAATGAGTTCATCGCCAATGGAGTAACCGGCGCTACCGCTGCGTCTACCTACGCAGGTGGAACTGCCAGCGGTGCGCCTAGCACAGGAGCTCATAGTGTAGGCGACTTCATCGTAGACCAGACAGGCTTGATCTGGGTTTGTACGGTGACTGGAACTCCCGGTACGTGGATTTCTCTCGTCAACGTCAGTGGAACTCAGACGCTCTCCAACAAGTCACTCTCCGCTCCTGCGAGTGCAGGTCTTACTGGGGCTACCGCTGCTTCACGATGGGTCGGTGCCACCGCAAGCGGTGCACCTGCCTCTGGTACCTTCGTGGTGGGAGACTTCGTTATCGACCAGACGGGCAACGTCTGGGTGTGCACCACGGGCGGCTCTCCGGGCACCTGGCAGCCTGTCGGTGGCGCCCGAGGGATAATGGCTGCACCGGTCACTACCAGCTCCGCAGGGACCGCCACCAGCACCACCACGGAGACGTTTGACGCGGTGCTTGGCACCTACCAGTTCAACGCCGTCACCGGACGGCGCTACAAGGTGGTGCTGGAAGGTCTGCAAGGCAGCGCCACGGCAGGTGACGTGTACAAGATTCTAATCCGCAACTCCGGGTCGGCCTCATCGCCGACCACGGGATCTACGGTCAATGCCACATCCCAGTGGGTGTGTACGTCTACTGGTGGTACCGGCCAGGCAAGCATTCCGGTAGAGGGTAATTTCTTGGCGGGTAGCACGTCTGTTAACACCATCGAGATGTCAGCCACTCGACTGAGTGGCACCGGTTCGTTCACCCCTGTCGGTGCCCGAAGCATGTATGTTGAAGACATAGGTAATGTCTAAGGAGGAGTCATGGTAAACATTCCTGGCCCTCTTATCGTAAACCCTCTGTCGGGTGGGGCCTTCAACGGCCCTCCCCGATTGGGGGGAGAGACCAGTTCCGCCACTTCCATGTTCACCCGGTCGGACATCAACTACGATTACGCCATCGCAGGAATTCCATTCCTGTCTGGCGTGTCAAACCGGAACAGTTACTTCCGCCGTAGGTACACCCGAGACTTGCAGCAGATCACCAAGGCTCAGTTCGACAATGGGCAGGCTGTGGGTGAGCAGTCTTTCAACGGATGGTGGCTTCGAAGTGGGCTGTCCTTCCACGGTGGCGCTGGTATTCTGTACAGCGACACCGGGATCGACACCTCTCTCGGTATCCGATTCCAGGACAGCTATGGCGTGAATCCGTGGACGGTGAACCAGCTCACCCTGTTGAACACGACGAACAGGGTGACGACCACGACTAACGCCAACCTTCAAATTCGAGGTATCCGGGTAGGTACTACCGACTACCTGCTCCACTGTTCTGGGTCCAGTTTGCTGCGCCTGACAGGAACAGGTATCGACCTCACCTACACTGTCACTGGTTTGTCTGGGTCCATCTCCTCTATCGCAGATGACGGGTCCAACTACTTCGTGGCTTCCACGAGTGGAATCTACTCTGGTCCTCTCGACAACTCTGTGGCAGGCACTCTGTACGCCTCCACCAATGGTTCGAGCCACGTGACCTTGGCGTATGTAAAGGGCCGTCTCGTTGTCGCCCAGGACAACAGTGTGTACATTGGAGTTCCCGGAGGTGGCGGTGCTTTGCCCGCCGCCAACTTCAGTCACACCAACACACATTGGGTTTGGAACTCCATTGATGACGGGCCGACCGCGATATACTTCGCTGGTTCGGCAGGTGCGCTGAGCCAGATCTGGTATGCTGCGGTAGACAATTCCGGGGCAGTGCCGAATACCATTTCGGCTGGTGTCATCGCGGCAGAGATGCCGCGTGGTGAGATCATCAACCAGATCTATGGATACCTGGAGACGTTCGTCGGCATTGCCACGAACAAGGGCTTCCGAGTGGGGACGTTCACCACCAATGGGCTGACCTATGGTCAGCTCCTGTGGAGCACAGACCCGAACCTGCCTGGCCCTTCAGGGGCCATTGCAGCCTTCGACCGGTTCATGCTGGTGGGTACGAACAACAACATCAATGGCCAGTCCGGACTTGTCCGGGTAGACCTAGGTACCACCACCACTGGTTCAGCTCCGAACTCCAGCTTCGCCTACGCGAAGGACATCTCTTCGCACTTCACCGGCACGGTGACTTCTGCGGCCACACTGGGCAACTCTCAGTTAGCCGCCGTGGCTATCGCCAGCGTAGGTGTGTTCGTGCAGGACCCGAGCAACCTGGAAGCATCAGGTGCGTTCATCACTTCACGCATCCGGTACAACACTACGGAACCGAAGCTGTTCAAGTACCTGTCTCTGAGGTGCCCCAACGCATTCGCAGGGTCTATCGCTATCGCGGTAACCGACCCGACAGGGGCGACCAATACTATCACCACTGTGGATCAGAATACCTTCACCTTGAGTAATATCGGGTTGAGGTATCCGCTGACCGCGCAGGAATGGATATCTTTAACCTTCACCCTGCAACGAGGGTCCACCACAACTGGACCCACGTTGAACACCTGGCAGGTGAAGGGCTACCCCGGTACAACCAGACAGCGGTTGATCACCGTACCTCTCTTGATGTTCGATCACGAGAAGGACAAGTTTGGTATCCGTGTTGGCCAGAACAGCAAGGCATGGAACATCCTCCAGCAGTTTGAACAACTAGCCACAACAGGTGATGTGGTCCTGTTCCAAGACCTGAGCACAGGAGAGAATCTACTAGTCATCATCAATGACTATGAGTTCGAAATGCTGGCTCCACCTCAGCCACAAGAGGAAGGTATTGGTGGGTTCCTTACCGTTTCCCTCTTGACTATCGTATAGGATCAACATGGACTCTGTGCCTACATGGGGGCTGTTCGTATTCACCTTCTTCGCAGGTGTGATTGCGGCAGTGGCCAGTAAGAACGCCGGTAAGTTGTTCAATGGCAAGGGCATAAAGGATATCATAGACAGTGCCAACGCTGTCATCCAAATGTATGAGAGCCACGTGGGCGCCTTAGAACTTAAGGTGGGTTCTCTGGAGAAGGAGGTCTCTTCTCTGACCGCGAAGTTGGACGAGACCTTGAAGCACAACGAAGCCCTTCAGAAGCTCCTGCTTGTGAGCCCCGCTGTGACCCTCCCAGCAGCGGGTGGTAAGAGTGAGTAGGTTCCGCTCTGAAAGTCGCTTCATGGACCCTCACAGGCCCGCCACGGGCCAAGCACGGCGCATCACTGCCTTCTTCGTGACGAACACCAACATCGAAGATGTGTACAACGAGGCACACAACGAGGGCTTCGACTTCACTTTGGATCGTGACGACGCTGTGCAGGGCCACCCCATCCAATCCCGTGTCGGAGCTTACCGCCGTGGCTTCCGACGCAGCGGGCCGGAAATCGGCGAAGGAAAGAATGTGAACGGTTAATGACTCGTACCATGTACGACGCCATCAACGTAAACAGTCTCCCCGCGGGGGGTGATCTGTATGCGGGATATGTGGATGGCCACTGGCCGGACTACTCAGCCATTGCCAGCAAGTTTGGCAAGGACAACACGGTGGGGATCGCTACCAACCCGAATGACGACAACGGGACCATCGGTGATGGACCGCCGGACAACGGCACGTGGCCTGAGTGGGTCGCCTGGACGGTCCGCAGGCGGGCCGCAGGGGTTGACCCTACCATCAACACCAACGTGTCCAACTGGGACGCTGGCAAGGCCGCCTACGCCTTCGCCAAGGTGGCGGAGCCTCACTGGTGGATCGCGCACTACGACAACGATCCGACTATCCCGGCTGGCGCCGTGGCCAAGCAGTACGCCAGCAACAACCTGTACGACACCTCCAGTGTCGCTGACTACTGGCCGGGCGTGGACCCGGTTCCTACCCCGACCCCCGTCACTACTCCCGAAGAGGATGACATGCGTCTTATCCAGTCCCCCGCCGGTATCTGGCTGCTCTCCGGCAACCTGTACGTGCACATCGACAACACCTCCGCTGTGAACAGCTTCACTGACGCTGGTGTGCAGACCGTCCATGTGGACGCTGCGGAGCACGCCCTTCTGGTGGCCGCGTCCTCCACTCCGAACGCTACCTGATAGGAGGGCCATGCACGTCAAGCTTCTGGAACGATTTGCCAAGTGGTTCGCTTCACCTGCTGGCGTGTGGCAAACGACTATTCTCACCGCCCTTGTCATTGTGGCGGAGAATATCTGGCACTCCCTGGACCCGCATGGGTTCTGGCTGCTCTATTGGCTTACTGCGTACTCGGCTGTGACACAGCCGGTCCTGGCGTATGTAAATCGGCAGGACACCTCACGCAGTGAGGAGACTCTTGAGGAAATTCTAGATGATGTCGAGAGTCTTTCACACCCTTCGAAGGAGAACTAATGTCCGGACAGGACGACATCAATTACACGACCACGGCGACTCTCACAGCCGCCTACACGGTTACCGCCAACGACTTCGTTATCTTCTACGACCCGACCAACGCCTATGTCATCACCCTCCCGGCCGCCTCTGCGGCTCTGAAGGGCCGTAACTACACGTTCGTTCAGGTGGTCAGTAACGCTGGCCAGATGACGCTGAAGACTGCTGGTGGCACCATCAACGGCACCGCCGGTGGTACTGGCATCGCCATTACCGCCTCTAAGATCGGTCAGTTCGACGTGTTCTGTGATGGCACCAACTGGTGGGGTGGCAACTCCACCGCTGGTCTCCTGTAAGAACACATGAAGAAGCCCCGCCTCCATTAGGAGGCGGGGCTATTTTCATTACTTCTTCTTCGGAGGAAGAATCTCGATATCTCCACCGCGAGAGATGTTGTCCAGCTGCTTGGTCACGGAGTCCTTATCGCCATACACGGTGTCTTGGTAGACGTTACCATTGGGGGTCTTGTACTCGTACTCCACGGCCTTCTCGTCCTTCTTACCCATCGTCACTTACCCTTCGGCTTGTCCTGCTTGGGCTGAGTGGACTGCGCCCACTCGTAGGCGTCACGACCACCGTCGTGCTTGGGCTCGTAATCACGCCCTCCGCCAACCTTCTGGTTGTCCTCGTTGCCGTGCTTACCCATGATACTCCTCACCAGAGATTCTGAACCGGACCGGGGATAACACCCTCTCGGGTTTTGAGCACCACTGTGGTGGTGCCCGCCGCGCTGAGCAGACTGAAGTCCTTATCCTCTCTGCCTTGGCAGAACTGCTTAGACACCTTCAGCATAAGAGAACCACGAGGTGAGTAGTATGCGTACCCCACCTTGACAATTCCTGTGGACGAGGCAGAAGACAGGATGTAGTCAAACTCCTGTATCTGTGTTCCAAATACATCATACCACACGTTCAGACTCCTGTCAAGTACTCTTCCAGGCTGATTCCTGCACCGCCCCATCCGTGGGGGAAGATCTCAATATCGGTAGGGGTAGGAATCCCAGCGTACCCAGCCTCCATCACTGACCTTACAAAAGAAATGACTTCTTCGACTTTCGCAGAGGGGACATCCATAAGGATCTCGTCGTGGAACGTCATCACCAGGTACTCGTCGTACCTCTCGCTGATGGCGATCAGCCGCTTCATCAGCTCGTCCCGAGCCGTCCCTTGACAGGCACTGTTGATGGCCTTGTACAACCGGTCCGGGTCCTGAGGGACGTACCTTCCAGACTCCAGCCTCACAGTCGGCAAAGTCTGCAAGTACTTGCTGTAGGCTTCGATCGCCGGGGCTGCCTTCTTCCACTGACCTCTCACCTCTGTAATGTCTCTGAGTGTAACATCCGTCCAACCGTCCAGGTACTTAGCCTGACGGACAAGAGTCGGAGCACCTGCTCCGTACAGTGTGCCCAGGATCACACGCTTGATCTTCTTACGCTGAGCAGGTGTGAAGTTAGGACCGAAGACTGCGTTGGCAGCAGCAGAGTACACGTCGATCCCGTAGTACAGATCTGGGATCAGATTCTCCTCGATTGCCAGACCCACAGCCACCCTCGGCTCAATCTGCCCGAGGTCGGCAGAGATGAGCACGCCGTCCTCGTACCGGCTGACGAACACGGAGCGGCAAGGGTTGCCGCTAGCTACCGTCTGCACCGCTGGCTGAGTCACGCTCCACCGACCTGTAACCGTCCCAAGGGTGGAGACACTGGGATGCACTACCCCCGCAGAGTCTACAAATCCCTCTAAAGTGGTCAGAAAGGTAGCTACGTTGTAGTTCTCCGCCACTGTCGTCAGCAACTTCAGCGGCTCGTTGTCCGGATACTCCTCCGTCAGCTCCTCGATCACCTTCGCTGTCAGCTGCCACTGTCCCTCCGGGAACTTCTCCGACGGAGCTGTCCTCTTGGTCAGCTTGACACCCGATGAAATGAGCACGTCGGCTCGCTTCGGAGAACCCGCTACACATTCGTAGGTCTCCTCCCACTGGGCACGTGCAGACGAGAGCCGTCCACCCCATTCGTCTAGCAGTGAGTCGAGCGTAGAGCGCTCGCACTTCATCCCTCGGATTCTCATGCGAGTGGCTATCGCTGTCGTCTTGCACTCGTCCGGCCATGCCTTGTGTACTCCCTTCTCATACATCAAGGCTTCCAGTTTGAACAGCAGCTTCCGCCCGTAGTGGGCGTCAGCAGCAGCGTACTTCACGAACGCCGGGTCGTACACATCGATCAGGCGGAAGCCCTCACCGATCTGCTTCTGGGTAAGCTTGATCTCCTGCCCCTTGGCGTTCAGCCGTACTGGCTTGTCCAGGAGCTCCCGGAAACGGGCGTGGAGGGCCTTCTCAGCCGCTTGCAGCTCCGGTCCTAGTAGTTGGGTGCAGAGGTCCTTCAGACCGTGCGAGACGGTCTCTCCGGGCCACACGAGACGAGACGCTGTGAGCGTGTCGAAGTTCCGGTCTGTGATGTCGATGCCGAAGTGCCGCTTAATGGCGATGCAGTCGGCATCATTGTGGCTGGTGAACTGGTTAGCCTGTTCCAGGATGAGCCTGGCTACCTTGTTCTGTTCAGGGACCGCTACGTCGAAGACGTAGGTGGCCACTCCGTTGTCGATCTGTACAGTACGAAGTCTCCAATCTGGATCCCAGTAGTTCAGACTGGTGAACTCAGTGTCGAGACCGAGGAGGTCGCCCTCGTCAACGATCCGTTCAGCTACCCCCTCCAGGGGGAATGGGAACTCTGGCCCTACGATGTGCATAGATCCTCCTTTCCGTAGCGGAGGCAGGATTTGAACCTGCGATCTCTGGATTATGAGCCCAGCGGGGACGACCGAACTCCCCTACTCCGCGTTGTGAGGCGACCGCTCTTTTTTATGGCGGTTCCTTCGCCCGGTTGCGTAACCAGCGCCGGGTACCTCAGGTCAATCAGTCGAGATTAGCAGCAGCCTCAGTGAAGAGGCTGAGCATGTCCTCAAGGGTAGTACTCGGGTCGTCGTTGTACCGGTAGATGGGCTTGCAGTCCTCCAGCTCGTTCGACCATGACTTGCGGCGGACAACCTCCTTCGCCAAGGCTCGGAGATCCGCGACCTGATCCGGGTCGGAGGGCCAATAAGCATCGAGGCTATCCTCGCCCTCCCCGGAACATCCCCAGTACGCCATGTTCAGGGCGCCAAGGGCGCAGAGGCAACCCGTGGAAGAGTTCTCAAGGGTACCGTCCTTGGTCAACCCCCGCTGAGAAAGAATGTCACGTGCCTCAAGAAGCTTGGTCATCAGAACCTCTCGTTTGGGTACATAGGGACACCACTCAAGTGAACATCCATCGCCGCGATGGCGATGGCATGTGCAGGCCACGATCCGAGGAAGGCCTCAACGACTATCCCATCGAAGTCTACCCACTTGCTGAGACACCAACCCTCGTTGTGCTTGCGAATCCGGTACGGTGGCTGCTCACTCGTCTTAGTAAACAAGGCGCACCCGCTTCCACATGTTCGGATCAGGCTCCTTGAGAAAGTACTCAACACGAGCGTCCTTCAGTACCATACCGTTGTTGAGTTCTACAAAGTGCCCAGGCTCGAAGGCGGGCTTGATACGCACTTCATACATCACGGCCAGTCCATAACCAGGGACATCATCCCCGTTGAGGCCGTAAGGCTCATCCAATTCGTAGTCTTCCCACGGAAGCCACTCGCCATCGCCCGGACCGTTAACAAAGAACCGAACCTGCACAACAATGCTCATGCCCAGTCCATCCATCCGAAGTGTCCGACAAGCCAGATAGCTGTCAGGGTGAAGACCCCGATGAAGGCGAAGTGAGCGAACGACCACTGCGTAATCGGCTGTCCCTTGTACACACCCAGCCAGTGCCAAATGTAAGCAGAGAGGGTGTTCTCCGGGTGTCCAGTGGCCAGGGAGGTAATCTCATAGGCGAAGAAGCCGGTGAAGAATATGGCCAGCAAAGACGACCAGTAGACCGTGGCGAAGTGTGACGGATGGTAGTTCATTCGTCTTCATCCTCTGCAAAGTCCTCGACCTTGACGGAGTAGATGATTCCGTCATCCTGCCAATCGACTGGGTTATCCCAAGACACCTTGCTGATCTCGCCAAGGTGTATGTACACATGTGCCGTCCGAATCGCAGCGATAATGTCATTGACATCCGCCTTCGTTCGATGCTTGCCAAGCTTCTCTCGAAGCTCCTGCTCTCCCTCAGTCATCAGTCCTCCGGAACAAACGTTACATGGCCTTCGGCCTCGATGTTGTCGTCCGTAAAGGACGACTCCAACCAGTTCTCCTCCGAGAGCATAAACTCCCACACGCCATCAATACGGCGGTACCGGACACCTTCATCGGTAAGGTAGTACCCGTCCGTGTACTTCTCCTCCACATACGGAGTGGGAGGATTCACTCGCATGTGCTTGTCCAGCCAGTCAGAGACAACATCCTCCAACTCATCTTCGTTGAAGTGGTACACCCACTGCACGACGGGGAGATCAGTCCGCACATACCAACCCGCCGGGATCTTCGGAGTGATCTCAGTAATCACGAGGTTATCCGTAGTCGAGGGGCTCGTCCAACCGTCGAGCCCATCATGACCCTCATAATCAAACTCAACATGCCACTTCTTCACCAGGACACATCCCATCCAAGGAGTCGGTACTCTTCCACGATCTCTATGATCCTTGCCACCGGAGCGGCGACCTCGTGAACCTTACTACCCCGCCTGCTCAGGCGGATAAACATCGTCTGCAAGATTTTTCCTCTCACGGATGGGGCCAGTGCCTGGCCACGTCGTAGTCAATGGTACTCGGCTCATACTTCCAGCCGTTGTTCTCAAACGAGTGCCAGGTAGCAGCAGTGCCCGTGTGATCTTCCTTGATCTGGAAGATCCCGTTCATGGAGGTCGCCCCCACGTAGGGGGCTCCCGCTTCAGCAGCCAGCCTGTCCACCTCAGCCATGGAGGTGGAGGCGAAGATTGTCGTTGCCATGTCTCCAACATACAACCTCGGGGGCGATCTGTCAAGCCCCCTGAGCAAGATTCTTCTAGGCTGCCTCGGGGGGCAGCCACCCAGTGGTGTGCCTTCTACAGGTCGGCACACTAGTAACTACTAGTAGAGTAAATAGATGTAGCGGACCGGCCGACACTTTGATTGTACACCATGGAGGGGTGGTTTGTCAAGCCCTACAGGCAAAGAGAAGGTAAAGACTTCTTTACCTGTCTTGACTTGACACCAGCCCCCGGCTGGTGTATGGTAGTGACATGGATCAACTGATCGAGAAACATTGGGGGTCCGCAGCGCGGATCGTGCGGGCAGAGGCCCGCCGGTACTCGGTTCCTCCCAGTGAGCTGGAGGAAGTCCTCCAGGACACCTTGCTTCGGATGGTACGATACCCGAAGGCCCTGGCCAACGCAAGGGATGGGAGCAAGTTCTTCCCCACCTTCGTGGGGATGAACGTCCGCACGGTCCTCCGCGACCGTGCAGGGTACCACAACGGCACCAAGTCAGCCAAGGCCAGCGGCCTACAGGCTACCTACGCGGTAGGTCTCTACCGCCCCGCTCAGGATGGAGACACCAACTACATGGACGAGAGGATCTTGCCTTCCATGGCGTCTGCCGAAGATGTGTACTTCTCCTCACTTCCCAGCAAGCGCCAGGAGGCTCTGAGGAAGGCCATAGAGAGCCTGCCAGAGCCCCAGCGTACTGCGATGACCCATCAGGTCTACGAGGAGCTTACGCAGGCGCAGAGCGCATCCCTGATGGGAGTCTCCCAGGGGTTGGTTTCGTACTACCGCGTGGAGGGTACGAAGGCTCTCAAGAAGATCCTCAACCCCAAGGGGACCAATGACTAAGGATCATGTACCACCCCACTTCTCCTACTCCGCTTTGTCCAGCTACACGCAGTGTGGCCACCGGTACTACCTGGAGAAGGTAGCCCACGTTCCCGAGATTCCTTCCTGGTGGTTCGTGGGCGGGCGTGCCGTCCACACACTGACAGAGATGTACGACCTGGAAGG
>Ga0070710_10000643_pt1 | contig 16645 bp, 14 predicted proteins | sample LARL52metaG_FD_65454 | JGI IMG/M metagenome (GOLD analysis project Ga0070710, IMG submission 65454) | Corn, switchgrass and miscanthus rhizosphere microbial communities from Kellogg Biological Station, Michigan, USA - LAR L5-2 metaG | ecosystem: Host-associated > Plants > Roots > Rhizosphere ... | reverse complement strand
ATATTGGCGTAATAGCCCTTCAGCTTCTGCTTGGCGCGGAGCTGCACGCCGAAGTCGGACAGTTTTCCCTTGCGGCGCTGGCCGTGCTGGCCCGGGCCATATTCCCGGCGGTTGACCGGGCTTTTTGGGCGGCCCCAGATGTTCTGGCCCAAACGACGGTCGATCTTGTATTTCGCCTCACTGCGCTTAGTCATCGCGTCCTCTTTTAAGGATTGAGTTTTGAGGAAACGCGCCCTCCTGTGTGCCGGGATGTCCCGGCACCGACAGGTCCCGACCCCAAAGCTTCAAGGGTTAGGACCACGGGTCGCGAAACGCTTCGCGGGCCGAAACGGCCCGCGAGCAGGCGGTTTCTAAGGGCAAATCGTCCGCCTTGTCAATCGAAACACCTGCTCACGTGGCCACCGCCCGCACCGGTTTTGGCTCGGAGCCGTGGCGCAAACCGCGCAATTCGGCCGAAATTTCGCCGTTCAGGACCTGTTCCAGCCGGGTCATGGTCCGGGCGATGAGGGCCGCGTCGGTAACCCGGTGATCCCAGCGGATCACCACGCCGATGCTCTGGTCGGGCTCGACCACGCCATAGCTCAGGATGTAGGGGCCGGGGCTCAGCGCATGCAGCTCGCCGCCGCCGAAGGCCGCGACCCCCGTCACGACGAAGCTGCCGAAATAATTGCCGCGCTGGCGGCCGAAATTGACCCCGCACAGCCAGGCCAGCCGCCGCAGCGGCTGCGGCAGCCGGGTCGCCAGCATGATCTTGCGGAACATCGGTACCTCGCCAACCGGCGCCTCCTTGGCGTGGCGAATCAGTGCGTCGATGTCGCCGAGCGGCAAGCCGTCCGGCTCGGCAACCCGCTGCGGCAGCACGCATTCCTCGCCATACGCGATCCTGGAGATCGCGACCATCGCCACGCTCTTCGGCAGCACATAGAAGCTCGGCCACGGCCAGCTTGCATACAGCGTGCGCAGCGTCGGTTCGTCGCGGGCCACCAGCGCGAAGGCTTTGACGAAAATCGCGGCCCAGCCGGGCGGGCGGGCGGCGAGCGCGCGGGCATCGAGCAGGGGGCGGATATTCAGGGAACGGGATAGCGAAACGAACGGTACGCCGCGCGAGGCGTGCATGAGGTCGACGATCAGGCGGCGCGGCAGCGAGATTTTGCGAAAACGTCCGCGCATCGAATCAACTCGGCCTTTCCCATCCCGTCAGCATCGCGCGGGCTGGATTGCCCGCATTCCCGCTCTACCGCAAATCCGGCCCAGCCTAAATCAGAAGCTGGCACCCGGCCTTCCGACCCCTTGAGCGAGGCGCTATAGCACGAATAGCGCCTCGCGAGGCCATTTGGTTGGTCTTTGTGGCGGCCGGAAGGCCATCGCTCCGGTTTGCAACCAACGTGAATTTCAAATCGATTCAAGGTGTTGGTATCGTGGGTGAAAGCGCCGTGGCGGCGCGGCCGCCGCATTTAGCGCCTGATCCCCTCCAGGCTGGCCGCAATCCCGCGCTGGAACAGCGACCAGTCGAAACCAAGCGCCAGCAGCAGGTAGCCGCGCGCGATCATGGCATTGGCCTGCTCGGCAGTCCGCGCGACGCCGCCGATCGGCACGCCGCTCTGCAAAATGCCGGCCTCGGCCCGCGCGATCAGGGACTGGACCTCGCCATCATCGATCAGCCCGCGCTTGTTGATCGAGGTTGCAAGATCGCCGGGGCCGATCACCGCGACGTCGATCCCGGGCGTCGCCATGATCTCGTCGATCCGCTCGACCGCCTCGACATGCTCGATCGTGACCATGCAGATCATGTCGTCATCGGCCGTTGCCATGTAATCGGCCATCGAGACGTTCCAGCGGAACGGGGCGTGGAACGGTCCCCACAACCGGTCGCCGCGCGGCGGATAGCGCACGCTGCGCACCGCCTTCTCGGCCTCGGCACGGCTCGAAATCATCGGAAAATTGATGCCGAGGGCGCCAAGATCCATCGGCGCCTTGGCCAGATGCGGCTCGTTGGCGGCGATCCGCACCATCGGCACGCAGGGCGTCCCGGCGGTTGCCACGATCATCGCATGTGCCGCGGTCAGGTCGATCGGCCCGTGCTCGAGGTCGACGATGATCCAGTCGAGCGACTGCGCCATGATGCGCACGGTCTGCACGCTCGGGATGGTGGCGATCGCGCCGAAGGTCGGACGCTTGTCGCGAAAAGCCTGGCGCAGGCGGTTGAGCGGGGCAGGCTGCGCGGACATCCGAAAACTCCCAAGTCAGGCCGGCACGCGGCCGCCGAAGAACGGCATCAGGGCCTTGCTGAGATTATGCGGCTTGTTCGAGGTGAAAATCATCTCCGCACCGGCCTGATCGGCCGCGCCGGCCGGCGGCCCGAGCAGGTCGCTGACCCGCCGCGCAATCGCCGGCGCCGGATCGATCCAGGCCACCTCCCATGGCGCGAGTTTGATGAGGCGGTCGAACAGCAGCGGATAATGGGTGCAGGCGAGCACGACCGCGTCGGTCCGGCCTAAGGGATCATCGGGATCGCCGACGAAGCAGGGGGCGAGCTCGGCCGCGATGTCGTGGTCCGCGACCGTGCCGCCGGACAGCGCGGTCTCGGCGAGCGCGGCCAGCTCCGGCGAGCCGACCAGCGTCACCTCGCATCCCCCGGCAAAGTCGCGGATCAGGCCCCGCGTATATTCGCGCTGCACGGTGCCCTTGGTGCCCAGCACCGAGACGCGCCGGGTTTTCGACAGCGCGCAGGCCGGCTTGATCGCCGGCACCGTGCCGACGAACGGCACCGCATAGGCGGCGCGCAGATGCGACATCACGAGCGTCGAGGCGGTGTTGCAGGCAATCACGACCAGGTCGGGCGCATGCTGGCCGATCAGCTCGCCGATCAGCGGCACCACGCGGGCGATGATGGCGTCCTCGCTGTGATGCCCATAGGGAAAGAACGCGTCGTCGGCGACATAGATGAAGTGCGCATCGCCGCGCGCCGCGACGACCTCGCGCAGCACGGTGAGGCCGCCGAGGCCGGAATCGAACACGAGAATCGTGGGACGAGGTGACATGGCGTGAGGTTTTAGCCGAACAACCATTCCGCTGTCATTGCCTAGCTTCCGTTGTCATTCCGGGGCGATGCGAAGCATCGAACCCCGGAATCTCGAGATTCCGGGTTCGCTCGCTTACGCTCGCGCCCCGGAATGACGGGGCAGACAGGGTAGGGTGGGCAAAGCGAAGCGTGCCCGCCATCACACGCGCGGAACCATGGTGGGCACGGCGCAAGAGCGCCTTTACCCACCCTACGGCTTGTCCGGGACGACAGCAGCTTCCGTCATTGCGAGGAGCTTTAGCTCCGAAGCAATCCAGACTTTCGCCGCGGTGAAAGTCTGGATTGCTTCGCTTCGCTCGCAATGACGATGGGATAGAGCATAACATCGCATTCTCGCCGCGCCGATCGCGCCCGAGTTTTTGCATCTCGTCGGCCCTCATCGAGAACAGAGGGCGCAGGGAAGGCCGGGCATCCGCTGATACCCGCGGCCCCCGTGCAATAGAAAAGCACGGGGAAGGAACCACAGGATCAGCCGGATAGTCCGGCCTTCCCTGCGCGATGGGTTACGGCTTATACGTGCTCTCCCCGGGAACCGGGCTTTCCTGCTCCCGTCATCGTGCGGCTCGTCACCGCACGACTTGGCCTCAGCGTCGGGAGGCCAGGACCACACGATTTCGCCGTCCGCATCAGCTCCGTTCGTCCGCGCGAGCATCAGTTCGCGCGCGCAGCCAATGCGTCCATCGCATCCCGCCGTTAACGTTCGTGACGATCGCGAAACGCCCCTCATGCAGCGGCGGGACGGGGTGGATCATGCTTCTGATTTGGGGAAGAGTCAAGCGTGTTTCCGAAAATCTGAACTCGTTGGTCGCGGCAGAATGACACGACGGGCAATCCACACATGGCGCCCATGCGCGAACTGCCCGTCGTGCAGTCAGGTGATGTGTCTGCACGGCTCCTGGTGATCTTTTGAAAACTATCGACACAGCACAAATGGTTTGACGGTTTGCCGGGCGGTTTTGCCGGATCCCCAACGTCTGGCTTTGTGCGGATTAATCTAGTCAGCTTTGCACGGACCGCGTCGGGCCACGGACTGTGCCGTGACCACGAGGATGGCCGGTGTATCTCAGATAGCTGCCGGCTTTGCTGTGCCGCCAATGTCGGCGGCCATGGGTCACAAGCGGGCGTCCGGATTAAGCACGCGCCTCAAAGATCATGTTGAACGGCGTCTCCGTAGCGCGGCGAAATCGTGTGAAACCCGCCTCGTCCGCGACCCGGCGCAGTCGGCGCTCGCCGGCTTGGGCGCCGAGTCCCAGCGCCACTTCCTGCGATAGCGACGCCGGTGTGCAGATGAAGGTCGAGGCTGCGTAGTAGACGCGGCCGACCGGATTGAGATTGTCACTCAGGTTATCATTCGCAAACGGCTCGACGATCATCCAGACGCCATCCTTGGCCATGGTCTCTTTCACATGCTTGCCCGCACCGACAGGATCGCCCATGTCGTGCAGGCAATCGAAGAACGCCACCAGGTCGTAGCCCTTTGCGGGAAAATCCTTGGCATTGGCCTGGGCGAAAGTGATGCGGTCGCCGACGCCGTCCTCCGCCGCCAGCTTCTTGGCCCGTTCGATTGAAGGTAGATGATAGTCGAAGCCGAAGAACTCGGATTTCGGATATGCCTTAGCCATCACGATCGTCGAAGCGCCATGGCCGCAGCCGACGTCGGCGACCTTGGCTCCGGCCTTCAGCTTGGCTTCGACGCCATCGAGTGCCGGTATCCAGTTCGAAACCAGATTCGCACTGTAGCCGGGCCTGAAGAAGCGCTCCGTTCCCGAGAACAGGCACTTCGAATGCTCATGCCAGCCGACGCCCTTGCCTGTGCGAAACGCCTCGGCGACTTTCGGCTCGTCCAGATAGGTCGACTGCACCACATCGAAGGCGCCCGCGAAAAACGCTGGTGAGCCTTCTTCCGCGAATGCCATTGCTTGTTCGGGGGAAAGCGAAAAGGCCTCCTTTTCTGCGTGGTAGTCGATGTAACCAGATGCCGCCTGGCCGGAGAGCCATTCGCGCACATAGCGCTCGTGCAGCCCGGTCTTCTTTGCCAGTTCCGCTGAGGTAACCGTCTCGCCGTCGGCCATCGCCTTGTAGAGCCCTAGCCTGTCGCCAAGCAGAATGCTCGCGCCAGCGAGCGATGCGCCAAGATCGTTCACGAGTTTGCCGACCAATTCATTCAATCTGTCAGAATTTGGTTCACGCATGGCGGTCCTCCGGAATCCAATACACGTCCGTTGCTTCGTCGCATGAAACTTGACACGCGCAGGCGGCCGGCCGAGCAGGCATCGCGGACATCAAAAAAAACATATTGAAAAATGTGAGCCGCTTCACTGTCGTACCGGCCCAATCTGCAGCGGGATGATTAACCAGTCTCGCAGACGAGTCCAGACACAAGCGGTTGCGCCGAGAGGTTCATCCTCCCTAGCCTTAGTCCCCTTCGGTCAGTTTCTACAAAGCTCGAATTGAGCACGATGAGTCTGCTATCCCTTCGGAACTCTCCGTCAAAGCGGGATTGCCAAAGATGCGCGCCGCTGGCAGATGTCGAACTGTGACTGTTCGTTCCCGAGAGACCATCCGTCTGAGGTTCAGGAAGCCATCCTGACAACGTCGTCGAAGTGCCGAAAGTGCATAGCGCTGGTCGCTATTTTCGACTGGGATCATCCTATCCTTTGGGCAGTTGGCATCGTAATCCATGTGCTGATCGTCTACCTCATTTGTCCGAGTTGAGCGGCGGCTCGCTACTGCTCGCAGGAGCCTATTAAGAGAGGATACGAGCCATGTCGAACTACGATCAAAATACAACCGCGCCCGGCTTCTCCGCAAACGGCGCCACGGCGATAGACGTCGGCCTTCGCGCTTTCATGTTGCGCGTATACAATTACATGGCCGCCGGCGTTGGCTTGACCGGCGTTGCCGCGTTTCTGACCTACCAGTTCACCGGCCCTGAATTGCTTCAAAGTCCGCTGATGTGGGTGCTCATACTGGCGCCGCTGGGACTAGTGTTCTTTATCAGTACCCGAATTAACACGTTGTCGGTGGAAGCTGCGCGAGGATTGTTTTTCCTCTATGCGGCCCTGGTCGGGATTTCATTGTCGACCGTCTTCCACATCTACACACAGTCCTCGATCACGCGGGTGTTCTTTATCTCTGCGGCGGCCTTCGGCGCGCTCAGCATCTGGGGTTACACGACCCAGCGAAACTTGTCGGGATTCGGAACTTTCCTGTTCATGGGCCTGATCGGCATCATTGTCGCAAGCCTCGTCAATCTGTTTCTGAGATCGAGTGGGCTAGATTGGATCATCTCCATTATCGGCGTCGGCGTCTTTGCGGGCCTCACGGCCTACGATACCCAGCGGATCAAGGGGATGTACGACCGCAGCGATGACGGCATTTTGGTCGGCCGTAAGGCCGTGATGGGTGCGCTGTCGCTCTACCTCAACTTCATCAACCTGTTCATGATGCTGCTGCGCCTGATGGGCGGCCGACGCTAGTGTACGAGCGATTTTCGTGCGCGACCGGTTCGCCACCGGGCGAGTGTGCTTCCTTGAGGCCACATTCGCTACGGTGGCGCTGGCGAAATCCCTCGGAGCCCGAGGTGTCCGTAATTGCGAGCGAAAAAGATGGCGGCAGCGCCTGGGCCAGAACCGGACGCGTTGAGCTTTCGCCGTAAAACGGTGCCGCGCGCCTAGTGCATATTTGCGCTGCGCTCCTCGGCGCCAGCCATGAACAGCAGCATGTCTTTCAGGTCGTTTCGATCCATTCGGCACTCCTGCCGGATTTATATCAGGGATCGATAGGCTTATGCGAATTCCATCAGCCAATTACTGAAATCGGCATGGTCTATCTCTGCTCGTGAGGGCCGGTGGCGGACAGGTCGCCTGGCCCAAGCGCTGCTGCGCATCTAAGCCACAGATCGGGCGGCGCCAGATTTTGGCGCCGTCCGAACGTCCGCATTGGGCGTGATGACCAAGCCGTGCACTCAGCCGGCGCCGTCGATGATGATGAAATCGGTGTCGGCATATTTTTGGCGAATGGCCTTGGCGGCCTGATATTCGCTGCTCCGATAGCAGGCCATCGCGGTATCGCGGTCGGCAAACTCGACCACCACGTTGCGCTCGCGCGCGCTTCCTTCCATGGTGTCATGGGCGCCGCCCCGCACCAGAAAGCGGGCGCCAAACTTCTCGAATGCCGGCCGCGCCGCTGCGAGATAATCGGGATAACGCTCCGCATCGCGCACCGTGACGCGGACGATCCAATAGGCCTTTGGCACATTCTCCTCCCCCCTAGTACCTTTTCCGTCCCGATTGAATCGGAACGGAAAAGGCTCTGGATTCCTGGTTTGACCGTTTTCTTCACGCGAACCGGTGCCCACTTCGCTCGAAAACGCTCTTAGCGGCTGTGCGGCGCATGCGCGCCGCGATCGGGTCTTGCATGGGTCGCATCCAGTCGCAGCGCGGCGATGTCGAGACGCGACACCCCGATGTCCTTGAGCGCGATGTTGTCCATCTCCGACAACTCGCGCAGATCCTTTAGGCGCCTGTGGTGCTGCCGGAGCCGGCGCCACGCGTTCTGGAGCGCGTCGCCGAGCCCGGAGGCGATGGCGAGCAGGCCGGTACACAGCGCCCGGGCGCGTGCTGCCGCCTCGGCGATGGCCCGCTGCCGCTCGTCGGTCGCGCGCGCGATGACCCGACGCCGCAGCGCGGCCCATTGCTGCGGCGTCAGGTGCCGGATTTCACATGCATCGATATCGAAACCATCGTCGGGCATCGCGCGTCCTTGTCGCCTGCTGGCACGACGACGGTTTACCGGCCGAACAAAATCTCATAAAATGAATAATCGTGATCATAATGATCTCATGGAGAGATGGATGGACCTGGCCGAGCTGCGCATCTTCACCGCCGTGGTGCGCGAGGGCGGGGTGACGCGCGCCGCCGAGCGTCTGCACCGGGTGCAGTCGAACGTGACGACACGGATCAGGCAGCTCGAAGAGAAGCTCGGGACCGAGCTGTTCATCCGCGATGGCAAGCGGCTGCATCTGACGCCGTCGGGAAAGGTGCTGCTCGGTTATGCCGACAAGCTGCTCGCGTTGGCGGACGAGGCCCGCACCGCTGTGCATGATCCGCGGCCGCGCGGGCTGTTTCGTCTCGGCGCGATGGAGAGCACGGCTGCGGTACGACTGCCCGGACCGCTCAACCGCTTCAGCCGGCTTTACCCCGGGGTGACGCTGGAGCTTCGCACCGGCAATCCGGAAGTTTTGGCCAGGGCGATCCTTGCCGGTGAACTCGACGCCGCCTTCGTCGCCGAGCCGATCGCGGATGCGCCGTTCGAGAAGATGAGCGCCTTCGTCGAGGAGCCGGTGATCGTTTCGGCGAGCACCCATGCCCTGATCGGCAAGAATGGCGCGCCGCGCGCCGTGCTGGTGTTCGAGAACGGTTGCCCGCATCGCAGGCGCCTGGAGCAATGGTTCGCAAGGCGCGGCGAGATGCCCAAGCGCATCATCGAGCTCGGCTCCTATCACGCCATGCTCGGTTGCGTGCTGGCCGGCATGGGCATTGCGCTGTTGCCGGAAAGCGTGCTGGCCACGTTCCCCGAGCGGCGGCGGCTGACCATCCATCGTCTGCCGCGCGGCGAGAACCGCTACGAGACCCTGCTGATCTGGCGCAAGGGCGCCGCTTCGGCGAACGTGACGGCGCTGCAAGCGATGCTGCGTGAGAGCGCGCGCCCTCGCGATAAGAGCCGCCTGACCGCAGCAGGATGACTTGGCTCTTCTGAGTCGAAAACAGGTCTACGCCCTCATCCTGAGGAGCGCGTCCTTACGCGCGTCTCGAAGGATGAGGCCCGACTCCGGCCTCATGGTTCACCGAGCGATGCGAGCATCGTCCGGAGACACCGCGCAAAGGGCGCAGCTCCTCACATGAGGGTTTGATAGCGCGCCAGGACTAGCGCGCCAGGACTAGCGCGACAGGACTAGCGCGACGAAGCGGAGGCCTGCAGCATCGCCGCCTCGCGCAAGATGTCGACCGGCGCCCACGGCTTGGGCCAGAATTTTACACCCTGCGGGAGGGTCCGGCTCAGCGGCCGGCCCGAAGTCACGACGATATCGAGGCCGGGATGATGATGCTGCGCGACGAAGGCGAGCTCGACGCCAGTCATGCGGCCGGCGAGGTCGACATCGGTGATGAGCAAAGTGAGCGCCGGCCCCACTTCGCGGAGGACAAGCTCCGCAGCCTCGGCGCTCTGGCACCCCATGACGACATAGTCGCTCTCTTCCAGCAGAATCGAAATCACCTCGCGTTGCGAGGCGTCATTTTCGACGATAAGCGCGATCGGGCGGATTGGATTCAGTTGTCCCACAGGTCAGTCCCCAGGATGATTGGTCCGTAGGAGCGACAACTGTGAATAGCGCGAATAAGTTTCCCCGTAAGAAACGGGGGTTTCGCATCGCCGGGCGGGCATCCCGCCGGAACGATCGCGCCATCCTGCGCAAATCCTGTGCAAATGATTTACCGTGCACGCTCGGGCGGGGCGTGCGGTGACCGCTTGTCGACCACAATTTAGGCGGGTGTATGCAGGAGGAGGCTTGATGCCACCCAGGATTGCACGGTGCCGTGGTAGGGTTCCGCCATTCATCAACGAGATTTTGAAACGTGATTGGCCGCCGCGTTCGCGGGTGATGGTCGCGTGACGGAATCGTGAAGGCACGTTCTGGCCGGGTAAGCCGGAAGACGCGCTGATGCGGGCTTCAGGGCACGGTTCAATTCATCGCGCTTCGCAGCCGCGCGCCCGATTGCGGACCCGATGCCTCCAGTCCGGGGAGGTTCTTGCCCCAGGGATAGCCGCGACGGCCCATCGCGTAGCCGCGGTCGAACAGCGCCGACATGTATTTCTGGTCGAACGGCTCGTCGGTCTGCTGGTCGAAATCGGCGGGGATGCTGGCGAGATTGAATTCGACGCCACTCTGCCGCGCCATCGAATAGATCCGGTAGAGGTCGCCGATGCTCTGGTTCTTGATCAGCGTCGACAGCGAGCGCCGCGTCACCGACAGCAGGTTTGGATCGACCGGCTTGAATTGCGGATCGATCCGGCCGTTGCGGATGACGTAGAGCCGCGAGCCGCTGACCGTCTTGTGCGCGGGGCTGCCGGACACGAGTTTCATGATCGAGGGCGCAATGAAGACCTGCCGGGTCACCCCGCCGTCGACGTGAAGCTCGTCATAATCCTGACCCGCCACGCGAACCTTGATGCGCACCGGCGCGAACACGCCGGGCAGGGTGGCGGAGGCCAGCAGCACTTTTCGGAACAGCTCGAGCGCTTCGGTTGAGTCGCTCGCCGCGATGCGCCCCATGTCCCACAACACCGGCCGCTGCGCATCGAGATTGGTGGTGCCGATCAGCAGCACGCGTCCCTTGCTGCGCTCGCGCGCCACCTCGCGCATGAATTCCTGATCGATATATTTCTCGATCAGCTGCGCCAGCGGCGTGTCGTCCAACAGGGCCGAGCCCTGCAGCAGGCCCGAGACGTTGGACGTGAAGATGTCCTTCCGGCCATACAGCGTAAAGATCTCACGCAACTGAGTGTCGCGTTCGCGGCCGAGAAACACGAAGGGGGCGATCAGCGCGCCGGAACTGACGCCGGTGACGAGATCGAAGGACGGCCGGCTGCCGGCATCGCCCCAGCCGGAGAGAACGCCGGCGCCGAACGCGCCGTCCTCGGCGCCGCCTGAAATCGCCAGCATGTTGAGCTGTCGCCTTGCTTCACTGCGCGTGAACGAGACGGCCATTGCATCCGCGTCATTTGCTTCGGACGCACGCGCGTCGACCGCGGTCTCGTCGCCCCAATAGCGGATGTTGTGAAATCCCGTGGGTTCGCCGCGCGCGGCGACCGCCTCGGGCAGGGCATTGCGCGGTGATATCGCGGTACAGCCGGCGACGACCAGCAGCGCGCCAAGCGCCAGCGCCTGACATGCCCGCGCCGGCAGGCGTCGGATCAGGGCAGACATGGCGGCGACTGCCCATCGCAGGCGCCGATCGCGCTGACATTTCGCTTGCATACCGAACCGAACGCCTGCCTCTTCCCGGTCAGCCAAGGGCTTAAGTCCCAGAACATGGCAATTGAGCGACGCCGCACGGCCGGTTCCAGCCTCGACAGCGCAGAAGCGACCAGTTGCGCACATCATTGAAGTGCAGGTTCCGCATCGTGCTCAATCATTGTGCGCCGCTGCGCCCTTGTCGGTCCAATCCGGCGGCAGGCCGATGCCGTCGCCGAGCATGCCGACGAGGCCGGGCGAGCGTCCGAACGCTTCGCAGGCCGGATATTTTGGCGCGCCGCCGAGCTGCGCGCCAAGCTTCTCGATCGACGGCAGCGCGGGCAGCTTTCCGAACGGCGTTTCGCCTCTGACCAGGAGCTTACTGAAATCGTCGCCGAACGCGACGGCCAGCGTGTAGGCATCGCCTTCCTCTGCGACCCGTCCCGGATCGAGCGAATTCGCCGCGCGCGCCCAGATCATCGCCGCCTTCTGCTGGCCCTTGATGTCACGCGCCTCGGCCTCGAGCGACAGGCTGCCGAGCCCGATCGGGATGCGCGGCACGGGAACGGGCACGCCGGGGAGCAGAACGGTTTTCGCAACCGAGGCGCCCTTCGAAAAACCGACCGCAACGGGATCGGTTGGCGCGACGTGGGTGACGACGGCATGAACGCTGAGATCCGCGACCTCCGCGAGACCCACCACCTGAAAGCGCTCGGCAAGGCCCGCGCACAGCGCGCGGTCGGCCGCATTGGTAACGAGGCTGCGCTGGGCCGGCGTGAACGGCACGGGGCCGGCGGCGTCCGAAAATGTCGTGGGGACGATCTTGACCGTCTTCGCCGCCAGCACGTCGTCCCTGGCGACCTTCAGAAGCGTCCGCGTGACCAGCCCGTCCGACGGGGTGAGGTCATCATAGGCCTGCAAGGAGCCTGCCCGGTCCAATGGCGCGTTGGCGCAGCCGGCCGCCGTCAGGGCGACGAGCGCGACGGTCGCCCCGATGGTGAGCCGGTCCGTCCATGAGGTCCGGTCAGGGTTCGCACTGCAGGGTTTTTCGACCCGATCACAGCTGAGAGCCGCCATGGGAGATCCACGTCCTCATTTGATATTTGCACTAAGTGCACATATTGCATCAGGTGTAAATATTTGATGAGGCGGCTTTGTGACCGCTGGAGGAAGAGCCGCAGTCTTGACTGATGCCGTGTCCCGGTGATGTCCTGCAAACGCCCGATTGTAACAGTCGGTAACCTCTCGCCGCGTCGGCAACACGCGGTTACAAAAAATGCTTCGATGCGCGCGCCCCTGGCTCAGATCCGTCCCGCGAAAACCGAAGGCCTGCGCGAGCGAAACAGGCGCGAGACCCTGCAGCGCATCGCCGACGTCGCGATGGAGCTGTTCGTCGCGAACGGTTTTGAGGCGACGACGCTCGACGAGATCGCAGCCAGCGCCGGCATCTCGCGCCGCACCTTCTTCCATTACTTCAAGAGCAAGGACGATCTCCTGCTCGCGCATGTCGAAGGCTATGCTGACGCGCTCAAGGCGGCCGTGCTGAAGCAGGGCTCCACAGTCGCGCCGATCGATGCCGTCGAGCAGGCGCTGATGGATCTGTCCGCGCGGCTCGGCTCGGCGAGGACGATGGCGATCGTGCGGGTGATCCGGCAGAGCGAGGTGCTGCAGGCGCGCAAGCAGCACAGCTATCTCGGGCGTGAGCAGGTTCTGTTCGAGGCCTTGTGCGACTTGTGGCCGGCGAAGGAGCGCCGCGAGCGGCTGCGCCTCGTTGCGATAGCCGCGATGGGCGTCGCGCGGCTTGCCACCGAAGCCTGGCTCGAGCAGGGCGGCAAGCGGCCGCTTGCGAAGTTCATCCAGGACGGATTCAAGAATTTGAAGGCCGAGATCTGATCTCAGGCGCTGTCCGCGCTGTCGTGCGATGGGCGGCGATCTCAACAGCGATCACGCAACTCTCAAGAGATGTATCCATCGCGGGCACGCGGCGCGTGCTGTTGTAAGAAGGGCGCACCGAACGATTTTGGCATGCGCCATGTCATCGTCGGATTGGATTGCCACAATTGAGGCAGAAGGTTTCGTCGCGGCCGGCTTGGCAGGCAAAGGCCTCAACGCCTGATTGAATCGACGTTTTCGTCGATCGTGATGGCTGCGAGGGATGAACCTTGAGCGAAGCCGTTCGCGTGCGTCTGGCGCGAGCTGCCTCGACTTGCGGATCGCGTCTGTTTGTCCTCGGTCAGCGGTTCGAGGTTGTCATGGCGGGCGGAGTGGGCGAGCCGGAACGGACGAGGGGGTTTCGTACCTTTCATGACGCGCAGATGCTCGCGCTCAGGTTGTGGTTCGCTTTCAACAACGTCTTCGCCACGCCGCGCCGAACCCGCCGGACCTCGGCCGCAAGTCCGCCGGCCCGCGGTCTCGTCCGCCGCCCCGCGATAGCCGCATTCGCCGGCGCCGTGCTCGGCTGTGTGACGACGCTGTATCTGTGCGCCTTCGGCATTGCGCCGGGCATCGCCTCGGCGCTCGCGACATCGCTGATCTGCGGCCAGGTGCTGATCATGCGGGCGTCGCATCTGCTGCCCGCCGATTTCTTCATCGCGGTCTATGGCGGCTCGTTCGTCGGCATGACGCCGGTGCTCTTGCTCCATGACGGCGGGCCGGATCGCCAGCTGATGCTGGCAAGCGCGCTCTTCATCTCGCTGTCCGTGGTGTCCGGGCTGCTGTTCGGCGTGGTCGCCGAGATCGACGCGCGCTCGGGGCGACGATTCGCGTCGGGCTATGGCGGACGCTCCGGCGCCATCGCAACGCTGGCCTCGTTCCTGTTCGTTGCGGCCGCGCCGATGTTCGGTGCGGATGGCCGGCCGTTTCACAGCCTTCCGGCGGACATGCGTGAGTTCGACCTGACGTCGGCGGCGCTCACCTGCATGGCGTGCGCCGTGGGTCTGTTTGCCACCATGACCGTGCTGCGGCGGCGCAGCACGGACGCATCAAACCAGGCGGAGCGGACCTTCCTTGCCTCGGCCGTCGCGGTGATCGGCATGGCGGCCCTGCACTTGAACGATGCGAGCGACGCGCGCCTGCTGGACGCCTTCTATGCGGGCTGCTTTTTGGGGATGTCGGCGCCAGAGCGGCTGGGCGGCTGGTTTCAACCCTGTCTTGGCGCGCTCGTGCTCACCATCATGCTGGTCCTGAGCAGGATGCTGTTGCCCGGAATAGGCGGCAGCCTCGGACTTGCGGCCTTCGTCACGGCGATGGTGGTGGTGGCGTTGACGTTCCGTGCAAGACCTCCGGGGCGCATGGCGCGGCGTGCCGGCACGCTCGCCTATCCGATGGCGGGATCTTTGGCACTGGGCTGTTTCGTGTTGCTGCTGCTGTCGGCGTCGCAACGGCCAGCGCTCGATCGCACCACGATGGCGGACGCCGCCATGCCGGCGCCCGAGGCCCTGGCTGTCAGCCACCAAGCCAATGATGCGCCGCCGCTCGAGGCGCCCGCCGCTGGCAGCGTTGATCTCGCCATCTCGCTGGAGCTGCCGCACGACAAGACGGTGATGCGCGCGCTGTCCGAAAGCGCGGAACAGCCGCCGCAGGAGGCTTCGAGCGCGGTTGTTTCAGCCGTGCAGCAGGCCGCCGGCGCTGCCGTGTTCGCCGATGCGCCGGGCATCGCGCCCGCGAGCGCCGAGCCGCCGCGCGACCGCGAGCCGGCCGATGCCGCAGCTGATGCCAACGAAGACCTGTTCCGCGCATTTCTGCAGTGGCGCACGGCGCACGCTGGGACCGTCCCGGCAAGGCCGCAGCCTGTGCGGACGAGGAGCCGTCCCGCGCAGCTCGTCGGCCTGGTGACGCCGTCGCCATCGCCCGTGCCGCCGCGACCGGCGCGGGCTGATCGGCCGAAACCGGTTTCGAGCGTCGACCCGACCGGCTGGCCGGCCAGCCTGCGTCCAGCTCGTCCGCCAAAAGATCCGTCACGCGCGGCCCACAACGCAACCGCCCATCCCGCGCCTTGAGCCTCCCGGCCAGCGCATCGTCCGTCACGCATGGAGCGCATGAACGCCGCGCCCAAGGCGCTGCACGTCTGCTTTCGGCGTGATCCGCATCGGCAGGCCGGCACCCGGACGCAGCGTCACGCTCATGACCGGCCAGACTTTTGCGTCCGCCGCCAGCTAATTGGTGAAGCGATCGAGCAGGGTCGCGAGCGCGATCGTGGCCTCCTGCAGCGCGAAGGTCGAACCGATGCAGGTGCGCGGCCCCGCGCCGAACGGCAGGTAGGCGAAGCGCTCGATCGTGCGCCTGTTTTCGGAGAGAAAGCGGTTGGGGTCGAAGACATCGGGTTGCTCCCAGAGGCTCAGATGCCGATGCAGCACGTAAGGCGAGATCACGATCAGCGACCGCGCCCCGATGTCGTGACATCCCAGCCTGTCCGGCCCTTTCGCAAGGCGGCTGAGCGCCGCGATCGGTGGATAGAGCCGCAACGCCTCCTCGACCACCGCACGCGTGACGCTCAATCGCTCGAACAGCGTCTCGGCGGGACCCGCAAGCTGCTGCCGAGCCTCTGTCTCCACCGCGGCTCGCCAGTCCTCCGACTGCGACAGCAGGTACAGCGACCAGCTCAGCGTGTTGGCGGTGGTCTCGTGGCCGGCCGACAGGAAGGTCAGAATGTTCGACCTCACCTCGGCCGACGACATCGCTCGTCCGGTGGCCGGGTCGAGCGCGTTCAGCAGGAGCGACAGCAGGTCGGAACGCTGGTCTGACCGGTTCTCGCGGCGGGTCTCCTGGCGCGCATCGATCAGCGCATCGATCACGCCCTGAAAATATCTGAGTGCAGCCTTGAGCTTGGCCCCGCCCGGGCGCGGCACGAACGCGGGAGCACCCACAAGGTCGAGCAGCCCGATGCGTCCGGCGGCACGAAAATAGTCGTTCATCGAGGCGCGGAACTCGTCGAGATCGCCTTGCAGGCCATCGGAGAAGATCGTCAGTGCCAGCACGTTGAGCGTCAGCAAGGTCATCTCGGCCACGACATCGACGACGCTGCCAGGCGGAAGCGCAAGCCAGCGCCGGCTGAGCTGGTCGATCGCCTCCAGCATGTTCGCCGTCAGGCTGCGCACATTACGCAGCGAGAACAGCGGTGCCAGCGTTCGGCGCTGGATGTCCCAGCGTTCGCCCTCGACGCTGAGCAGGCCGTCGGCAAGGCCCGCGCTCAGCACCCGCCGCTGGATCGGGTCCTTGCGGTAGTTCTCGGCATTGTCGACTAGCACGTGCCTGATGGCCGAGGGATCGCTGACGACGAAGGCCTGGCCGATCGGAAGCCCGACGCGGGTGATCCTTTCGCTGAAGAAATCCTGGCTCCAGCACTCCAGCGGGTTGCGCGCGAGGACTTTCAGGAGCGCGACGAATCCGAGCCGTTGTCCGGGCGGAATGGGGGCCGGGGGGCGGAACGGCTGTACCTGAACAGATCGACCGACATGGCCAGAACGGTTTGTGCAGCAAAACACCACTTTACCGAGCAGCGCGCCGTCCGGTGGACGCTCTCACGTTCCCATCAACAATTTTCATAAGTC
>Ga0070710_10000639_pt1 | contig 16674 bp, 26 predicted proteins | sample LARL52metaG_FD_65454 | JGI IMG/M metagenome (GOLD analysis project Ga0070710, IMG submission 65454) | Corn, switchgrass and miscanthus rhizosphere microbial communities from Kellogg Biological Station, Michigan, USA - LAR L5-2 metaG | ecosystem: Host-associated > Plants > Roots > Rhizosphere ... | reverse complement strand
ACCTTGAGATCGTGCTGCGGCTGGCAGCGATACGACATGGCCCAAAATAGCGCGTCGGCGTTTTCGGGCTCGATGTCGTCGTCGACGGCGATAACCCATTTGCCGGCAAAACGGTGCAGTGACGCCGCTCCGTGGAGCGCGCGCCAGATTTCGCTCTCGGGCGTGCCGCGCGCACACTGGATCGCGATCACGGCGTAGAGGCTGGTGAGCGGCTCGTGCATCGCCACCCGTTTAACAGCGGCAATGCCCAGGACCGAGCGTAGATGATGAAGATAAACCGGCTCCATCGCCACGCGGCGGATCACGCTCGATTCGCTGGGCGTGACCTGACTGATGAACGAGGTGAGGATCGGATGCCGTCGCCGCGTGATCGCCGTGACCTCCATGAAGGCGTTGTATTCCTGCAGGTTCACATAGCCGTGCGACTCCCCGAACGGAGCCTCAGGCTCGAGCCATCGCGTGTCGATCAGCCCCTCGATGACGATCTCCGCCTCCGCCGGCACCAGAAGGTCGACGGTCGCGGCGCGCACCACATTGATCGGTCCGCCGGCAAGCGCGCCGGCGACAGCGAGCTCGTCGAGATGCTCCGGCATCTTCTGCACGGAGGCGTAGGAAATGACCGGGGGGCAGCCGACCACGACCGCGCAAGGGAGCGGCTCGCCGCGTGCCTTGCATGCCTGCCAGTGAGCGAAGATGCCGGCGCGCAGCTCGACCGACGGATTCATGCCGAGCCGCCGCGGCGCCTTGATCTGCCCGCGGTAGTTGCCGACGTTCTGCACGCCGGTTTCGGGGTGTTTCGTGATGTAGTGGCCGGCCGAGAGATAGGGCGCGTTGTCCCATCCCGGCGTAGAGATCGGCACCGGCAGGGCGTCGAGTCCGTTGCCGTCGCGCTCGAGATCGGCGCCGGTCACGACGACGTCGTGGCACGGCGCGTGCGTGACCAGGCGCGGCGCGATCGGATCGGCCATGGCCTTGACCCAGGCCTGGCCGATCTCCTCGAGCGGCTTGGCGAAACCGATGCGATAGACTTCCCGGTTCGCAGCCAGGCCCGCCACCAACACGGAGCTATCGAAGCGCCGGCCCTTGGAATCCGTCGGTTGCGTGAACAGGAATGCCTTGCGCTCCGGCTCGGCAATGCCGCCGCGATACTGCCAGCGCACCAGCGGGTGCATCTCGGTGTCTTTGTTGATCGGCTCGTCGACGATGACGAGCAACCCTGCGCGTGCAAGCGCAAGAACGTGCTCATGCAGGTCGGCGTAGCTGCGCGGATGCTTGGGTGGGTCGTCGCGATAGCGCTCGAGCACGCTCAACTCACGCTCGCGTGTTCGCTCGTCCATCGGCGCCTCCGTCAACTCACCCGTGCCGGACGCGCGGCGAGGGAACTGGGTTGCGCGCGACACTCCTGTCTAGAACAAAGCCTTGATCGCCGCCGCCGCGGCGAACGCTTGCGCATCGCCGTTGACGAATCCCGTCACTTGCAAGCCGAGCGGCAGCCCCTCGTCCTGCAGCACGGGAAGTGAGATCGCCGGGATGCCGAGCAACGACGCATGCGAAGTGCAGTTAGGGTCGCCCGTCGATTCGAGGCCGAGTGGCGCGGCAGCGGGCGCAGACAGGCTCACGCAGGCGTCGCATTCCGCGGCCAATCCGGCGTAGAGCGCACGTGCCTTGTCGCGCTGGGCGAGATCTTTGCGATAGTCCTCAAGGCTCATCGCTTCGGCCTCGGCGAGGCGAGCCAGCATGACGCGGCTGATCTTGCTCGCGTCGCGGTCACGGTAGGTATTGAGCGGCCAGCGCCACTCCCAGGTGTTGATCCGCATGGAGAGCGGCCGCGCCTGGGCGATTGCGGCATCGACCGCGGCGATGGTGGTATGGGATTGGCGCGTGCGAACGTCGATGCCGGCAGCCTTGAAGCGGGCCAGCGCATCGGCCATGGCCGCTTTGGCGCCTGGTGAGGCGGCAGCCCAGCCCGCGGTTTCGAGAAATGCAAGGCGGTGCGGTTTTCGCGGCGCCGGAGCGCTTGGCGGCCCGTACAGGCCGGGATAGCCGGGATCGCCGCCGGCGCGAATGGCGATCTCGTAGGCGACCTGCCAGGCGTCTTCCAACGTCGTCGCCAGCACGCCGGTCGCACTCTGGCTCAAGCCGTCATAACTGCCGCCGCGATTGAGCGCGCCGACCGAGACCTTGAAGCCGATACAGCCGCAATAGCTGGCCGGGCGAATGGTCGAGCCGATCACTTGGGTGCCAAGGGCCGTGCTCACCATGCCGGTCGCGACGGCGGCGGCGGAGCCGCTGCTCGATCCGCCCGGCGTGCGGCGCAGGTCATGCGGGTTGCGCGTGCCGCGCGGCTCGGTCGAGGCGAATTCGGTGGTCACGGCCTTGCCGACGATGACCGCGCCGGCCTCGCGCAGCGCCGCCACGCTCGCGCCGTCGCGTTCGGAACGGAAGCCGGCGAACAGCGGCGAGCCGTTCTCGGTCGGCATGTCAGCGGTCTCGATGATGTCCTTGATGCCTGTCGGCATGCCGTCGATGGGCGACCTCGGCCGGCCCGCGCGCCAGCGCGCGGTCGATTGATCGGCTACCGTGCGTGCGCCGGCGAGGTTGAGGTTGACGAAGGCGCCGATCTTGGGCTCGAGCGCGGCGAGATCGGCCAGGCAGAGTTCGAGGAAATCGCGCGGCGTGTCTGTGCCACTCGCAAAGTGCGCCGTTGCCGAAAGGTAAGGCTTCGGTGAAAGCTTCAGCTTCTCGTCCGGCGCCAGCATGGCGGCCCCCTTCGTCTCAACCTTGTAGCCCGGATTGAGCGCAGCGAAATCCGGCTCGGTGGATGGTGGTGATCTCGGCCGCGTTTCCCTTCGGTTAGCGAGCTATACGTCTTCTTACTTCTTGCTCTCGTCGTAATAATGATTTCCACTGTTCCTAAGTTGCCGGGAAGAATCAAGAGCATTCGTCTTTCCGATTATCTATGATATTCTCGCTATTGCGCGCGTTCAGGAAGTATCATTGGGAATCACGAAGTTGCTTCCCCGGCGCTTCCCTATCAAGGGCGCGAATATCATGAAATTGAGGACGGCGGAAAACATCGATCTCGCGGAGGGCAGAAGCGACGACATCCTCTTCTGCGAGAGGCTGATCCAGTGTGGCCTGTTCAAGTCGGGCATGATCCTACCAACCGGCTTCGGCTTGCGGCTGCGTCGCGCGAGCAGGGGGCTCATTCTCCGCCACTGGATCTTCCAGTACCGGCAGCACGGGCGCACCAGACGCATGATCATCGGCTCGGCCGATACCGTCACATCGGCTCAGGCGCTGGAGAAGGCCCGCAAGCTTCACGCCGAGGTCGAGCTAGGGGGTGATCCTCAGGCGAAGAAGACCGAGCGCCGCGAGAAGGATTCCCTGAGCCTGTGATCCGTCGTCTCGGACTACCTTGCGCAGAAGACCGGTGTGAAGGAGGGCACCTTGCGGATGCTGCGGACGTATCTTGAAAGCCCGCTGTATCTGAAGCCGCTACACAGTGTCCCGCTCGACCGAATTAGTCGCAAGGACATCGCCGCCCGGCTGCTCGCGGTATCAAGGGCGAGCGGTGCACCCACGGCCATCGCATTCCGCTCAGCACTGTCGAGCCTATTCGTTTGGGCGATGCAGATGGGCCTGATGGAGCACAATCCCGTCGTGAACTCGTTCAAGCCGCTGACACCGGGGTCACGCGACCGCGTGTTGACGGACCCGGAGTTGGTCGCGATCTGGAATGCGCTCGAAGACGATAACTACGCCAAGGTGATCAAGCTGCTTGTCTGCACCGGATGCAGGCGCGCTGAGGTCGGCGGCATGAAGTGGACGGAGTTTAGCGATGACATGTCCACGTGGAGTCTCCCGAAGAAGCGCGCGAAGAACACGAAGGAGCACAAGCTGCCAGTTACACCGCTGATGGCAGAGATCATTGAATCGATCTCCCGCCGCGATGGGTTCGACCTCCTGTTTGGTCGGAAACACGGGTTCACCGGCTGGTCCATCGGCAAGCGAGCGCTGGATGAGAAACTTGGCCTGAAGCCGTGGACGCACCACGACATCAGACGCAGCGTCGCCACCGGCTTGGCCAACATCGGTGTTCAGCCCCACGTGGTCGAGCAAATCCTGAATCATCAATCCGGTCACAAGCGGGGTCGCAGGCATCTACAATAGGAGCGTCTACGCAAACGAAGCCCGCGCCGCGATGGCGTTGTGGAGCGACCATGTGCGGACTCTGATTGAGGGCGGCGAGCGCAAGATCGTGCCTCTGCGGCAGGTGCTGTAATGGAAACCAAGAAGCGTCGTTATAAGGGCGAACTCGCCAAACCGATTCGTGTAGGCAGCATTCCAATCCAGACGACGAACGAGGAACAATCGGAATGGATTAAGCAGGTCATTGAGCAAACGATTATTGAGAAGCTGCCGCTCTTATTGGAGCATTACAAGATCGCAGATAAAGATGACTATTTCAGCCTCGCTGTCGCCCTCGCAGTCAAGCATGTGCCCGGATTTAGGGTGTGCCAGCAAAGCGCAAACTAAAACATGGCACTTGGGGAGCCGTGGTCCGAGCCACCAAGCCCTCGAAATGGTCGCCCGAACGGCTCCTCAAACTCCTGAGTGTCGTCGAAGCGGCAAGGCAGAAGAACGGATTTTCAACGGATCGAGAGGCGATTCGATCCATCATGGGGGAGCCGAAATGGCGTCCACGTCGGCCGACCGCCGATCTGGAAAAATGGCTCGAAACGCTAGAAAGCCGCCTCCAAGATGCAAAACGCATTAAGCGCGAAGAGCGGGACGGAGGCCCCACGCTTGACCCCTACTCAGCGGCAATCCTATACGAACTCCAAAAGGCTGCGGGTCAAAATTCCGGAAATTGAAACCAATTAGTTTACGGAATTTCGGTCTGCCAGACTGAAGGCTCCTGATTCGCTAGGAGCCGCCATGATCCCGTTCGAACAAGTACATCGCAGCCGCGCGCGTGAGCGTGCGCCGGACGATGATTGGGTAATGCCGTTCTCGCTGTGGTGCGACGTGAATAACTTCTCACTGGCGACTGGCCGACGCTTGCGCAAGGCTGGTAAGGGACCCGTCTTCACGCAGATCTCCGAACGCAAGGTCGGCGTGACGATCCGCAATAACCGGATCTGGCAGGAATCCCGCGCCAAAAGCTGACCGCCCGACCGCGACGCTGGAGGCGCTAGGTCGGGCAATTTCCAACTTCCCGAGGGGCAACTCGGAATGACCGCAGACTTACGCAATATCACGGTAGCACGCAATAGGCTTACGTTCGGATTCCAATGCAATTCGCTCAATTATCGAGCCACAATTTCATATTTCCCCGGTACCAATGAACTGGCTGAAATATTCATTAGCAATAGCAAGGCAGGCAGCGATTCTGACTCCGCCGCAAAAGACTCTGCCGTCGTCTGCTCTTTAGGACTGCAGCATGGCGTTCCGGTCAATGTAATCCGCAAAGCATTACTGAGAGCTTCGCACGGCCGCGCCGCTTCGCCTCTTGGTGTTGCCCTCGACATCGTTTCGGGGAGCAGCCAATGAGGAAGCGCCGACGCAGCATATATCCCAGACCTAAGATCGGCCTGCAGTTTGTGGCCCATCTACCCGCAATGATCCGAGTCTTGCGGGAGCTTGGCCTCACCGCCCGGCGGATTCTCGATTGCCTAGAGCTTGAACACTGCCGCCATGGTGGGCGTGAGAACGGCAAGCTCATTTGCACCTATGACGATTTCGAACGCGCCGGTATCCAACGAAGTTGCATCCGCGAAGGTCTAGACGAGCTCGTGGCCGCTGGGCTGATTAAGATCGTCAGGCCAGGGCGACGCGCCTACGCCGACCTGCGCGTGCCATCAATGTACCGCCTGACTTATCTAACGACTTTTCAAGACAGCAAGTGGGTCGAGGCGACTCACGATTGGAAAACAAAATACCAGGCCGGAATCCACCACTGGTACCAGGCCGGAATCCACCACTCGGGAGGGTAATTACTAGACCGGAAAGCACCACTCCCATCTAGATCTAGGGGAGGAGGGTGGGGGCTTAGTGGCGGACTGTTCTACTAGTCTGCCTGTCTCTCCCCCAGCCCCCTCGCAGCAGGGGGTGGAGCTTGATGCTCCATCCCCTGTTCTAACTGCTCCATCCAGTGGGAGTGTCCACTGATGAAGGACGATATCGCCCTCGCAGCACTGGATCGTGCCGGAAAAATCACAGCGCATTGCCTGGACGAAATCGCATCTGCGTCCCAGTACTACGCTGTTTAGCTTGTAACCAAGGGCCGCTAGGCGATTCATTGGACGATCTCAAGCGATAAACGGAGGAAGGAGCAAAGCTGATGTTTGCAATTACCGAAAAGCGAGAAGGGTGGAATCCCGTCGTTCGTTATCAAAAAGGGTGACTCGTTGTCGGCCATTTTCATCTTCGCGCCAGAGGCGAGAGAATTGCTGCTCGCCGAATATCTGTATCTGGACCGCGCTACGGCTGAACGCGATGCAGGGTATGTGCGCATGCTGGCCGCAGATCATGCGGCCAAATATGCGCAACCTGCTGGCTGCTTATACCGTCGTCCCTATCGATCCACTCGTTCCCTTCACCCCATAGCGCCAAGGGTAAACGTTGAATGAGCCGCCGTCGATGGCGACCGCACAACACAGAGGAGATGAAAAATGGCTCAATCAACACTCAATCCGAAAATCGCGGCAACGTCAGCGTCTCGTCCGCTGCCTGTCCCGTTGTCGATAGAGCGGCCACCAGCGCATTGAGGACGATGACGAATTAAGAAGCGCGAGGCATCGCCGTTGACGTCCTAATTAGAACATCCGTTGTGTTGGTCTGCATTGCAGGTCAAACGAAACCGACAATATTGTTTTTCGGGTGTTCGGGTCGAACTTAATCGAAGCCGCGATGAGCGCGCCGGTCACCCTGTCAAGAGTGCCATTCATGACCCAGCCTGTGTTTTTTGCGGCAAACGAGATTGTCGTTTCGCTGATATTAGTGATGGGGACGGGCTCACTGTCGTGGCTCAAGCCAAGGACTGCCTTTTTCTGGAAGTCCACTATTATCCCTATGTTTATCTGCTGGGAGTAACTGCTCGCGCCGCCTTTGTCAGTTTCCGTGCCCTGACACGCCAGGGTAAGCTTCGCATCGGCTGGTTGCGCGCTCATCGTCGATGGACTGACGAGCATCGCAGCGAGCGCAATGATGCGCTGACAAGTTCGAAGCATCGGAAAGACCCCAGCCGTTTTCCAATGTTAACCACTCACTGGGGCTACAAACAGCCCCGTCGGGCACTAGGCGTGAAATCCGCTTAGCTGAGAAGCCAATTCCCGAGCGACTGCACGAAGATCGCCAAAAGCAAGCCCAGGATCACATAAGCAGCGAGCCAGAGGGCGAACCGCAAAAAGCCCGCAAACCGGAGATGGCTGGGTGATCTATGAGTACGCAACCTAATTGTTCGACAATCTCTGGCTGCCCCAAACATTTTCCGGGGAAGTTCAGGCGGCCTTCTGCCGCCGTCGCCACCAGCCGAGAAGGCCACCGCTCGCCAAGAGATTGCTTACTTGCCCAGTACTCTTTCAATAGCGTCCATGATGAGCACTTTGAAATTCTTCTCATCGTAGCAATAATTATTCAGCTTATTCACATTGTCCTCGAAGCTCTCTGTTTGAATAATCCAGTTGTTGCGTTTGGCATGATAGTAACCGCTTAACCAGTTGGCGATTAGCCAGCGCGAGAGCATCGAGCGCGCCTCCAAAGGCAACGGCCCGACAGCTGAGAATGAGATGAAATCGGAGGTCGGAATTTTGTCATGCACGTATTCATCACAAGTGATCTTTGAGACATCAATGCTGACCTGGGCTCGAACCGAGACCATAGCAAAAACAGTCGAAGAAAGGACAACTGCTGTAACAAAAGGTATGCAGTGCACGATCATGCTCCGTACCCATCAACCGCTAGATCGCGCTAATAATCGCTAAATTCCAGATTGAGTACAATCCATCCTATTCGATAATGCTCTGGAAGGCCCGCACGGGCGAATCGTTCAGGCGATCTTCTTCCGCCGTCGCCACCAGCCGAGAAGGCGCCCGCTGGGGGGCTGGGTGGGTGCACGAGAACAAACGTGACGGCTTCCGTATCGTTGTCCGCAAAAACTGGCGTGCAGGCGAAGGCGCTAAGCTGCACCGCGAAGCGGTGGCTCCAGGGCGCTGACCTGGCTTGCGGACCAGGCTCCGAACTGGCGCGCGCGTGCGCCATCGGGATCGATCTTAACAAGTTCGCGTTCTAGGCTCTGGCCCCATAAAGAATATTTGGTGGCCGCCTCGGTGACCTCCCGATTGTGTTGCTCCAACGCCAAGGCCCTCTTTGAATAGAAGTCGCGCTCGAGCGTTAGCCGCTCTCTCTCGGATCGTGCTTGCTGCAGCTCGCGTTCGACTTTGTTATTGGCCTGCTCTGCCCGCGCTCGTAGAATCTGCAGCTCGCATTCGAGTTCTTCGATCCGCTGTGCCCTCTCCTTGGCCGTCTTGATTAAGGCCTGGTTCTGGACTTCCAACATCGAGGCTCGTCCGCCGAATAATGGCATGAAATGCTCCAATGGAGCGCCGGTGGCCGGATGGCGGTGAGGTTAGAGCCGGTGCCAAGCGTTCGTCAAAGGCAGAAAGCTTTTTTCCCAAGGAAATTTGGCTCTGAAAAATTTCGGACGATCAGCAAAACAAATTCGTTGCCACGGTAGCGGGTAGGGACCGTCATGACAGGACCGATCCCTGCCCTAGCCGCCAGCATGAAAAGGAGAAACATGCCAGCGGAAGCTCAGGCGATCTTCTTCCGTCGCCACCAGCCGAGCAGGCCGCCGCGTTTTTGGACAATTAAGGACAGATAGTGGACACGCCTAAATCAGCCGTCTCAGCATTATCAGCATTCCCGCCAAACCCAGAACTGCCATTGTGATAAATATCACAGTGTCGGCTGGCATGTGGGTCAGAAACTCGATCATCTCCTTTCTCCGCTGCAGTCGCCCAAAGCGAGAAGAAGAACACCGCAATTGTGAGCATGTTCCAACTGACTTTGCCGAACCGGGCAGGCCCAGTCCGCAGCCGCCGATGGGTTTCCCAGGTTAGATGAACAAAATCATAAGCAACACGAGACCTATCCCTGCGGCCACTCCCAGGAAGGTAAATTCATCGGCCATTGTGTTCTCCATCAACTGCGCGCGGCTGCCGAAGACTTGTGCTAAGAGCCTCCCGCGCCGAAAACGGGCCAGATGGCCGACGAGTGGGGGATTGCCTAGATGAAACAACACGAGCGTTCCGCCCTTCTCGCAACGGCCACCGATGTCTAAACGAACAAACGCATACTGTGGTTCGATCTGAGCTTTGCAGTGTCCAGTCCTAGGTCTTCAATAGGCCCTAGGTCTAAAGACGCCGACGCCGATGCGGGCCTGCCCGCGCCATGTAAAGCAAAGCCACCGCCGAGCTGCGCACTAATACCGTGCGCTCCATTCGATCATGGCGGCAACGCACGCGCGGATATCGCCTTCGAATATCGGCGAATGATGGAGCTGGCTAGCTAAAAGGCGCTCCTGCTTCCGCGCCAAGTAGGGCGCAAGCTGAATAATTTGGGCGTTGGCCAATGCACAGTCCCGCAGACGCCCATCGCGCTGCGCGTTCGACGTGCTGTTGTTACGTGCCATCGGGATGACGACGTGAAAGTGGCCAGGTCTGTTTCCCCCAGAGTCGTCAACACGACACAGGCTGGATAAGGATGGGACCCATTGCGAGAGTCGCATTCGCCCGCGACAGAGTTCTGGGACTGGGCTGTATTGAAGGCACGCCGCGGCCCCGACTCTCTCCACCCCCTCCCCGCGCTGGGGGTAGGGGGAGTGGTAGGTGCCATCTGCTAAAAACAAAAAAGAAAACCGGACGCAAAATCTCTGCGGATTTCTATCTTTTTATTTCTTTCTTAATAAACATTTATTCCACAGTCTGAATAGCTGCCTCAAGGATATCAATGGCTTGGCATCTAGCTAACGCAGCCCGCCAAACATCGTAAAGTTCACAGTTCTCCGCTCAGCCTAACCTCTGCTCTCGATCATGAGACTGCTGTGAGATGAGACTGTTGTGAGACTCGCACCTGCACAGTGCCGTTAGTCTAACGCGACAGCCAAAACAGCAGCCAGACCAGCGCGTGCGGCAGTGAGAAGAGAGTCTCCGACGACCACCGCTCCTCCCCCGCGCGGGGGGTAGGGGGTATGCACAGGACCCAGTTGCAGAAAATCGCAGCAAAACCTGCCGCAGTTTTTGTGGATCTTTCGGTTTCTCTCGGTCTTTGTCTCTGCCTTTCTGTGCGAAGAAATGTGGGTACAGCGCCTGCCGCAGCGTGATGCGCGCCGCTGGCCAGCGCGCCACGGCTGCCCTGGTGGTCGCCTCCGCCACCTCGAAGTCGTCTATCCCTGCGACGCGCTCCATGATTGCTGTCGCCTCTGTCTGCGTCCTGGTCTTAGGAAGGGTTGGTCTCTGAAATTGTGCGAGCGATTGTTGACCTGATAGTGCTAAGCATAGCAAATTTGAAATGACATGGTTGCTGCTTATTCTTAACCATACGAAGGTCAGACTAGACGGGACTACTTGCCATGACCGACGCACCGAGAGGACCGGAAGGACAGGCGCACTCTGGAAATCAGAATCCCTTAGATACAACCGGAGAGGTCATCCAGTCACTATTGATGCGCCTGAAAGACAATAACGATCTCACCGAACTTGAACGCACGCTTAACTTGGCGAAATTGCATTCTGAAATTCAAAAGCTCGACTCAGAAAAGAGGAAGGCCGACGAAGATGCGAAGAAATCTGCCGTGGACGCTAGCTTAGCTTCGAAACAGCTGCGTCATTCCCTTATTTCGTCGATGCTCGCGCCGTTGGTTCCATTAACATCGTTGGCAACGGTGATCGTGACTTTATACATTGCTAACACTCAGACACATGTTGCTCGCGACCAAGCACGGGAAAAAATCACAGAAGACCGAGCTATAAGAGAAGAGGCAAATTGGAAGGCATTTGAAGATGATCTAAACAAATCGTCAGCAGACGCATTGTATGCCGCTGGTACCTTTGTTTCCCGACTACGTACTTTTGATGCCAGCGGTAATCACAGATTGCAGCTTAGCGACATCAATAAGCAGTTCATGGCTCGTTTGAACTCGGAATCTGCCTTCAAAGACATGTGGAAGATAGCAATCAAAAATACAACTGAAGAGAACTTCGAGACTGTTGTTGAGCTTGCGCGTGGAAAGAGATACCAGTTTGACAGAATAGTTAATGATTGCGCAGAGATTAAGGTACCTCCTGGCAAGCTACCAGAGGATCTTCTCTGGAATTACCTTGGGGCCTGCTCGCCAAAATACACACAGGAAGAACTATCCAAAGCGATACCAGACCCTTCGCTTCAACGAAAGATTTCGACTTTAAAAGAGTCAATGAATAGCGTTTCTTCAATCCAATGGTTCCTGGGCCAAGAAATTAGTAATTTCGTCAAGAAAACTTCCACAATAGAGAAAGGTGGGAAACCCTACGATTTGTCGAACGTGCTGTTTCAGGGCGCGGACTTTGATGGCGTTGATTTCTCTCAAATGAATCTATCACAAACTGTGTTTGCTAGCTCAACTGTTAACGATGCCGTGTTGACAGCTAAGTCAATGACATATGACTTTCGTGGGACGCCATGGTGGGAAGCTTACATAATTGATCAAGCAATCTTACCGTGGGTGATTACTTACTATTTTCCTTATAATCCGGGCATGCAGTTGCCCGGTGGTTACAAGATCACTGCCGATGAATATCGAGCAAAGATCAACAGGCTTTGCACCGAAAAAATGATCGCTTGTTCCAGAGAATGTCTACGATTTGGTCAAAACAAGCCTTCGATTCCTGCCGAGAAGTGCTCGGCAACTCAATAATGGATGCAGATTTGAAACAGTGCACGAGGCGGGGTCGCGCGCTTTCAATAGAGGCGGGGGACCCCGTTGTAATTGAATCGGAGGAGCCAGGTTTGACCGCCGGAGGGGGCAGTCTCCAATTTTCGGTTGCCATTTTGAGGACAGCAGAGACCGCGACTGAGAGTCTCGCGCCGGATCAAAAAGACAGAAAAAGAACGATTTCGCAAGCTCAGGCGACCTTCTGCCGTCGCCGCCACCAGCCGAGAAGGCCACCGCTGGCGAAATATCTTGGTGTCGGCATCAGAAACTCGATCATCCGCCAGCACGATTCAATTAATCCACTCATCTTTGGCTAGAGGGTTTAACTTCTTCTCCAGCGTCGAAACACGCTCGCGCAATTCGTTTATGACATTGTAGAAATGACTGATTGCATCCTCGAGGCGATCAACTCGAGCATGCAGGCGTGTATAACTGTGCTGACGGGCAGGCTGTGTCCGTCTATCTCGCTGGCGCAACACAACAACCCCTCTCGCCGCAGCCCCACCAGCATGGCTTGTACAGAGTTTTTCTGTCAATTTGTCGTAGGCGTGTCATTTTGTGGACAACCACAATCCAGAAGTACTGGTTACTAAGTCCCCAGTGCCGGTTTTGGTGATTGAACATCGACCACGAGTGTCCAAAAGATGATGGGATATCGAAGAGCAAATTTGTGATGGCCGTCACATTTTCCGGTGCGAAACGCGTCGCACGCTACTTGCACGGTAAATGCGGAAGCACCCCCCATCCGTTTTCTGCAGCTGCCGAAACGGGCAGGCTCCGGTTTCAACCGCCCCCAACGAAACGGGGCCTGCCCGCACCTTTATGTCCGCTTCGCAAATCAATGAACCGTTTCGCGACCTGCGGCGACCCACGGGCAGGAAAAGGCCAAAGGAACGCAAAGATGACCAAGGACGAAATAATCGGGTTGTTCAAATCGGCCCCGACGGGCTCGCGGCATCAGCGCATTTTATGGGCTGCGCACAAGATCGCGGGCCTCACTGGGGCTACCGAAGGCGGTACTTATCAAATGCTGTTGGTTGCCCTGATCGAGGCCGAGAAGCAACTCGATCCTCGAGAATTCAGTGACTGCGCATGAACTCACTGGACGCTGGCGGTCTGCGCGTTGATGAGTATGAATTGCTAGCTGCAGACGCGAATAGCGCGTCAGTAAATGATAACAATCACAGCTAGAGACAGGGTGCCAAAAAGGAGCAACGCTCCAAGGACCGCAATATCTTCAATCGTATCCACTGATATCCACCCCAGACGAAACCGCCGCAGCCGCCACGAGCATCGCTCTTACAAAGTTCCCTTCATAGACTGCATTTTTTGGACAACCGTAGGGTTTCCAGAAAAAGCCAGTTTTTACGGTAGGTCATTAGGGCGGTAGTTGGGGTGCTGGGGGTGCGTATGAATATCGACGACAGCCGCCTCATTGTGCGGTTTCAACGCTTGATCACCGAAATGCTTGTCGAGAAACGGTTGGGACAGCGGCGATCGGACTTAACCGACGATCTCTATCAGACCTGGCGGGAAGTTGGGCGACGCGGCCTCAAAGAAACGCCCCAATACCGAGATGTGTTGTTGAGGGCAGATCGGCACGCTTTATGGCTTGCAGGATTGGTGAGGCTCGCTGCGCCGCCTTTCTCTTCAGCCGAAGCGAAGCGCACCGACAGGTTGGATATCCCCCAAAAAGCCGCTTAGTAGACCACGATAACTTGGCCTACATGCGCGAAATGCCGAGCACGATCAGCGTTGGCCGCAAAGCAAATGCAAACGACATAGTAAGTAGAAACAGAAAGACAGCTTTGGCTAGCCAGATATTCATCCCAGCAACTCACAATCGCCTCTCTGATAGACGCAACGCACCGCACCGCACGGCGTCGGTCAAGCGGCGTCCAAAAAATTATGGGCTATCGAAAATTAGATTTGTGATGGCCGTCACATCTTCCGAGGCCGGAAGCGTCGCACCCTACCCGCACGGTAGATACGGAAATACCCCATCCCCCCGGTTTTTCTGTAGCTGCTGAAGCGGGCAGGCCCCCACCCTTCTGATCCATCTCCTGGGGCCTGCCCGCGCCCATGTAAGCATACCGGTCGCACAGAGAACCCCGCCGCACCTAACTTCTTATTCGCACAGTGATGAGCGGAACCGGAAATCCGGCAGTTCATCCCAAAGGCCGCTCGGCTAAGCTCCCGGGCGGCCTTTGTGCGTCATAGAAGGGCGCGCCCTGGGGAATAGGCGAGCCCAAGGTAAAGTCGGGATCATGCTCGCGAACAGGAGCGCAAGTCCGAGTTATGCTTCGAAGTTGGGGACGAAGTTACAAATCCACCACGGCGTGGCCGCGCTCCAATCAAATACGGGGGCGTGGCCTGCGCTCAAGTAGCCAACAGCCAAATCGCAAAGCCTGCGGCGTAAATCGCCCAGCCGAGGCTTTTGGCATTTGCAATTCTACCGAGCACTGGTTTTCTGCCGCCGTCGCTAAAAGCCGAGAAGGCCATCGCTCGCCAAGATCAGGCCGGGAAGGGACGAGCAGGGCAACTATCCTGTCCGTGTCCCCTCCAAGCGTTTGGCTGCGGCACTCTCTTTACCAGACGACCTTACGGCATGTGCCGCCCGGGCCGTAATAGTTGCACACCGCACGGCACTTGCCCCAATGGGCAAATGCGCCAGTATTTTTATTGTAGCAGAAGGGGGCAGCAAGGGCTTGATTAGCGCCGAACGACGCTAGGGTCGCGGCGCCAAAAAGTGCGAGCAACATCTTTCTCAATCTGGTCTCCGTAGTTGCTACCATCCTGACAATGCAAGCGTAGCAAATGAGCGCGCCGCGTGATGTGAACTAACTCACCGCTCACTCCAACCGGTCTGCAAATCGTGTCAGGATTGCCGATGGCGAAACGCGCCGAACAAAGGTTGCACGACCAAAATTCAATTCCGAGGAAAATAGCCCTCAGCTAAACCATTGCCAAAACCCGTCAGCACTATAGCTTTTTCCTATTGGACTGAGATGTGATGGCGATCACAGGCAGCGGTTGAATAAACTGCTATGGATGCATGGTGACGTAGAAGCCAGGAGGCTTTCATGATCACCAGGGCCATAATCGCTGTCGCCGCCGCGTTCTTGTTCGCTTTGACGGTTGGGATCCTGACCGCCAACTTAGCAGAGAGCGGCAATGACCGGGCTACCGGTCCCACAATCGGCACGCTTGCTTTGCAATACTAGAAGACCGGTTCGAGCGCCCGAACTGGCTTGGGTGCGCCATTCACTAACATGATCCCTGCTTGGGGCGGTCCCCTGAAGTGCGCCGTATGTTCAGGCGATCTTCTGCCGCCTTCGCCACCAGCCGAGAAGGCCGCCGCCCGCCAAGATCAGACTAGGAACGCCAGCACCGGCGATGGGGCCGGTTATCGCACGGATTAAGGCTTTCCCTGCGCAGATCCAGTAGCGCGTTTTTGCCGATCCGCTAGGTGGTCGCATTCCTCGGCCATCTTCAGCAACACGGAGCGGTTCTCCCCGGGAGGCAGGTCCCGCGCCATGAAATGAAAATCTCGCGCAAGCCGCCGATACTGTTCCGCTCTGCTCATCACAACCGCCGCTTTTGGCACTGCCGAGCAGTAGTAACTCTCTGGCTTGTCATTTGCGTTTGAAGCTCGGTCTGATTGCTCAGTCTTATCGAGCATCTTCATCTCCGCCATTTCGTCCGCCTACGCGAAAAGCGTCAGAGCTAGCAGCATTACGGCTATCGCCATCATGACCAACGCCGTTGAGACAAACCGCATTTTGGCTCTCCGCCAAGTTGGTGTGTGTGACACCCCCTTGTTTTCCGAATTGTATAGAGAGCTTTTCCTCCCAATTTGTATTGAGAGCGCGAGATAAGACACCACGATGACACTGACTCAATCGGAACCAAAAATCGTGTGTAGAATTACGAATTAGCTGCCGAGCATTCGCGATTTTTTTGCGCGAAATATCCCGCTACCGCGCCTCGGCGTAATTCCGACACGAGTTCGCGATAGCATCAATTCAATATGGGACCGGAAATCCGCTATGAGATGGCACACCGGCAGCGCATCATCCTTGAGCGCCGATATCGTCGCAGATCTCTTCAGGCTGATCCCGCCCAATGAGCGGGCAGCATTCCGCGAAATGTTGGAAATCGAGTTTCATGGTCGCCAATTGTCCGATCACGAGAAGCGCCGTGCCGCCGAGCGCATATGGCACAGATTCCTGCGCTACGGCTGGCCAATGCAGTCAAATTAAAGAACAGAGCACACCGACGTGAGTGTCAAAGGAAAACCCCGCCGTATTCGAACCATGACGGCGGGGCTTCCTGCGGAGGAGTTTTTGCGCCTGGGTCCTAGGTCTCCAATAGGCCCTAGGTCTAAAGAAGCCGAGCGGCCCTCGCGAATTGTTTGATCACGAGAAGCACAATAATGATGCCTTCAAAGTGTGAAGTAGTTCACACGTCGCGCCCGATTCGCCCCCACACAATGCTCCGCCGGACTTCCGCTTCCTTGCAGGAGGGGTGCGATGCGCGGAGAGATCATCAACGAGTATCGAAAGCTCAATTCGGAAGATCAAAAAGCGTTTCGGCGCTTTCTTTGGGTTAACGCGGCTATCGGGGCGATATTGCTGGCAGGATTGATTGCACTTGCCGTGAACGTGCCAGGTGACAAATCAGAAGCTACTGCTCAG
>Ga0070710_10000637_pt1 | contig 16704 bp, 17 predicted proteins | sample LARL52metaG_FD_65454 | JGI IMG/M metagenome (GOLD analysis project Ga0070710, IMG submission 65454) | Corn, switchgrass and miscanthus rhizosphere microbial communities from Kellogg Biological Station, Michigan, USA - LAR L5-2 metaG | ecosystem: Host-associated > Plants > Roots > Rhizosphere ... | reverse complement strand
ATGGAAAAAGATCAACTTTTGATCAACTCCGGGTGCACGGCCGCCCCAGCAGGTCCGGGATCAACCACGGGAGCAGGCCGGGCTTCGGCCGGCACGGTTCCTCCGACCTCGGCGGCGCGGTGGGCACCGTGGTCGACGGCGGCACGGACGGTGTCGGCGTACCGGTCGACGGCGGCAGCACCGGCGGCAGGTCCGGGGTCGGCAGCGGCAGCGGCAAGGTCGGCGTGCCCGGCTTCGTGGGCTCGGCGGGCTTCGTCGGCTTCACCGGCGGCGTGGTGGTGGTCGACGGCGGCTGGGTGGTCGGAGCAGGCGTGGACGTCGGTGGCGCCGGTTCCACCTCGCCGGGCGGTGGGTTGTCCGGATGCAGGTGCACCGGCACCGTGACGGTCTTGGTGGCGTTGCCCAGCGACGCGGTGACGGTGATCGTCCCGCCCCGGTGCGGCAGCCCGAACGCCCACACGGCCGTTCGGAACCTTGCACCCTTGTCCAGGTCCGTCACGCAGTGGATCGAGTTCTTGTCCGTGCGCGAGCACTCGCGGCACGGCGTGAACACCACGATGTTCTCCGACGACGACACGTCGAGCTTCAGCGTGCCGGCGCGCGGGCCGATGTTGCGCACCTGCACGTCCACGCGCGGGTCCCAGTAGACCTCGTGCCACGTCGACACCGTCAGCTCGATGTCGTCGTCGACCGGCGGCACGTTGACCTCGACGCTGACGTTGACCGAGATCGCGGTCCCCGCGGAGATCGTGCCGGTGATAGTGCCCGGCTGGGCGTCCTGCGTCGCGCGCAACCGGAAGAGGAACGTCGCCTGGCCGCCCGGCGCGATGCCCTGCGGCGTTGTGCAGGTGATCGTGCCGCTGCCGGCCGGGCAGTTCACGGTCTGGTCGGCGGACCCGTCCGGCTGCAGCAGGCGTGCGGCGAACGACGCCGGGCCGCCCGTCGACAGCACGCCCGGCGGAAGGTTCAGCACCATGCTCGCGGGCGGCGCCGCGGTGCCGCCGGTGTTGCGGACGGTGATCGGGAAGTCCTTGGGGTCCTCGCCGGGCGTGAGCGTGAACCCGCTCGGCGTGGTCGGCGTGAGCGAGGCCGGTGGCGGCGTCGGCGCGGGCGCGGGGGTCGTCGGGGGCGTGGCCGGCGGCGTGGGCGTGGGCGTGGGCGACGGCGTCGGCGCTGGGGGCGTCGGCTGCTGCGGTGCCGGCGGCGGAGGCAGTGGTGGCTTGGGTGCCGGCGGCTGGACCGTGGTGATCACGGGCGGTGGCGGTTCGGCGGCCTGGACCTGCGGCGACTGCTGGTCGCCGCCGCCCGCGGTCAGCGCGATCACCACGGCGGCGGCCACGGCGGCCGCGGAGCCGCCGAGGGTGATGAGCTGGCGGGGGATCGAGGCACCGACGGCACCCGCGCCACCGGCGGCCGCTCCGGCGCCGACGACGGCCGTGGTCGTGCCCGCGACCGCCAGGTAGGTCGTGGCACCCACGCCCAGCACCAGCGGCGCGACGAAGATCCGCAGCGCACCGTTGACGTCCGCGAGCTCGGCGGCCAGCGCACGGCAGCGGCCGCACTCGTCGAGGTGGGCCTCGACCTGCGTCGCCTCGCGCTTGGACAGGCCGCCGCGGGTCCACGCGCCCAGCCGGTCGACGGTCGCCTTGCAGCGTTCCGCGTCCGTCTCGGCCAGGTGCATCTGCAGGTACTGCTGCTTGAGGCCCTCACGGGCGCGGTAGGCGAGCGCGGACACGCCGTTGGCCGTCAGCCCGAGCAACGGGGCGACCTCGGCGGGCGATTGGCCCTCGATCTCGGTGTGCCAGAGCACCATCTGCCAGCGTTCCGGCAGGGCGGCGAACGCGCGGGCGGCGAGCGAGCGCTCCAGCCCGGCGACCGCGGTGTCGCTGAACGCCACCGCGGGCGCGACGTCGGTCATGTCCTCGGTGAGGTCGACCTTCTTGTCGCGGCGGGTCTTGTCGTACGCGGTGTGGCGCAGGGCGGTGAGCAGGTAGGCGCGGAACGCCGAGTCGGGGCCTCGACCGGCCCGCAGCGTGTCCAGCACCTTCGCGAAGGCCTCGGACACCAGGTCGTCCGCCTCGGCCTGCGAGCGGGCCAACTGGCGGGCGAGGTTGTAGGCCGCCGAGACGTGCCGTTCGTACAACTGGCCGTAGGCGTCGATGGTCCCTCCGCGCACGGACTCGATGAGTTCCGCGTCGCTGGGCCCCTGGACGTCTGCAGGAACGGTCGCCAAGTCTCGTGTCCCTCCTCGCGGCGCCCAGTGTGACGCACGACGCCGGATGGAGTCATCTCAATCCCCCGCGCGGGTTGCGTCACGAACCGGAAGTGACTGCGTCTCCCACCTGGAATCGGGAGAGCTGAAGGGAGACCGGGTGGGTGTCGCACAAGCGGAACGCCTGCTGAAGTCGAGGTGGCGCACCGCCACCATGGCCGCCGGCTGGGCGTTCCCCGCAGACTGGCCGCTCGCCGAGGTCGACGAGGTGTGCGCGGCGATGCTGGAGGACGCCGACCCCGGCGACGCGCTGATCCGGCTGGGCCGGGCGCGCGCCGAGGCCGGAGCGGGCCTGAGCGAGACGCTGCTGGACCTGGCCGCGCTGCACGCCGTGCTGACCGACGCGTCGCACATCGTGTCGCCGAACGTCGACGCGCTCCCTTCACGGATGCTGCGCATGACAGCGCTGGGATGGGCGGACGTGGTGACGAAGCAGGCCGGCGACTGCGCGGCCGAGGATCCTCTGACCGGGCTGGCGACGGCCGCGTACCTGCGGACCCGTCTCGGCGAGGTGTACCGGGAGACGCCGGTCGCATCGCTCGACTACGCGCTCGTGCTGCTGCGTCTGGACGTGCACCGCGCCTCGGGCTGGTCACGCGTCGTCGCGATGACCCTCGTCTCGGACGCGTTGCGGACCGTGTTCGACAGCGGCGAGACGTTGGCGACCCTCGGCCCTTGCGTAGCCGTGGTGCTGGTACGCCGTGACGAGCTGCTCGCGCGCAGGGTGTCGAACCTGCGCGTGCTCGCCGCCGACCGGCTCGCCGACGACCCGAACGTGCGGCCCGTCGGTCCGGCCAAGGTCTGGACGGAACGCCTTCCGGACACCTACGACGAGGCACGCGCACTCCTGACCTCGCTCGGGCGCTGACCACCCCTGTCCCGCGCCCGAGTGCTCCCCGTTCCCCACCGCACGCGGGGCCCTTCCGTGCGCCAGGAGCGTACGAAAGCTCCCCGCGTGCGCTTCCCAACACCCGCAGATGTGTTCTAGTGTCTTAGTTCAGTAGAACAATCTGGGGAGCGTCTGTGGTCGAGTTCCACGTCGATCGCGGCAGCGGTCTTCCCGCGTACCTGCAGCTGGGGCGGCAGGTCAGGGAGGCCATGAGGCTCGGTTGGCTGCAACCGGGCGATCGGCTGCCGACGGTCCGCGACGTCGTCGCGACCAGCGGCGTGAACGCGAACACCGTGCTCAAGGCCTACCGCGAGCTGGAGCTCGCCGGTCTCGTCGAGGCGCGGCAGGGCTCCGGCACCTTCGTCAAGGCGTCCCTGGGGTCCGCCGCCCCCGAGGACCTCGACCCGTTGCGCGAGAAGCTCGCCGGCTGGGTCGCGGAGGCACGCTCCGCCGGGTTGGAGGACGAGGACATCTACGCGCTGCTGCGCGAGGTGCTGAGTGGGGGAGCGCAATGAGCGTGGTCGCGGCCGAAGTGTCGAAGTGGGCGGTGCGGAACGTCTCCTTCGAGCTGCCGCCGGGCAGCGTCACCGCACTGGTGGGAGCCAACGGCTCCGGCAAGTCGACGCTGCTGAACGTGCTGGCCGGTCATCTGCCGCCGGAATCGGGGCACGCGTCGATCGCGGGCCGCGTGGCGTACGTGCCGCAGCACAAGCCGATGTACAAGACCTTCAAGGTGGCAGACGTCCTGCAGTTCGGCCGCCGCATGAACGACGTCTGGGACAACGATCGCGCCGACGGGTGGCTCACCAGGTTCCGGGTGCCGCGCCGGTTGCAGATCGGGGACCTGTCCGGCGGCCAGCGCACCCACGTGACCCTGGCGCTGGCACTGGGTTCCCGTCCGGACGTCCTGCTGCTCGACGAACCACTGTCCGAACTGGACCCGTTGGCGCGCAGGAAGGTCATGCGGGAGTTGCTGACCGAGGTCAACGACAACGGCATGACGCTGATCTTCTCCACGCACGTCGTCGCCGAGATCGGTGGCGTGGCCGACCGGTTGCTGCTGCTCTCCGACGGTCGCCTGATCGTGGACGGCGACACCGACGAACTGCTGGAAGAGCACGTTCTCTACACGGGTCCGCGTGACTCGACCGCACCGGTGGAAGGACCCGTGGTGCTGGCCAAGCACAGCAAGTCGCAGTCGTCCTACCTCGTGCGCTCCGGCGGCACGCAGGTCGCCGAACCGTGGGTCGCGCGGTACGTGACGCTGGAGGAACTGGTCGTGGCGCACCTGGAGCGTGCGGCGTGAAGGACTTCGTCTGGCTGACCTGGCGTCAGCACCGCTGGACCATCATCGGCACCGCGGTCCTCGCCGTGCTCGCCGCGTACGCCCTCATCTACGCCGAGTCCGCGCATGACGCGTCGTTCGACTCCATGCCGATGAGCGGCTTCTACGGGCTCATGGTGCAGCTGGTGTTCGGTGCCGTCATCGGCATGTTCTGGGGCGCCCCGCTGATCGCCCGCGAACTGGAAGAACGCACCTACTTCGTGGCCTGGGGCCAGGACGTCACCCCCGCGAAGTGGTTGCGCGGCAAGGTGATCGTGCTGTCCGTACTGGCCGCGGTGCTGGGCCTGCTCGTCGGTCTCGGTGACGGGCACGTGGGCTCGCAGCGCACGTGGTCGGCGTTCGAGGCGCATCCGGTCGTGCAGATGGGTTATGCGCTCTTCGGCCTCGCGCTGGGCGTGTTCATCGGCCTGCTCAGCAGGCACGTGGTGACCGCGATCGCCGCGACACTGGTCTTCTACACGTTGTCCCGCGTGGTGCTGTCCGTGCTGCTGCGCGACCACTACCTGCCGGCCAGCCGCGCGATCGCCCGCTGGGACAGCACCCCGGTGACTCCGGGGGGCGCACTGGAGATCCGCACCGGTTTCGTCGGCTCCGACCTGCGCCCGACCGGCATCCCGGAGGCGTGCGCGAAGCTCGTGAACCCGAACAGCTGCATGCGCCGTGAGGGCGGTGCCGTCGGCACGTACGTCGACTTCCAGCCGGTCGAGCGGATCACGGCCTTCCGCTTCATCGAGTTCGGTGTCTTCGCACTGCTCGCCGTGGTGCTGCTGGCGCTGACGTTCCGGATCCTGCGGCTCGGCGGCGGGTGGAGGCCGTCCCGGCGCCACCGCCGCATCGAGTCGCCGGCCGTCGAGAGCGAGTCGCCGGCCGAGAGTGTTCCGGCGGCCGAGAGCACTGACACCGCCGAGACCGCTCAGAGCGCGCCGGAGACCGCCGCCTCCCGGGCCGAGGGATAGCGCGGGCGGAAGCCGAGCTCGAAGTCCTGCTGATGAGCGCGGGAGAAGCCGCAGGTAGGATGCCTGAACCGTGGACTCCCGTACCCGTCTCCCCGTCGTCGGCATGATCGGCGGCGGGCAGCTCGCCCGCATGACGCACCAGGCCGCGATCCCGCTCGGTCAGTCGCTTCGCGTGCTCGCCGTCTCCGAGAACGACCCCGCCGCGCTGGTCGCGCGGGACGTGGTGCTCGGCACGCACACCGACCTCGACGCGTTGCGCGCGTTCGCGAAGGGCTGCGAGGTCGTCACGTTCGACCACGAGCACGTGCCGCAGGAGCACCTGCGCGCGCTGGTCGCCGAGGGCGTGAAGGTGCACCCCGGTCCGGACGCGCTGCAGTACGCGCAGGACAAGCTGAAGATGCGCGTGCGGCTGGCCGAGCTGGGGCTGCCGGTGCCGCCGTTCGCCGAGGTCCACGACGTGCGCGACGTGCTGAAGTTCGGTGCCGCGCACGGTTGGCCGTGCGTGCTGAAGGCGGTCCGCGGCGGCTACGACGGCCGTGGCGTGTGGATGCTGAACCAGCCGCACAGCGCCGAGCTGGTCGTGCCCGAGCTGCTGGAGGCCGGGACGCCGCTGATGGTCGAGCAGTGCGTGCCGATGCGCCGCGAGCTGGCGGCCGTGGTCGCGCGTTCACCGTTCGGGCAGGGCGCGGCGTGGCCGGTCGTCGAGACCGTGCAGTCCGAGGGCATCTGCGTCGAGGTGCTGGCCCCGGCGCCCGCGCTGGACGGCGCGGCGGCCCAGGAGCTGGCCCTCAAGGTCGCCGACGCGCTGGGCGTGGTCGGCGTGCTGGCCGTCGAGCTGTTCGAGACCGCGGACGGCGTCGTCGTGAACGAGCTCGCGATGCGCCCGCACAACTCCGGCCACTGGTCGATCGAGGGCGCCCGCACCTCCCAGTTCGAACAGCACCTGCGCGCCGTCCTCGACTACCCGCTGGGCCGCACCGACCTGATGGCGCCCGCCGTGGTGATGGCGAACGTGCTCGGCGCGTCCGAACCGCCCGCCATGGGCCCCGACGAGCGCGTGCACCACCTGTTCGCGCGCTTCCCGGACGCCCACGTGCACCTCTACGGCAAGGAGGAACGGCCGGGCCGCAAGGTCGGCCACGTGACGTTCCTCGGCAACGACATGACCGAGGTCCGCCGGCGCGCGCGGTTGGCCGCCGACTGGCTGTCCACCGGCGTTTGGTCAGACGGATACGACATTCACGGGAGCGCGGAGTGACTCAGGTTGGCGTGATCATGGGCAGCGACTCGGACTGGCCGGTGATGAAGGCGGCCACCGAGGCCCTCGCCGAGTTCGACGTCTCGTTCGAGGTGAGCGTCGTCTCCGCCCACCGCACCCCGCAGCGCATGCTCGACTACGCGAACTCCGCTGCCTCGCGCGGCCTTCGCGTGATCATCGCCGGCGCGGGCGGCGCGGCCCACCTCCCGGGCATGGTCGCCTCCGCCACCGTGCTGCCGGTGATCGGCGTGCCCGTGCCGTTGAAGTACCTCGACGGCATGGACTCCCTGCTGTCGATCGTGCAGATGCCCGCGGGCGTCCCGGTGGCCACGGTCTCAGTGGGTGGCGCGCGCAACGCGGGCCTGCTGGCCGTGCGCATGCTGGCGTCGTCAGACGTGAAGTTGCAGGAGCGCATGGCCCGCTTCCAGGCGGAACTCGAGCAGCTCGTACTAGACAAGGACGCGGCGCTGCAGAAGTCCCTCTGAGTGCTCAACAGCACACCGGCGCCCGTGGTGAACGGGCGCTAACATCGTGCCGAGTACTCGCTACCCGGAGGTAACAAGGTGAACCCGAGCTTCGGCACCTACCAGCTCGCCGAGGAGCACGAGGCGCTGCGAGAGGCCGTCCGCTCGCTCGCCGAGAAGGAGATCAAGCCGTTCGCGGCCGAGGTCGACGAGAACGAGCGCTTCCCCGTCGAGGCCCACAACGCCCTCGTGAAGGCGGGCTTCGCGGCCGTCCACGTGCCGGAGGAGTACGACGGCCAGGGCGCGGACTCCGTCGCCACCTGCATCGTGATCGAGGAGGTCGCCCGCGTCTGCGGTTCGTCGTCCCTGATCCCGGCCGTCAACAAGCTCGGCACCATGCCGATCCTCCTGTCGGCCTCCGAGGAGCTGAAGCAGCTCGTCATGCCGTCCATCGCCTCCGGCGAGGCCATGGCCTCCTACGCGCTGTCCGAGCGCGAGGCGGGCTCCGACACCGCCTCCATGCGCACGCGGGCCGTGCTGAAGGGCGATGAGTGGGTGCTGAACGGCACCAAGTGCTGGATCACCAACGCCGGCGAGTCCTCCTGGTACACGGTCATGGCCGTGACGGACCCCAACGCCGCGAAGAAGTCCGCCGGCATCTCGGCGTTCGTCGTGCACAAGGACGACCCGGGCTTCTCGGTCGGCCCGAAGGAGCGCAAGCTCGGCATCAAGGGCTCGCCGACCCGCGAGATCTACTTCGAGAACTGCACGATCCCGGCCTCCCGGATCATCGGTGAGCCCGGCACCGGCCTCAAGACCGCTCTGCGCACCCTGGACCACACGCGCCCGACGATCGGCGCGCAGGCCGTGGGCATCGCGCAGGGCGCCCTGGAGGCCGCGGTCGCGTACGTCAAGGACCGCAAGCAGTTCGGAAAGTCCATTTCGGACTTCCAGGGCGTGCAGTTCATGCTCGCCGACATGGCCATGAAGATCGAGGCGGCCCGCCACATGGTCTACGTGGCCGCAGCCAAGGCCGAACGCGGCGAGCCGAACATCGGTTTCATCACCGCCGCCGCCAAGTGCTTCGCCTCCGACGTGGCGATGGAGGTCACGACGGACGCGGTGCAGCTGTTCGGTGGCGCCGGGTACACGCGCGACTTCCCGGTCGAGCGGATGATGCGGGACGCGAAGATCACGCAGATCTACGAGGGCACGAACCAGATCCAGCGCGTCGTGATGTCGCGCGCGATCCTCAACGGCTGAGCCCCGCACGGTTCGGGGCAGACGTTCAGGTCTGCCCCTCCGCCAGCTTCCTGGCTTCGAGAAACTCAGGCCAGCCTGTGCTGTAGACACTCTCGTAGAGTTCTTTGCTCACGCCATGAGCAGTCATCAACAACGTAGCCAGAAACCTGTGAGGCGGTCCGAATGACGGCGGATCGTTCCGCTTGTCGGCCAGGTATGCCTCCTTGATCGCGCGTACCAGTCTCTTCGTCGTGGGCTTGTCGGGGACCAGTAGGTCGAAGTCCTCGATCGTCCTCGCACCGAGGTAGTTCGCGACCCTGATCAGGTTGCTGCGGTACCGCGTGGTGGACGGCGAATCGGGGTCCAGCGGACGAACCGGCACCTCGGGGTTCGCGACATCGATGGCGACCCGGACCTTCGGGCTGGTCAGGATGTAGGCCTCGATGGAGTTGGCGTCGATCTCGATCTCGAGCTGACCGAGCTTCACGTTCTCCGAGTACTGGTCGGACAGTTCCGAGATCGCCGTCTTGATGGCGGAGAACTGCTCGTCAGCTATCTCGAACAGCGCGCTCAACCGGAACAGCCTGCGCTGCAGGGAGACCGGCACTTCCTCCACCCGCTTGTAGTTGAGCTTGTGGCTCACCGCCGCCCAGGCGTGCTGCAACGTCGTCCGCACCTGGAACTCGACGGCGATCGCCGAGAACTGCCTCCACTCTGGGAACGAGCTCCGGTTGCCGATGCGGACGACCAGGTGGTTCGAGGTGTAGCCGAACTGGTCCGGCGCCAACTCGGCCTGCTTGTCCGTCGACTGGTCCTCGAGCACCTCGAACTCGTCGCGCAGCAGGCGCGCAATGCGGTCGATGTCCTCGACGTAGTAGGCGATGATCCGCAGCCCGACCAGATCGGTCATGTCCGAGAGCGGGTCGGCGTACTTGCCGGACTTGCGCTCGATCTTCTCGGCGAAGCTCTCCAGCGTCTTGACACGTCCCTCCACCTGGACAACGTCGATCTTGGCCTGTTCCAGAACCGTGATGACGAGGTCACGCAGCTTCTTCTCGTAGATCTCGTACGTCGGGCGTAGCGAGGCGTACGCGTCCTTCCACTCCGTCTGCGTCACTGCGGCTCCAGATCTTGGCGGTGGTGCACGCAGTTGATCGGAGGCCGCGCGGCGGGCATTACAAGCCAAGTGGCGTGGCATTCTCACTGGGGCGCGACGCAGGTGCCGAACATTCCATCCCATCGAGCGGAGCGACGGTGCAGTCGCGCAGTTCGCGGATCAGGGCAGAGGCGACGACCCGTCGAACCGCAGGGTCGTGATAGGTGAAGTTTCCTGCTGTGGCGGCGGACGGGAAGAGCACACTTTCTCGGTAGAGCACGCCCCGTACCCCCACGATCGGGCACTTCCGGACGCGGACGGTCACGGCTCCACGCCGCAGCGCGGGGCACAGTCGCATCGCGACTGGCACGCACGGCAGGCACACCGGAGGCTCCACCGACGCCATGCCTTCTGGCCACCGCGGCCAGTCATCGCGGTGATCTCGTTGCAGCCACAGGACTCCGTCGTCGGTCTGATCCGCCGGCCCGCCGCAGACCTGGCACAGCAACAGTTCCATCGCGCGCCGCTGCCGCAGCGGATGGACCCGAGCGAACTCGGGCCGTCCGACGTGGGGGCGCAGGGCGGTCTGCCGCCACAGCACACCGTGCCGGTCCCGGTCGCTCAGAAGTTCGTTGGCATATCCGATGCGGTGATCGGGTCGCTCGATGAGCACACATGGCAGATCTTGTTCGACACTCCACGCGGTGATGTATGGCGCGATGGGCACGTTCGGCATGACAACCACCCGTTCTGTACAGAACTTGCGCACGCTAGTAAAGCGCAGTTCTGTACAGAACGGCAAGTCAGTCTTCAGACGTGAACTTGTACTCAAGCACGTAGGACGCTGAGTCGAGCACCATCTCGTTGACCTCGACTGGCTGGTCATCGGCGGTAAAAGCCGTCCGCACGATCAGGATCACCGGAGTGCCTTGGGCGAGTTCGAGAGCCTCGCGCTCGGTTTCTCTGGGCATGCGGACGCGCAGTTCTTCGCGGAACCTCGTCGGCTCGTAGCCCAGCTCCTTGAGCCGGGCGTACGCGCCGCCCTCACCTGTGTTGACCTCGGTGATCGCGGAACCCGCGACGAGCGCTTCCGGGTAGTACGACGTCGCGAGCTGGACGGGCTTGTCGTCGACCACGTACCTGCGTCGCCGTGTCACGACACGGGCGCCGTCGTCGAGGTTCAGCACCTCAGCTACAGGTGCGGGTGGCAGTTCCACGTCGACGGTCACGTTCTCGGTTCTTGGTCGCGTGCCGACATCAGTGCTCCAGATCGGCTGGCCTGACCCCCACGAAGTGTTGGCCTGCAGCCGATCTGGAGACACGCGCCTGATCGGCTTGAACTCGCGGACGAACGTTCCGGAGCCGCGTTTGGCGACGATCAGGCCTTCGTTCTTCAGCACGTCCAGTGCCCGGCGTGCGGTTGGTTGCTCCACGCCGTACTGGCTCATGAGGTCGTTCTCGCCGGGAATCCGGCTGCCGGGCGGCAGCTCGCCGGAGTCGATCTGCTGGCGAAGATCGTTCGCGATGTCCCGATAGCCAACGCGCCCCGGCTGGGCGTTGCCGGTCATGAGCCATCTCCTCAGCGTGGCCGCGGTTCTGTACAGCGACCACGCTACCTCGCGTGAGCGGGAGGGTTTCCTAGGCGGCCACGCAGGTGCCGAACTCCTCGTTGATCGAACCCTTGGCCCCCAGCACGCAGGGCGAGTCCGGCGTCAACGACTTGTCCGAGATCTGCTGGGCGAACGCGAGCGCGGCGTTCATCATCCGCGTCGGACTGCCGCTGTCCACGGCCGCTTTGACCGCCGCCGCCCGTGCCTGCTCGGTCGCGCAGTTCAGGTCCGTGCCGAACTTGTCGACGCGCGGTAGCCACAACGCCTTCGTGCCGGGGGCGCACGGCGCGACGAGCCAGCGGGTGCCTGTCGACGCGGTGGCGGGCTGGGTGGAGAGCGCGACGAAGCTGAGCGTGAGGGCCAGAGCAGCGAGAAGTCGTCTCATGTGGTTGAACGTAGCCGTGTCAAACGTCTCCTATCGGGGGAACCGTGGACACGGTCGGTGACTACGCTCTGTCCTTCCAGACCTAAGTGGACTGTATGCGCCGCAACGGTTTTCGCGGGCCTCACAGCGCGGCCAGCACCTCGGCCAGTCGCTCGTAGCTGCGTCCGGCGCCGTCCGACATCCCGGTCGCCAGCACCGCGTCCCTGGCCTCCTGCGACACCAGCCGCATCGTCGTGGTCATCGTCGTCTGCCCACCGGACTCGGCGAACTCCACGACCGTCACGGCCGGCGGGTTGTCCTCGAAGTGCTCGGTGTTCACGATCCGGGAGTGGGGCGTGACCTCGGTGTACTCGCCGTGCATCTCGAACGCGCCGGACCCGTCGGGCAACGCCCAGCCGTAGCGCCACTTGCCGCCCACGCGCAGGTCGACCTCGCAGATCGGCATCTCCCAGCCGTCGGGGCCGAGCAGCCAGCGGCGGAGCAGCGAAGGGGTGGTGAACGCGTCCCAGACCAGGGTGGCGGGCGCGTCGAACGTGCGGGACATCGCGATCTCGGTGTCGGACGGGAGCGTCACGGTGGTGCCGAACTTGACGGTGCTCATTGCTCTTTCTCCTTCATCTCGGTCAAGAGCGCGTCCAGGCGCGCGTAGCTCGCATCCCAGAAGCGGCGGTAGTTCTCGGCCCACACCGCGACCTCCTGCAGAGGTGTCGCGTCGAGCCGGCAGGGGCGCCACTGGGCTTCCCGGCCACGGGTGATCAGGCCTGCCTTCTCCAGCACCCGCAGGTGCTTGGAGATCGCCGGGCCGCTGATGTCGAACGGCTCGGAGAGCTCCTTCACCGTCGCGGGTCCCTCGGTGAGCCGCGCGAGGATCGCCCGGCGGGTCGGGTCCGCCAGTGCGGCGAAGGTGGCGCTCAGCTGGTCCATCCCGTACCTAACCACTTGGTTATCTAACCGTTGGGTTAAGTAGGCCGCACGGAGGACCGCCTGTCAAGCCCGACTTCAAGAGCAACATCCGGGATAGCGCTTTTCGATCCTGCACATTTATTGTGGAAATGGCCCGGACGGACCTTTTTCCGGTGGGCTTGGAATGGAAGTTCTGCTGAATAGAGCAACTTCGAAGACGGCGCTGGACAGCAGGTCAGCGGCCTCGCTACGTTCGCCGGGCCGCAAGTTGACCCTCTTTAAATGGGGTATTTCGAATGAGAGCGAAAAGAACTGCTTCATTAGTGTTCGGATTCGTGCTGGCTGCTTCTGTGTTCGTGCCGACCGCGGAGGCGGTCCCGAACGGCAGCTCGGCCAGCCTGGCCAGAACCTCCGACAACAAGATCCAGACGGCTGCCGCGGCGGAGGCGTACTGGACGCCCGAGCGCATGGCCGCCGCCATCCCCGCCGACGGTCCTGCCACGGTCAAGGCCTCGTCCGCACACCAGCCCTCGGGTCGTGCGGGCAGCATCGACGGCGCCGCGCCGTCGGTGAAGGTCCAGAACCAGCAGGCGCAGGGCGGCGTCGGGACGTTGCTCAACGAGTCGCAGACGGTCGGGAAGGTGTTCTTCACCAACCCGGCCAACGGCCTGAACTACGTGTGCTCGGCCGCGACCCTCAACAGTGGCAAGAAGAAACTGGTCCAGACGGCGGGGCACTGCGTGCACGGCGGTGCCGGTGGCCAGTGGATGACCAACTGGGTGTTCGTACCTCGCTACCGCAACGGTGCGCGCCCCTTCGGCACCTGGTACGCGTACCAGCTCACCTCTCGCACCGCGTGGATCAACTCCAGCAGCAGCGACGAGGACATGGGCATCGTGATCATGCAGACCAACGGCGGCAACTCGATCGTGAACGTCGTGGGTGGCAACGGGTTGCGCTGGAACTGGGGCTACTCGGTGTCCGTGACGGTGCTGGGCTACCCGGCCGCACCGCCGTTCACCGGTGAGCTGCAGTACTTCTGCCAGGGCACGACCTACAACCCGCACGGGCAGGAGGTCGAGATCGCCTGCAACATGACCGGTGGTTCGAGCGGCGGTCCGTGGTTGCAGGAGTACAACGACCAGAACGGGCTGGGCTACATCAACAGCGTGGTCAGCCACCGGCACTCCAACGCGAACGTGATGGACGGGCCGTACTTCGACAACGACATCAAGAGCCTCTACGACTTCGCGGAGTCCCTGTCCCCGTGACGTCGAATCTCCGAAGGCCGGGTCGTGCACCCGGCCTTCGGGCAACCCGGGAGACCCCGTGTTCCGTCCTCACGGCATGAGCTACCGAGTTCTCGTCGCCGTCATCGCCGTCGCGTTGCTCGCCACCGGGTGCGGCAACAGGTCCGCTGGGCAAGGGGGGAACGACGTGCGGGGAAAAGTGTTCAAGTCCACGGCGGTCACCGAGCAGGGCAAGCCGCGTGCCCTGGTCGAGGGCACGGTGATCGAGTTGCACTTCACCGAGGACGGCAGACTCATCGCCAATGCCGGCTGCAACATGATGCAGGGCCCGGTCACGCTCGACGGGGGCAAGCTCGCGGTGGCCGACCTCAGCAGCACCGCGATGGGATGCCCGAGTCCCGACCTGCACAAGCAGGACGAGTGGTTGTCGAAGCTGCTCGCCGCCACGCCGTCGTGGAAGCTCGACGGCACGGACCTGGTCGTCACCGGGCCGAACACCGAGATCGTGCTGTCGGCCGAGGCACCGGCGTTGCTCGAAGGCGGGACCTGGAAGCTGACCAGCCTCGTCCAGGCGGACGCGGTGTCGTCGGTTCCCGGTGGCGTGCCGGCCACCATGCAGTTCCAGGACGGCAAGGTGAGCGCGTTCACGGGCTGCAACAACGCTTCCGGATCGTACAAAGTGGACGGTCAGACCATCGCGTTCGACTCGGTGTCGGTCACCTACAAGGCGTGCGGACCGGACGAGATGGCGGCGGAGAAGGCGGTGCTGGGCGTGCTGGCCGGTCAGGTCAAGTACCGGATCGACCGCAGTTCGCTGATCCTCACGAACGCCAAGGGTGAAGGCGTGCAGTTGCGGAAGTAGCAACAGGCCGGGCCGCGCACGGAGCGCGACCCGGCCTGCCTCGAAGAGATCAGGACTTCCGTGCCTCCGCCACCCGGCGGGCCTGGGTCTTCTCGAACTTCTTGCCCTGCTTCTCACTGATCGGCACGGCGTCGAAGTACTCGCGCCCGGAGTCGATGCGGTCCAGCAGATCTGTCCGCTCCCACCTCAGGTTCGTGCTGAAGACCTCGGGGTACTCGCCGCCCGTCCGCACGACGACGTACGGATTGTCCACCGTGTGCGCGTTGCCCACGATCGCGAAGTACGTGTGCTGACTCATCGAACTCACCTTCTAGCTGGGCTGCTTCCTGAGCTGCGGGATCTCCACCGCCCTGTCCGGGAACGGCACGTCGGCGAAGATCAGTTGCGCCTGCGCGCTGGCGTAGGCGATCTCCAGGTCCGTCGTGCCCGGCACGCGCCGCAGCTCGTACCAGGGGTGCTCGAACGACTTCGCGATCAAGCTCTTCTCCGTGTGGAACTGGAACTCGAAGAGCTGCTGAGTGTCCGGGTCGCGCCAGGTGGTGTTGATGCCCCGGTAGCCGTTGGTCTCCTGGTTCCTCAGCCAGAAGTTCTTGACCTCGACCTTCTCGAGCTTCGCCGCCTCCAGCTTCGCGATCGCATCCTTGACAGCGTCGGCGTACACAGCGTCGTCCACCACCATTGTGTAACGGACGCCGTCGTTGACCTCCTTGAGCACTGAGTTCACGTCCGGGTTCTCCGTCAGCATGTCGACGACTTTGCGCTTCAGCGAGTCGGCGCTCTTGAGTCGCTTGTCGAAGCCTTCGAGCCGCGCACTGCCGTAACCCGGCTCGGCCTTGACGTCGTTGACGACCTTCTGGAGCTTCGGAGAGATGATCTTCTCCGCCGTCTCGGCCTTGCCGAGGAACGCGTCGACCGCTGCGTTGGGGCCCTTGTCGAGCTTGAGCGTCTGGTCGAACTCCTTCATGGTCCAGACGCCGTTCTCGACCACGCCCTTTGCCGGCGTCACCGGGGTGGGTGGCGGAACGCGTTCCAGCTGCTCGAACTTGAACTCGGGGTTCTGGAGCTTCGCGACACCGTTCTCGATCGTGATCTTGAGATCGAGACCGTCCTTGCCCGTGATGCGGGCGATCGAACCGTCCAACCGGGACAGATCGCCCTCGGCCTTCAGCGTCAACGACTCCAGCTTGTAGAGCCTGCCGTCGATCCCCACGACCGCGCCGGCGAGCTTGGCGATGCCGTTCTCCACCCGCACCGAGAGGTTGAGAACCTCGGCCGTGGCTCCGGGCAGCCTGGCGGGGAACGCGATGTCGTCCGCCAGCTTCACGACGAAGCTGCCGAACCTGCCCACGCCCTCGGCCAGCCTGGTGGTGGCCTTGGTGATCGCCGACGCCGCGACACCCAGCAACTTGGACAGCGCACTGCCGCTGCCGCCGAGCGGCGTGGTCGCCGCGGCCGCCAGCACGTCGAACGTCAGCAGGCCGAACGCCTTGCCGGGGTTCTCGTGCCAGACGTCCAGGTGGATCAGCTTGTACGGGTTGTGGGCGAGGTCCTTGATTCCGGCCCAGATCTCGCTGCACGCCGGCGTGCTCGCCGCCGACACCGACTGGACACCGCACTCGCCGAGCTTGACGATGCCCTCCCACATGCCCGTGGCACCCTCGGCGAAGCCCTTGGCGACCTCGACCGCGAAGTTGGCGATCTTCTTGGTCGCCTCCTTGAACCGGTCGCAGGCGGCCGCGTCGCCGCCGTAGCAGAGGGCGGCGTCCTTGGCGTAGTCGGCGAGGGACGCCAGTGCCGTGCCGAGCGCGTCGCCGACCTTGGCGGCGAGCTCCTTGCACTTCGGGTCCGTGAAGCTCGACCGGCAGGCCACCACGCCCATCAGGCCGTCGTAGAACTCCTTGTTGAGCTCGTCCTTCTTGTGCTGCTCGACCTCCCTGGCGATCCGATCCGCCTCTGCCGCGCGCTGCTTCGCGTCGAGGAACTGGTCGAGGTGCGTGCTGACCTCGTTCTCGAACGTGTGGATCGCGGCGGTGGCCTTGGCCGCCCACTGGTGGATGGCCTCGGCGGCGGCCGCGGCCTGACCGGCGGACTGCGCGGCACTGGACGCGACCGCGGCGGCGTTGCCCGCACTCACGGCGTCGGAACGGGCCGACGCCGCGGACTGCGCCGCGG
>Ga0070710_10000636_pt1 | contig 16706 bp, 12 predicted proteins | sample LARL52metaG_FD_65454 | JGI IMG/M metagenome (GOLD analysis project Ga0070710, IMG submission 65454) | Corn, switchgrass and miscanthus rhizosphere microbial communities from Kellogg Biological Station, Michigan, USA - LAR L5-2 metaG | ecosystem: Host-associated > Plants > Roots > Rhizosphere ... | reverse complement strand
CAGCACCACGCCCACCTGGTCTTCTTCCAGGTTCATGGCGATGCCGGCCACGTCGTGGGGAAAGGAAAGCAGCTCACCGGCCATGACCTTGTCGAGCCCATACACGCGCGCGATGCCGTCGCCCAGCGTGATGACCGTGCCGGTTTCGTCCACGGAGATCTTCGACTCGTAGTTCTCGATCTGCTCGCGAATCAGTTTCGAAATTTCGTCTGCCTTGATCTGTGCCATAGAATCAGCTCTTAGCCTTTAGCTGTTAGCTCTTAGCTTTTTCCCGCGCTTTGCGCGGATGTCGCAATGTCTGCTCTCCCACTCTTTGCTCCTGCCCTGCTTTAGCCCGCTCGGGTTCAAGCTAACAGCTAAGAGCTAATCGCTTCCTTCAATCTTTCCAACTGCCCTCGTACCGATCCGTCATAGATCGTGCTGCCGACGCGAACCACCGCGCCCCCAAGGAGCGAAGGGTCCTGCCCGTAGTGAGCGCGCACTTTCTTGCCGGTCAACTTCTCCACCTGCGTTTCGAACCCGCGCTTTTCGGCGTCGCCGAGGTCGCGGGCGCTGGTGATCTGCGCCTCCGCAAATCCCAGCCGCGCATCGAGTTCCTTTTCGAGTTGCACGATGATGGGTTCCAAGAAATTGATGCGGCGATGATCGATGAGCACGGCGACCAGATTCCTCACCTGCTTGGAAATTCCGTCTCGTTCGGCAACCACGTCCAGCACGCGCCGCTTCTGCTCCGCAGGAACCGCGGGATTCTCCCACACCCGACGCAGCTCCGAGCTTTGCGATAGCAAGGTTGCGATGGTGCGCAACTCGGTGATGGAGCGATCGGCGTCGAGTCCGGCGCTCAAAACTACATCCGCGAAAGCCCGGGCGTATGTGCTGGCAACCGAGGCCATGGCTTAGTGCCCGTCCTTTCCAGCGCCGGCATTGGATCCTAATTCGTCGGCAAAATTGCGGACCAGGGTGCGGTCAGTTGCCGCATCCACATGAATCTGCTTTTTCGCCAGGCTGACAGCAAGATCGGCAGCGTAGGCGGTCAGTTCGCGCCGCGCCGTTTTGGCGGCAGAGGCAATTTCCTGCTGCGCGGACTCGACCATTTTACGGGCGTCTTCCCGTGCGGCCGCCTGGATGCGGCCTTCCTCCGCTTCGGCTTCTTTCTCGGCCGCGTCGCGCATCATGCCAATCTCGCCATCCAGCCGCATCAGGCGCGATTCGATTTCGGCCAGCCTGCGCCGCGCTTCCTCGCTGGCCTTCTGCGCCTCCTGCATTGCTTTCTGAATGGAAGCGGTGCGGTCGCGGAAGATGCCCGGCAAATATTTGCGGCTGGCCCAGGCGATGACGGCGGCGATCACGACAAAATTCAACACCACGCTGAACAGGTAGGCGTTGCTGAGGCTGAGGCCGGTGAGACGCGACACCAGTTGCACCGAAGCCGATTGCTTGAACTCGGCCGTCTCATCTTTTTCCTCGCCCGCAGCTTCGCGAGTCTCGTGGGCAAGCTGCTGCGCCGGACCACGGCGTGAGGGAGCAGCTTCCACTTCCTGTTTCTTTGGTGCCGACTGCTGTTGCGCCTGCGATCGAGCAATTCCCTCCGGGCTGAGGAGGAGCAGAACCAGCAGAATGCGGAGGCTTCTCCTTTTGCCGCAGGTCACGCCGTCCTTCATTGCTATTGCTTTGGAAATGTGAATTTGCGCCATTAGCGTCCCGCTCCGGCGGGTTCGAGTACGCGCCGCATGATTTCTGCCGCCAGGCTCTGCGCTTCCGCCTGCAGCACATTCTGTGCGGCGGCCCGATCTTTCTGGATGTCCGCCTTCGCGGCCTGCACTTGCACCTGCGCCTTGCTGCGCGCTTCGTTCAACGCCGCGGTTCGCGCATCGAGAGCCGCCTTGCGCCGGGCCTCCTGCGCACGAAACAGCGTGGCCCGCGCTTCCCGCAGGCGCTGCTCGTATTCCGAAGTGCGTGCTTCGGCGGCGGCAATATCGGCGCGGGACTTCTCCACCGCGCCTTCTGTCTTGTTGCGCCGCTGCTCCAGCACGCGCCGCAACGGCTTGTGCACGATCGCGGTGTAGAGAACGTAAAGCAGCGTCAACAGAATTACTGTGGGTACGGATCCAAGCAGTAATTCGCCTAGTTGTCGTAGCGTTTCATCCATGGATTACGACTGTACGGAAAAATGAGGGCTTTGAAAACTGTTAAGTCTAACGTTCCGAAGGAGTTTATGTCAACGCAAAGGGCTGATTTTGCGGGATTTTCCGAGGATGGGAATAAGCCTCGAACCGGTGAAATTCGATTGTCAAGGCCTTTTTGGGCAGCCATGCAAAAACCTGCAACTAATCCTTGACATCCGGTTAAAGAGGATTAGCATTAAAGCATCACCTCCGATCCAATTCAGGATCGAATGGGCCGATAGCCAAGGAATGTCACCGCTTCTTGGTTGCCGGCCCATTTAATTTGCGGTTGATGTCGTCCGCTCCTATTTTTTTGAGGTGCAACCTCCCCGCACTCCCGGCAAAATCCGGTTGACCAGTTCTTGATCGCGCTCCGGATCGTGCAGAATGTCCCAGCCCGTGAATACCACAACCATACTCTCTTCCGGAAACACCATTAACCGCTGCCCGCCGAAGCCGAGAGCCATCCAGATGTAGCCGCTCTTCCCCGCGCGCGGCAGCAGCCACCACTTGTATCCGTACTTGAACCCTTCTTCCGCGTCGATGAACGGCGCGACCGACTGCCTCACCCACTCTTTCGAAACAATTTGCTTTCCGTCCCACATTCCATCGTGCAGAAATAAATACCCGAGCTTCGCCAAATCCGTGTTGCGCAAAAACAGTCCGCCCTCGGTATCGACCACGCCCATCGGCGAGCGCTTCCAATAATGATCTATCCCCAGCGGACCGAATAGATATTGCTGCGCATACTTCTCAATGTCCTGCCCGGTTTCTTTCTGGAAAATGTACGCCAGCAGCTCTGAATTTCCGCTGCTGTAGTTGAAAACTTTCCCCGGCTCCTTCGCCATGGGACGGTCGATCACGTACTGCACCCAGTCGTCGGTGGCCTCCATCAGGTCGGCGTCGTTCTTCGGATCGTCGTAGGCGACTTCTTCATTCCAATCGAGCCCGGTTGACATGGTCAGCACGTGGCGCAGCGTGATGCGGCGCTTGCGGTCGTCCACATTCTTCACTCTTGCGGGATCGAAGTATTTAAGCAGCGGAGTGTTCAAACCAGCCTTGAAATCACCGCGGGTGATGGCAATTCCAATCGTGATCGAGGAAACCGTTTTGCTCACCGATTGAATGGTGTGCAAGTCAGTGCCGTGGTAGTAAGGATGCCATGTGGGATCGAAATAATTGTACGGCCCCGTCAGGCGGGCGTTCAGCGGCCCCACCGTCTTCGCCTCCTTCGCATAAATCTTCCCGTAATCGTGCGCGTAACTGTGATTGAAAGCTTCCTTCCCGCAGCGGAAGACGGCAAAGCTGTCGACCAGCGGATACTTGCTGCTGGTCAGATCAGCGTCGAGGGCCGATAGAACCTTCTGATCGAGACCCACACTCGTCGGAGAACCCTTGCTCCAACCATGAGTAGGCCAAACGCCGGAAGCGGACGGAGCGGCACCCTGGGCTTGCGCTTGCAAAAGTCCGGAGCAGACCACAAGCACGCACGTCAGCGCTATCGGTACGGCAGAACATTTTTTCATTCGGAATTATTTCCCTTCCCTGAACGCGATTTTCCCGCCGGCCATGGTAAGCACCACGTACCTTGCTGATGACCCCGGGCTTTACCGAAACAATATTCTGCGACAAGACCGCAATGTCGGCCTGTTACCTGCCTCAAGCGTCCCCAGCTTTGTCGTCGGAAAATCGCGCGTCCCTGAGTATACGCATTCACCTGCCGAGCACCAGGGGCACTTTGTTTTTCTCCATGGTCTGCCAGCGATCGGTCGTGGTGCGGGCGCGCGGATAGAAGGTTCCGCCGCTCTTATCGATGGTCACCCAAGCCATCGTCTTGTCCGCGAAGTTTATCAGTGACCGTAGGCCGCTCTCTCCACGTCCACTGGTAAGTTGCGATCCACCCGGGGCAAAGTATTATCGTAAAGGCTGTTTCCTTGTGGATTCTGCCAGGACCAATGACTAACGGCTAAAGACTATGGCTGACATACGCTGCATCGGCATCGGCACGGGAGGCGGGGACGCCCCCGGCCTCAACGCGGTGATTCGCGCCGCCACCAAGGCGGCCATCATTAAGTACGGATGGAAGGTGATTGGAATTCCGGATGGCTTCGACGGGCTAATCTGGCCGGAGAAGGCGTTTGAACTGACGCTAAAGGAAGTGAGCGGCATTCTGCCCCGGGGCGGCACGATTCTCGGGACGACGAACCGTGGGGATCCCTTCCATTACAAGACTGTCGAGAACGGCAAGGAAGTTTCCAAAGATATTTCCAGCCAGATCATTGCCAACGCAGCCAAGCTAGGCATCGACGCGATTATCACTATCGGCGGCGATGGATCGCAGAAGATTGGTTACGAGCTTTTTCAGAAGGGCATGAAGATTGTCGGCGTGCCCAAGACCATCGACAACGACCTTTCCGCTACGCAGGTTACGTTCGGGTTCGACACCGCGTTGCACACCGTCACGGACGCGATTGACAAGATTCATACCACTGCCGCGTCACATCATCGCGTGATGGTGGTTGAAGTGATGGGGCGGGACTGCGGGTGGATTGCGCTGGAGGCGGGCATTGCGGGCGGAGCGCACGTGATTCTGATTCCGGAAATTCCTTTTACGATTGAGCATGTTTGCCGGTATATCGCGGAGCGGGAAAAAAACGGCAAGCACTTCACGATTGTGGTGGTGGCGGAAGGGGTGAAGCTGCCGCCGGAGATGAAGGAAAACCGGCGCGCCAGTTCTATCGGGAACCTAATTGGTAACGCCATTGCGAACGGTTCGAAAAAAGAAGTGCGCATCAGTGTTTTAGGACACATTCAGCGTGGCGGCTCGCCCTCACCTTTCGACCGCATTCTGGCTACGCGATTCGGTGTGGCCGCGGTGGACCTGGTCGCTGCCGGAGGGTTTGGCATGATGGTGGCGCTGCATGGGGACTCGATCGTTTCTGTCGATGTGGCGCATGCGATTGGGCATCTGAAGTCAGTTGACCCGAAAGGGGAGTTGGTGAGTGCAGCGCGGGCGATTGGGATTGGGTTTGGAGATTGAATCCCTGGGTGGAGTGAGATGCTTCCGGCGAAAAGCAGGCTCCTCCGGGTCGCTTCGCGAACCGTCGGAATGACAAAGAGTTTGTTGATTGAGGGGTTGAACGTTCGTCGGCGCTGAATTTTTGCTTGATCCGGGAACTGTTTCGCGGTACTTTCGTAATCTCCCCAAAAATACCTGACTCGCGATTCAATAGAACGCAGTTTCGCTGGAACGTAACTTATGAGCGTTTTGGGATTGTGCCTGGTGGTGCAGGTTTGCCTGGCGTTTGGAGTGGCTGGGTTGTTTTGGCCGGAAAAAATCCGGCCGCTGTTTGATGTGCTGATGTTTCCGTGGGCGGCGAGCTATCGGTTGCTGCGGGCCAACAGCATTGCGGCTATCGGGTTATCCATTCTGCTGCTTGCCAGACTGCTGACGGTTCTTCGCTGAGACCAACGTCAAGAACTTTAACCACCAAGGGCACGAAGGCACACGAAGGAAAACCTTAGAGGCGAACCCTCCTCATCGGCCTGCTTCCTGGTCATCGTCAAAACTGAACCGCTCGCACTGGAATTAATCCTTCATCATTGCGTCGATCAAGGCATACAACTGGCTGGTGTCCTTCATTTCCACGAATGGTTTATCGGGATGCCGGTTGCTTACGATGTAGACCGTGGGCGTGTGCTCGAGCTTGATGCCCTTGCCCAGATCACGGTCAGCATTGACTTCGGCGGCATATTTTCCCTGCGGATCAACCACAAACGGAAATTCGACTTTGTGTTCGCCGGCAAATTTTTCGGCATAGCTGCGAAGATTTTTGGGATTGATCTCGAGCTGGCTGGCAAAAATGTAGTCGCGGAACTGGTTACCCAGGGTTTTTGAAGTGGCATCGAAGTAGCGCGCCATGACGGCAGCGTCGTAGGACCAGTTGTGCATGGGCAGGGGAAAGTCGTGGCGCACCAGGGGAATCTTGTAAGTCTTCGAAGCCTGCTCCAGCAGGGGAGCGACCCGGCGGCATTGCGGGCATTGCAAGTCTTCGAACACCACGATCGCCACCTGCGCGCCCTTGGGCGGCCGCAGGACGGGGCTCACGGTGTCGGCCGCAGGAGCCGTTAAAACGGCGAAGACCGTAAACAATAGGATGAGAGCGGAATGATTTCTAGAGTTGGTACGCATGTCTTTACTTATGGTAACCGAAGGGGTTGTGGGCTGTCAGTCGGGAGTGACGCGCTATAGTGGGAAGTGATCTTGGCAAACCTCAGAAGAATATCCCAACGAAACAGTCTGTGCCGGCGGGGTCTTTGGCTGGCGGCGGGGGCCGTACTCTTATTCGGGATCCCTGGCTGTAACCGACGACATCGGGTGCTGGAGGTGAACTATGTCTCGGCGCCGCAGGCCAGCCTGCGCGACCAGGTCTCCACCGTCTACAACCGCGTCGGAACGGTTAAAAATGGAGAACGGGTGGAGGTGCTGGACCGCGAGAAACGGTTTTCGCGCGTGCGTACTGCTACCGGGCTCGAGGGCTGGATCGAGCAACGCTACCTGGTGGACCAGCAAACCTACGATGGCCTGCAGAAGCTGACACAAGATAATTTAAACGATCCGGTGCAGTCGCCCGGCGTGCTGCGCAACGATACGAACCTGCACGTGACGCCGGGACGCGAAAGCGAACATTTGTATCAGCTGTCGGCGGGCGCCAAGGTTTCCGTGCTAAAGCGAGCGACGGCGGAGAAGCAGGCTGGACTGGCGGCGGTGCCGACCAAGCCGGGCAGGAGTGCGGGCAAGGTCGCGACCGGGCCGGCGCTGGAGGATTGGTGGCTGGTGCGCGATGCTGGAGACCGGGTGGGCTGGGTGCTGGCGCGCATGGTGGATATCGATGTGCCGCTCGAGATTGCGCAATATGCGGAGGGACAGCGGTTTGTCGCGTTCTTTGTTCTGGATTCGGTGGAGGATGCCGGGAAAGAAGGTTCGGGGAAAAAGGTGCCGCAGTATTTGTGCGCGCTGACGGAGCCGCACGACGGGCTGCCTTATGACTACGATCAGATTCGCGTCTTCACCTGGAACGTCAAGAAGCATCGCTACGAAACCGCTTACCGCGAGCATGGGCTGAAGGGCGTGCTGCCGGTCATGATCGCAAGAGAGAACTTCGACAAAGAGGGGACGCTGCCGGTGTTTGTTTTGCATGTAAAAGACGACAGCGGGAACCTGAGCGACCGTAAGTACAAGCTGAATACTCCGATGGTGCGCAGAGTGCTGGCACCGGGCGAGCAGAAAGAAACGCCTAAGCGTGGGCGTAGGTAAAGACAGCACGTCTAGCAATAAAAATCTGCAATGCTTTTCACCACGCATCGCTGCTCGTCTTCGGTGAGTTCGGGGAACATGGGCAGGGCCAGCACTTCTCTAGCGGCGCGTTCGGCTTCCGGGAAGTCGCCTTCGCGGCAGCCGAGATAGACGAAGCAGGGCTGCAGGTGCAGCGGGATCGGGTAATAAATCTCGGTGCCGATCTTGCGGGCGGTGAGAAACTCACGAAGTTCCTCGCGGCGAAACGCTCGCACCACGTACTGATGGAAAACGTGGTGGGCTTTAGCGGAAGTCCGCGGCAGTTGAATGGGAGCTGAGTTTTCAGCCTGGTCACCGGATGAAGTCAGCCCGGCCTCGGCAAACAGCTGATCGTATCGGGCAGCGCGCTGGCGACGGGCGTCGTTCCATCCCTCCACGTATTTCAACTTCACGCGCAGGATCGCGGCCTGGATGGCGTCGAGCCGGCAGTTCCATCCAAACTCTTCATGAAGGTAGCGGCGCGGGCTGCCGTGATTGCGCAGGCGGCGCATGTGTTCGGCCATGGTTGGATCGCTGGTAGTCACCAGTCCGGCGTCGCCGTAGGCGCTGAGATTTTTGGTGGGATAGAAACTAAACGCTGCGCTTGCGCCCATCGATCCCGCGCTTCGTTCACCCCAGCGCGCGCCGATGGCTTGCGCGGCGTCTTCGATTAAGGCGAGATGGAATTCGTCCGCGAGTTTGTGCAGCGAATCCATATCCGCGCACTGGCCATAGAGATGAACTGGAAGCAGCGCCCGAAGATGGTCACGTTTGGCGGAGTGAAGAAAACTTTCGACCCGGGCGGCGTCAAGATTAAACGTCATCGGATCGATGTCGGCAAACAGCGGGCGCGCGCCCGCGCGCACGATGGCACTCGCAGAAGCAAAGAAACTAAAAGGTGTGGTCAGAACCTGATCGCCGGGCTGCACTCCGGCGGCGGCGAGAGCGAGCCACAGGGCATCGGTGCCGGAGGAGCAGCCCACGGCGTGGGATGCGCCGCAGAACTCGGCCAGTTCACGCTCCAGCGCTTCGACCTCGGCTCCCAGAATGTAGTGCTGCGAAGCGCAGACGCGTCCCACGGCCGCTAGCACTTCAGCGCGCACTTGGTCATACTGGCGCTGCAGATCCAGCATGGGGACGGAATCGAGCTGGCGCGTGGGAGCTTTGTCGAGGGTGCGGGTCACGGAGTGACGATTCTAGCACCCCGGTGTGAGCGCAAGTGCGGGCTGAATTCGTTGAAAAGCGAGCGAGGCTCTACGAAAATGGGGATTAAAAGCTATGGCAAATAATATGTCCAGCAATAACAAAACAATAAGATACATATGTAAATAACTGATAGTAAAAGCATTGTTACGAAACATTACATTGGAAACAGAAGTGCATCGACGATGTGTTCAGTTTGTGTCTTTATCCGGAGTGCGAGAGGAGAAACAATGCGCCGATTTTGGCCTGAATTTGAGACTCGTCTAAGGGCGGTTTTAACTGCCAAGGGAAGCGTTTTCATGGCGCTCCTGCTTGTGGGTATGCTGATGGTTAGCACAGCGAGGGCTGACGAACTGTACGGGCGGGTTCGTGGTGTCGTCACCGATGCCACTGGTGCGGCACTGCCCGGAGTTCAGCTAAAACTTACCAATAACGGAACTGGCGCCAGCCAGGATTTCACCTCCTCGTCTGATGGCGGTTTCTTGTTCGTCAACCTTGTCCCGGGAACGTACAGCTTAACGGCGAATAAGGCCAGTTTCAAGGGCTTCCAGGCGAATGGGATTAAGGTCACTCAGGATCAGATTTTCGTTCAAAACGTGCAGATGCAACTAGGGGCGGTTTCCGAGACCGTCGAGGTATCGGCAAATCCTGCGCAGGTAGAAACCACCAGCATTCAGCTTGGTGCCACGCTCTCCGGCGAAGAGATAAGAGACTTGCCCAATTTGAATCGCAACTGGATCGCACTGCAGCAGACGTTGCCGGGCGTGGTCTCTGCGGACACCCGCTTTAGCAATAATTACTCCACCAATGGCAGTCAAGCTCAGCAAAACAGCTTCCTGGTGAATGGCAATGATTCCAATGACTTGCCGCTAAATTCACCTCTCACGCAACCCAACCCAGACACTATTGATGAAGTCCAGATGATCACCAACACGATCAACCCGGAATTCGGCCGCAACTCTGGGGCGATCATGAATGTCACGACCAAGCATGGCGAGAATCGCTTCCATGGCAGCGCCTTTGAATATTATCGTGACACTTTTCTGAATACGGCGAATTTTTTCCAGCTTGACCCGACGACAGGCGCGAAGAAAGTTCCGCAGCTTCATCAGAACCAACTCGGTTTCACAATCGGCGGACCGATTTGGAAAAACAAGATTTTCTTCTTCTACGGACTGCAGTTCACGCGAGCTCGCACGCCCGAAGCGGAGACCTTCAATACTCAGACGGTCTTCACGCCCGCACAGTTCAACAACGGTGACTTCACCGCAGTTCTTGATGACCCAAGTTGCGTGAGCCCCTGCAATCCGATCAGCTCTAATCCGATCCCTTCGACGTTGACCAATATCAACGGAGCGGGCGGTGTCTGCCCTGGAGCTGCGACGTGGGCCGCTTGCTTCCCCGGCCGTGTGATCCCGACCTCGGTGTTTAGCGCCCTGTCCAGCCAGTTGGTTACGCAGTTTGTCCCGCTGTCCCCGAGTGGCAGTATCCCGGTCACTCCGACTACGTTTATAAAGGAGAATCAGCACATCGGGCGACTGGATGTGAACCTTAGCGACAAGGATGCCATTTGGTTTTATGCGTTGGCCAATGACCGGTCCACGATAAATGATCTGCCCTTCACGGGTGCGACTTTGCCGGGGTTTGGCGATTCCAGCCTTCCGTACACGAAACAGTTTACGGCCGCTTGGAACCACACGTTCAGCCCAACGCTTCTCAATGAATTTCGGCCCGGTTACACGCGCTTGAATTTCCCAACTGGCCAGCCTCAGCACGTGAGGCAGCCGAGCGCAGTAGGATTCCCGAACATTATCCCCCAGTCGGCAGCGGGCGCTGACTATCCACAGATGGCAATCACGGGATATTTCACACTGGGTGGGACGAACAACGGGCCTCAGCCGAGAAAGGACCAAACCTACCAACTCACAGACAACCTTAGTTGGACGAAGGGCAAACACGCGTTGAAATTCGGCTACTCGGGGCGGAAGTTCCAGGTATGGAATCCATTCCTGGCTGACAACAATGGCGTCTTTACTTTTGACAACAGCGGAGCATTCTCAACGGGCGACGCCGGGCTAGACTTCTTACTTGGAATTCCAAACACCTACCTTCAGGAAACTGGATCGACCATTATTGCTGACGCCTACGAGCACTACTTCTACGCCCAAGACCAATGGCGCGTGAAGGAGAACCTTACGTTAACGCTAGGCACGGGGTATCAGATTGATACGCCCATCACAGAGTACCAGAACGGTGGTATCTCTCGTGTCTGCTTCCAGCCCACTGTACAGTCCGTTGTCTTTCCAACAGCGCCTCTAGGCTATACGTTGCCTGGCGACCCAGGTTGCAATCGTCAAGGTGGGCCGACGACCAAGTACGGTCACGTCGGGCCGCGGGTTGGCTTTGCCTGGAGCCCTGACTTTGGCAGGCTAACGGGTGGGGCGGGCAAGACTTCGCTGCGCGGTGGTTTCGGTCTGTACTTCAACCGTTCCGAGGAGGAATTGAACCTACAGGATCTGGGAATTCCACCCTTCGGTCTCAGTACGAGCGGAGCAGCGAGTCCATCATTCCCGAATCCTTTTGCGGACATTAACGGTGGCGCCGCTGTGGCAAACCCATTCCCATATGTGCCGCCTGCCGCTGGGAACACATCGATTGATTTCACTCAGTTCGAGCCATTCGGCGTTGGACTGAGCACAAATGCACGGAACCTGACTGTACCCTACGCGATGAACTGGAACTTCACAATACAAAGGGAGTTACCGGCTCGAACCATTTTGCAAGTCGGGTACGTGGGTTCCCACGGTAAGAACCTGATTACCTCCTATACAAGGAATCCGGCGACACCGGCAGGCATACAGTCCTGCATTGCTGACCCGAACAACACGATCAACGGAGGTAGTGGAACCAATCCGGTAACAGGCAACCCAGCTTGTGTCGACTCCGGCAACCAGCCGAGTATTTACGGAAGCAATTACACGTATCCGGGGCAGATCTGGTCCAACCTAGGTCAACAGACAAATGGCGGCTGGTCGAACTACCACTCGCTGCAGGTCACTGTGAACAAGCATATGAGTCATGGCCTGCAATTCCAGAGTGCCTATACGTGGTCGCACGCGCTCGACGTCAGCTCCAGCTTTGAAGACACGGCATTCCAGCTTTCGGGCGGCGTTAATTCGTATGGCAACTTTGCGCGGGACTACGGAAGCTCGGCGTTTGATGCACGCCATCGCTGGGTCGTTTCCTGGGTCTACGATGTTCCAAACCTGGGCAAGAACTGGGGGGGTATCGCTAGCCGTGCCTTGGGTGGCTGGAGCTTCACCGGAGACAACGCCTTCCAGTCGGGATTCCCTGTAAACTTCCAGGATACTCACCTGCAGTCATTGGATTGCAATTGGACCGAATCCTTCTACGGGTGCTCGGACCGTCCCGATATTGTCAGCCGTCCGACAGCGCTCGATCCGAGATCGGCCACCTTCAACGGAAAGCCCAACTACTGGTTTGATCCAAGCTCGTTTACTGACAACGCTCTTGGCACCGAGGGGAACACCCCGCGTGGCTACTTCCGTGGTCCTGGTTTCTGGAATGCTGATGCTTCTCTCGCCAAGGATACCAGGATCAGCGAGGGTACGTCCTTGAAGATGCGGATCGATTTCTTCAACATCTTCAATCACACCAACTTCGCCAACCCGAACGGAAACTTTGGAAGCTCCAGATTCGGAAGAATCATTGCTATCCGCAACTTCACCAATTCACGCCTGATTCAACTTGGAGCGGACCTCAGGTTCTAGCACTCCGAGCAGGAAGCGGAAATGCCCTGGTTTCCATACCAGGGCATTTTTTTTAGGCCGTCAGAGTGTGCTTGCTTTCCAAACAGCGGGTGATGGCTGGCGGCGCACATGAAGACAGCCACCACACCGACAGGAACGCGATGGCGCGGCTGGCGAGGAAGGCTTGGCGGGCCATGGCTTTGGCTTTGTCAGGCATGGGAGTGCCGCTGGTGGCGTTGTCGCGGGTCCATTCGATGAGGCGTTTCTGGATGCGCCAGATCACTCCCCAGACGTTGAGCATCATGACCCAGGCCATGCCGCCGATGCCGATCGAGAGCAAGGGGCTGCTTTCCACCCGTGTCTGTTGAGGCTGAGGAAGAACCAAGTTGCGGCACGCCCTTTTTTGAGTAAACAGTTGCGCCAAGGCTCACAGGCGACCCATTCCCGAACCATCACACTTTGTGCGAGGTCCTCTACACAAATCCATAGAACAGCTTTGAAAATCTTCCAAATCAAAAAGCAATACAAAACATTACGATTTAAACTCGTTGATAACAAACAATATTGTTCAGACAGTGCTTTGGACTGTTATGTGCAGTTGTACAAGGAAATTCGGGGAGACTTGTGGGCCTCTCCGAAGGATTTACCCAGGCGGACCCTGCTTTCGTCTGTGCATTCTCGGTTGCAGGCTGAACCAGAGACGTTTCTTCGGCAAACAGTCCGAAGTGCATCCTGAACCGACGTTGTCGGGGGACTAAATCTGTTGAGAACATTTCCGAAAGGAACACCTATGAAGCTCGATTTCTCGCGCCGCGGCGTCCAAGTGAGCCTACTGGCGATTGTGACCCTATTGGCATTGCTGCTGTCTTCGGCGGCTTTCGCCCAGACCACGGTTGCCCAAGGCAGTATCCAAGGGTCAGTGACCGACCCGACGGGTGCGGTTGTAAGCGGAGCCAAGATCACGATTTCGAACAGGGCGACCGGTCAAGTCGCGACCACGAGCAGTACCACGTCGGGTACGTACAACTCGGGCGGTCTTATCCCTGGCAACTATGTGGTACGAGTGGAAGCTGCGGGCTTCAAGACGAGTGAACTTCCGGTGGTGGTGCAGGTGGCCGTGACCGCGTCGGGCAACGTTAGACTTGAGGTCGGCCAGGGAAGCACGGTGGTGGAAGTGCAGGGTTCCGCAGTGACGGTAAACACGGAGCAAGCCACGGTTCAGGGCGTGCTGACGTCGGAACAGATTGACAAAATGCCAGTTGACGGACGCAACTTCCTTGATCTTGCCCAGCTCGAACCCGGTGTACAGATTCAAGACGGACAAGATTTCGATCCCACCAAGGCCGGCTACTCTTCGATCTCGATTAACGGGGTCTTCGGACGCACTCCGCGCATTGAGCTCGATGGACTCGATATCAGCGACGAAACGGTCGGCACCACGACGCAGAATATCGGCTTAGGATCAATTCAGGAATTCAACATCAGCCGCTCCGGTCTTGACCTTTCGACCGAGCTTACATCGGCTGGCTCAGTCAACGTGACGACACGGTCTGGCAGCAACGCCCTCCACGGGAACGCTTTTTACAACTTTCGTGATCGTAACGTCGGAACCGATCCATTCCCTGGCGACCAAACGGGATACTACCAGCGAAATAACTACGGTGGTCGACTGGGCGGGCCGATCATGAAGGATAAGCTGTTCTTCTTCTTCGATGCAGAGCGTATGAAGCAGGATGGCGAGATCCCCGTAGTCGTTCCCTCGCCGTATTCGGCACTTAGCGGAGGCTTCCTGTCCCCGTTCCGCGATGTTACCCTCACCGGCAAGCTTGACTGGAACGCCACCAAGGACGTTCATGTTTTCTATCGTTATAGCGACAACTGGAACAAGTCAGAAGCGAACTTCGGGTATGACTACCAGGTCTATCAGAACCGCGATTATTCCCAGTCTCATGCAATCGGTGTGGATTGGAATAAGGGTTCGTTCTCAAATAGCTTCCGCTTCGGTTATCTTAAGTTCCACAACCTCATTGGGGACGGCACGCAGGGTGCGAGCTTTTACAATCCGCTACCGAATGCAGAGTTGCTCTTCCTCGACTTGAATGTTCAACTCTCCGGACCTAATCTCTTGGCACCTCAGCAAACCTTCCAGAGCAACAGGCAGTTTAAATACGACGGAAGCAAGGTTTACAAATCGCACATTTTCCGCTTCGGTGCTGGGTACAATGACATCAACGGCGGTGGTTTCGCCAGTTTCTTTGGGATAGCTCCGCTCCTGTTGGCGATATCGAGTATTAACGCGGGCAATACCACCGATCCAACCAATGCTCTGCTTTTGGCGGCTATCCTGGGCAATGGCCAGGGCTTTTTCACAGAGAAGTCAAATTTCGGCTTCCCGGCAGGAGGACAAGGCGATCACCGTTTCCAAGCCTACGTGGGCGATTCGTGGAAGGTTAAACCCAACTTCACCTTCACGTATGGCTTGCGCTACAACCGCGATACTGGCCGCAGCGACAGCGATTTGCCTTCGATCCCCTGCTCGGCAACCACGCTCATCACTTGTAGTGGAAATCTGCTGGATCAGTGGGGCCCTGGATTGGGGAATCGAATCAACCAGCCCAACACTCAATTCGGGCCGCAGGTCGGGTTCGCCTGGGATCCAAAGGGCAATGGCAGGACCGCGATCCGCGGCGGCGTTGGCGTCTACTATGAGAACTCGATTTTCAACAATACTCTGTTCGACCGTCCTGCGAAGTTGCCAGTGGGTCTCTTCTTCCAGAGTGCTACCCTAGCCTGTGGGAACGATGTTTTCGGGGATACCTCCTTCAATATTCCCGGGACAGGCAATGTTACCTCGATTAACGGCCAGGATCTCGGAACACAAGTCTGCTTTCAGCCCCTTTCTACGGCCGCGCCGCTTACAGCCGCACTACAGCAGGAATTTCAGGCCGGAGTTAAAGCGCAGGGTCCGACCTCTAATCCGAGCTATGTAGGCAACACGTTGGAAATTAGTACGCCGGCACAAGGATTGGCAGCGTACGCTCCAAACTATCGGAACGCCCGATCCTATCAGTTTAATTTCGGAATTCAGCAGCAGATCGGCAAAGGCGTCTTCACTGCCGACTATATCCGCAATGTCAGCACTCGTTTCATGCTGACCATCGATGTAAATCACGTGGGTGATGCCAGATTCCTTGACCCGGCAGCCGCGTTGTTAGCTATAAACGCTACCGCCGGCCCTTCCGGCTGCGCGGCCGCTACAGACGGTCCCTCCGCTCAAGCCGCGGTTGGTTGCTACATTGCTGCGAACCCAGGCGCCAGCATCAATGACTTCGCTGGCAATGGGCTTGATTCTGGCAACGCTTTCGGAGGTGGCCCAGCAGCGCAGAACGGGGCTGCGTTTGGCGGGATCAACAGGAACGTGGGCCAAGGCGACTTCGAATTCCCCGAAGGCCGTTCCGTTTACAACGCCCTGCAGACTTCCTACAGACAGCAAGTCGCCAATCCATTCCGCGGCGTTAGTGCGCTGGATTTGACGGCGGCTTATACACTGTCTCGATTTGTGGGTGACGGCGGGAACGACCAGAACTTCAGCGCCATAGCGTTCGACAACAACAATCCGGGCTACTTCACCGGGCCCACTTCGCTTGACCGCACACATCAGTTCAAGTTCGGAGCAACCTTCGACGTAGCTCATCATGGGCCGCGGTTCAGCATGATAGGAAACTTTGCATCGGCGGAACCCACCACCATGCTCTTGCTCTCTCCCGCATCGCCCGCCCAATCGGCAACGGGTCAGATCTTCCGCACCGATCTTACGGGCGATGGCACGGTGCAGGACCCTCTGCCAGTCAATACGGGTCAATCGGTTGGCAAACCGGGGCAGTTCATGCGCTCGGTTAACCAGAACAACCTGGCCCAAGCCGTCACCAACTGGAATACTACGCAGGCTGGATCTCTTACCCCAGCTGGCCAGGCGTTGGTGGGTGCTGGTTACTTCACCACTGCCCAATTGCAAACCCTGGGGGCGGTCAAGCCATTTGTAGCCCCACCACCTCCGGGTCAGATTGGAAACGGTATTTTCCGCGAAGTAAGCGCAGTGCTTGCCTGGCCGATCAAGGTTACTGAGCGCTTTAGCATTGAGCCTTCCATCAGCGCGTTCAATGTCCTCGGCTTCGCTAACATTGGCCGCCTGACTGGCTTTCTGCCCAATCAAGTCACTCCTTACGCACCGGG
>Ga0070710_10000630_pt1 | contig 16776 bp, 17 predicted proteins | sample LARL52metaG_FD_65454 | JGI IMG/M metagenome (GOLD analysis project Ga0070710, IMG submission 65454) | Corn, switchgrass and miscanthus rhizosphere microbial communities from Kellogg Biological Station, Michigan, USA - LAR L5-2 metaG | ecosystem: Host-associated > Plants > Roots > Rhizosphere ... | reverse complement strand
TCCGCGCGCTGGCGGTAAGCCGCCAGCGGGTCCGGCGGCCATGCTTTTCCGCCTCCAGCCAACCGGCCGCCGCCGTCCGCATCAGCGCCTGCCGGGTCGCCTTCTCCTCGATCCCCAGACGAGCGAGAACAGCGAGCGCTGCCGAGGTCCAGGCTGTCCCGTCCCCTGGCAAGGCAAACTCGCCAAGCAATGTGAACAGCAGGCCCCGGGCGCTCGGAGCACCGGCCGCATGCCGCCGCGAGAGCACAGGCGTCCCCTCGGCGGCCGTCGCCGATGATGTAGTGCCTGACATGCCACGGGAGACTATCAACCGGGCGGGAATGCGGAGGCGAGCGCACAGCCAGCAACCTCAGTGACTCGAACGGCCATCAGCCGCAGCGATGGCCAGTGACAAACCAAGGGATGACAACGGCATCGGATAACTGCGACGCGACGCGACTCGGACTTGGACAGAGCCACAAAGGGCCACGTGTGGGCCTGACCCGCTTTGACGGACATCCATCATCAGGGGTTTATCCCCGGAAGGATGTCCGATCATGGAGAGCGTGGGGAACAAGCCCCGGCGCGGGCACCGGTATGCCGGTAGGTCCAACGGTGGGCGACGAGTTCACGGTGCCAGCGCAACAGCGTGCCGGGAGTCGCCAGGAACACCGACCAGCGCTCCCGCGGCAACAGGCTGGCAAGCCACGCCAACACCATCCGGTCGGCTGGCCGGTACCTCGGTCGGGCGACCTGGCGATGCAGCACGGCCAGCTGGTGGCGCAGGACGGCCAGTTCGACATCCTTCGCGTCCCGCGACGGACCCAGCCCGACCACCGCCACGAGGCGCCGAAGGACCATCACCGCGATCGTCTGAAACGCCACAACCGTGATCATGCCACGCGGCATCGTCGCTGTTCAGCGCCCGAATCCTGAAGTGGCACCCTGCAGGCTCGGTAGCGCTCACGGGGTCATGGCGGCGAAGGTGTCGGCGACCCAGTCGGCGACGTAGGAGCTGACGTGGGGCAGGTGGTCGAGGCCGATGTGCTCGGCCGCCCCCTCCTCAGCGGTGAACACGCGCAGTTCGCGCCGGGGAGAGTTGACCGCCTGGTCGAACGAGCAGTGCGCGTACTCCAGCGGGATCTGCCGGTCGTTGGCGCCGTGGGTGATCAGGAAGGGCACGGCGATCTGCTCGACGACGCCGTCGAGATGCACGTCGTCGGCGAAGGACAGGAACTCCCCCAGGTCGGTGTGGCCCCACACCCACAGCACGTGGTCCCAGTAGTGGGGCACCGGGCGTTCGCCCTCGCGTGCCAACCGGCGCCGCTGCACGGCGCCCCAGTTGTGGTTGGCCCCCCACGCCACGCAGAGGGCGAAGCGCTTCTCGAACGCGGCCGCACGGGGGGCGTAGTAGCCGCCGAGCGAGTACCCGGTGATGCCGATCCGGCGGGGGTCGACGTCTGCGCGGGTGAGCAGGTAGTCGACGGCGGCGCTCGCCCACGCCTCGGCATCGATGCGTGCGGTCAGCCCCTGGATGCGCAGTGCCTCGCCGGTGCCGGGCTGGTCGAGGATGAGGCAGGAGATGCCGCGGGCGGCCAGTTCCTCCCAGTGCCGGGTGGTGTACCCGATCTCCTTGGTGGAGTCGAGGCCGTTGACGAGCACGATTATCGGGGCGCGTCCGTCGTCGGTGGTAGGGGCCGCGCTGAAGTAGGCGGGCAGGGTGGTTCCTTCGTACGGAACGGTGACGCGGCTGACTCGGGGGCTGTGGGTGGCGAAGGCCTTCTGGGCCAGGTCGAGCACCCGGCGGTAGACGTCCGGCCGATCGGCGTCGGTCGCCGACAGCATGCGTTCGGCGATGGCCAGGTAGTTCAGGGCCCGGAAGTACAGCTGTCCCGCAGTGCGGGTGTGACCGGCCCTCTCGGCATCCTCGGCCTGGGTGACCAGCTGATCGGTCAGGGCCGTCCAGGCCCGGAGGAAGTCGCGTGTGCCCGAGTCCTCCCCGGCCGCGACGGCCGTGCGGATCGGCCGGCAGGCCCGGTCGATCTCGTCGATCAGCCCTCCCGTGTTGAGTGCGCCGACCACGCTGTAGTTGTAGGTGTACGGCCCGTCGGTGAAGTACTCGAACACTGGTATTCCTCTCTCTGGTGCGCCGGCCGGCCAGTGACCACGGCCTTGCTGTCGTGATGGGTCACTGCGCGCGCTTGCGGGCCCGGGGTCGCTGCCGGGCGGGGCGCACCGCCGGCAGCTGGAGGCCCGGGACGACGCGGTTGCGGATGGTGCCGATCCCCTCGACGGTCATCTCGACGACATCGCCGGGCTGCAGCGGCGGGGGAGCGTTCTCGCCGCGCGTGCCCCACAGCTCCGCCAGGCAGCCGCCGTTGCCGCAGGTGCCCGAGCCGAGGACGTCGCCGGCACGCACTTCGCTGCCCCGGGAGGCGTAGGCGACCAGCTCCTCGAACGGCCAGCCCATGTTGGACAGCAGGTCCTGGCCGATCTCGACGCCGTTGACAGACACCCGCAGGTCCAGCGCCAGGAACCCGTCGGCGTCCCGGTAGGGCTCGAGCTCGTCGGCGGTGACCAACCACGGCCCGAGCGTCGTCGCGGAGTCCTTGCCCTTGGCCGGGCCCAGGTTGACCTTCATCTCCCGGCGCTGCAGGTCCCGCGCGGACCAGTCGTTGAGCACGGTGTAGCCGAAGATGTGCTCACGGGCCTGCTCCGGGGTCAGCGAGGCACCGTCCATGCCGACGACGGCCGCGACTTCGAGTTCGAAGTCGAAGAGCTGCGAGCCCGGGGGAACCGGCACGTCGTCGTGCGCGCCGAGCAGGGCATAGGGGTTGGTGAAGTAGAAGGTCGGTGCCTCGTACCACTCGGGGACCACGCCGCCGCCGTCGACCATCGTCCGCACGACGCCCTCGACGTGCTCCTCGAAGGCGACGAAGTCCCGCACCGTCGGGGCCTGCAGCGGTGGGAGCAGGCGTGCCTGCTCGACCGGCACGGGGGCCGCGGACAGGGCATCCGTCCCGGCCTCCAGAGCGGCCGGAAGGCCTGCCCGGACCAGGTCGAGGACGGTCACGTCGAGGGGCAGGGCGTGCAGCCCGTGATCACTGACGACGCCGGCGCGGACGGTCCCGCCGTGCTCCCAGGTGGCGAAGCGCATGGTGAGGGTCCTCTCGGGTCACTTGACGGCGATCGGGTTGACGGGGGCGCCGACGGCGCCGGTCACCGGCAGCGGGGCGGCGGTGAGGAAGAACTCCCAGATGCCGTCGGCGGCGCAGTCGGCCGCGAGCGCGTCGAGATCCCACAGCTCACCGATGAACAGTCCGACGTGCGGGATGACGACCTGGTGCAAGGGCTGGAAGGCGACGTCGAACTCGTTGGGCCGTACCTCGAACCCCCAGGTGTCGGTCGCGATGCCCGCGATCTCGCTGCGGTGCAGCCAGTCGGCGGTGGTGAACGACAGGCCCGGTGCGGGGCCGCCGGCGTAGTCGCCCCACCCGCGTCCCTCAGCTACGTCCCGGCGCGCCCGCGTGAGCTGGCCCGTTCGGACCAGGAGCAGGTCGCCCCGGCCGACGCGGGAACTGTCGCCCTGTGCGGCGATGGTCGCCCGGAGGTGCTCGACGGTGATGGCGAAGCCGTCGGGGAGCTCATGGTCCGTGCCGATCGCCCGGCCGACGTCGAGCAGCACCCCTCGGCCGGCGATGCGGTCGGCGACGGTCTCGATGCCGGTGAGCAGGTCGCCCTCGCTGGTGACCACCTGGGAGGCGCGGCGCCCGTTGTACGCGGTGCCGTGGTCGAAGATGTGACCGAGGCCGTCCCACTGGGTGGAGGCCTGCAGCGGCATGTGGATCACGTCGTCGGCGCCGCCCAGGCCGTGCGGGAACTCCTCGCGGCCGAACTCGGCGTCCAGCCCGGAGGAGAGCATGGTGTGGACCGGATTGGTGCGCCGCCGCCAGCCCTTCTGCGGGCCGTTCGCGTCGAAGCGCTGCGCGAGGGAGAAGGTCACCCCCCGGCGGATCAGCGAGGCGCCTTCCACGCGTTTGGACTCGTCGAGGAAGTTCAGGGTTCCCAGGACGTCGTCCTCCCCCCAGCGTCCCCGGTTCGAGCAGCGTTCCGCGGCCGCGGCGATCGCGCCGGCCGGGTCGGTGCGGTCGAGCTCGTGGCACGTCATGCGGGGTTCCGGCCGATGAAGAATTCCCGGTAAGGATCCATGCTCGGTTCCAGCCCGGCATCGACGAGACCCTTGCGCAAGGCGTTCATCTGGGTGTCGTGGATGCGTTGGGTGGGCATCCGCAGCGGGCCGCCGTTGTAGCCCTGCAGCCACCCCTGGAACTTCCACAGCTGCCGGTTGATGAAGGCCCCACCGTGCATCGAGGCAGCCAGCGAGCCTTTGGCCTTGCGTGCCGGGTGCAACTGCCAGAACAGCTCCGAGGCCTCGTCGTGCTTTCCGTCACGCAGCAGCTCCATGGCCCGGGGAATCATGGGGCCGAAGTACTCGTGGTCGCTGGTGGCCGACAGTTGGATCGGCATCAGGGGGGACAGCTGGAACAGTTCGGCCTCGATAGGCACCGAGATGACGACCTCGTCGCCGAAGTGGCGGTAGCAGTCGACGATGCCCTGGGTGAAGGGGAAGCCGCCCTCGGCCTTGATGACGGCGATGTTCGGGCAGGTGTCGAGCAGCCGGCGGATCAGCCGGACGGGGATGTCGGACGGGTGGATGCGCGGGCTGAAGCCCCACAGGTACATCGGGAAGAGGATGACCGCCAGGTTCGTCGCGTCGCAGACGGCCTTGGTGTAGTCGTAGATCTCCTGCTCGGACTCCGGATAGAAGTTCGGCGGGTAGGACAGCAGCATGAGGTCCGCGCCGGCCTCCTCGGCGCCGCGCACGGCGGCGATGTTGTGCTCCAGGGTGCTCCAGCTGCCGTGGTGGCAGACGACGAAGTCGGCGCCGGCCTCGGCTCGGACGATCCGGAGGAACTGCAGGTATTCGGGCAGTGTGATCGCGACCTCCGAGACCCCGAGCGTGCCCAGGAAACCGTGCTGCACGGCCAGCCGGGCGTCGTGCCGGATGGCCGGCTCGTTGATGCGCTCGAGGTCACCGGTGAAGGACGGGATGGTGCAGTTGACGGCGCCGACGAGCTTCTCGCGAGCCCAGGCGCGGGCCTCGGTGCGGGTGTATGCGGGCATGTGTTCCTCTCGGTAGCTGCGCGAATGCGGCGCGGGCCGGGGCTCAGCGAGCGCCGGCGCCCTCTCAAGCCAGGTACTTGGTCTCCAGGTACTCGTCAATGCCGTAGACCGAGCCCTCGCGACCGAGCCCCGACTGCTTGACGCCGCCGAACGGGGCGATCTCGTTGGAGATGAGGCCGGTGTTGACGCCGACCATTCCGGCCTCCAGCGCGGCGGCGACCCGCCAGGTGCGCTCGGCGTCGCGGGTGAACAGGTAGGCGGCCAGGCCGAACTCGGTGTCGTTGGCCATCCGGACGGCATCGGCCTCGTGCTCGAAGCGCACCAGGGGGGTGACCGGCCCGAAGGTCTCCTCGCGCGTCACCAGCATGGAAGGGGTGACCCCGACCAGCACGGTCGGTTGGAAGAACAGCCCGCCGCGCTCGTGCCGCCGACCGCCGACGAGCAGGTGAGCGCCCTGCCGGACCGCCTCGGATATGTGGGACTCGACCTTGGCGACGGCGTCGGCGTCGATGAGCGGGCCCTGCTGGGAGCGCTCGTCGAACCCGTCACCGACGACGAGCTGGGCGACGCGGGCGGCGAGCTGCTCGGCGAATCGATCGTGGATGCTGGCCTGCACGAAGACGCGGTTGGCGCTGATGCACGCCTGCCCGGTGTTGCGGTACTTGGTGGCGATGACGGCGTCGACCGCCCCGTCGAGGTCCGCGTCGTCGAAGACGAGGACCGGCGCGCTGCCGCCCAATTCCATCGAAGTCCGCTTGACCGACCTCGCGGCCTGCTCGAGCAGCAGCCGGCCGACCTCGGTGGAGCCGGTGAAGCTCACCTTGCGCACCAGGGGGTGGCCGGTGAGAACCGGGCCGATCTCCCGGGGATCGCCCGTGACGACGTTGAGCACTCCTGCCGGGACGCCGGCACGCTGGGCCAGCTCGGCCAGCGCCAGCGCGCTGAGCGGGGTTTGCTCGGCTGGCTTGACCAGCATCGTGCAGCCGGCCGCCAGCGCGGGGGCGGCCTTGCGGGTGATCATCGCTGCGGGGAAGTTCCACGGCGTGATCGCCACGCAGACCCCGACCGGTTCCTTGAGCACGACGATCCGCCGGGAAGGCTCCGGGGCGTCGAAGACGTCACCGCGGATCCGCTTGGCCTCCTCGGCGAACCACTCGACGAAGCTGGCGGCGTAGGCCACCTCGCCCCGCGACTCGGCCAGGGGCTTGCCCTCCTCGAGCGTGATCAGTCGGGCCAGGTCCTCCCCGTTCTCCACGATGAGATCGAACCAGCGGCGCAGCACCTGCGCCCGTTGCTTCGCCGACCGGGCCCGCCACCCTGGCAGAGCCCGGTGTGCGGTCTCGATCGCCGCAGTGGTCTGTGCTCGGCTCAGCGCCGGCACCTGTGCGACCAGGTCACCTGTGGCCGGGTTGTGCACCGGCAGCGTGCCGCCCGCGCCGGATGCGATCCAGACGCCGTCGACGTAGGCTGCGGTGCGCAACAGGTCGCGGTCGGTGAGGACACCAGGACCGGACGGGTCGATGATCACCATGAGGGCCTCACTTCCGCACCGGCTGGATGCTGATCGGCAGGTGGATGCCGAAGCCGAGGCGCTCGGCGGCGTCCAGGCACATGCTGGCGATGGCGAGGTCCTGCACGGCGGACCCAACAGACTTGTAGAGGGCCACCTCGGCCGGGTCGGTGCGGCCGGGGTGCCGGCCGGAGACGAGATCCGCCAGCGAGCACGTCTTCCCGGCGACATCGAGGCCGGCGGCACGGGCGGCGATGAGGTCTCCGGTGTCGTGCAGGACCTCGTCGACCACGTCGGCCACGATGACGTCGGCGCGGCCGAGGACGTCGGTGTCGACCTCGCGCTGCTCGGGCAGCGTCGATCCGATGGAGACCACGGTGACGCCGGGGCATAGCCAGGTCCCCCGAAGGGTGGGGGTCTCGTCCCGAGACCGTGCGGCGCAGAGGACGAGGTCGGCGCCGGCGACGGCCGTTTCGGCCGAGTCGACAGGAGTGACGGGCTGCGGCAGGTCGGTGAGGTCCTGCGCGAAGCGGGCGCGGCTCTGCGGACGAGGGCTGTAGACCTGAACCACCTTGAGTTCGCGCACCGCCGCGAGGGCGCGCACATGGTTCCTCGCCTCGAACCCCGAGCCGATGACGGCCACGGTGAGCGGGCCGGGAACGGCCAGCAGGTCGGCTGCCAGCGCGGACGCCGCGGCCGTCCGGTATCCGGTGACGGAGTGTCCGTCCAGCAGCGCGACGAGCTCGGCCGATCGTTGGTCGAAGAGCGGGATCAGGTACGAGGCGGTCCGCGCGGCCAGCGAGACGGCGATGAGCTTGGCGCCCATCAGCTCGGTGTCCGCGGCCACACCGGTCAGCGTGCGCAGCCACGAGCTCTCCCCGCGGGCGACGACGCGCGGCGGGTACCGCCGCGCGTCGTCGCCCTGCGCATACGCCTGGCGCAGCGCGGAGACGGCCATGGGCCAGTCGAACACCGACCGGACGTCGGCGTCGGAGAGGAAGACAGTCATTGCGATGGGGTCCCTCGTCCAGGCGGGGTGGGCGGCCAACCGTGGCGGTTCAGACGGGTGGAGCGATGAACAGGCCCTTGTCGGGGTCGTTGAACGACTTCGCGGCGACGAACTCGTTCATCGTGTTGGCCGTGCCCCACTGGTCGGAGACTCCGGGCTGGCTGAAGTCGTAGAGGTGCGGGTGCCAGGTGTCCTCGTCGACGGCCTCGAGTTCGGTCGTGTACTCGACCGTGTTTCCGTGGGGGTCGAGGAAGTAGCTGAAGGTGTTGTTGCCGGCCAGGTGCCGGCCCGGTCCCCAGATCTTCTCGACGCCGGCCTGGAGCAGCCGGCCGGTGCCGCGCATGTACTCATCGATGCCCCGCAGTTCGAAGCTGGCATGGTGCAGCGCCGGGTGCGGGCCGCGGGCGACGGCCAGGCTGTGGTGCCAGGCATTGATCCGCAGGAAGTGCATCATCTCGCCCATCCGGGGATGCATGAGCGAGTCGGACAACCGGAAGCCGAGGTGCCTCTCGTAGAACGCACGGGTGCCGTCGATGTCGGGTGAGTTGATGACCACGTGCGAGAGGCGCACCGGGATCGACTCGCCCTGCTCGATCGGCCGATGCTGACGGACCGCCACGCCGGCGCTGATCTCGACGGTGCGGCCCTCGTTGTCGAAGAACCGGAAGCCGTAGCCGCCACCGGGGGTCTGCAGGTCGCCCGGTTCCGTGACCAACTGCACGCCGTCCTGGGCCAGCCGGCCGGCCAGGGTGTCGACGTCGCCCTGGGTCGCCGCGCCGAAGGAGATCAGGTCCATTCGCTTGTCCGTGGATTCCCGGAGCCGGACGACGTACTGCTCGGGCGAGCCCTCGGCGGCGAGAAAGGTCAGCCCGGAATCGCTGTGCTCGGCCGTGAGCCCCCAGGTGTCGGTGAAGAAGGCCTCCTGCTTGCGCAGGTCGGGTACGGCGAGGTCGACGTGCCGCAGATGGGTGATGAGCTGGTGGGTCACGGATCGCTCCTGTCGGGACGGGGCGGGTGGGACGTCGGGCGGGTCATCCCCGGCCCTCGGCGGGGCCGATCGACCCCTCGAGGAATCCGGAGAAGGTTGCCGGGGTCTGCCAGGTGAGGCTCTCCAGCTCGACCGCGTCGAGCCGGACGCGCAGTCCCCGCTTCGGGGACCGGATCTCCAGCCGCTCCCCGTTCCTGGTCATCACCTTCTGGACCAGGACGTCGGCGAACTCGTTCGCGACGTGGATGGCCGGCCCGGAGGGCTGGGCCTCCCGCTGTTCCATGCCGACCTCCTAGAGGAAGATCCCGAGGTTGGGGGTGTCGAGGATGGTGTGTGCGAGCAGCACGGACCGCCGGTGCAGGAGCAGCCCTCCGGGCCCCTCGGAAAGGAGGTCCTGGCGCTCGGCGACGATGAGGTCGTAGCCCGTGGTGTCCCACTGGGAGCGGTAGACCGTCAGCTTGCTGCGCACGGCGTACCGGCCCTCGCCCAGCTCGCGGACGCGGACGTTCGTCACGAGCCGTGACGTCCGTGACGCCGGGTCCTCGGCCCACGCGTGCTCGGTGAGCAGCCGGTCGACCCGCAGACGCATGGTTCCGTGCGTGTCGATCATGTGGAACCCGATGCTGCTGTACTCCGACTGCTCGGCGGCCCGTTCCCGGGTGGTCCTGATCGGCATGGCGTACTGCAGGTCCTCGGCGAGGCAGGTCGTGAACCAGTCCAGGTACCGGCCATCGTCGAGGAGCTCGGCCTCGCGGAACAGAAACCGCTCGCACCGCTGCTGTGCCTCGACGCCACACGGTTCCGACGTCGTCCGCCAGTCCTGGTGCACCAACCAGCTGTCCTCGTGCACGACGCTCATTCGCCGGACACCTCCTTCATCCATCTCGTCCAGAAACCACGCTGGGCCGCTTCGCCGAACACCGACGAGGACGCCGTCCCGGGGCCGATCCAGTCGTCGACCACCGAGTAATCGCTCATGCCGTCCAAGCCGAGCTGGTAGTTGAGCTTCATGCCGTCCTGGCGCGCGAATACCGACCCGCCGGCGACGGGCGCACCGGTCCACGCCACCGTGTCGTCCTGTTCGAGCAAACCGCTAGGACCGAAGGTGGTCAGACTCGCGCGGTAGGACAGGTCGTTGAACTCGGCCGGGGCAGAGTTCCACACCAGTGGCCAGTTCCAGATCTCGATCCGGCCCGGGCCCCTCGGCTGCCACTGCCGCAGGGCGGTGAAGATCACCGGGGGCTGCCCGGTCGTGGGGTCGAAGACCGACGGCGCCTGGATGAACGACAGGTTCGGGAAGATCGTGAACACGGTCACGCCGTGCCCCTTCTCCAGGAACAACCTCTGGCTGTCATCCAGCCGGCTCAGGTCGAAGGTCTCCACCACGTCCGGCGGGAAGCCGAGGTATCCCCAGGGCGGCGGTAGGGTTCCCCGGTGGACGATCATGTTGTGCCCACCCTCCAGCATCACGTGGAACGGGCTCTCGACAAGGGAGTCGATGTTCGGGACGATCCCGATCTCCTCGACCGAGCGGTGCAGGTGCGGGACGTGGTAGGCGTCGCCCGCGAAGTTCTCCGCACCCGACTTCCAGTCGGCCGCGACCCGCCATCGGTGCGGGTCCCCCTCGACGCGCATCCCGCCCTCGTTGAGGCCGAAGAGGATGTCCAGGTACCAGCACATGTCACCCAGGTACTCGCGGAGCGACACCGCCTGCGGATCCAGGCACGCGAAGACGAGCCCCTGGTAGGTGTCGACGTTCGCGGCCTTGCGCAGGCCCCATTGCTTGGTGTCGAGCTTCTTGTAAGCCCGCGCTCGGAACGGGGCTCCGTTCCATTCCCCGGTGTTCTTGTAGATCCAGCCGTGGTAGGGGCAACGGAAGTGGGAGGTATTGCCCTTCTCCGCCCGACACACCTGACTGCCCCGGTGGGCGCAGTTGTTCAGGAGGAGTTGCAGCTCGCCGTTCTCGTCGCGGGCGAGGATGAACTGGTCCTCACCGACGTAGCGCAGCACGTAGTCCCCAGGACTCGGGATCTCCGACTCGTGCCCCACGAAGACCCAGCACTTGGCGAAGATGCGCTCGAGCTCGCGCTGATAGATCTCCTGGTCGTTGAAGACGCGCGGCGGCAGCATGCCCCGCCGCAGATCTTCGGCGATGGCGCTGAAGTCAGCGGCCAGCCCTCCGGTCATGTTCATCGCTCCTTGTCAGGTGTTCCGGACTGCCGTGGCGGTCAGACCGGACGTACCGCGGTCGTCGACGCTGCATCGGGCGAGGGCGTCGTCGATGTGGGTGCCCTGCTGGATGAGCCGCCGGCAGGTGAGGAAGGTGCGGCGCGCATTGATGCCGACCGCCCCGACCACGCGGCCGCGCCTGCTGTAGAGCGCCAGGAACTCCCGCGTCGCGGGGCTGGCTCGAACCAGCTGGAGGTCGTCGTCCGCCCGTGGCCGGCCGGCCGTCTCGAACCGGATGCCGTACTGGTCGGACCACGCGTACGGGACCGGCCGGAAGGTGTGCGAGCCCGAGTCGCCGGCTGCAGCCCTGCCGGCGAACCGCCCCATCTCGGACGCGGTGGTCCAGTGCTCCACGCGCATCGCCTCGCCGAACCGCGGGTTCCACCAGCGGGCGACGTCGCCAGCGGCGTACACCCCGGGGGGTCCTGCGGCGCACCCCTCGTCGCAGTGAACGCCGTCGTCCAGGCTCAGGCCACTGCCGGCAAGCCACCCAGTTGCCGGGGTCGCTCCGATGCCGATCACGGCGAGGTCGGCCTCCACGGTCCCGCCGTCGGCCAGCACGGCACGGACGCTGTCGCCCCCGCCGTCGAGCTCGGTCAGCCCGTGCCCGAGCTCCAGCCGGACGCCCTCCTCGCGGTGCAGGCCAGCGGCGAACGTCGCGGCCGTGCTGCCGAGGGCGCGCAGCATCGGCGCCGGGACGACGTCGACGACCGTCACGTCCAGGCCCGTGGACCGGGCCGATGCGGCGATCTCGCAGCCGATGAAGCCGGCACCCACCAACAGCACGCTGGTGGCCCGGCCGAGCGCGGCGCGGAGGACGGCGGCGTCCTCAAGCGTGCGCAGGGAATGGACGCCGGGCAGGTCCGCCCACCGCGCCGGGAGCCGGGCCTCCAGCCCGGTGGCCAGCACCGCCACGTCGTAAGGCAGGACGTCGCCGTCGGCCAGGGACACCGTGCGAACGACGGGATCGAGACCCGTGGCCCTGACGCCGTAGCGCGTCTCCACGTCCAGGGCCCGCACGTCGGCGTCGGGCAGCAACTGCAGGTCCGGCGTCCCGACAGAGCCCGCCAGGAACTCCTTCGACAGCGGTGGCCGGTCGTAGGGGGCGTGCGGTTCGCCGCCGATCAGGACGATCTCGCCGTCGAACCCGGCGTCGCGCAGGCCTCGGACGCTCTGCACGCCGGCCAGGGACGCGCCGACGACGAGCGCGCGCTGCCGGCTCATCCGGCCAGCTCGATCGCTCGGGCCGGACAATCGGCGACCGCATCGCGCACCGCAGCGATGTGGTCGTCCGTCGGATCCCCGACGAGCACGACCGCCTTACCGGCGTCGTCCAGGTCGAAGACCTGAGGAGCCGCGAACACGCAATTCCCGTAGCCCTGGCACCTGGCCAGGTCGAGTCGGATCTTCATGAGGCGCACCTGTGGGCTCGAGGACGACGTCGGGGGATCACGTGGCGGAGAGGGAGCCCCCGCCGTCGATCTGGTAGGTCTGGCCGGTGATGTAGCCGGCCGCATCGCTGGCCAGGAAGGCGGCCAACCGGGCAATCTCCGTCGGCTCGGCCCCGCGGCGGAGAGGGATCCGGGCGATGCCGGACGACTTCAACCGCTCCTGGGCGGCGACCACGCCGGGCGTGCCGGGCATGCGGTCCCCGAGAACCGCCGCGCTTTTCTCGAAGATTCCGGTCCACACCAGTCCCGGCGCAACGGCGTTCACCCGGATCGGCGCCGCCTCGAAGGCGACCTGCCGAGTGAGCCCGATGATCGCGGCCTTGGACGCCGCGTAGGCGGTGCCGCCGCCGTTGGCCATGAAGCCCGCGTACGAGGACATGTTGACGATGGCGCCCCGGCCGCGGGGGAGCATCTCACGCAGCGCCGCGCGGGTGCCCAGGAAGGTGCCCTTGAGGTTCACCTCGAGCACCCGGTCCCACAGGCTCTCGGTGGTCTCAATGCAGGGGGCGACGCCGTCCATGATCCCGGCGAAGTTCACCATGACGTCGAGTGCACCGAACCTCGCGACCGCTGTTGCGACTGCCTGCTCGAGGTCGGGTGCGCAGGCGACATCACCACACCCGGCGACGGCCCGGCCTCCCGCGCGCTCGACGAGCGAGACCGTCTCGGCGGCTGCGTCCGCGTCGCGATCGAAGACCAGGACGCTCGCACCTCGCGAGGCGAGCTCGATCGCCGTCGCGCGGCCCATGCCGCTGCCGGCGCCGGTGACGACGGCACCACGGTCCTGGAAATCGCGCACGATGGTTCCTCCTGGTGGGCTGGGGCGAGTTGTCATGCGAGCAGGAGCCCGCCATCGACGTTGAACGCCGAGCCGGTGATGTTCCGGGCCTTGTCCGAGGCGAGGAAGGCGACCATCTCGCCGATGTCGCCGGCCGACTGGTACCGGCCGAGCGGGACCATCGCCCGCCACGCGGCGTCCTCTGCCTCCACGGTCCGGCCTTCAAGGCTGCTGAAAGCGGTGACGACGCTCGAGTGCAGGTCCGTCGCCACGAAGCCGGGATGCACGGAGTTCACGGTGATGTCGTAGGGCGCCAGCTCGGCGGCGAGGCTCTGGGTCATGCCGGTCACGGCGAACTTCGAGGCGGTGTACGGCAGGACCATTGCGACGCCGCGCTGCCCGACGATCGAGGACATGTTGATGATGCGGCCGCTGCGCTGCTCGATGAGCGGGGGCAGGAAGGCTCGTGTCGTCAGGAAGACGCCCCGGGAGTTGATCGACAGTACCTGGTCGTACTCGTCGTCGGTGATGTCCACGGTGGCCCGCGGGCCGATGTTCATGCCCGCGTTGTTGACCAGGACGTCGACCCGGCCACATCCCCGCAGGGTGGTGGCGACCAGGTTCTGGGCGGACCCGGAGTCCCGCACATCGTGGCGGACAGCGATTGAGCCGTCCCCCAACTCGACCGCGCGCTTCTCGGCCTCCTGCAGGTCGATGTCGGCGAGCACCACCCGCGCCCCGGCAGCGCTCAGCGCCTGCGCGCAAGCCAGGCCGATACCGCGGGCACCACCGGTGACGACGGCAACCTTGCCCTCGAGATCGCGCATGTGTCGGCTCCTCCGCTCATCGTTGAGGCAGTCACAACGTTGGGGAAGATTCAACAAGGGTTGTGGATTCGCGGCTATCCGCGCAGTGCAGCTGGTGGCCGCGGAGTGCAACGAGCTGAGACTGCGTCACCCGGGACGGTCAACGACGGGCGACGGTCTGGGACGGCAGCTCGCCGAAGCGGCGCCGGTACGAGCTCGCGAACCGGCCGAGGTGGCTGAACCCCCATCGGAGCGCCACGTCCGTGACTGGGTCGTCCGTGTGGAGCAGATCGTCGCGGGCGCACTCGAGACGCCGCCGCCGGACGTAGTTCATCGGCGATTCGCCCAGGTATTCCTGGAAGGTGAGGAACAGAGTGCGGGCCTGGCAGCCGGCGGCAGCCGTGATGTCGCCGGGCGCCATCGGCTGGTCCAGGTTCGCCTCGATGAAGTCGAGCGCCCGTCGCAACGTCCGCGGGCGCGCCGGTGCCTGGCCCGTCAGCAGCGCCTCGCTGTAGCTGTGCCGGTGGGACAGCAGCAGGCACGTGGCCAGGTTGCGGATCTGTCCGAGCTGCACCGCCGGATGCCGCAGCACCTGGTCGTCCAGCTCCATGTTCGCCAGCAGTCCGTCGAGCGCTCGCCGCAGGCCCGTCGTGGCCGGGGTCCCGAGATCCAGCGCCAGGTCGAAGCGGACAGTGCCGTCGAGGGGCCGGTTGAGCAGGGCGGCGAGCTCCTGATCGACCAGCGACCGGCTGAGGGCGACGCTGAAGATCGCCGCACCTCCCGGGTCCGGCACGGCGAGGTGCGGATCGCCGGGGTTAATGACGGCCGCAACCGAGGGGGCGGTGACGACGTGCTGGCTGCCACGGGTGACGTGGAGCCCGCCGGCCGACCCGAGGTGGATCAGGTAGGGATTGGTGGCTGCGGCGCCGAGCTGGGTGCCCAGGCTGGACCGCAGGTACCCGACCGTGAAGTGGGGGTGCGGGACACCGCGCAGGACGTGGGTGTCCCGCTTGTCCGGGAGACTCACCGGTCTCGGGGGGGACTTGATCTCATACGCCTTCGCCAGGTGCTGCAGGAATTCATCGGCGTCTGTGCACGAGGCCAGCGGGTACGGCGTCAGAGGCTCTGTCGGCGCTGCGCCGATCGCCATGAAGACCTCGCTGCCAGGAGGTGACGTCCGTTGCGGTGAAGTGTGACCCACGCCACAGCGAGTGTCAAGGCGCTGCCGTTGGGCCCCCGATCGGAGCATTGCTGCGATCACGCGGAATTGTGGATCATGCCGGGTTGTCGATCACGATGTGTTCTTCGACCAGGAACGCCGTGACGGACGACGGCTCGCAGAACACCGCCTCGTCCGCGGCCAGAATCAACCCTGTGCTTGCCGAAAATGTCATCCGTGCAGGCTAGAGGCTAGGCGGCATGCTGGTATTCGTGGAAGATGCCTCCGAGGCGGTCGTGTCTGTGGACGTGAAGCCGGGCGGTGGCGATCAGTTCCGGGTTCGGCGGAGGCAGCGCGGAGTGGCCGGGCGTTGCCGATTCCCTGATGCGGCCGGTGCGCGTTGTAGAACTGCTCGAATTCGCGCAGGGTGTGGAGCAGGTGCGCCTGGTTCCAGATCAGGGTCCGGTCGAGTAGCTCGCGGCGGCAGGTGAGTACCCAGCGTTCCATGACGGCGTTCATTCTGGGCATCTGGATCCCGCTGAGCACGATCTCGATACCCGCGTCCTTGAGTACCTCGTCGAACAGGGCGGGGAACTTGCCGTCGCGGTCCCGGATCAGGAACTATGCCCGGCTGCCGGCGTCCTCAAGATCCATGACCAGGTTCCTCGCGGCCTGGACGACCCAGGTCGCAGTCGGGTGAGCGGTTGCGCCCAGGACCCTGATGCGGCGGATGGCGTGCTCGATGACCGCCAGCACGAACAGGTGCGCGCCTGTCACGGTGACCGTCTCGAAGAAATCGCAGGCGAGCAGGGCGTCGGCCTGGGAGCGGAGGAAGCTGGCCCAGGTGGCAGTGGTGCGGTCGGGTGCCGGGTCGATCCCGGCGTCGTGGAGGATCTGCCATACGGTGGAGCGGACGGTGCGGGGCCGGCCGGGGCGCCTGGGCCGGGATCTGGCCGCGTGGCGGCGGGCCAGCAGGTTCCGGTGCCAGCGCAGCACCGTGTCCGGCTGGATCGGCAGCCGGAACCTGCCGAGCACGTCGCGTGGGAGGCGGTGCAGCAGGGCGGCCAGGAACGCCCGGTCGGCGGGGGAGAACCGCGGCCGGTTCGTGCCCAGCTGCCGCCGCAGGACGGTGACCTGGTGCCGTAGCGCCAGGATCTCGGCGTCTTTATCCCGGTCGCTCGCGGGAAGAAGCCGCAGTAACGCGAACACGTTCGTCACAGCCAGGTAGGCCAGTCGCAGCAGCACAACCGTCCATCATGCTGCAGCGAGCGGACCGCCGCCGAGCAACCAGCTCATCCGGCCCCCGCCGAAACCAGATAGCCACTCCCACCTGGGCGGATAGGATTTTCGGCAAGCACAAAGCCCGAAAGGGGCAACAGGCTGGGCGGATAGTCGGGGTTGATGTGGCAGGAGAACGAAAAGTCACGGTTAGGAGCGCGGCCGGGCCGGGCAATCCCGCCCTGCGTCAGGCCCGCGGGCTCTACGCTCGGCGGGGTCAGCGGCGAGCGCTGCCGTCGAGGAACAACGGAGCGAAAAGTACCGGCACACTCTGATTGCTGTGGCCAGTATCGGTGTCCGGGCAGGTCAACCCGGCGGGACCGATGCCTGGCTCTCGTCCCACCTGATATCTCACACATGAATATGTCGGCCGCGAGCCAAACTTGTGACCTGCAGAAACTTCAG
>Ga0070710_10000629_pt1 | contig 16796 bp, 17 predicted proteins | sample LARL52metaG_FD_65454 | JGI IMG/M metagenome (GOLD analysis project Ga0070710, IMG submission 65454) | Corn, switchgrass and miscanthus rhizosphere microbial communities from Kellogg Biological Station, Michigan, USA - LAR L5-2 metaG | ecosystem: Host-associated > Plants > Roots > Rhizosphere ... | reverse complement strand
TGAGCTTTACATCGACATTGCCGCGCGTCGCATTGGAGTAGGGACACACCTCATGGGCCTTCGCGACCAGGGCCTCGGCCTCGGCGCGCGGCACGCCCGGCAGCGAGATCGCAAGCTCCACGGCGAGACCGAAGCCGCCTTCCGAGCGCGGCCCGATGCCGACCGTGCTGGTCACCGCGGTGTCGGCCGGGACCTTCGGCCCGCCCTGCGAGGACACGAATTTCATCGCGCCGATGAAGCAGGCGGCATATCCGGCCGCAAACAGCTGCTCGGGATTGTTCCCGGCGCCGCCACCGCCGCCGAGTTCCTTCGGCGTGGCAAGCTTGACGCTCAGGGCGCCGTCGAGGGTTTCGGCCTGGCCATCGCGGCCGCCGGTGGCCTTGGCGCTGGTCTTGTAGAGCACATTCACCGACATCTGGGGTCTCCGTTTTCGCTGGGGATTGACGCCAAATAGATCGCACACAAATAGATTGTGCGCAATATAAATGGTTGGTAGAAAGATCGTGATCGGTGCCGGCGATTGATCCGCGGGCGCGAGCCGGCGAAAACCTGCGATGACGCCGTCCGGAGATTATCAATGGCCAGGAAAGATGCTGCCGACGCCTTGCTCACGCTCGGCAATCAGCTCTGTTTCGCAGTCTATTCCACTGCGCATGCCTTCAACCGGGTCTACAAGCCGCTGCTCGACCGGCTCGGCCTCACCTATCCGCAATATCTCGTCATGCTGGCGCTGTGGGAACGGGACGGCGTGCCCGTCAAGGACATCGGCGAGCGGCTGTTCCTGGACTCCGGCACGTTGACGCCGCTGTTGAAGCGGCTGGAGGCTGCACATCTGATCAAGCGGACCCGCTCGCGCGAGGACGAGCGTCAGGTGCTGGTTGCGCTGACATCCCAGGGGCAGGCGCTGAAGGAGAAGGCGAGGGGTGTGCCGCCAGCGATCCTCGCAGCCTCGGGCTGCTCGATCGGCGAGCTCACGGCGCTGAAAAAAAACCTGGTGGCGCTGCGCGACCAGCTCAATGCGGCTGTGGGGGAGTAGGACCCTCAGAGGTGTTTCTTTGCAAACGCCGACCGGAGCCGGATTTCAGGTATCTCTCGAAAGCAACAGCCAGTTTCTCCTCGGTGAATGCAATGTAGGTCCTAACTCGCCAAGGTCGGTATTTTGAGGTGTGCGGTACCTCGCCGGCGTTGTGTTTGATCAATCTTGCGGCGACGTCGTCGGCAATGCCGACATAGAAGTGCTCTCCATCGAGACTTTCGAGGATGTAAACGTATTTCATGGAGCTTGCTGCCCGCGGCCCGCCGCCGCCCTTCGGGCTATGGCGGGGCAGCCTTCGCTCACTTCGCTCTGATAGAGCGGCGCGTGGCATGCCCAGCCGAAGCTGGCGAAGCGAGCGAAGGCTGGTGGAGCCAGGCGGGATCGAACCGCCGACCTCTTGCATGCCATGCAAGCGCTCTCCCAGCTGAGCTATGGCCCCTTGATCACCTACGGTGCGTCTGGGCGACGCGCCGGACGTCCTCAGAACATAGTTTTGGACTTATCTCAAGTCTCAAGTCTCAAGTCTCTTCATCGTCACCGACATCGCCGATGATGTCGGTGACGTCCTCATCGCCTTCTTCGTCGTCGGCGATGAAGGTCGAATCATCGTCGTCGTCGTCCTCGATGGTCTCATCGACCTCGATGTCGTCCTCGGATTCAGGCACCACCGCCTTCACCTTCCCGGTGTTCTCCTCGGCATCGGCTTCTTCCAGCGGCACCAACTCTTCAGCCTCCGCCGGCTCCGGCGCGGCCTCGGCGGTCGCCATGGCGGCGCTGCGGGCGGCCTCGCCGCGGCTGGCGCGCGTCGGCGCCACCGGTGCAATCGGCACGACCTCGCCGGTATAGGGCGAGATCACCGGGTTCTTGTTGAGGTCATAGAACTTTTTGCCCGTGGTCGGGCAAATGCGTTTGGTTCCGAGATCGGATTTGGCCACGGCGGAATCCCAAGGATGTTCTGAAAAGCGGTGCTTCACTTGGCTAGTTGAAGCGCCGCTGTCAATAGCAGCCGCGATCCATTATGGCAGGCGCGTGACGAGTGCTTTTCGCTGTGGTACCTGCCGGCCACCGAAAAGGATGTCCGACTTGGCCCAATCCGCCCCGTTGACCCCGCTGGAAGCCCGCGCCTCCGCTCCCCTGACGGGGGTCGTCCGGGTCCCCGGCGACAAGTCGATCTCGCATCGCGCCCTGATCCTGGGGGCGCTCGCGGTCGGCGAGACCCGCGTCAGCGGCCTGCTCGAGGGTGAAGACGTCCTCAATACGGCGAAGTCCATGCAGGCGCTGGGCGCAACCGTCGCACGAACCGGCGAGACGCATTGGTCGGTCCGGGGCGTCGGCGTGGCGGGGTTCAAGGAACCGCAAAATCCGCTCGATTTCGGCAATTCCGGCACCGGTTGCCGGCTGGCGATGGGGGCGGTGGCCGGCAGCCCGATCACGGCCAGTTTCGATGGCGACGCCTCGTTGCGCGGCCGTCCGATGCGGCGGGTGCTGGATCCCCTTCGGCTGATGGGGACAAAAGTGGCCGCGGGCGGCGAGGATGGGCGGCTGCCGCTGACCCTCCAGGGGGCTCGCGATCCGGTTCCAATCACCTATCGCAGCCCGGTGGCCTCGGCCCAGATCAAGTCCGCGGTGCTGCTGGCGGGGCTGGCCGCACCCGGGGTCACGACCGTGATCGAGCCCGAAGCGAGCCGCGACCATACCGAACTGATGCTGAAACATTTTGGCGCCGAGATCGTCACGACCCGGGAAGGCGCCCATGGCCGGCGGATCGCGCTGACCGGCCAGCCCGAACTGCACGGCGCCGACGTCGTGGTCCCGGCCGATCCCTCATCGGCCGCCTTTCCGGTGGTTGCGGCGCTTATCGTGGAGGGCTCCGATATCGTGCTGTCCGACGTCATGACCAATCCGCTGCGCACCGGCCTGTTCACCACCTTGCGGGAAATGGGAGCCTCGATCGAGGAGAGCGAGCTGCGCAGCGACACCGGCGAGCCGATGGCGCGCTTGCGCGTCCGGGCCTCCAGGCTCAGAGGCGTCGAGGTGCCGCCGGAGCGGGCGCCCTCCATGATCGACGAATATCTCGTGCTGGCGGTCGCGGCCGCCTATGCCGAAGGGACCACCGTGATGCGCGCCCTGCATGAGCTGCGGGTCAAGGAATCCGACCGGCTGGAGGCGACCGCCGCGATGCTCAGAGCCAACGGCGTGAAGGTCGAACTCGCCGGCGACGACCTCATCGTGGAGGGCAGGGGGCACGTTCCCGGTGGCGGCCTCGTCGTCACCCATATGGATCATCGGATCGCGATGTCGGGGCTGGTGATGGGCCTCGCGTCGGACGCGCCGGTCAAGGTTGATGACATTGCCGTTATCGCCACCTCGTTCCCCGGCTTCGTTCCGCTGATGCGTTCGCTGGGGGCGGAATTTTCATGATCATCGCCATCGACGGGCCGGCTGCATCCGGCAAGGGCACGCTCGCCAAGCGCCTTGCCCAGCATTACGGCTATCGCCACCTCGATACCGGCGTCATCTATCGCGCCGTCGCGCATGCGCTGCTCGGACAAGGATTCGATCTCCGGGACGAGGCCCGCGCCGTGAGAGCAGCGCTGGAACTCGACCCCGAGACGTTCGGCGATCCGGCCCTGAAATCGCACCAGGCAGGCGCAGCCGCCTCGGTGGTCTCGGCGATCCCCAAAGTGCGGGAAGTATTGGTGGACTTTCAGCGCGCGTTTGCGGCGAGCCCGCCCGGGGCGGTGCTGGATGGCCGGGACATCGGCACCGTGATCTGTCCCGGCGCCGATGTGAAGATTTTTGTCGTGGCGGACCCCCAGGTCCGCGCCCACCGCCGCGCCGCGGAGGCCCGCAGCCGCGGCGAGGAGGCGGATGAGGCGAAAATCCTCGCCGACATCCTGGCCCGCGACGAACGGGACCAGAACCGGCCTGTTGCGCCTTTAAGGCCGGCAAGAGATGCTTACTTGCTAGATAATTCCAAGCTCGATATAGAGGCGGGCGTCCGGGCCGCCATCGACATTGTCGAGGCCGTTCGAGCGGGCCGGCAGCGGGTCTGAGGCTTTTCAGGCAAAACCGCCGCCGTCACTGGAGGAACGCCCGCTCCCTGTCTCGAAGGTCGGTCTCTCGAAACATCTCGAGATCGAATCTTCGGCTCCGGAAGACATTCAACGTATCGAACGCGCAGGCATCTGCCGGCCCGCTCTTTGCGCATTTCGCAAAGGAGCGGTTCGGGGGTTATGCGGCTCCCGACACTGCACGCGCGATACGCCCTTTCACCGAGAGCGGCCGGCTACCTTCGCATCTGGAGAACATATGGCTTCGAGTGCTGCGACAGCAAACAGTTACAACCCCTCTCGCGACGATTTTGCCGCGATGCTGGATGAATCCTTTGCCGGCGGAAACCTGCAGGAAAGCTCCGTCATCAAGGGCAAGGTGGTTGCGATCGAGAAGGACATGGCCGTCATCGATGTCGGCCTGAAGACCGAGGGCCGCGTGTCCTTGCGTGAATTTGCCGGACCCGGCCGCGACAGCGAGCTGAAGGTCGGCGACGAGGTCGAGGTGTTCCTCGACCGCATCGAGAATGCGCTCGGCGAAGCCGTGCTGTCGCGCGACAAGGCGCGGCGCGAGGAGAGCTGGGGCAAGCTGGAGAAGGCCTTCCAGAACAACGAAAAGGTCATGGGCGTCATCTTCAACCAGGTCAAGGGCGGCTTCACCGTCGATCTCGACGGCGCCGTGGCCTTCCTGCCGCGCTCGCAGGTCGACATCCGTCCGATCCGCGACGTCGCGCCGCTGATGAACAATTCGCAGCCGTTCCAGATCCTCAAGATGGATCGCCGCCGCGGCAACATCGTGGTGTCGCGCCGCACGGTATTGGAAGAGACCCGCGCCGAGCAGCGCCAGGAGCTGGTGCAGAACCTCGAAGAGGGCCAGGTCATCGACGGCGTGGTCAAGAACATCACCGACTACGGTGCGTTCGTCGACCTCGGCGGCATCGACGGCCTGTTGCACGTCACCGATATCGCCTGGCGCCGGGTCAATCACCCGACCGAGGTCTTGAGCATCGGCCAGACCGTCAAGGTCAAGATCATCAAGATCAACCACGAGACCCACCGTATCTCGCTCGGCATGAAGCAATTGCTGGACGATCCGTGGCAGGGCATCGAGGGCAAATATCCGCTGGGTTCGCGTTTCCACGGCCGCGTCACCAACATCACCGACTACGGCGCGTTCGTCGAGCTGGAGCCCGGTATCGAAGGCCTGATCCACGTCTCCGAGATGTCGTGGACCAAGAAGAACATGCACCCCGGCAAGATCGTCTCAACCTCGCAGGAAGTCGAGGTGCAGGTGCTCGAGGTCGACAGCGTCAAGCGGCGCATCTCGCTCGGTCTCAAGCAGACCATGCGCAATCCCTGGGAAGTCTTCATCGAGAAATTCCCGGTCGGCTCCGTGGTCGAGGGCGAGGTCAAGAACAAGACCGAGTTCGGTCTGTTTCTCGGCCTCGAGGGCGATGTCGACGGCATGGTCCATCTGTCGGATCTCGACTGGAAGCTGCCCGGCGAGCAGGTCATCGACAATTACAAGAAGGGCGACGTGGTGAAAGCCGTGGTGCTCGACGTCGATGTCGAGAAGGAGCGGATTTCGCTCGGCATCAAGCAGCTCGAGGGCGATCCCTTTGCCGAGCCCGGCGACGTCAAGAAGGGCGCCGTCGTGACCTGCGAAGTGCTCGACGTGAAGGACAGCGGCATCGACGTGAAGATCGTCGGCACCGACTTCACCACCTTCATCAAGCGCTCCGAACTGGCACGCGACCGCAACGACCAGCGCTCCGATCGCTTTGCGATCGGCGAGAAGGTCGATGCGCGGGTGATCCAGTTCGACAAGAAGGCCCGCAAGGTGCAGGTCTCGATCAAGGCGCTCGAAGTCGCCGAGGAGAAGGAAGCCATCGCCCAGTACGGCTCCTCCGATTCGGGGGCGACGCTCGGCGACATCCTCGGCACCGCGCTGAAGAACCGCGGCGATCGCTGATCAGCGGTTCCGTGCCGGCATGATCAACGAGGAGATCATGCGTCACCAAGAATTGGGCCCCGGCGGTGCGCCGGGGCCCTTTATTTTGCGCGGATCGGGCCGGTCGCCTATGCAGGACGGGCCATGGTTTCTTCAAATTGCACCGCAATTGATGTATCTGGAGAACCTTCGATTCATTGTACTCATGCAAGACCGCGCCGATATCTTTGAGGAGAATTTCGATGTCGCTTGATTCGGATGTCATCGTCGATCGGCGCAGGATTCGTCGCAAGCTGACGTTCTGGCGCGTTGTCGCCGTGCTGCTCGTGATCGCAGGCATCGTCACCATCGCCACCCTGGCATCGCCGGGCGGGCGCAATGTGCTCGCGACCTCCGGTTCGATCGCGCGGGTCAATATCGAGGGCTTGATCCGCAGCGATCAGGATCGCGTCGAGGCGCTGGAGCGCCTGGAGAATTCGCGCGCCGCCGCCGTGATCATCCACATCAACTCGCCGGGCGGCACGACCGCCGGCTCCGAACAGCTCTACGACGCGCTGGTGCGGCTGAAGGCCAAGAAGCCGCTGGTCGTGGTCGTGGAGGGGCTCGCCGCCTCGGGCGGCTACATCGCGGCGATCGCCGCGGATCACATCGTCGCACAGCAGAGCTCGCTGGTCGGCTCGATTGGCGTCCTGTTCCAGTATCCGAATTTCACCGACCTCTTGAAGACCATCGGCGTCAAGGTGGAGGAAGTGAAATCGTCGCCGCTGAAGGCCGCGCCCAATGGATTCGAGCCGACCAGTCCGGAAGCGCGCGATGCATTGGACGCCCTTGTCAAGGATTCCTACGCCTGGTTTCGCTCCCTGGTGAAGGACCGGCGTGGCATGGATGACACGCTGCTCGAAAAAGTCGCGGACGGGCGCGTTTTCACCGGCCGGCAGGCGGTGGGGCTGAAGCTGATCGATCAGCTCGGCGACGAGAAGGTCGCGATCGCCTGGCTCGTTGCGGAAAAGAACGTCAAGAAGGATCTGCCGGTTCGCGACTACAGCCTCTCGCCGAGCTTCGGCGACCTGACTTTCCTCCGCACGGCGGTCTCGGTGGTGCTGGATGCCTGCGGCCTCGGCGCAATTTCGCGGCAGATGGAGCAGGCCGGCATCGCCGGCGCCGTCGACCGCTTCGGGCTCGATGGAATGCTGGCGCTCTGGCGTCCGGCGGCCTCCAATTAGGCTTGCTCCAGACGCGGCGGGTCGGCCTTACCCGTCCCGCTTGTAGCGTGACAGGGCCCTTTTGGGACGTTTGTCACGCATTTTCACGTCGCGCAAAAGTGATTTAGCGGCTTGACAATTCAAGCCATTTTCACGGAAATGCCGAGCTGCATGTTGCCGGGTTTTACCTTTCGATGATCAAATCCGAACTGGTTCAGCGCATTGCCGAGCACAACCCGCATCTCTATCAGCGGGACGTCGAGAACATTGTGAACGCGATCCTCGACGAGATTATCGCGGCGCTGGCGCGCGGTGACCGGGTCGAGCTGCGCGGCTTCGGCGCCTTCTCGGTCAAGCACCGGCCCGCGCGGGCCGGGCGCAATCCGCGCACTGGCGCCCATGTTCCGGTTGACCAGAAGAGCGTTCCGTTCTTCAAGACTGGCAAGGAAATGCGCGAGCGGCTCAACCGCGACAATCCCGAAAGCAGCAGCTGAGTCTTCGGGGTAGCAAACGTCGTGTGTCGCGGGCGCGGCAGCGTCGTCCCTATTCAAGAGATGGTCATGCGAAAACTCGTCACCTATGTGATCGTCATTCCGCTGGCCCTGGTGTTCGTCGCCTTCGGGGTGGCCAACTGGCATTCCGTCCGGGTGTCGTTCGATCCGTTCGATCCGAGCGATCCGGCGCTTGCCGTGGGGGTGCCCTTGTTCGCCCTGATCATCGTGGTGGCGATCCTCGGCGTCATCGCGGGCGGAATCGCGACCTGGTTCGGGCAGCGCCACTGGCGCCGCGCGGCGCGCCGGCATGAAGCGGATGCCCGCGACGCCAAGGTGCAACTGGCCGATCTGCAGGCCGCCCATGCGGCCTTGCGCGGTGAGCCGGCCCGTCTCGTGCCGCCGTCCCATGGCGGACTATTCGGCGTCGCCGGGCGAGACAAGCAGGGCGCGGCGTTGTAGAAGGCGCCGCACAGCCTCGAACTCCGTCTGGTCCAATGTCCCTCCTGATCAAGATCTGCGGCCTGTCCACGCCCGAGACACTCGACGCCGCGATTGAGGCCGGCGCCGACATGGTGGGGTTCGTGTTCTTCCCGCCATCGCCGCGGCACTTGCCACTCGCCCTCGCGCGCGAGCTCGGTCCTCGCGTCGGAGGGCGCGCCAGGAAGGTCGCACTCACGGTCGATGCCGACGATGCGACACTCGAGAGCATCATCGACGTGCTCAAGCCTGATATTCTCCAACTGCATGGCAAAGAGAGCCCGGCGCGCCTCGGCGACATCAGGCGCAGATTGGGCCTTGAGGTCATGAAAGTGATCGCGGTCGAAACGAGGGCCGACCTTGCAAGCATCGCGGCGTACACGGATGTCGCCGATCGCATTCTGTTCGATGCCCGTGCGCCGAAGGGGGCTACCCGTCCAGGCGGACTTGGCGGCGTATTCGACTGGCATCTGCTGCAGGGTGTCGATCTCGAGCTGCCGTTCATGGTCTCGGGCGGGCTGACCGCGGACAACGTCGCGGAGGCCGTGCGTGTCACCCGCGCCGGTGGCGTTGATGTGTCCACCGGCGTCGAGCGGGCGCCGGGAGTCAAGGATGTCAAGATGATCGAGGATTTCATCCGCGCTGCACGCGCCATCGAAGAGCTGGCCGTCCGATGACGACACCGATACCGAATTCTTATCGCGGCGGTCCGGACGAGCGCGGGCATTTCGGAATTTTTGGCGGACGCTTCGTTGCCGAAACCCTGATGCCGCTGATCCTCGACCTGGAGAAGGCCTACACCGCGGCCAAGGCCGATCCGTCGTTCCAGAAGGAGATGAACGGTTATCTCAAGGATTATGTTGGCCGGCCGTCGCCGCTGTATTTCGCCGAACGTCTCACCGAGCATCTCGGCGGCGCAAAGATCTATCTCAAGCGCGAAGAGCTCAACCACACCGGCTCGCACAAGGTGAACAACGTGCTCGGCCAGATCATGGTCGCGCGGCGCATGGGCAAGAAGCGCATCATCGCCGAGACCGGCGCGGGCCAGCACGGCGTCGCCACCGCGACGCTGTGCGCGCGGTTCGGCCTCGAATGCGTGGTCTACATGGGCGCGGTCGACGTCGCCCGACAGGCGCCCAACGTGTTTCGCATGGAGATGCTCGGCGCCAAGGTCGTCCCGGTGCAGTCGGGCACGCGCACGCTGAAGGACGCGATGAACGAGGCGCTGCGCGACTGGGTCACCAACGTGCACGACACGTTCTACTGCATCGGCACGGTGGCAGGCCCGCATCCCTATCCGATGATGGTGCGCGACTTCCAGTCGGTGATCGGCGTCGAGACACGGGCGCAGATGCAGGAGGCCGAAGGCCGCCTGCCGGACTCGCTGGTCGCCTGCATCGGCGGCGGCTCCAACGCGATGGGCCTGTTCCACCCCTTCCTTGACGATCCCGGCGTGGAAATCTTTGGGGTCGAGGCCGCGGGCCACGGACTGACGCAGCTGCATGCGGCGTCGATCGCGGGCGGCCGGCCTGGCGTGCTGCACGGCAATCGCACCTATCTCCTGATGAACGACGACGGTCAGATCCAGGACGCGCATTCGATCTCGGCCGGCCTCGATTATCCCGGCATCGGGCCGGAACATTCCTGGCTGCATGAGACGGGCCGCGTAAAATATCTGTCGGCGACCGACGATGAAGCGCTCGCGGCCTTCATGCTGCTTTCGCGCCTGGAAGGCATTCCGCCGGCGCTCGAATCCGCGCACGCGATTGCCAAGGTCACCGAACTTGCGCCGAAGCGGTCCAAGGATCATCTGATGGTCGTCAATCTGTCCGGGCGCGGCGACAAGGACATTCCGCAGATCACGGAGATCCTGAAAGGCAGGCAGCAGTGACCACGCGCATCGACGCCCGCTTCGCAGAGCTCAAGCGCGATGGCCGCTCCGCCTTCGTCAGTTTTGTGATGGCCGGCGATCCCGATCCGAAGACATCGCTCGGCATCATCAAGGCGCTGCCGAAGGCTGGCGCCGATCTCATCGAGATCGGCATGCCCTTCACCGACCCGATGGCCGATGGCCCCTCGATCCAGGCTGCCGGTCTGCGCGCGCTCAAGGCGGGCATGACGCTCAAGAAGACGCTGGCGCTGGTCGGCGAGTTTCGCAAGGACGATGATGCCACGCCGCTGGTGCTGATGGGCTACTACAATCCGATCTACATCTACGGCGTCGACAAGTTTCTCCGTGACGCAAAGGCGGCCGGGGTCGACGGGCTGATCATCGTCGACCTGCCGGCGGAGGAAGACGAGGAATTGTGCCTGCCGGCGCTGAAGGCCGGACTGAATTTCATCCGCCTGGCCACGCCGACCACCGACGACAGGCGCTTGCCCGCCGTGCTCACCAATACCTCGGGTTTTGTGTACTACGTCTCGATTACCGGCATCACCGGTGCGGCTGCGGCGGATTCCAAAGTCGTCGCCGAAGCCGTCGCCCGCATCAAGCGGCACACCGACCTGCCGGTCTGCGTCGGTTTCGGCATCAGGACGCCGCAGGCGGCCCAGGCGATCGCGGAACGCGCCAACGGCGCCGTGGTCGGCACCGCGCTGGTCGACGCCTTGCGTGCCAGTCTCGATAGTGACGGCCAGGCCACAGCGGGAACGGTTGACGCCGTCGCGCAGCTTGCCGCCTCGCTCGCGCAGGGCGTGCGCGGGGCGCGGCAAGCCGCCGAATAGCCTCCCCGGACCGGCCGCTTGCCGGTCCCGCTTCCAGCCGCCATATATCGTCCCAACGTCCCCCGGGGTCGTCATTCGGAGCGAAACATGAACTGGCTTACCAACGTGGTCCGGCCAAAGATCCGCAACATTCTCCGTCGCGAGACGCCGGAGAATCTGTGGATCAAATGTCCCGATTCCGGGCAGCTCGTGTTCTACAAGGACGTCGAAGCCAACCAGTTCGTGATCCCCGGCTCGAACTATCACATGCGCATGGGCGCGGTGGCGCGGCTGAAATCGATTTTCGACAACGAGACCTGGTTCGACGTGGCGCTGCCCGAGGTGACCGCCGATCCGCTGAAGTTTCGCGACGAGAAGCGTTATGTCGATCGGGTCAAGGATGCGCGCGCCCGCACCGGGCTGAATGACGCGGTCAAGGTCGGCTATGGCAAGCTCGAAGGCGCCGCCGTCGTCATCGCGGTGCAGGATTTCGATTTCATGGGCGGTTCGCTCGGCATGGCCGCGGGCGAAGCGATCGTGCGCGGGCTCGAGCTCGCGGTCGAGAAGAGGTCGCCCTTCATCGTGTTCGCGGCCTCCGGCGGCGCGCGCATGCAGGAAGGCATTTTGTCGCTGATGCAGATGCCGCGCACCACGGTCGCCGTGCAAATGCTGCGCGAGGCGCGCCAGCCCTATATCGTGGTGCTGACCAATCCGACCACGGGCGGCGTGACTGCTTCCTATGCGATGCTCGGCGACGTTCAGATCGCAGAGCCCGGCGCCCTGATCGGCTTTGCCGGTGCGCGCGTCATCGAGCAGACCATCCGCGAGAAACTCCCCGATGGGTTCCAGCGCGCCGAATATCTGCGCGAGCACGGCATGGTCGACATGGTGGTGCATCGTCACGATCTGCGCCCCACGCTGGCGCGGCTTTGCCGGATCCTGACCAAGTCGCCGGCGCTTTCGGCCGCGCCCAAGCCGGCGCCAGCGGTTTCCGTTGAACCTGAGGTCGTCGTGCCCGCGGCCGAGCCGGCGCCCGCCGTGCCGCACGCGTGAACGCCCCCGCCACCCAGCCGCCGGCCCCGATTGACGATCTGATCGCGCGGTTGTCGACCCTGCATTCGAGCCGGATCGATCTCGGCCTCGATCGGATGCACCGGCTGCTGCAACAGCTCGATCATCCGGAGCGGAAGATCGCGCCGGTCATCCACGTCGCCGGCACCAACGGCAAGGGATCGACCGTCGCTTATCTGCGCGCGATTCTCGAGGCCGCGGGTCTGCGCGTCCATGTCTTCACTTCGCCCTGGCTGGTGCGCATCAACGAGAGTTTTCGGATCGGCCGCAAGGGCGGTGGCGTCCTGGTCGGCGACGACGAGCTGCACGAGGTGTTGGAATATTGCGAGAGCGTCAACGCGGGCGCGCCGCTGACGTTTTTCGAGGCGAAAACGGCCGCTGCGTTCTGCCTGTTTGCGCAAAACCCCGCCGACGTCGTGCTGCTGGAAGTCGGGCTTGGCGGGCGGTTCGATTCCACCAATGTGATCGAACAGCCGCTCGCGACCGTGCTCACGCCGATCAGCATGGACCATATGGAATTCCTTGGCGACACGATCGCGGCAATCGCCGGCGAGAAGGCCGCCATCATCAAGCGTGGCGTGCCGGCGATCTCGGCCGAGCAGACCGCGGAGGCGATGGCGGTGATCGAGGCGCACGCGAAGCACATGCGCGCGCCATTGTTTGCGGCCGGCGAGGGCTGGCATGTCAATGTCGAGCGCGGCCGGCTGGTCTATCAGGACGAGCGCGGTCTGATGGACCTCGCCGCGCCAAAACTGTTCGGGCGGCATCAGTTCGACAATGCCGGCCTTGCAATCGCGTCCCTGCGGACCGTCGAAGGCCTCAAGATCGGAAACGCGGCGTTCGAAGCCGGAATCGTCAATGCGGAATGGCCGGCGCGGATGCAGCGGCTGGCCTGCGGCACGCTCCCCGATCTTGGACCTCCGGGCTGCGAACTCTGGCTCGATGGCGGACACAATGCGGAGGGCGGGCGGGTGACGGCCGCCGCGCTCGGCGACCTCGAAGAGCGGGTGTCGCGGCCGCTGGTCATCATTGCTGGCATGATGGGCAACAAGGATGCCGCCGCCTTTCTCGCCAATTTCGCCGGGCTTACACGCCACATCATCGCGGTACCAATTCCCGGCGCGGACAATGCGATGCCGCCAGAGCGTCTCGCGGCCGCGGCGCGCGGTCTCGGCATGCGGGTCGAGATTGCCGCGGGCATCGAGCCGGCGCTGCAGGCGCTCGCCAAACTCGCCTATGAGGTGCCGCCGCGCATCCTGATCACCGGCTCGCTCTACCTGGCCGGGCCGGTGCTCGCGCTGAACGGCACGCCGCCACGATAGACTCCGATGCGTTTTGCCGCGATCGCCGACGTCCATGGAAACCATCTTGCGCTCGACGCCGTGCTTGCCGACATCCGGGCGAACGGCATTCGCGACGTCGTCAATCTCGGCGATATGGCCAGTGGCCCTCTCGATGCACGGCGGACGATGGATCGGCTGATGGCACTCGATGTGGTGCACGTGCTCGGCAATCACGACCGCTGGCTGATCGACCGGCCGCCAGAGAAGATGGGCGCCTGGGAGCGCCCGGCCTACGCGCAGCTCGATACCGGACATCTCGACTGGCTGCGCACGGTGCCGGCAACGCATGTGTTTCGTGACGTGGTCTTTCTCTGCCATGCCACGCCTGCCGACGATAACGTCTATTGGCTGGAGACGGTGGCACCCGACGGTTCGGTGACCATGTCGCCACTGCCGGCGATCGAGAAAATCGCGGCGGGAATTTCGCAGTCGCTGATCCTGTGCGGCCATACCCATGTCGCGCGGGCCGTACGGCTTTCCAATGGCCGCCTGATCGTCAATCCCGGCAGCGTCGGGAGCCCCGGCTTTTCCTATGATGTTCCGTTCGCACACGTGATGGAGGCCGGCACGCCCGACGCCCGCTATGCGATTCTGGAGCTGATCGCGGGACGGTGGAGCGTGACCTTCCGGCACGTCCCTTACGATCATCAAGCCATGGCCGCATTGGCGCGCCGCAATGGCGATGCCGAATTCGCCTCCGCGCTGGCCACTGGCTGGATCAGATAGCATCGTTTTCACGCCAGCAGCTTCATCGGGTCCGCGGCCTTCTGGGCGAGCTGATCGAAGCTGCATTGCCGCGGCGCCTTGTCGGGCCGCCAGCGCAGGATCGAGGTGCCGTGACGAAAGCGCTCCCCGGAAAAATGATCGTAGCAGACCTCGATCACCAGCTTCGGTTTCAGCGGACACCACTGCGCCGAGCGCTCCGTCGACCAGCGGCTCGGGCCGCCCGGCGCATTGCCGGTGAAGCCCGGCAGCGCGATCAGCGGTTCGAGCTTTTCGGTGAGCGCGAGTTTTTCGTCCTGCTTGATGGCGGAGGAAAAGCCGACATGATGCAACAGCCCGGCCTCGTCGTAGAGCCCGAGCAGCAACGAGCCGACCACTTTCCGCCCGCCGATCCGGTTGCTTGCGTAGCGGAAGCCGCCGACCACGCAATCGGCGCTGCGGAATTTCTTGATCTTCTGCATGCCGTCGCGATTGCCGGCCTGGTAGGGCAGGTCGCGCCGCTTGGCGATCACCCCGTCGCAACCGCCACCGGAGCGCGCCAGCCATTTTTGCGCGGTGGCGTAGCGCGTCGTCGCCGGCGACAGATGGAAGGTCAGGTTGCCCTCGAGGTGCGCTTTCGCGAACGCTTCCAGCGCGGGCCGGCGCTCGCTCAGAGGCTCCGCCGCGAGATCTTGCGGGCCGGCGGCCAGCAGGTCGAAGACGAGATAGAGCGCCGGTGTCTCGACAGACAATTTCTTCACCCGGCTCGCGGCGGGATGGATCCGCTGCAAGAGATCGTCGAACGAAAAACCGTGGCCGCGCGGCACCACGATCTCGCCGTCGAGCCGGAATGATGATGCAGGCAAGTCCGGCGCCGCGGCGACCAGCTCGGGAAAATAGCGCGTGAGGTCCTCGCCGGCCTTGGAGCGCAGCTCGACCTTGTTCCCCCGCCGCGACAGGAGGCAGCGGAAGCCGTCCCATTTCGGCTCGTACTGCCATTCCGTCCCGCGCGGGATCGCGTCGACGGAGCGGGCTTCCATCGCCTGCAGCGCGCGAGGGGCGCGCGCGGTCTTTCGAGGTCTGGGCGCCAAGCTCGGCGACTCCGCAAAAAAGAAAAACACCTCCCCACCAACGCAAAGCGGCCGGCAAATCGCCGGCCGCTCGAGAAAGAAATCGCCTTTGGCGTCGGTCAGACCGCGGTGCTGATCCACTGCTGCAGCTTCTGCTTCGGCGCGGCGCCGACCTGGCGGGAGGCCATCTCGCCGCCCTTGAAGATCATCAGGGTCGGGATCGACATCACGCCATATTTCGATGCCGTCTTCGGGCTCTCGTCGACATTAAGTTTGACGATCTTGACCTTGTCGCCCATCGCGCCGGCGATTTCGTCGAGCGCGGGCGCGATCATGCGGCAAGGGCCACACCATTCGGCCCAGAAATCGACCACGACAGGGCCGTCCGCCTTCAGGACTTCGGCTTCGAAATTGGCGTCAGAAACCTTGCCAACGGCCATTGGATACCTCGTTCGGTTCAGAGACAGCGCGGGTTTCAAGAATCGCGCTTTGGATGATGCAGCCAACGTATGAACGGCTTCCTGCCGGGTCAAGTTCGTCCGCTCAGGCGGCTTCGGATGGGAGGCCAGCGTCCAGCGCGGAGGCGGAAATCTCCATCAATTCAACGCTTTCTGTCCAAAGCAGCGCGGCGCGGACCGGTTTTTTGGGATAAAGCTTCTGCAGCACCGCCCGGTACAGCGCAAGCTGCCTGACATAGGCCTCCGGCGCCTCGGCCACCGTTTTCGGCGGCGCCTGGTTGGTCTTGAAGTCGACGATCAAAACCTCCTCCGCCGTCACCACCAGGCGGTCGATCTGCCCCGACACCAGCGCGCTCCGTCCGCCACCCCGTCCGAGCCGGCCGACAATGGCGACCTCGGCGCGGCTGCCGTCGGCAAACACAGGCGCAAAGCGTGGCTCCGCGATGACGGCCAGCACATTCGCAGCCAGGGCTTCGCGCTCGGCCTCGCTCCAGGTCTCGGCGTTCCGGGCAAGAAAGGTTTGCGCGATCTCGCGCCGCCGCGACGGCGAAACCTCCGGCAGCGACTGCAGCAGCCGGTGCACCAGCGTGCCGCGCTGGATGGCGCGGGCGCGCGCCTCCAGCTTTTCTCCGCCACCGATCCGCCGTCCCACGGTGCCGCCGCCATCGGACGGCCGCAGCGCCGCAGCGGCGGCGGTCTCTGCGATGACCGGCATCCGCAGCCATGACGGCAATTCGACCGGCGCGGGCGCTCTCGCTTCTGCGGCATCCGTGGGTCCGGCGTCCTCGGCATGCCCCGCGATCCGATAGCGCTTCACCACACCGTCCGCGGCTTCGATCGTCTCCTCCGATAGACCCGATGCGGCGAGGCCTTTGCGGACCAGGTCGTACCAGCAATCGTTGCGGACATTGTTCATGTTTCCCGGCTTGCAGCCGCCGATGATCAGGCGGTCCGCTGCCCGTGTCATCGCGACATAGAGCAGCCGGCGATATTCATCCTCGGTCTCCGCCAGCATGGCGGTGCGGGCGGTGGCAACCGGACCGGGATCATCGGCCTTCCTGCCGGCCCAGACCACGACTTCGCGGCCACCATCTTGCGGAAGCTGGATCAGTCGCAGCCGCTGCGTGTCGGCGGGCGACGACGTCGTGTCGACCATGAAAACCACGGCCGCCTCCAGCCCCTTGGCGCCATGAACGGTCATGACGCGGACCTCGTCGCGCGAGATCTCCATGTCGC
>Ga0070710_10000628_pt1 | contig 16816 bp, 14 predicted proteins | sample LARL52metaG_FD_65454 | JGI IMG/M metagenome (GOLD analysis project Ga0070710, IMG submission 65454) | Corn, switchgrass and miscanthus rhizosphere microbial communities from Kellogg Biological Station, Michigan, USA - LAR L5-2 metaG | ecosystem: Host-associated > Plants > Roots > Rhizosphere ... | reverse complement strand
GCCCAGGCGGTGAACCCGTGCCTGGCCTTGACGCGCCTAGCCACCGAAACGCTCCTCCTTCCTGGCGAACAGGATGTACACGACGACGAACACCGACAGCACCGCCATCAGCGCGATCGCCAAAGCCGAGCCGAACGGCTGGTTCTGGGCCTGCTGGAACTGGTCGCCGATGACGTTCCCGACGAACTCGTAATTTCCGCCGCTCAGGATGTCGGGGATGATGAACTCGCCGGTCATCGGGATGAACACCAGCAGGGCGCCGGTGACTACGCCGGGGAGGGTGAGCCGGAGCGTGATCTGCCGGAACGCCGTGAACGGGCGCGCCCCCAGGTCGGTGGCGGCCTCGATCAGCGACCAGTCCATCCGCTCCAGCGAGGCGAACACCGGCAGGATGAACAACGGCAGGTAGTTGTACACCAAGCCCACGGCCACCGCGTACTTGGTGTACAGGATGTTGATGCCGAGGTCGCGGGCGAGGTAGCCCTTCGGGTCCAGGATGATCTTCAGCGCATACGTGCGGATCAGGAATGACGTCCAGAACGGCACGATGAGCAGGAGCAGCGCCAGCAACTTGTACGTCGTCAGGTAGCGGGCCATCCAGTAGGCGAGCGGATATCCCACCGCGATCGTCAGCAGGGACCCGATCGAGGCCATCACGAGCGTGCGCAGGAAGATGGTGACGTACAGCGAGCTTCCGACCAGCCGGAACTGCGAGATGTCGAACCCGTAGGTGAGGCTGCCGAACCCGCGCTGGGTGGCCAGCGAGAACGCCACCAGGATCGCCATCGGTCCCAGGAAGAAGATGGCGTAGTACAGGAAAGACGGTGCCGTCAGCCACACCGGGTAACGCGGCCGGAACGACCGCCGCCGTGGGGGCGGCGGGACGAGAGAATCCTTCTCCGCCTCTTCAACGACCGTCATCAGGCCGCCTTGAACTCCGAGTAAATCTGGGTCCTGGCCTGCACGACCTGCGGGCTGACATTGAGGATGTAGTGGTAGTTGTCGGTGTAGCTCTTGGGAACGTTGAACATCGGGTCATCGCGCAGCGCGGGCTGCAGCTGAGCCAGCGCGGTCGCCATCGGGATCTTGTAGTTGTGGTAGTTCATCTCGGTCACCGCGGTGCTCGGCGTGAGCAGCCAGTTGATCCACGCGTGCGCCGCCACCGGGTGCGGCGCGTGCACCGGGATGCACCAGTTGTCCGCCCAGATCTCCGATGCCGCGTGCGGGATCACCGCCGTGATGTCGCCGAACTTCTTGCGTCCCTGCACGATCCGGCGCACGTCGCCGTTCCAGCCCTGGCTCATGATGATCTTGCCGGCGATGGCGTCGTTGATGTAGCCGGACGAGTCGATGGTGGTGACGCCCTTGCGGATCGACAGCAGGAACGACTTCACCTGGTTGAAGTCGGACGAGCTCGTCGTGTTGGGATTCAGGCCAAGTGACATCAGCGCGAGCGGCACCACTTCCTCCGCCCCGTCCAGCAGGTTGGTCCGGCCATGGCTGACGTACTTGGGCATGGCCATATAGAAGTCGTGCATGGTCTGCGGCTGCTCGTTCACGATCTTGTGGTTGTAGAAGAACATCGTGATGCCGAAGTCCTTGATGACGTGATAGTCACCCGTCGGGTCGTACGACGGCTTCAGGAACGACGGGTCCAGGTTTTTGAGGTTGGGCAGGAGCGCCTTGTCCAGGGCCATGAGGCCCTTTTCCTGAATCAGCTCGGCGACGGCGTTCTGGCTGGGCACGATGATGTCGTAGCCGGTGCCGCCCGCGTGCAGCTTGGCCAGCAACTCGTCGTTACTTGAATAGAAGGTCTCGTGGGTGGTCATCCCGGCCTTCGCCTCGGCCGGCAGCTTGGTGAACTTCGTGAACGTCGAGGGGTCGTCGTACTCGGACCAGTTGTAGATCTCGAGGTGGTTCTCCAGGGGCTTGTGGGTGAGCGGGTTCGCCCCGGCACCGGCGGGATTCTGCGAGCCGCCGCCGGTCGTGGTCGTCGTGCTGCCGCATGCCGCCGCGGCCGCGGCCAGGATCGCCATCCCGCCAAGGCCGAGAGCTTCGCGCCGGTTTATCCGGTGACCGGCGGCGCGCTGAACCTCGCGGTGCAGGTAGTCCAACTTCGGCTTCATCTCGCGCGGCGCGAGAATCTTGAGTTCATCATGATTAGAGTTCATCGGTTCTCCTTCGGCCGCCTTGGCCGTCCTAACGGGCGGGGGCGGCTTCACCGAGGAGCAGTGGGGCGGATTCGTCCCAGCTGAGAGATATCTGGTCCCCCGGGTTGATCGTGTCAAGCGCAGGGCCGGCGCTGGCGCGCTGCTCACGCACCACGATGTTGCGGCCGCCGGCCAGCGTGGCCACGATCTGGATCTGGTCGCCCAGGTACATCTTGGTGATCACCTCGGCGGTGGCCGTGTTGGCGGTTCCGCCGGAAACGCCGGGCGCGGCCACGATGTGCTCGGGGCGCAGGCCCACACGCGCGCGCGTGCCCTTGGCCGCGTCGCCGCGGCCGCGCACGACGATGCCCGCGCCGGCGTCGATCGCGAAGCCCCCGTCGGCAGCCTCGGCGACCTCCCCGTCGAGGAAGTTCATGTCCCCGATGAAGTCCGCGACGAACGGGGTCAGCGGCCGGTCGTAGATCGTGCGCGGTTCGTCGAGCTGCTCGATAACGCCATTGGACATCACCGCCACCCGGTCGGACATGGACAGGGCTTCTTCTTGGTCATGAGTGACGTAGATAAAGGTGATGCCCACTTGATGCTGGATGCGCTTCAGCTCTATCTGCATCTCCTTGCGCAGCTTGAGGTCCAGCGCACCCAGGGGTTCATCTAGGAGCAGCACTCGGGGGTTCATCACCAGCGCCCGGGCCAGCGCGACCCGCTGCTGCTGGCCGCCGGAGAGCATCGCCGGCCGGTCGTTCTCGCGGCCCGTCATGCGCACGAGTTCCAGTGCCTCACGGGCCTTGGCGTGCCGTTGCGGCTTGCCGACCTTGCGCTGTTTGAGCCCATAGGCCACGTTGTCCAGCACGGACATGTGCGGGAACAGCGCATAGTGCTGGAACACGGTGTTCACGTCGCGCGTGTAGGGCGGGGCGTTGACCGCGTCCATGCCGCCGATCAGGATCTCGCCCTCGTCCGGCTGCTCGAAGCCGGCGATCAACCGCAGCGAGGTGGTCTTGCCGCAGCCGGATGGCCCCAGGAGTGACAGGAACTCGCCCTTGCGCACCTTGAGGGTGACGCCGTTGACCGCGGTCAGCGAGCCGAACCGTTTGGTCACGGCACGAAGCTCTACGTCGTAAGCCTGGTCGCTGTACAGGGCATTCACGCCTCACCTCACCCCCACGACGAGGTATTAGGGCACCTTATGGCCAATGACCGCCTCCGGTCCACACCCCGGCGAGATGGCCCCACGTGTCGGGGCAGCGGTCAGCGGCTCCAAGCTCTGCGTACGACAACGCCGCCGGCCACGACGGCGACGACCGCGGTGCCGAGCAGCACCCGCATGTCCGCCCCGAAGCCGTACAGGCCGGGGTAGAACAGGCTCTGGCGAAGCCCGTCGATGGCGTAGCGGATGGGCACGAACGCCGTGACTTGACGCAGCCAGCCCGGCAGGAACTGGACCGTGGTGAACCCGCCGCCGAGGAAGAACAGGTACGTGCAGATGACCGCCGCCGCCATGGACACGGCCCGGGAGCCTCGCATGGTGGCGCCCACCACGGCGCCCAGCCCGGCCGCGCAGACCGCGGTAGCCAGGAAGACCAGCGCAAGGGCAGGCCAGTGCCCGGCCGGTGGCGCGATAAGCCCGCTCAAGGTGGCGATGGCCAGGGTGGGCACGATCACCACGAGCGAGACCAGCACCCCTCCGAGGAGCCGGCCCGCGATGAGCACCACGGGGGACACCGGCGCCAGCGCCAGGTGCCGGGCGGTGCCGCGTTCGATGTCCCGCGCGCACAACAGGGCGGTGCCCATCACCCCGACGCTCAGGATGAGCAGCACGAGGCAGGGAATCACCGCGTAGTGGATGTAGTCGACCGTGTTGGCGCGCGTCAGGGCGGTCATCACGTTGACCCGGTAAGGGTTCAGGTCGCTCATGTCGAGCTGGGTCTCCGAGACCGGCGTGACGACGTCGGGAGCGTCGAAGAACGCCACCGTCTCCGACAGCGCGCGGCGGATTTCACCAGCGAAGTTGTTGTTGGCGTTGTCCAGCGTCACCTGCAGCTGGGCGGCGGGACAGCCCGACCGGGCGTAGGTGTAGTCGCGGATGATCTGGTCCGGCTGGAGCGCCGGACAGCGCGCGACGGCGGCGTCGAAATTCCTGGGTATCACGACTACGGCCGCCACCTGCTGGCTGTCCAGCAGGCGCGTGGCGCTGGCCCGGTCGGTGGTGACGAGCGAGTAGATGTCGCCTGCCTGGGCCTGGAATATGCCCGCAATGTGGTTGGAGTAGCGGCCGTGGCCTTCTTGCACAAGTGCGATCGGCTGGTGGCCAAGATTGAAGGTCAGGATGTACAGCAGCAGGGCCAGCGCCGCCGGTGGGATGAGGGCCGCGGCGATGGCCCACGGTGCCCGCCGCCACAGCCCGACGTCGTGTGCCGCGAGCGTCCACGTGTGCCGCAGCGCCCAGGCTGCCCGGGTGATCATGCGACCACCGCCCGGCGCAACCCGAGCCACGCCGCCCCGGCGGCCAGCAGCGCCCAGCCGATCAGCGCGGCGAAGTTGACGGGGATGGTCTCGGGGGTGACGTGAATTCCGTGGACGGCGTCCTGGAGGATCCCGACCGCGTAGTACACCGGCGAGGTGTGCGCGACGATCCAGAGGCGGTTGCCGTAGAAGCGGGCGGGCTCCAGGGACCCGCTGTCCAGGTAAAAGGCCAGGGCCAGCCCGAAGATCAGGGCTGACAGCGGCAGGGTGTGCCGCACCAGGGTGCCGAGGCCAGCGCCGATGCAGGAGAAGATCACCACGCACAGCAGCAGCCCGGCGGCCAGTTCGGCGGGATGCTGGGGTGTCACACCGTAGCTGGCGACGACCAGCAGGGCGGCGACCGCGACCGCGACGGCCGACACCGCCCCGGTGGCGAGCAGGCGCCCGGCGAGAGGGATCAGGGGATGGGTCGGCGACAGTTTGAGATAGGCCAGCGTGCGGGTCTCGAACTCCCGGGCCACCGCGCTGGCGGCAAGCGTTCCCGCCACCACGAACGCCGTCAGCGCCAGCGCGCTGACCACCAGGTACGGGATGAAGCCGACCTCGTGCTTCACAAGATCCTTCTCCACAGAGAGGACCCGTATCCCGGGGAAGTGGTTCGCCACGCCGAAGGCCCTCGCGGCCGGCGGAATTCCCAGCTCGACTTCGTTGGTGAGGTCGGCGTTGACGTTGTCCACCACGAAGTGGATCCGGATCATCGTGTGATGGGCCATGTGCTGTGAGAAGCCGGCCGGGATCCAGAGGATCGCCGCCACGTCGCCCCGGCTCAGCGCCTGCTCGGCGGCGCTGGCATCCATGTACCGCACCCCGTAGGTGTGGTAGGTCGCCGACATCTCCTGGGCCCATTGATGCGCCAGCTTGCCGCCGTCGCGATCGACGACCGCGGTCGGAACGTGGTTGCCGGTAAGGCCGAAGATGCTCACCAGCACCAGGAACGTCACCGCCTCGGCGATGGTGAGCACGATAAGCAGCCGGGACCGCCGGATCTGCTGGATCTCGGCGCGGAACCCGCCGTTCAGGGCGGTCAGCGTCCGCCTCATCCCGCAGCCGCTCCTTGCCCTGCCGGGTCCAGCGCCCGGAACACCTCGGCCAGGTCCGCGGCGCGCACCCGGAAGCCGCTGATGTGTGCCTGCTGCAGCACCCTCCGGACGATGTCATCGGGGTCAGCGTTCCCGCGCAGGAACACGGTGAGCCCGCTGGCCGATGGCTCGGTGCGGCTCACCCCGGGCATGCCGTTGACCAGGCCGGTGATCTCGGGGGCGGAATCCGCCGCGCAGTCCAGGTCGAGGCACCGGCCCGCCTGGGCCACCAGGGATTCCGGGGTCTCATAAGCGACTAGCCGGCCATCGTGCAGGACGGCCGCGGTGTCGCACAGCGTCTGTACTTCGTCGAGGTAGTTCGACGCCACCATGACGGTGGTGCCACGGGACCGCAGCAGCCGGATGTGTTCCCAGATCGCGTGCCGCGCCTCGGCGTCAATACCGAGTGTCGGCTCGTCGATGATCAGCAGTTCCGGCTGATGCAGCAGCGCCCGGGCGAGGGTCACCCGGCGGCGCATGCCGCCGGACAGGCTGGCCACCAGATCGCCTGCCCGGTCAGCAAGGTCGATCAGCTCAAGAACTTCCGTGATCCGCTGCGCGGGCCGGGCCAGGGAGTACAGCGAGGCGGTGAGCCGCAGGTTCTCGGTGACGGTCAGCTCCTCGTAGAGCGCGGTCTCCTGCAGGACCACCCCGATGCGGCGGCGCAGCCCGGCGCCCCGGGCGGGAAGGTGTTCCCCGAGCACCCAGGCGGTTCCCTCGAACGGGCGGTACAGCCCGGCCACTACGCCCAGCAGCGTGCTTTTCCCCGCGCCATTGGGGCCCAGCACCCCGGTCACCCGGGCCGGCCGGACCTCCAGGCTGACCTGGTGGAGCGCCTGCCGCCGTCCGCGCCGGCACGAAACGCCGGCCAGCCGGACCACCGGCGCGGCTGCGGCACCGGGGCGCCGCCCATTGCCGTCCGGTTCAGCGATCCCAGGACCAGGCACCGGGCCGCCATCGAGCGGACGTTCCACCTCCTCCATCACGAACTCCTCCCCTGTGACGAGGCGCCAGGCCAGCTGAATGAGATCAGCCGGTACGAGTAGGGGTCACCGGACAGCGTGTTCTCGCCAATCAGGCCCACGCCCGGCGCGTAGTATTTGGCGGCCAGCGTGCCCGGGCTAAGCACGGTGGTCTCGTTTGCCTGCACCACGCGGGCATAGCAGCGCAGCGGCTCACACACCGACCTGGACGTGCTGACGATGTGCTCCACGTCGGCCGCCACGTTGGGGGCGTACTCCTGCTGGTAGCGCCGCTTTCCCTGGGTGGGGTGGGCCGGCATGAAAATGCCCGGCAGGGCGCCGTCCTCGCCCGCGATCCACGAATCCGCGTGGTCGGTCAGCTTCCCGTTGACGTAATGTTCTGTCGCCTCGCCCAGGTACCACACATTGCCCTGGTCATCCTGGGCGTAATAGTCGATGGACCCCGCGATTATCGTGCCCTTCACGAGGTCCCGGTCGACCTCGGGCCGGGTAACCACGCCGTCGATCTTCCGGGTGTAGTTCAGAACCACGTCCTCCTGGTCGTAGGGCTGGTTCCGGAACTGGCCCTTCCACCGCCAGGTGGCCCCTACCGCCAGGGGGTAGTACGGGTTGGTGATCACCGTAGGGTGGTGGAAGTTCGCAGCATGAAACGGCGCCAGATACGCATGGCGCCCCACGTTGGTGAAGAAATCCTGGCCCAGCCCGGGTTTCTGCGAGCATCCGGTCACCAGCACGGCGAACCCGAACAGGACGGTGACAGCGGCCCGCCGTCTTTGCCGTACGGATCTACGGACAGTCGGCTTGTTTAGCGTGATCACTCGAGACACAGGAACCCCCGCAGCCAATCTGGTTAGCACGAAAAGAACTCTGAACCAGACTTAAATGGCGCGCCCGCATTTATTGGCGTGCGCGCAAGACCCGCCAAATACCCCAAAACTGACGCTCCGCCCACACATGGCGAGTGTCAAGAGGAAGCAAAGTAACAAGTCGATAACGCCACCCATGAGGTCATCTGGGATCGTTTAACAATGGTGCGGCATTCAACATCCGCCAGGAGCGGAGGGGCGCCGGTCTACTGCGCGGTCAGCGCCGGGTTGAGCCGCACGAGCCGCACGGGGTTCGTCTCGTCGAGTTCGGCGATGCCTACGCGTGATTTCACGAAGTCAGAGAATGACCGGTAGCCGAGCGCCCTTTCGCTGAACGACGGGTCCATGCGCCTCATCTGGCTCTTCACCTCGGAGCTATGCAGCCAGTCCGCGTCGTCCTTCTCCTGGCCGAGCCGCAGCGCCCGCTCAAGCAGCCTGGTCGCCTCCTCTTGCGGGTCCTCGGGCTCCAGGTCGGTGTCGTCGGCGGCACTGGCCGCGGGCCGCCGAGCACGCCGCGAACTCCGCGCGGGCCGCGAATCTCCGGGCTCCCCGGCCACCGGCTGCGCGGCCGTCCGGGTGGCCGCCGCCTGGGGCGCGCCAACGGGGGTGATGCCGGGGAGCGCGTCGTAGGTCACGAGTTCGTCGCACGCCGCCGCAAGTGACCTGCTGGTCGATCCCGCGACGCCGACACCCACGACATACCGGCCCAGGCGCCTGCACCGCTGGGCAAGGGCGATGTAATCCGAGTCCCCGGCCACGATCACCACGTGGGTCAGGTCGGGAAGGCGGAACATGTCCTCCACCGCGTCCACGGCCAGCCTGATGTCGGCGCCGTTCTTGGCGTAGGCGGCGGCAGGAAACAGTTGCACCAGGTCCACGGCGCGGCTGACGAGCTGCCCGCGGTAGTCGGCGTTCACCGGGGCTGACCAGTCCGCATAGGCACGGGTGAGCACGAGGGTACCGAAGGATGAGGCGAAGTCGATCACAGCACCGACGTCCACGGTGGCACGCCTGACCTTTTCCGCGAGTTCCGGGTCGGCCGGCTTGTCGCTCGTGGTGAAGGCGCGCACCTTGTCGCGCTGGAACTGGCCCCGGCCATGAACCTGGTCGTACCGCGATATCACGATGTTGTCGAAGTCGATGTAGACGGCAACACGGGTGCCGCCGGGGTCGTTCATGGTGGCTCTTTCTCGTCGGGACGGCGCGTGCAGCGCGTCACTGGTTGAGTGTCAGCAGGAGCGTGGCTGCCTGCTCCTGGCTGAGCGCGCGGCCGGCGCCGTACTCAGCATCCCACTCCGCACCCGTCATGGTCGCGCGCGCCGGGGCAAGGAAACCCTCAACCATCTCCGCGTCCTGCGCCGCGAGAGGCATGCCCGCTGCCTGCCTGACCGCCGCCGCGGCACCGGCCAAACGGGGCGCCCGCAGCGGCTCGCCCAGTTCCGCGAGGGTGCAGGCGGCCAGTTCCAGGGTCGTGGCAAGGATGTCGGAGTTACCGGCGCTCGCCACGTAATCCAGCCCGGCGAACAGCAGATCGCGGGCCTCCCCGGTGTGGCCGGCCCGCAGGCTGACCATGATGAGCACCTGCCGGTCCAGGGCCAGGCCGAGCTGGTCACCGTATTTCTCATCCAGCGCGACCGCTTCCCGCAGCACCTCCGCGGCACGGGCGAGATTGCCGGCGAAGTTCTCCACCAGCCCCAGGTTCGTCAGGGCCGCGGCGACCCGTTGCTCGTTGCCGACCTTGCGGGCGAGGGCGGCGCTTTCCTCCAGCAGGGAGCGCGCGGTGTCCAGGTCACCGGCGTACCCACGAGTGATGCCGAGGCTGTTCAGCTCCCTGGCCTCCTGGTTGCGGTCGCCCGCGTCACGGTAGATGGCCAGGCTCCGCTCGAAGAGCGACGCCGCCGCGGCGAACTCGTTCTGCTGCGTCAGCAAAATGCCCAGCCCGTGCGCCACTGCGGCCACTCGCGCCGCATTGTCGTTGCTGGCCAGGTCGATTGCCCGCTGCAGCCATCGCCTGCCTTCGGTGGCGTGGCCGTGCTGGTGCCAGAACGCCGCCAGAGCCTCGACGAGCCGCAGACCGGTATCAACTCGTTCGGTGTCGGGGATCGCGGCTGGCCCGGGGGCGAACGACCAGGTCAAGGCGGCGCGCAGGTTGTCGTGTTCGGCTTCGAGCCGGTCCAGGGCGGCTAGCTGCGCCGGGCCGTACAACTGCTGGTGCGCCTGCTCGGCGAGCGCGGCGTAGTGCTCGGCATGCCGGCGGTGGGCGCTCTCGGCCTCGCCGGCCTCGGCGAGCCGTTCCAGCGCGAATTCGCGGATCGTCTCCAGCAGGCCCACCCTGGGTTCGCCGTCGGCGCCCTCGGTCACCGTGATCAGGCTGACATCCATAAGCTCGCTGACCAGCTCCAGCGGATCAGCCGGATCGGCCGGGCCGTCCCCGGCCAGTGCCAGCGCCGCCAGCGCGTCCAGATCGCAGCCGCCAGCGAAGACCCCGGCGCGCCGCAGCGCCGCCGCGGACCTGGGCGGCAGCAGGTCATAGCTCCAGGCAACGGTGGCCCGAAGGGTTTGCTGACGCGACGGCCGCCCGGCGTCGGCGGCGGTCAGGGCCACGCTGTGATCGAGCCGGGCAAGCAGTGCCTTGGGAGAAAGCAGCCGGGCCCGCGATGCGGCCAGCTCGATCGCCAGCGGCAGCCCGTCCAGCCGTCGGCAGATGGCAGCGATGTCGGCCGCGTTTTCCCCGGTCACCACGAATCCCGGCCTGACCATGCTCGCCTGCTGCACGAACAGTCGTACCGCAGCGGACTCCGTCACCGCCGCGATGGCCGGCTCCTGCGGAACCTCAAGCGGCGGCACCGGCAGCTCATGCTCACCCTGCAGGTGCAGCGGGCCGCGCGATGTCGCCAGCACCACCAGGCGCGGCGCCGCCGCGAGCAGCGCGGCGACGACCTCGGCGCCGCCGTGCACCTGCTCCAGGTTGTCCAGCACCAGCAGGGTCCGGCGGTCACACAGATGCGCCATCACCGCGGCCGGCTGATCCCCGTCCACGGACAGGTCGCCGGCGATGGCCTTCCACATGACATCGGCATCGCGAACGGTTGCCAGGGCGCTGAAGTAGATCCCCTGCGGGAAGGTCTCGCCCAGCGCCGCGGCGGCGTCGATGGCCAGCCGTGTCTTGCCGACCCCGCCCGGCCCGGTGAGCGTCACCAGCCGCACCCCCGGCTGGCAAATGAGGCCGCGTAGCCGTTCGCGGTCGCTGTCACGGCCCACCAGCGGCGTGATCGGGACCGGCAGGTTGGTCGCGGCGCCCAGGCTCTTCAGCGGCGGAAAGTACTCCGGCAGGCCCGGGCCGGCGAGCTGGTAGATGTGCTCCGGCCCCTCGATGTCCTTGAGCCGGTGGAAACCCAGGTCACGGACGGACAATCCGGCGGGTAGCCCGGACTGCGCCAGTTCCCAGGTGACGCCGGACAGCACCACCTGGCCGCCGTGCGCGGTTGCCGCGATCCGGGCGGCCCGGTGCAGATCCATGCCGATGTACCCGTCCTCGTGCCGGGACGGCTCCCCCGAGTGCAGGCCCATCCTGACCCTGACGGCGGCGCCGCCCGGCCACGCCTGCCCGGCCAGCGCGCGCTGCGCCGCGACGCAGCAGGCCACCGCGGCCGCGGCCGATTCGAAGACGACGAAGAAGCTGTCGCCCTCGGTGCCCAGCTCATGCCCGCGCCAGTCGGATATGGCGGCCCGGAGCACGGCGCGCTGAGCCGACAGCGCCTCCCCGTACCGGGTGCCCAGCCGGCTCAGCAGGACCGTTGACCCTTCGATGTCGCTGAAAAGCATGGTCACGGTCCCGGTCGGCAGCTTTCGCATCCCCCCAGTATCACCACACTGGTTCGTGCCCTGTGCCCGCGGATGTGGCACGCTGGAGGGGCCGAGGGGCGCTGCGACGGACCAGGTCCGCCACGCTCGGCATCGGCCTTATCGGCAAGGGCGCCTTCGAGCCGACGGAGGCGTTCATGATCGCAGTGGGCCGTGTCGCCGGGCTGTGGCGGTACCCGGTGAAGTCCATGGCGGGCGAGGAACTGGACAGCGCCGAGGTCTCCTGGCACGGTCTGGCGGGTGATCGCCGCTGGGCGTTCATCCGCGACGGGCAGGTGCGCAGCGGCTTCCCGTGGCTGACGATGAGGGACCGGCCCGAGCTTGCCCACTACCGGCCGCGTTTCGCGCAGCCGGACCGGCCCGACGCCTCCCTGGTGCTGGTGGGTACGCCGTCGGCGGCCGAGTTCGACGTGGCGGATCCCGCGTTCGCGGCCGAACTCGGGCCTGGTGTGCGCGTGATCAAGCAGGACCGCGGCATCTTCGACACGATGCCGCTGTCGCTGCTGACCACCCAGGCCCTGGCCGGCCTCGGACTAGCAGCGGGAGCCGGCCTGGCGGCGGGGCGGTTCCGGCCCAACCTCCTGGTGGATGCCCCGGGTGACGGATTCCCCGGGTTCCCCGAGATCCCCGAGGACGCCTGGGTCGGCCGGGTCCTGCGCATCGGCGGGCTGCGGATGCGGGTGGACAAGCACGACCTGCGGTGCGTGGTGGCGACCATCGACCCGCTGACGCTGTGCCGTAACCCGGCGATTCTGCGCACGATAGCGCGCGCACGCGGCAACCGGTTCGGGGTCTACGGCTCGACCGTGGAACCGGGCCGCGTGGCGGTGGGTGACCCGGTCGGGCTTGAGCCCTAGGCGCCCGTGATCTCGTTGCGCAGGGCCTTCAGCGCGGCGACGTAGATCTCCGAGAACGTGGGGAACGGCTGGATGGTGTCGCGCAGCACCGCGAGCGGAACCCTGGCGCGGATGGCAAGGGTGGCCTGCTGCAGCCATTCGCCCGCCTCGGGCCCGAGCGCGTAGGCGCCGGTCAGCCGCTCGCCGTCGGACAGCAGGGTCATGAAGCCGTTGGACTGGGCGTAGGCCCGCGTGTAGGTGGCGGTCTTGGCCACCTCGGAGATCGGCACAGTGGCCGTGAACCTGGCTTCGGTGGCACCGACCGAGCCGGCCTGCGGGTCGGTGTAGACGACGTCCGGGATGGCCTCGTAGTTGGCTTCGCGGGATTCGCCGAGAATATTGGCGGCGACCACTTCGCCCTGGTACTTGCCGACGTGGGTGAGCAGGCGTATGCCGGTGGCGTCACCGATGGCCCACAGCCGCTCGCCCGCCTGCAGCTTCGCGTCGACCGGGATCCCGTGCGCACCGGCCTGGACGCCGACCGTCTCCAGGCCAAGCCCGGCCACGCGGGGACGCCTGCCGGTGGCCACGAGCAGCCGGTCGCCGCGCAGTTCGCTGCCGGTGCCGAGGGCCAGGACGTAGTCCTCCTCGTCCCGTCTCGCGGCCGTCGCGTGCACGCCTAGCTGCAGTTCGATGCCGTCGGCGCGCAGCACCTCGCCGAGCGCCACGCCCAGCGGCACGGGCTCACGGGCGAGCACGTGGGCGGCCCCTTCGACGAGGGCCACCTCGCCACCGAGGCGCCGCACGGCCTGGGCCATCTCGGCGCCGACGGGGCCGCCGCCCAGGATGAGCAGGCGGCGGGGGACGGCCTTCATGCCGGTCACTTCGCGGTTGGTCCACACGCCGTCGAGTTCGCGCAGGCCGGGGACGGGCGGGATGACCGCGTCCGAGCCGGTCGCCAGCACCACGTGCCGGGCGGTATGGCGCTCGCCGTCGACCTCGACCGCGCCGACCCCGGCGAGGCGGCCGGTGCCACGCAGCAGGTCGATTCCCTTGCCCGCCAGCCAGCGCTCCTGCCCGGCGTCGGAGTAGTCGGCGACCATGAAGTCACGCCAGGCCAGCGCCGCCGCGACGTCGAGTTGCGCGCTGGCTGCCGCCTCGCGTGCCTGGTGCACCGCCTCGCCGGGGCGCAGCAGCGTCTTGGAGGGGATGCAGGCCCAGTAGGAGCATTCACCCCCGACCAGATCGCGCTCGACCAGGGCGACCCGCAACCCCCCGTCGGCCAGTTCACCAGCACAGTGCTCGCCGGGTGAGCCGCCGCCCACCACGATCACGTCATAGTCGCCCATATGGTCTACCCTCACCGCTTCTCATCGAAGTCCACAAGTCATCGCGTTCCGCCGGGCGTGCCTCAGCGCTGGCCGACGGGTGATTCGACGTCGTCGTAGGCGCGGACCGCGGCCAGCAGTCCGTCCGGGCCGCGTTCATAGACGGCGAGTCCCGCCTGGGGCGGCAGGTCATGGCTGCTCCAGCGCAGGCCCGCGGCGCGAGTCTGCCGCCGCGCCAGTTCCATGGCGCTGGCGAAGTCTGGAAACCACGGCATCGTGCCCTCCTGCCTCTCTGCCAGGCGGTACTGGTTGACGCCAACCGCTGCCGCTAACCGGTGCCGCCCACGGCGGCGTCCCAGAACTCCTGGATAGGCGGGTAGATCAGTTCGTGGTCACGCGGCAGCGACTCCTTGACGAACCGGGACCGCTCGTCGGCGAGCACCTCGACCTCGCCGGACTCGACGGCGTCGAGTGCCAGCCGGGCGGCCGACTCCGGGCCGATCTTGGGTGCGTCGATACCGGCGGCCATGTCGGTGTCGATGAAGGCCGCGTGTACGGCCACCACCAGGGTGCCGTGGTGATGCAGTTCGGTGCGGATTCCGTTGGTCAGCGACCACTCCGCCGCCTTGGACGCGCCGTAGGACGCGGTGAACGGGTTGGTGTAGAAGCTGGCCACCGAGAGCATGTTGACGATCGCACCGCCGCCGTTGGCCGCCAGTAGCGGCGCGAAGGCGCGGCACACGCTCAGCGTGCCGAAGTAGTTCGTCTCCATCTCCAGCCGGGCCGCGTCCAGGTCCGGTGCATCGATGAAGGTGCTGGCCTTCATCACGCCCGCGTTGTTCACCAGCAGGCTGACGTCGGGACACTGCCGTGCGGCCTCGGCGACCTGGCCGGAGTCGGTGATGTCAAGCCTGACCGGCGTCGCGCCGGGCTCGGTGACGGCGGCAGGGTTGCGCGCGGCCCCGTAGACCTTGGCCGCCCCACGGCGGATCAGTTCCCGGGTGTACGCCCCGCCGAGGCCACGGTTGGCGCCGGTGACCAGGGCAACCGATCCGCTGATCTGCATGGCTCTCCTCGCGCTTTCCGGCGTGCCGTCACCTGCCTTGCGGATCGTAGTACGCCGGCGGTGGCGGGACCATGGGCCGCTCACGCCGGGCGAGCGGCATTGCCGCGAGCATCAGCACCGCCGTGAAGGCGAAGGCAGCCGGGTATCCGGTGTGGCTGACGACCAGGCCGAACGCGACGGGGCCTGCCCCGTATCCAGCGTCGTACGCGAGGTTCCACAGCGCGCTGGCCGTACCGGCTCCGGCCGGGGGCATACGCTCGATCATCAGCGCGAAGGTGGCGTTCTGGCAGATCCCGAACCCGATGCCGAACAGGCACATGCCCGCGACCACGGCGGCCGGGGCGGCCAGCCAGATCATGGCGACCATTCCCGAAGATGCGATCGCCAGCGCCGGAATCAGCAGGCCTGCGTGACCGCTCCTGTCCCCGCGGCGTCCCGCCCACCAGCGGCTGAGCGTTGCGGTCAGCGCCTGCGCGAGCAGGCCAGCGGCGGCGACGTTGCCGGATACCCCGGCGGCGAGCGGCAGGAAGGAGACGACCACGCCGCCCGCCACGGTGCTGGCCGCGAAGATCAGGAAGGGCCGCAGTTGCCCGGGCCGGCGAAGGCCGCTCAGCAGCCCATCCGGCTGCCCGGCACCGGGGCGCGTCGTCGCCGGGCGGCGGCCGGCCCCTCCGGACAGCAACGGAAATGCCGCCAGCGGCAGGAGGGCACTCGCGGCCGTCAGGCCGATCACCGTCGCCATGCCGAGGTGGCCGGCGAGCCAGACACCGGCCGGCAGCGCGACGATCCCGGGCGCGGTGGCCACGATCCCGAACAGGCCGAGTCCTTCGCCGCGCCGCTCCGGCGGCAGCAGCGCCGCCGTGAGGGCGCCCGTCATCACGGTGCACAGGCCGAACCCGAAGCCGCGGACGACGCTGACGGCCACGATGACGGCCAGCGAGCCGCCGAACAGCAGCGCCAGGGCGGGCACTCCGAGCAGCACTGCCCCGGTCAGCAGCATGGCCCAGTACCCGAACCGCCGCATCAGGATCGGCGCGGCAAGCTCCGCGGCCACGGTGCCGAGCAGCAGCACGCCGGTCACCAGCCCGGCGCCCGTGGTCCCCGCACCGGCGGCCGCGGCATACATCGGCGTGACCGAAAGCATCAGGTAGAAGCTGGTGAGCGCGCAGAACTCGGAGAGGAACACCAGGGCGAGCGGGCGGCTGACGAGGCGTCCCTGTGGCGTGCCGAGGCTTTGCGACGTGCTGTCGTGCCTGGTGCCGTGCTGTGGCCGGGCGGCAGTCAATGTGCTCATGCTGCGACGGTAAGAGCCGAACCGGGGCACTGATAAGTTCCAATGTCATGGCGATTCAGTGGTCCGGTTTGGGCCCGGAGTTGCTCCTGCGGGTCGAGCGCGGCAGCGGTCAGCCGCTGCGATCCCAGCTGGAGGCGGGCCTGCGGGAGGCAATCCGGGGTGGCCGGCTGCAGGGCGGCGAGCGGCTGCCCTCGTCCAGGGAACTGGCACGGGAGCTGGACATCTCCCGCGGCCTGGTGCAAGAGGTCTACAGCCAGCTGCTGTCCGAGGGTTACCTGACCAGCCAGATCGGCTCGGCCACCCGGGTCGCCGCCGGCGCGTACCCGGCGGAGGCGCAGCCGCCACCGCGCCCGCAGCCGCCGCCGCGGCTGATCGCGGACTTCCGCTCGGGAGTCCCCGACCTGGCGAGCTTCCCGCGCAGCGACTGGATCTGGGCGACCAGGGAGGCATGCGGCAGCATGGCCAACCTCGATCTCGACTACGGCGACCCCCGCGGCAGCGCCGTCCTGCGCGGCGTCCTGGCCGGCTACCTGCGGCGGGTACGCGCCGCCGCCGCCGAACCCGGCCAGATGATCGTGAGCACCGGGTTCGCGCAAGGAGTGATCCTGGTGCTGCGGGCGCTTGCCCAGGCCGGCGTCCGGTGCGTCGCCTTCGAGGACCCCGGGTACGGCACCGCCGAGACGAGCGAGACCGTGCGGGCGATCGGGGCGATCGGGCTGCGCGTCGTCCACGTGCCCGTGGATGACCTCGGGATAGACGTCGGCGCGCTGGACAACAGCGGCGCCCAGGCCGTCGTCGTCACCCCG
>Ga0070710_10000623_pt1 | contig 16841 bp, 13 predicted proteins | sample LARL52metaG_FD_65454 | JGI IMG/M metagenome (GOLD analysis project Ga0070710, IMG submission 65454) | Corn, switchgrass and miscanthus rhizosphere microbial communities from Kellogg Biological Station, Michigan, USA - LAR L5-2 metaG | ecosystem: Host-associated > Plants > Roots > Rhizosphere ... | reverse complement strand
GCGTAGGTCTGCGCGGTGGCGGTGAGGGCGGCGTCGATCTTGCCGAAGCCCTCGGTCATCTTGCCGAAGTGGCCGTGCAGGTCGCCGAGGAGGCCGTCGTACTGCTCGTACAGGCCGAGCAGGTGCCCGAGCGCGCCCCAGCTGACGGCCGGGACGGACGCGGTGGTGGCCGTGTCGTTGAGCTTGGTGGAGCTGCTGCTCAGCGCGCCGACGTTCTTGGCGCACCGGGCGAGCTCGGCCGGGTGCACGACGAAGCCGGTCACCAGCGATCATCCCGGCGGTAGATGCTCCCGGTGCCCTCGTCGTCGTCCACCGGCGGGCGGGAGGGCGGATCAGCGGGACGGCCGAAGATCTCCTGCTGGGTCTGCCGCACGCGCTCGGCGATCGGGAGGTCGGTGTGGCTCTGCACGATCTCGGCCTGCCGGCGCGCGGCGGCCGCGACGGCCTGCTGCAGCGCCGACATCACGGATTGGGAGAGCTGGGACGGGGAGAGCTTCCGCGCGTCCTCGGTGAACCGGATGTCCTTGATGGAACCGGACAGGCCCGCGACGACCGTGACGGCGCGGTCGGGGGACTGGACGGCGGCCTCGACGTCTCTCAGCTCGCCGCCCATCGCGTCGTAACCGGCGGCACGGGCCTCGGCCGCGCGGTTGGCCTGCTCGAAGAACTCGAGCTTCTGACGCATCTGCTCCAGCAACTCAGCGCTGTCAGGCATGCGCCGAACGTACCAACGGCGCCGGGACGGGGTGGCCGAACCCTCGGCCACCCCACACCATCAGGCGACAGCGGCCGGCGCCTCGGCCCGGCGCGCGGCCGGGTCGACCAGCAGGCCGAACATCACGCCGATGCCGACGTAGAGCGTGGCCAGCTGGGCGAGCGAGCTGAGGCGGAACTGCCACAGCACGGCCACCGGCATGTCCGCGGGGATCGTGTCCGGCGGGGCGGGGAACGCCAGCAGCACCACCGCGACGGCCGCGACCACCGCGAGCAGCACCGCCGTGACGCGGACGGGCTGCGTCCGGCCCTGGAGCCGTTCGGCGAGCCAGCTCGCCCCCCACACGATCACCAGTCCGGCCGCGACTACACCGAGGTAGAGCGCGGTCCGGTAGTTCACGGTCTCCGGGTCGCCCACGGCGGGCGGGTTGGCCGGGTACTTGAGCCACGGCAGGAGCGCGACGGCACCGAACACCGCGGCACCGAGCGCGAGGCTGCGGCTGAACGGCGTGCGGTCGACGAACCACCGCTTGGACAGCGCGTAGGCCGTGGCGAACACCAGCCCGACCGCGATGCCGACAATGATCACGCCGAGCATGCCGCCCACGACCTGGGCACTGCGGCTGACCAGCTCTTCCTCGCCGCCGTGCGAGTGACCCTCACCGGCGGCGGGCTGCCTGGCCTCCTCGACCGCGAGCGCGGCGCGGATCGGGATCTCGGTCACCAGCAGCTGCACCAGTGCGGAGGCGACGCCGGCGACGAGGCCCGCTCCGGCTCCGCGCAGCGCCAGCGACTTGTACGTGGTTGTCATGTGCTTGATCGGCGAGTCGGATCAGTGGCACGGGACGCCGAGCGCGTGCCGGCCGTCGTGGAAGAACTCGTGCAGCAGCTGCGAGCTCGCACCGAGCGCGAGGCCGTTCTCCTGCAGGACCAGGTAGGTCACGATCAGGCCGAGCAAAGCGACGGCGAAGGCCCACTTGGGCACGCGGACGGCGGACAGATGTGCTGCGGGGCTCGTCATGACGGGCTCCTCCATACCTCGTGGAAGGTCAACTCTCCTTGCGGCGCCGCAGCCGGTCTCCTGACTCCCGGATCAACGCTGCCCCCGCGTCTTCCCAGCTCCCTCGCGGGTGCCAGTGACGTTCTCGGCGGGGATCGCTTCCCGGTCACAGTGGCGAGGACCGCGCCGGATTCTCACCGGCTTCCCGTCACTGCGGCGCGTGAACCGTAATTTGATCGGAGGCTCAAGCACAACCGGCCATAAGAGTTGTTGCGTTCCTCACTTCACGAGTGGACAGTCGCCGCACTTCCCACCAGCGGCGACGCGGTAGTAAAGGCAGCAGCTCCTGCGCAGGAACCCGAGCTCGCCGGGGATGCTCAGGAATTCTCCCGCCTGTTCGAACGGCGGCGCGCTCATCAGCTCGTTGCCGCGGAGTTCCGCTTCCTCGGCCGTGAGCACGCGTGCGCGCACAACCATTTTGAGCGCGCCCGCGATGTTCGACATCGCGTTGCCCCACAACAATCCGCGCGCCACCGGCGTGACGCGCCCGATCGCCTCCACCACGGGTTCGAGCGCTTCCCGCACGGTCGGGCCGAGCCGCGGTCGGTCGATGCGGACGCTCAGGCCGTTGGCCGGGTGGTGGTGCCACCACAGGTTCTCCGGCCGGATGTCGATCGGGAGGTTCGCGGCGGTGAGCGGGCTCAGCAGCCGGGCGGTGTAGCTGAGGAAGAACAGGCTCGCCGCGACGCGCGGTTCCGTCGCGTTGTAGCGGGTGGCGATGGCGTCGATGGTGGTTCTGAGCGCCGGGCCTTCGAGAAGTGCCGTTCCGGGCAGCCACGTGTCGTCCGGGCGGCCCACGTCGAGCGCGAAGAACGGGTTGATGCCGCGCACCCGGCGCAACGCTTCGAGAACCTCGGCGAACCCGGTCGAATCCTGTGGCACGGGAATTCACCGTACCGGGTGTCCATGCAGGACAGATCACGTCCAGGACGTGGGACCGAGGTGACCGCGGTGTGGACGGGCACGCGCGGGATGGGAGGATGTCGAGTCGTGAAGACCTTCGACTCCCTGTTCGCCGAACTGACCGAACGAGCCGCCACCAAGCCGGAGGGTTCCGGCACCGTCGCAGCGCTCGAGGCCGGCGTCCATGCGCAGGGCAAGAAGGTCCTGGAGGAGGCGGGCGAGGTCTGGATCGCCGCCGAGTACGAGTCCGACGAGAAGCTCGCCGAAGAGATCTCGCAGCTGCTGTACCGCCTCCAGGTGATCATGCTGGGCCGCGGCCTCACCCTCGAAGACGTTTACAAGTACCTCTGACGGAGACTTCCACATGCTGCGCGTAGCAGTCCCGAACAAGGGCGCGCTCGCCGAACGCGCCTCCGCCATGCTGACCGAGGCCGGCTACCGGCAGCGGCACGAGCCGCGCGACCTCACCGTGCTCGACCCGAACAACGACGTCGAGTTCTTCTTCCTGCGCCCCAAGGACATCGCGATCTACGTGGCGTCCGGCGACCTCGACCTCGGCATCACCGGCCGCGACCTCGCCGCCGACTCCGGCGCCGACGACAACGGCTCCTCGGTGCAGGAGCTCCTGGCGCTCGGCTTCGGGTCGTCGACCTTCCGCTACGCCGGTCCCAAGGGCACCGACTGGCAGATCTCCGACCTGGAGGGCAAGCGCCTGGCCACCGCGTACCCGCGGCTGGTCGGCCGCGACCTGAAGGCCCGCGGCATCAGCGCGCAGGTGATCCGTCTCGACGGTGCCGTGGAGATCTCGATCCAGCTGGGCGTGGCCGACCTGATCGCCGACGTCGTGGGCTCCGGCCGCACGCTGCGCCAGCACGACCTGGTGCCGTTCGGCGAGCCGATCTGCGAGTCCGAGGCGGTGCTGGTGCACCGCGCCGGCACCGAGGTGACGCCCGCCAAGAAGCAGCTGACGGCCCGCCTGCAGGGCGTCGTGTTCGCCCAGCAGTACCTGATGCTCGACTACGACTGCCCGCGCTCGCTGCTGGACAAGGCCGTCGGCCTGACGCCGGGCCTCGAGTCGCCGACGGTCGCCCCGCTGGCCGACGAGAACTGGGTGGCCGTGCGGGCGATGGTGTCGCGCAAGGAGGCGAACCAGGTCATGGACGAGCTGGCCGCGATCGGTGCCAAGGCCGTGCTGGCCTCGGACATCAGGTTCTGCCGCCTGTGATCCTGGAGCACGCCGTCCTGGACGTGGTGCCCGGCCGGGAGACCGACTTCGAGTGGGCGTTCGGCGAGGCGCGGGAGCTGATCTCCGCCTCGCCGGGCTTCCTCGGCCTGGAACTGCTCCGCTCGTTCGAGACGCCGTCGCGCTACCTGCTGCTGGTGCGCTGGGAGTCGGTCGAGGCGCACACCGTGGGCTTCCGCCAGGGCCCGTCGTACGAGCGGTGGTCGTCGCTGCTGCACCGCTTCTACTCGCCGTTCCCCGTGGTGGAGCACTATTCGAGCGCGCTGAGCACCTCGTCGTCCGTGGTCTGATCGAACCGGTCGTACCAGCGGCTGACCGCGCCGAAGTGACTCGGGGTCAGGACGACGACCACCGGCGTGCGGAAGTCGCGGATCGAGTCCTTCGCGGCCACCGGTACCGCGAGGGTGACGCTCTTCGGCTGCTGCCTGGTGACCCAATGCAGCGCGGCCCTGGCGGTGACACCGGTGGCCAGGCCGTCGTCGACGACGATCACGTCGCGGTCGTGGAGGCGCAGCGGTGGCTTGCTCCCGCGGTAGAGGCTCGTGCGCCTGGCGGCCTCTTCGCGTTCCTCGTCGCAGGTTCTCGCGAGCTGTTCCTCGGTGAGGCCGAGCGCTCTCAGGACGCTCGGGTCGTAGATCGGCTCGCTGTCGGCGGTGACCGCGCCCACGCCGTATTCGGGATGGCCAGGGGCTCCGATCTTGCGCGCCACCACGACGTCCAGCTCGGCGTTCAGCGCGCGGGCGACCTCCTTCGCCACCGGCACGCCGCCGCGGGGCAGGCCCAGCACCAGCGGGTCGTGCCACGGCTGGTCGGTGAGCCGCGCCGCCAGGGCGCGGCCCGCCTCCCGCCGGTTCGCGAACCTCTTCACAGTCCGGCTGACGTTACGCCGTCTCCGCTGGGTGAGAACTCAGAACATCGTGTTGTCGTTGGCGGACGACGACGGCACGTCCTGCACCACGTCCCAGTGTTCGACGATCTTCCCGTCCGGGCGCACGCGGAAGATGTCCACCACGGCCTGGCCGCGGTCCTCCGGGCTGGTCCGGTAGTGGGCGTGGATCGCGACGAGGTCGCCCTCGGCGATGACCCGCTTGCGGTCCACGGTCAGCCGCGGGAACTGCTGGAAGAACGCGGTGAACGTCTCGCGCAGACCCGCCGCGCCGCTGGGGATGGCGGGGTTGTGCTGGTGGTACTCAGGTGCCAGGTGGTCGACGGCGTTGACGTCCTTGCGGAGGAGGAGCTGGTCGAAGTACGCGGTGGCGGTCGACCTGGTGCACGGCGTCAGCCAGTGAGGGCCAGGCTCGTTCGTCCGCGGTGCGCTGACCGTGGAGAACATGTCGTTTCCGCTGACGGACGTCGCCGGCACCTCCTGGGAGGCGTCCCAGTGCTCGGCGATCATGTCGTCGCGGTCGAAGCGGAAGATGTCCACCACGGCCGTGCCGCGCGTGCCGGGCGTGAGAACCACGTTGGAGTGCACCAGCACCAGGTCGCCGTCGGCGATCACTCGCTTGATGTCGTACTTCAGGTCCGGGAACTGCGTGGCCAACGGGCCGGCGAAGGCCTTGAGCGCCGCAGTGCCGTTGGGCGCCAACGGGTTGTGCTGGATGTAGTCGGGACGGATGTGGCGGTCCACGACTGAGACGTCGCCGTCTTCGAAGAGGCGCTTGAGCACCTGCACGGTGACGGCTTTGTGCTTGTCGAGCGTGCCCGGTCGCGACGCCTCGGCCGGTGACGCGAGTCCGGTCACGGCGCCGAGGGTCACAGCCAGCGCGGCGGCGACCAGTCTTCCGGGCAGGGCGGTGGTGGGGCGCATCTGTCTCCTCCGAGTGCTCGGGTCTGTTCCGGCAGCATACGTCAAACGTGTCAGCGGCTGACAAGTTAGGCAGGGTATGATGAATTTGACGGGACTACAGTGATCGGATGAGCGCCAAGCAGCAGCCGGGCCTGCGGGAGAGGACCCGTCAGGTCGTGCGCGCCCAGTTGATGGACGTGGCCTGGGACCTGTTCGCCCGGCAGGGGTACGACACGACGACCGTGGACGAGATCGCCGCCACGGCCGGCATGTCGCAGCGCAGCTTCTTCCGCTACTTCGCGTCCAAGGAGGACGTGGTTCTGGTGAAGTTCGAGCGGGTCGGCCAGTTGCTGGCCGACGAGCTCGTCGCCCGGCCCGCCGCGGAGGACGCCTGGACCGCGCTGCGCCGCTCGTTCGACGTGATCGTGGACGGTGCCGAACGCGATCCGCGCCACGGCCTCGTGCTGCTGCGGATCACCGGCCAGTCACCCGCGCTGCGAGCCGGGCGGGCGGAGCAGCAGAAGCAGTGGCAGGACCTGCTGAGCCCGCTCGTCGCCGAACGCCTGGCCCGGTCGGCCGCCGGCCGCGGTCTGAGCGCCGCCGCGCTCACCGCGGCCGCGCTCGCCTGCCTCACCGTCGCCAACGTCGCCTGGCTGGACAGCGACGGGACCGAGTCCCTGCGCCGCCTCGTGGACGACGCCATGCGCGCCGTGCGGCCCGGCGAGTTCTGAGATCGCGGAGGTCGCTGTCAGCGTTCGCGCACGAACAGCGCCTGCGCCGTCGTGCCCACCGGCCCCCCGACGTCGTGCACCGTGCTGGTCGCCAGTCCGGCGCCGTCCGGCCCGATGGTGGTCCGCGCGTCCAGCCCGACCCACTCGCCGACGGGCTGGCGGTGCAGGTGCACGGTCAGGTCGGTGTTGATCGCGTACCACTTGCGGATGTCCACCCGGGACGAAACGCCGCTGGCCGAGTCGACCACCGAGAACAACCGCTCCAGCGGTGACGGCTCGGACCCCTCCACCACGGCCACGCGCGGGCGGGCCCACACCTGGGCGTCGCCGGGCGTGAAGATGCCGCCCGACACCGACAGCCACTCGACGGCGGCCAGGTAGCCGCCGGGCCAGAAGTCCGGGATCTCCATCGGCACGGCCGAAGCGGGCGGCGGGAGCACCGCGCCGGAACCACCTGCCACGGCGGTGGTGTCGGAGCCGACGATGTGCCACGCGCGTGCGGTGAGCGCCACGCGGCCGCCGCACGACAGGGCGGCGGACAGCAGTTCCACCGAGCGGCCGGGGCGTTCGACCGAAGTGGACACCGTCAGGTCGGCGACCGGGACCGGGCCGAGCACCTCGAACGTCACGCGCGAGAGCGTGGGGCGCAGAGCGAGCAGCGAACGCACCAGCAGCGCGGACGGTGGGCCGAGGTGCTGGCTGTCCGGGCCCCACGGGCCGACCGTGTGCTCGGTGGAGCGGAACGTGTCGTCGCCCAGCGGCAGGTAGAAGGCGGGCATCAGTCGCGGTCCTGGAGCGGTTCGGTGTCGTCCGGCTCCGGCCAGCCCGGGTAGGGCGGCGGGGTGCCGTCGAACGCCGGGCAGAAGGCCTTGTGGTCGCAGTAGTCGCACAGGCGGCTGGGGGACGGGCGGAAGTCGCCGGTCGGGGCCGCGCGCATGATGGCCTGCCAGATGGCTTCGAGGGTGCGCTCGAAGCGGGACAGCTCGGACTCGTCCGGGGTGTAGGCCAGCGCCTGGCGGTCGGCCAGGTACATCAGGCGCAGCTGGCGCGGGACCACGCCGCGCAGGCGCCACAGCACCAGGGCGTAGAACTTCATCTGGAACAGCGCCTTCGCCTCGCCCACCTCGCGGGGCGCGGCGCCGGTCTTGTAGTCCACGACCCGGATCTCACCCGTCGGGGCCACGTCCACCCGGTCGATGTAGCCGCGCAGCAGCACGCCGGACGGGAGCTCGGACTCGACCAGCAGCTCGCGCGACTCGGGTTCGAGGCGGCGCGGGTCCTCCAGGCCGAAGTAGCCGTCCAGCAGGGCGGTGGCGGACTCCAGCCACTGCGCCTCCTCGTCGCCGCCCGCGTCGGAGAACAACGACGCGAACTCCGGGCGTTCCGCCTGCACCCGCTCCCAGGCGGGCGCGATCATCGAACGCGCGCGGGACGGCACCCGTTCGGCGGCGGGAAGGGCGAAGAGGTCTTCGAGCACCGCGTGCACCACCGTGCCGCGCACCTGCGCCTTCGTCGGCTTCTCCGGCAGGCGGTCGACCGCGCGGAACCGGTAGAGCAGCGGGCACTGCTTGAAGTCCCCGGCTCGTGACGGGGACAGGGCCGGCCTGCGCAACGTGGTGCTCATGGTTCGAACCTTAGGACAGGGGTCTGACAATTCCGTGCGCGCCCGGATCAGCGCAGTGCGGTGAGCCACGTGCGGATCGCGGCGGCGGTGGTCGGCGCGTCGGTGGTGAGCACGGTGTCGTGGTCGCCGGGCACGTCGACGGCCTGGTGCGGCAGCGGCCAGCGCACGGACCAGTCGCGGTCCGGGTCGATCCGCCGCATCCGCGGGGTCGGGCCCGCGCGCAGGAGCAGGGTCGGCACCGGCGACGGCTGTGGCGGCAGGCCCTCGAACATGCGCTGGTAGCCACCGCCGACGAGGACCGCGTTGTCCGCGGTGGTGCCGGCGAAGAACTCGCCCGGCAGGTCCTCGTGGCCCGCTATCAGCGAAAGTGCCCGATCGTCCGCGCGAACGTCGAGACGGCCGTCGGTCTCGATGAGGACCACTCCGGCCGGAGCACGGCCCTGCGCGGCGAGGTGCGCGCCCAGTGCGTGGGCGACCCTGCCGCCGAGGCAGTGCCCGAGCAGGACCACCGGCCGCTCGGCCGCGGCGGTGACGACCGCGTCCGCCTGGGTGCGCAACAGGGTGTCCAGGTCTTCGGGGACGGCCGGCGAGTCGCCGAAGCCGGGGTAGCGCAGCATCAGCAGGTCGTGCCCGCCGTCGAACCGCCCGGCGAGCGCGGCGGGCGTCGCGTCGCGCATCGTCAGGTAGCTCGCCAGGAAGAACAGCACGGGCTCGCCGTCGCCACGAGCCAGCCGCGTCGGCACGATCGGGTGACCGGTGCGGTAGGTCGGCAGCCCGTAGGACCCGAGGACCCGCAGCTTCATGGCCTCCAACGGTCCCCGGTCGCGCAGCAGCTTGTGGTACAGCGCGGCGAAGCCCAGTGGCGCCGGTTCGGCGGCGGCTGCCCCCTCGGAGAGCTGCTTGTGGACGTGGGCGGTGAGCTGCGGCAGCGACGGGTGGTCGAACACGACCGACGGGCCGAGCCGCAGGCCGGTGAAGGCACGGATCCGGTTGCCCAGCTGCACCGCGCTGAGCGAGTCGAAACCGAGTTCGAGAAAGCTCTTGTCGGGCAATGAGCTCGCGTCGGGGAACCCGAGCGTCAGCGCGAGCTCGCCGCGGATCAGTTCGGCCAGCGCCGCTTCCCGTTCGGCGGCGGGAACGGCCGCGAGCGCGTCCGTCCAGGTGGCCGGGTGGGCGCGCGGCGCCTCGGTGGTCTCGGTGGCGTTGAGCAGGATCGGTACCAGGACCGGCTCACGGATGCGGCTCGCGCGATCGAACGCGGCCATGCCCACCCCGGCCGAGAGCGGGAGCGCATCGCCGGAGATCCCCGCGGCCATCCCGTTCTCCCACGGGCCCCACGCGAGCGACTGCGCGGGGAGTCCCCGAGCCGTGCGGTGCCGGGCCAGCGCGTCGAGGAAGCTGTTGGCGGCCGCGTAGTTCGACTGCCCCGGCCTGCCCAGCACACCCGCGGCGGAGGAGAACAGCACGAACGCCGACAGGTCGAGGTGCTGCGTGGCTTCGTGCAGGTACCAGGCGGCGTCGGCTTTGGCCGCGAGCACGGTGTCCACGCGTTGAGGCGTCATCGCCGACAGCACGCCGTCGTCGAGCACGCCCGCCAGGTGGTAGACGCCGGTCAGCGCCGGGGTGCAGCCGGCCACCAGGCGATGCACCGCGGCCCGGTCGCCGACGTCGCACGCGACCGCGGTGATCTCCGCGGGCAGGTCGCTCGCCCAGCCCGGCAGCTCACCGCTCCTGCTCGCCAGGACGATGTGCTTGGCACCGTGCGCGGTCACGAGGTGCTGGGTGAGCACGGCGCCGAGAGCACCGGTACCGCCGGTGATCAACAGGGTGCCGGTGACGCCGGTCGGGGCGTCGCCGGGAGCCGGGGCGGCGCTCAGCCGTGGTGCGAACACACGTCCGCCGCGGACGGCGACGCGCGGAAGGCCGGAGACGACCACCGGCGCGGCCGGGTCGTCGAGGTCCACCAGCGCCAGGCGGCCGGGATGCTCGGCCTGCGCGCTGCTCACCAACCCCCAGACCGCCGCGGCGGCGGGATCCGGGTCGTCGCCGGTGGCGTTGTGGGTGACCACGACCAGCAGCTCGTCGGGTGGCGACGTGAACCACTCCTGCAGACGGGACAGCGTCGGGCCGATCAACGCGCGAGCGCGCTCCGGCGGGGTGCCCGCGCGGGTGCCGGTGTCGAAGATCCGGTGGTCCGGCACCTCGGAACCCAGGTCGGCCGGCACCCACTCGACGCGGTGAAGTGCCTGTGCGGCAGCGGCTTCGGTGGTGGAACGTCCCGTGAGCCGTCGCATCACCAGCGACTCGACCACGGCGACCGGACGGCCCTCGGAGTCGCTCAGGGCGATCCGGACCGCGTCCTCGCCGGTGCGAGTGATCCGGACCCGTGCCGCGGTCGCTTCCGGTTGGTGCAGCGTGAATCCGGTGAACGCGTAGGGCACCCGCACGGCGTCCTGGTCCGCCTGGTCCGCCGGGTCCGCGAACAGCGAGGCGTGCAGCGCCGCGTCGAGCAGGCAGGGGCGCAGCGCCGGCGACCGGGCCGCACGGGGCAGCTCGACCTCGGCGAACAGTTCGTCGCCGCGCCGCCACAACGCCGCCACGCCGCGAAACGCCGGGCCGTAGCGGTAACCGCGCGCCGCGAGCCTGCCGTAGCTGACCGGAACCCGTTGCGCGCCAGCAGGTGGCCACGCCGTCTGCGGGACAGGCACAGGTGGCGTGGCGGCTGCGATCACGGCGGTGGCGTGCTGGGTCCAGGCGCCGGCCGGGGCCGGACGCGACCAGACGGTGATCTCGCGCCCGTCCGTCACGACGACCTGGACCTGGGCCTCGGTCGTGAGCACCAGCGGGGCGTGCACGGTCAGCTCGTCGAGCCGGACCTGTCCCGGCGGTGCGGTCTGGAAGGCCAGCTCCGCGAACACGGTCGCGGGCACCACCACGTCGTCGCCGATCCGGTGGTCCGCGAGCCAGGGCTGGGAGTTCACCGACAACACGCCGGTGTGGCGGACTTCCGGCCGATCGGCAGCCGGTTGCGGCTCCCCGAGCAGAGCCGTCGTCCGCACGGGTTCCAGCCAGTACCGCTGCCGCTGGAACGGGTACGTCGGCAGGTCACGCCGACGGGCACCGCTACCGGCGTAGACCGCCGCCCAGTCGACCTCCACGCCGTGCACGTGCAGTTCGGCCAACGCGTCCAGCAGCCGTTGCGCGACAGGGACGACCGCGGCGTCCGGCACGACGTCCTGCGCGAGAGCGGTCAGCGTGGCGGCCGGACCGACCTCGGCGAAGACGCGCTCACCCGCGGCCTCCACGGCGTCGCTGAACAGCACCGTCCCGCGCGCCTGCCGCACCCAGTACTCGGCCGTCGTGACCGCGTCCGTCTCGTGCCCGCCCGTCAACGTCGACACGATCGGGACGGCCGGACGGTGGTAGGTGACCGACTCCGCGACCTCGCGGAACCGGTCGAGGCAGGGGTCGACCATCGCCGAGTGGAAGGCGTAGCCGCCGCGCAGCCGGGTGTACCGGGCCCCGATGCGCTCGACCTCGGCCATGACCGCCTGCTCCGCACCCGACAGGACGACCGACTCACGGCCGTTGACCGCGGCGATCGACACCTCGGCCGTCGCCGCGACCTCGTGGGCGGGCGCGCGAACGGCGACCATCACACCCGGCGGCATCGAAGCCATCGCGAGCCCCCGTGCCGCGACCAGCCGGACGGCGTCGGCGCGGGAGAACACCCCGGCGACGTGCGCGGCGGCCAGTTCGCCGATCGAGTGGCCCAGCACGAGACCGGGGCGCACGCCGAACGAGCCGAGCAGCGCGCACATCGCCACCTCGTAGGCGAAGAGCGCGGCCTGCGCGTGGTCCGTGCGGTCGAGCAGCGCACCGGACTCGATCACCGGAAGCAGCGGCGCGCCGAACTCCGCGCACAGCCCGAGGAACGCCTCCCCGAACACCGGGAACGCGCGGGAGAGCACAAGACCCATGCGGGCCCGTTGCGCGCCCTGGCCGGTGAAGAGGAACGCCGGTTGCACGCCTCGCCGCGTGCTCGCCTTGACCACGGCGGGGTTCTCGACGCCGTCGGCGAGGTCGCGCAGGGCCGCCAGCATCGTCGTGCGGTCCGAGCTGAGCACGGCGGCACGATGGCCGAGCGTCGCCCTGGTGGTGGCGAGCGAGAACGCACTGTCCACAGTAGACTGATCGGCCAGTGCGGTGCGGAGGGCCTCCGCGTGGGCTCGCAGACCCGCTTCGCCGTCACCGGAAACCAGCCACGGCGCCGATGTGAGCGTGGCCTCGGCGTCGGGCACGTGGTGCGGCGGCGGCTCCTCGATGATCACGTGGGCGTTGGTCCCGCTGATGCCGAACGACGAAACCCCCGCGCGCCTTGGGCGTTCGCCACGCGGCCACGGGGTGTGCCGGTCGACGAGCCGGATCCCGCCCGCCTGCCAGTCCACCCGGGACGTCGGCTGCTCCGCGTGCAGCGACCTGGGGACGACGTCGTCGCGCATCGCCCACATCACCTTGATCAGCCCGGCGATGCCCGCCGCCGCCTGCGTGTGCCCGATGTTCGACTTCACCGACCCGAGCAGCAACGGGCGGCCGCTCCGTCGACCGTAGGTCGCCTGCAACGCGGCCACCTCGATCGGATCGCCGAGTCTCGTCGCGGTGCCATGACCTTCGACCAGGTCCACGTCGGACGCGGTCAGCCCCGCGTCGGCCAGAGCGCGCCGGATCACCTCCTGCTGGGCGGAGGGGCTGGGCGCGGTCAGCCCGTTCGACGCCCCGTCGGAGTTGACCGCCGAGCCGCGCAGGACCGCGAGCACCGGATGACCGTGGCGCCGGGCGTCGGCCAGCCGTTCGACCAGAACCAGGCCCACACCCTCGGCCCACCCGGTGCCGTCCGCGTCCTCGGCGTAGGACCGGCAGCGGCCGTCCGGTGACAACGCCTGCTGCTGGCTGAAGGCGACGAACGACAGCGGCGACGTCATCACCGTCACGCCACCGGCCAGCGCCAGCGAGCACTCACCCGCGCGCAGGGCCCGGGCGGCGAGGTGCAGGGCGACCAGCGACGACGAGCACGCCGTGTCGATCGTGATCGACGGGCCGGTCAGCCCGAGGGCGTAGGAGACGCGGCCGGACGTGACGCTGCTCGCGGAGCCGAGCACGAGCTGGGCGCTCAGGTCGGGGTGGTCGGCCTTGTGCTCGTCCGCGTAGTCGGAGTGCATGTGGCCGACGAAGACACCGGTGTCGCTGCCCCGCAACGACGACGGCGCGATGCCCGCCCGTTCGACGGTCTCCCACGCGACCTCCAGCAGCAGGCGTTGCTGCGGGTCCATCGTGGCCGCCTCGCGCGGCGAGATGCCGAAGAAGCCGGGGTCGAAGTCGGCCGCGTCGTACAGGAACCCGCCGCGCCGCACGTAGGTCGTGCCCGCCCGGCTCGCATCGGGGTCGTACAACGCGTCGACGTCCCAGCCGCGGTCACCCGGGAACTCACCGCTCGCGTCCACCCCGTCGAGCACCAGCCGCCAGAGGTCTTCCGGAGACCGGACGCCGCCGGGGAACCTGCACCCCACCGCGACGATCGCCACGTCCTCTGCGGACTCGCCGGAGCGCACGGGTTGCGCCGCACGCGTTTCCCCTCGCAGCAGGGCGTCCAGGTGCGCCGCGACCGCCGCGGGGGTGGGGTGGTCCCAGACCAGGGTGGCCGGCAGCGGCAGCCCGGTCCGGTCGCACAGCCGTTGCCACAGGGCGGTGGCCTGCAGGGAAGTCAGGCCGGAGCTGCTGAACGCCAGCCGCGGATCGGGCTGCACGCCGCGGATCGCCCGGACCTCGTCGAGCACCAGCCGGGTCAGCGCATCGAGCGTCAGGCCGCCGGTGTTCTCGGTGGGCGGGGTCGGCGGGGCCAGTTCCGCGCGCAGCACGTTGCGTCGCGGCTTGCCGGACGGGGTGCGCGGGACGGCGGGGACGAACCGGATCTCCTCCGGCACCTTGTACGCCGACAGCTCGGTGGCACAGGCCGCGAGCAGCACGGCGGTGTCGACCGCGTCGCCGGACGGGACCACGAACGCCACCGGGGTCTCGCCCAGCAACGGGTGCTCGCGCGCGACGACCACCGCGTCCACCACACCCGGCTGCCGGACCAGCACGGACTCGACCTCGGCCGGGTCGATGTTGTGCCCGCCCCGGATGATCAGGTCGTCCACCCGGCCCGTGACGACCACATGTCCGTGCTCGTCCACGCGGCCGAGATCTCCCGTGCGGTACCAGCCGGACACCAGCGCGCGGTCCGTCGCTTCGGGCCTGCCGTGGTAACCGGTCATCAGCCCCGGCCCGCTCACCCAGATCTCACCCGGCTCGACCACCCGGACGCTCATCCCGGTGACCGGCGGCCCGCTCGTCCCGCGCACCCGAGTGGCCGCGCGTTCGACGGCGATCATGCCGCAGGTCTCGGTGCTGCCGTAGCAGTCGAGCAGCGCGACCCCGAGCGCGTTTTCCACGTCGGAGCGCAGCTTCTCGTCGCACGGCGCGCCCGCGGTGAGGCACGTGCGCAGCGACGGGAGGCGGGTGAGCCCGGCCGCCAGCAGCTGCCGGTAGGTGGTCGGCACGCCCGCGATGACGGTCGGGGCGTACTCCTGCGCCAGCCGCGTCACCGAGACCGGGTCCCTGGTCACGCAGATGCGGGCACTCGCGCCCGCGACGAGCACTCCCAGCACGCACAACGAATGCGCGAAGCTGTGCGACATCGGCAACGGCCACAGCAGCCGGTCTTCCGCGGTCAGCCCGAGCAACGGCCCGTAGACCTCGACGGGCGACCACAGTGCCGCGCGTTGCGACGAGACCACGGCCTTCGGCGAACCGGTGGTGCCGGACGTGTAGATCATCCACGCGGGCTCGTCCTGGCCGAGATCGTCACGCGGCCGCCCCCGCCCGCTCGCCAGCCGTTCGAACTCCTCGCCGGCGACGAGCACCCGCGGCGCGCCGGCCGTCCTCGCCACCTGCGGCAGGTGCCGGGCGTCGGTGATCAGCAGCGCGGGCTCGCTGTCGGCGAGCAGGTGGCCGAGTTCGGCGTCCGTGCACTGTGGACTGAACAGGACGCCGACCGCCGCTGCCCGCGCGACCGCGAGCACGCTCTCCACGAGCTCCACGCTGTCGTCGAGCAGGAACGCCACCCGCGCACCGCGGCCGACCCCGAGGCCCGCCGCCAGCGCGGCCGTGCGATCGGTGAGAGCGCTCCACGTGACCGTGCGGACGTCGTCGGAGAACGCCGCCTTCGCGCCGTGCAGCTTGGCGTTGCGGGAAAGCAGGCGCGCGATGTCGGGACCGGTGGCATCGAGGGGCACCAACCCATCCCTACCCGGATTCGGACCGGGTCGCCACCAGCCGGCCCGTAGATTTGGTGATCAGGATTGCGCGGTGGAAGGGGAGCGGATGACGCGGGCCGGGGATTCGTACGACGTGGTGGTGGTCGGTGGCGGGCCCGCCGGCTCGACAGCGGCCACCCTGGTCGCGATGCGCGGCCATCGCGTGCTGCTGCTGGAACAGTCGGCGTTTCCGCGGTACCAGATCGGCGAGTCGCTGCTGCCGTCCACCATCCACGGGATCTGCGGCCTGCTCGGCGTCGCGGACGAGGTCGCGGCCGCGGGCTTCACCCTGAAGCGGGGCGGGACGTTCCGCTGGGGCGCCAACCCGGAGCCGTGGCAGTTCAGCTTCGCCATGTCGCCCCGTGTGCCGGAACCGATGTCGACCGCCTTCCAGGTGGAACGGCAGCGGTTCGACGAGATCCTGCTGCGCAACGCCGTCCGCAACGGCGTGGAGGTGCGCGAAGGCTGCCAGGTGCGCGAGGTCGTCGAGAGCGGCGGACGGGTCCGCGGCGTGCGCTACCGGGACACCTCCGGGCAGGACCGGACCGCGTCCGCCCGGTACGTGGTCGACGCGTCCGGCAACACCAGCCGCATCCACCGCAGCACCGGTGAACGCGTGCACTCCGACTTCTTCCGCAACCTCGCCGTCTTCGGGTACTTCGCCGGTGGCGCGCGGCTGCCGGAACCGAACGCGGGCAACATCTTCTGCGCGGCGTTCGAGGCGGGCTGGTGCTGGTACATCCCGTTGCGCGACGACCTGACCAGCGTCGGCGCGGTCGTCTCGCCGGAGCACCGGGCGCTCGTCCAGGGCGACCCGAAAGCGGCCTGGCTCGACCTGATCGCGGCCTGTCCCGAGGTGGCGGAGAAGCTCGACGGCGTGCCGCTCGCGACCCAGCCGCCGTACGACGAGGTCCGGGTGCGCAAGGACTACTCCTACTGGAAGAAGGCGTTCCACCGGCCGGGCGTGGTGCTGGTCGGGGACGCCGCGTGCTTCGTCGACCCGGTGCTCTCCTCCGGCGTGCACCTGGCCACCTACGGCGCGCTGCTCGCCGCCCGGTCGATCAACGCCTGTCTCGGCGGCGAGGTGGGCGAACACCGCAGCTTCCAGGAGTTCGAGAACCGCTACCGCGGCGAGTACGCCCTGTTCTACCGCTTCCTGATCTCCTTCTACGAGATGCACGGCGACGAGAGCTCGTACTTCTGGACCGCGAAGAAGCTGACGAACGTGGACGCGAGCGAGACCGCCGCGTTCGCCGAACTGGTCGGCGGGCTGGCGTCGCGTGACTACGGGGTGGTGACCGCCGCCGCGGACCTCGGACGAGCGGTCGGCGCCCTCGCCACCGCCGACGACCGGCACAACCCGCTGTTCGACGCGCAGGTGATCGGCGACACGTTCCGCGAGGGCAAGAACCTCCAGGAGGA
>Ga0070710_10000622_pt1 | contig 16867 bp, 10 predicted proteins | sample LARL52metaG_FD_65454 | JGI IMG/M metagenome (GOLD analysis project Ga0070710, IMG submission 65454) | Corn, switchgrass and miscanthus rhizosphere microbial communities from Kellogg Biological Station, Michigan, USA - LAR L5-2 metaG | ecosystem: Host-associated > Plants > Roots > Rhizosphere ... | reverse complement strand
GGGCTCTCGTTCTCCGCCACGAACCTGACGTGCCGCTCGTTGCGCTCGTCGAACGCGGGCGACACCGTGAGCACCATGTCCATCGTGCCGAAGTAGTGGATGCGCGTGTGCGGCGGAGCGACGACGATGTCCGTCGCCTGCACGACAACGGGTTCGTCGTTCAGGTAGAACGTCCCGTGGCCATCCACGATGTAGTACGTGTAGGTGCTCACGACGTCGTAGAACTCCTGAAAGTGTCCCTTTGGGACGCTCACGTGCACCACGGTGGCCGACGGGACGTTCTGGCCGTAGACGGTGAGGTCGATGCCGTGCTTGGTGAAGCGGTCGGCGTCCTCGGCCGTGTACCGGTACCTGGGCATGGCGCTCAGAGCCAGCCGAGGAACTGCTTCAGCTCCTCGCGCAGCTGATCGGGCGTCGGCCGCTCCACGCGGGTCTCGCTCTTCGGCTGGTCGCTCGCCGGTGACGTGCGGTAGACGTTCGTCGAGTCGCGCATGACGTTGCCCTGGATGATGATCGATGCCGTCGGTCCGTCGCTGGCCCGGCAGATGCTGTGCAGCACCCGGTGGTCGAGGTGGTACGTGGTGCCCGCCGGCAGCACGGCGTCGAACTGGCGGTAGAGCTGCTCACGTCCCTGTGCGTCCAGGGTGAACTTCTGGTTCGCCCCGACCGGCAGGTACTTGTAGTGGTGGTACTCGTCGCCGGGCCCGACGCCGAACTCGAGAGCGCGGTACGCACCGAGCACGATCGCGGTCGTGAAGTCCCAGCGATGCGTGTGGACGTCCTCCATCTTGTTCTCCGTCCCCGCGGGCTGCGGGTGCCACACGTGCAGGCGGAGCTTCCACGCGTCCTGGTCGCCCACCATCAGCACGACCTTCAGGAAGCTGTTCGCGTGGTAGTAGGAACGGGCCGCGATTTCCACGAGGCGCTCGTCGTCGGACAGGACCTGTTCGATCAGGTTCCTGACCTCGTCGGTCGTGCCGAGACCGCGGATGATCGCCTCACCCTGCTGGGTGACCGCCTCGGCGCCGAGCTTGGCCGCCGCCTCCATCTGGTGGCTGATCTCCTGAAGCGTCGCTGTTGGCGAGATCTGCGTCATTGCCTGAACACTCCTCAAGTGCTTGCGGTCGATTGCGGTGACGGACCCGTCTACTGGGCGGGCGAGTACTCCCCCAGCGCCCTGGCCAGCACCTTCGCCGCTGTCTCGAACTCGGCCTCCGGCCTCATCAGCGCGAGCCGGATGTACCGGTGGCCCTGCTCCTGCGCGTTCCAGAAGAACGGGCTGCCCGGCAGCACGCCGATTCCCCGTCCGTGCAACCACTCGACGAGCTCGTTGCAGTTCCAGCCCTCCGGCAGCCGGACCCAGCCGACGCTCATGACGTCGCCGCCGTCGACCAGTTCCGCCGGGCCGCCGGCCAGCGCGCTGCGCAACGCCGCCCTGTTCGCGACGCTCGTGGCCCGCGCCTGCTCGACGGCACCGAACTTCGCCGACTCGGTGAGGAGCCGGTAGATGAACGACGACACGTTGAGCACGATGTCCTCGCTGATGGCGCGCAGGGCTTCGTGCCGCCGCTCGCCGACGACCAGGCTGCCGACCTTCAGGTCCAGCGTCGGCCAGACCTTGCCGACGTCCTCGATGCCGATGTGGTCGACCCCGTTGTCCTCGAAGAAGGCGTAGAGGTCCCGGCTGCCGAGGTGCCGGCTGAAGAACCGGAAGCAGAAGTCGATCACGAGGAGCTTGCCCCTGTCGCGGCACTCCAGCGCGATGCGCTCGATGTCCTCGGCACGCGGGTCGAAGCCGGTCGGGTTGTTCGGCACGACCAGGAAGATCGCGTCCACGTCGTCCCAGCACTCCAGTTCGGCGGGGGCGCTGAACACCTGCTCCGGCACCGGCACCAGCGGCACCCCGTGCCGCTTGAGGATGTCGGGGATGTTGTCGAACGTGGGGTGGAGCAGCCCCACCCGCATGCCCTCGATCCTGAGGTGGTTGGCCACGATCTCGATCGACACCGAGGACGAGTAGTGGTGCTGCGGCCGGTTGGTCCGGTGCGGCACGCTGTGCTGGCCCGCCGCGCGGTAGAAGGCCCGCTCGAAGGCCTGCTCCACGTCGATCTGACGGTCCGTCTCCGCCAGCGCGAAGATCTCCGGCAGGCGGTCGAGCAGTTCCTTGCTGGGCAGGCCCTGGCGCGCGTGTCCGTCCGCCAGGTTGTGCTCCATCATCAGCGCGGACCACTCCATGCGCGTCAGCGTCGTCGCAACGGGCACGGACGTGCTGGGTGCTGCGGTCATTTCTGGTGACACGTGAGTACTCCTGGAGAAGGACGATGGATGAGAACTGCCTCGTTCACTGGGAGTCCGCCGAGCGCAGGAGAAAACCGACCTCCAGGCCGGTCGAGTCGACGTCCGGGTCCGTGGTCACCTCGGCCACCACCCGAGCCCCAGCCTCCGCGAACAGCGCCTTCCAGAACCCGGTCGTTTCGAGGCGCTGTTCGGTGATCTCGTGGAGCAGGTAGTAGGGGTTGTAGTACGCCATGCCGAGCCCGTGGCTCGCGACGACAGCGGGGTCGTAGTCGACCTCCACCACGGCCAGGTAGGCGCCGCGGTGCGCCAGCAACCGCCGCACGATGCCGATCACCGCGTCACGTCCTTGCTGCTCCAGGACTTCCTGCAGCGAGAACGCCGTGATGAAGCAGGGCACCGTGCCGTCGTCGACATGGCGGTAGTCCTGCGCCGTGCCCACGTCGAACCACACGTCCGCGCGCCCGCGGGCGACGGCGAGCGCTCGTGCCGACTCGACGCTGGAACTCTCGGGGTCGATACCGATGCCACGCCCCTCGTCACCCACCAGGTCCAGCAACACCGCCCCGTCACCGCAGCCCAGGTCCACCAGGGTCAGGTCGGGCTCGGTCGCGTGCGCCAGAAGGTTGCGCAGCAACGGGATGATGTCGTACTGGCTGATGCCGCAGCTGCCTTTGCCCACCATCGCGCCGTCGCGCTCGGCGTAGGTCCCGGCATCACGCAGGACGTCCGGCAGTTCCTCCAGGGTGTGGCCGTACCCGCCCAGCAGGAGCTCGTACCAGGCGCGGAACTCGAGCACGTCCTTGCCCTTGCCGGTCAGCGCGGGCGCCACCGCGGGGTCCGTCACGTACCCCTCCGCGGACCAGTAGTCGAGCAGACCGCCGAGCCGTCCGCTGTCCATGCCGAACGACGCGGCGACCTCCGCGAGCGGCCTGCCCGGCGATTCCGCCAGCGCGGCCAGCACCCCGGAACGCAGCCCGTAGTCGATCGTCTGCGCGAGGAAGAACTGGCGGGCCGGCTGCAGCGCCTCCACCAGTCGCTCTTCGAAGTCGCTCATCTCCGGCCACCCTTTCGAGGCTCTGGGGTCTCGCCACCGAAGGCGATCAGGAACTCTGGGGCGCCGGTGAACGGCGCGCGACCTTGCGCAGTCATGACGTTGTCGACGACGAGCAGGTCGCCTGCCCTCCAGTCGACGACGGAGGTCACCTCGTCATATGCCTGCTGCATGACGTTGAGGTCCACTGTGGACACAGGAGTGCCGTCACCGAAGGCGGTGTCCATGGGGATGTCCTCTCCGAACGCCTCGGTGAGGATCGCCAGCTCGCGTGGTTCCATGCTGGCGGAGTTCAGGAACGCCAGCTGGTTGAACCAGCACTCCTCGCCGGTGACCGGATGCGCGACGACAGCGGGCCGGCGGCGCACGGTGCGCAGCGATCCCTCCGGCAGCCACCGGTACTCGATTCCGTCCCGTGCGAGCAGGTCCTCCAGCTGCGCGGGGTCCGACGTGGAGAACGCGTCGGACCACGGAATGCCGAACCCGTCGTGGAAGACCCTCGTCATGCTCCACCCGTGCGCCCTGACCCGGTCGACGAGGTCGTCGGGCAGATGAGCGGAGATGAGGCGCGTGTCGGCGAGGTGGGCCTGCCCGCCGCTGTCCGGCGGTGTCACGCACGCGGTGAGCACCGTCCTGGGAGACTCCGCGCTGAACGAGCCTTCCTGGAAGGGGCACAGAAGCCTGTCGTCCGGCCACTGGATCGGTGCGACGACACCGTGCCCGAGGTCGCGCCTGGGCACGAAGTCCTCGATGGGCGTGAACGCGCGGATGCCCAACGCACGGCGTGCCTCGACGAGATCCACCGGAGCCTCGAAGGGAAGGCCGCGGATCAGCACGGCTCCGTGCACGGGCAGCTGATCCCGCACCGTCGCCGCCACGTCCCGCAACCAGGCGATCGACGATCCGGCCGGTGCGTCGATGCTCGGCACCGATCTCGTGGATGTGCTGTCAGACATCGGCCTCACGCGCATTCCTCGATCGCCGCAGCCTGCTCCCGGACGGTTCGCGCGCGCAGCACGACCGCCATCGGAATCCGCTGGGGCAGCACCGCACGCAGCCGGGCGACGATCTCCATGGCGACGAGGCTGTGCCCGCCCAGCTCCAGGAAGTCGTCGGTCACGCCCGCCCCTTCGACGCCCAGCGCGTCCACCCAGGTGTCGAGCACGAGCTTCTCGATCGCGTTCGCCGGGGGCTCGCCCTCGGCAACCTGTCGCTGGTTCGCGCGTTCGGCCAGCTCGCGACCCAGCGCCGCACGATCAGCCTTTCCGTTGCGCGTCAACGGAAGCTCGTCCCGGAATTCCGCCCGTGCGGGAACCATGTGCTCGGGGAGCACCCGGGCCACGCGCTCGCGCACGTCCGGCCACTGCTGTGCACCGCTCGAACTGACGAGGAACGCCACGAGATGCGTGTGCGGTCCCGCGGGCGGGGCGGGAAGCACCACCGCGTGCTCGATGCCGGGCACGTCCTCCAGGGCCGCCTCGACCTCTCCCGGTTCGACCCGGAACCCGCGGATCTTGACCTGATCGTCCGCTCGTCCGAGGAACTCGAAGTGGCCGGAGGCGCCGATTCGCCCGAGATCGCCGGTCCGGTACATCCGGCTGCCCGGCTCGCCCGCGAACGGGTCATCGCCGAAAGCGTCGGTGGACTGACCGACGTAGCCGCGTGCGACACCTGGGCCTCCGAGGTGCAGGTCGCCCGCGATTCCCGGCGGCAGCAACCGCTTCCGTTCGTCGAGCACGTAAACGCGCGCCGAGCCCTCCGGCAGTCCGAGGCTCACTTCCGCCGAGTCGCCCACCTCGGCGTGCAGCGACCCGATGGTGCACTCGGTCGCGCCGTAGATGCTGACCGCGCGCGCACTGCTCGCCCGCAGCCTGGTCCAGAGGCTCAGGCTCGGCTTCTCGCCCGCGAAGACGACCAGCTTCGGCGGGTGGGGCTGCTCCAGGAGGCCCTGCGCGACCAACGCGCTCAGCTGCGACGGCGTGCAGTCGACGACGTCGAGGGCCACCCCGTGCTGCGGCCTGGTGAAGCTCTCCGGGTCTGTGCGTTGCCTGTCGTCGAAGAGGACGAGCGTGTGCCCGAACACGAGCGTCGGCAGCACCTGGTCGATGAACGAGTCGAAGGTGACCGGTGCGGCACCACCGACCCGCAGCGGCGCGTCCTCGTCCCAGCCCTCGTAGACAGGTGCCAGCTGGGTCAGCGCGTGCTCGGTCAGCCCGCCGTGCTCGATCTGCACGCCCTTCGGGCGTCCGGTCGATCCCGAGGTGAAGACCACGTACGCCAGATCTGAGTGCCGTGCCTTCGGCAGGTGCTGCGTCTCCGCGCCGTCCAGGCCGACGACCACCCGTACCGCATCCGTGGTGTCCCATGTGACAGCGCAGCGTTCGTCGCGCCAAAGGACCGTCGCCGCGGCAGTGTCCACCTTGTACTTCGACAGTTCAGGCGGGTCGTTCGGGTCGACGAGGAGAAACGCGCTGCCGGCGCGGAGCACGGCGAGCATCGCGACGATGAGAGAGGAGTCGCGCGGTGCCAGCACAGCGGTGACGGAGTCGGGCCCCGCACCCGCCTGGCGAAGCCGATGCGCCAGCAGCCGGGACGACGCCTCCAGTTCGGCGAAGGTGGTCCGTCCATCGGCGGCGATGACCGCCGTCCGGCCGGGATGTTCCCTCGCGACCTCGACGAAGATGTCCTGCACACAGGGTCCGGGTGCGCCCAGCGGCGCGGTTTTGCCTCGGCAGAACGATTCCAGGACCACCGCACTCATCCCGTCGGACATGAGCGCGCCCGGTTGACGTCCTCCCAGTTCCACGTCGCCGGGCACCAGCCCGCTGCCCACCGCGACCAGATCTCCCACGAGGGCCTGCGGGTGCTCCGCCAGCCAGCTCGACATCCGCGAAATCCACTCTTCGTCGCACGTGAGCGAGGCGGGGGCGAGCGCGCGCTCCACCTCACCGAGCCAGAGCTCGGCTCGCTCGGCGAGCGGCACGGCAACGGTGACGCTTCCAGCTGCCGTTTCCAGCTCCACGTCGAGGTTTCCGCTGCGCAACGCGCCCGCGATCAGACACATGCCCACGCGACCGTTCACCGGTCGTCACCCCATTCCGCGAGCACGCGCTCCAGCCGCGCGATGCCGTCGTGCATGCGTTCAGCCGGAATCCCGGTGGGAAAGCGGATGTGCCCCGGCAGCGTCGGCGCGTAGTTGCACGCCGTCGTCAGCACGAGGTGGTGCTCGGTCAGCGCGAAGTCGGCCATCGCCTCCACGTCGCGCACGCGGAGGTCCAGCCAGAGCTGGGTACCGCCTCCCGGCAACGCGACGTCCAGGACCTCGTGGCCGGCGGTGCGGGCGCGGTAGGTCTCCCGTCCACTCAGGACACTCGCCACCAGGGCGTCGTTGCCCGCCTGGATCGCGCCGGCGGCGGCCAGCTGGTTCGCGGGGCTGACGCAGACCGACTCCCACTCGATCTGCGGCGCGAGGGCGTCGACGAGCTGCTCGTGCGCGACGATCCAGCCGACCCGGTCGCCCGGCCTGCCGTAGTTCTTCGACATCGAGCTGACGACGACCACGTTCTGCCGGGACGCGGCGAGGTCGATCGGCGTCGGGCAGCTGTCCTCGGTGAAGCGGAAAGAATCGTAGATGGCGTCGTAGAGCAGAATCACGTCGTGTGCGGACGTCAGCTCTTCGAGCATTTTCAAATATCCGGCGGTGGCGACCGCACCGGTGGGGTTGTTGGGCAGGTTGACGTACAGCACCAGAGGCCCCGAACCGGCCTCCGCGTCCAGAACGGACCAGTCCTCCTCGGTGTGCGTCAGCGGCAACGCGGTGGCGCTCAACCCGGCGGAGAGAATGGCGTTGTGCACTCCGCGGAACACCGGAGCCGCGTACACAGCCCTCCGGTAGCCGCGGGCGAAGCAGGCGCGGAGAGCGAGACCGATGGCGTTCATGCTGCCGGCCGTCACCGCCACGTTGCGCGACGACACGAGCGTGCTTCCCGACACCTTGCTCTCGCGTGCGGCAATCGTCTCCCGCAACTCCGCGACTCCCAGCGGAGGAACGTACCTGTAGGCGCTGTCCGCGACGCCGCTCCGGTTCACCGGCGCTTCGGGACGAAGCCCATCGGGCCAGAAGGGGAAGTTCTCCACCAGGATCTGCCAGTCCTCGTCGGGACGGCTGTCGACCACCATCAGGCGTTGTTCGACAGCAGAGATGCCTTCGCTCTGCCAGAACGACTGGTACGTCCCCATTTACCGCAACCCATTCCCTTGCCGTTCGAACGCTCGGTCGACCCGAAACCCGAGGAAAGGATTCCTGCAGATGTCAGGGCAGCGCACAGCGAACTCCGCGACCCCGGAGTTCCTTATTCGCGCGATGTTCTCTTCCGTCCAGGAAGGCACATTACCTACCGCCACACCGACCGCGTACTGACATCGATCAGGAGTCGGATACGGTGGCCCGCCAGGAGCCGGAGCTCACCTGCTCGGGCCGGGAAGGAACCCGTTCATCTCGGCGAAGTCCAGCGCATCGGCGATCCGGTCGAACGTGCCCTGCCGCAACGCGTCGCGGGCGGTGCTCATGGCGGCGGCCATCGCGGTCTGCGCCATCCCGCTGCCAAGACTGATCCGCCGCACACCGGCGCCGGCGAATTCGGAGACGCTCGGCCCACCGGGCAACGCCGACACGTTGACCGGCAAGGAAACCGCCGCCACCAGTTCCCCCAACACGTCCAGTTCGAGCAACCAGGGCACGAAGAAGCCGTCCGCACCGGCATCGGCATAGGCGCGGCCCAGACGGATCACCTCGTCCAGCCGCCCGCACGGCTCACCGATCTGGAACAGGTACACGTCAGTTCGCGCGTTGACGAAAAAATCACCGAACCCCGCCGCTGAGGCGGCGTTCTTGGCGGCTTCGATCCGGGCACACTGCGCATCGACGCCGAAAAGCGGACCACCTGGCCTCCGCGAATCCTCCAGATTCACCCCGACCGCACCGGCGTCGAGCATCGCGGTCACCGTGGCCGCGACGTCGGCGGGCTCAGGACCGTAACCGGCCTCGACGTCCACGGACACCGGAAGATCAACGACTCGCACGATCCGCCGAACGACTTCCGCCATGGCATCGCGCGAAATCTGCTCGCCGTCCCGGTAACCCAGACTCCACGACACACCGGCGCTGCTCGTGGCGATCGCCTCGGCTCCGGCGTTGGCGATGACCGCCGCACTGCCCGCGTCCCACGCGTTCGGCAAGACCAGCGGAAAACCGTCGTGCGCGGCCCGGAACAGTTTCGCCTTGGCCAACCACGAATCGTCAGCCACGAAATCGCCCCCTCTTCCCGACACGGCCGCTCACGGATGGTCCGTGCACCGGTTGTCGGCAACGACACCTGCCGCCCCGAACCTAACCCGGTCTCGGCTCCGAGCCGACTGTCAGGTGTCAGGACCACGCGAGTTCAGGCGCTGCGCGGCCAGGCCGCCCGAGCGGGAAGCACGACAGGTTTCAGGAACCGTCAGGCCGTGCCCCGCTCCACAGGTCGCAGTTGTGCTGGGCGGCAAGGGTTCGGGCGGAGACGAGCGTCGAACCGCCGGTGTCGAGCGACATCACCCGTGCCGTACCGGTGAAGGCGGGCCAGGGTGTTCGTCCGGTGCGCACGAAGTCGCCCCAGGCGTCGACCATGTTCGCGGCCAGGCGCCGCTCGGCGGCGGTGAACGTGGGCGCGATCGGGGTGCCGTTGTCGAAGCTGGGCCACAGGTAGGCGAGTTCGGCGGCGTGGCCCGCACCCCAGACGAGGCCGGGGATCGGACTGAGGCCGGGCCCGGTGCGGTGGGCGAACTCGTAGGCGAACGTGCGGGTGTACCGGGCGAAGGTGCGGGTGAGCTCCAGGTTGGGGCAGCCGCCGACGCGGGCGATCAGGCCGGCGTCGGTCATGATCGCGCCGACCAGGTACACCGGCGTGAACCTGTCGGCGGCCGCCGGCCAGGGATAGCGCGCGAGCACGGCGTCCGCCTGGCTCGGGAAGCTCGCCCGCACGAACGCCTCGTACGCCTTCCGGTCCTGGCCCGCGAACCCCAGCGCGAACGTGCGTCCTTCGTCCCGGTTCGCCCCGATCACGATCGGAACCCTGGCGAAGGCTCCGCTGTGCACGGCGGCGTCCGGGGCCCGCGGCAGTGCCGGGACACCGTCGACGAACCCGGCGTTCACCTCGGTGTCGACCAGACGGCCGGGCGGCAGTGCGCGCAGGCAGGTGACGGCGGTCGCGGGGTCGGCGCAACCGAGTGCCAGCGCGGCCGCGGTGCCGGACGTCTCGGCCTGGGCGAGCGTCTGGCTGTAGCACGAACCGCTCTGGATCATGGCGGCGCGGAACAGGCCGCGGGAACCGGGCGCGGTGAGGTGAGTGCACACCGACCAGCCGCCCGCCGACTCACCGCCGATGGTCACCTGCCGCGGATCTCCACCGAAGGCGGCGATGTTGCGCTGCACCCAGCGCAGCGCGGCCTGCTGGTCGAACAGGCCGTAGTTGCCGGACTGCCCGCGACCTTCCGCGGTCAGACCGGGATGGGACAGGAAACCGAACGCGCCGAGCCGGTAGTTGATCGTCACCACGACGGCTCCGGTGCGGCTGACGATCAGGCTGCCGTCGTGCTGGTTCGAGCTGCCGTTGCGCAGTCCGCCGCCGTGGATCCAGACGTACACCGGCCGGTTACGTCCGCTGTGGACTGAAGAGGGGCGCTGGACGTTGAGGAACAGGCAGTCCTCGGTCTCCGACCGCGGCCCGTTGGAGCTCGCCGCGGTCGGGCACCGGTTGCCGTAGGACGTCGCCGCGCGCACTCCCGGCCAGCGGGCCGCCGGTTGCGGTGGCTTCCAGCGCAGCTGCCCGACGGGTGGCGCCGCGTAGGGCACACCGAGAAAGCTGTCCACGCCGCCACTTCGGGCACCGCGCAGGACGCCGGTGTCGACTCGCGCGACGGGTACCCGGTGGGCCGCGTCCACGTCCGCCCGCGCCGCGGCGGCGCCGGCCATCGGCAGTGCCAGCATCCCCGCGATCAGTCCCGCCGTGATCCGGTTTCGCATCGTCGCCTCCCGGCAGCTCGTGGAAGGTCGTGCCCGGCCTCGCCCATGCGCCGTGAAGGACAAGTATTCCCGATGAATCCTCACTCCGGGTATCCGGCGCTTGACGGTACGCAACCCCAGCGCCCAGGCGCCCTCCTTGATCTAGGTGGTGGAACGCGTTGCCGGGATCGCCTTGTCCGTGAGCGCGCACGGCGGTGTTGACAGCGGGCCTGGTCACCACCTGACCAGGCCCGCCCGGCCTCCGGATCGGGACCGGTCAGAAGCAACCGCTCCAGGCGTCGAACGGCCGGTGGTAGTAGGCGTCCGGGCTGAAGTCGGCCTTGTTGACCACGTCGATGAACACCCGGCCGGATCCCCACACGTGGATCCGGTAGGTGTGCCACCACGTGATCGGCAGCGACCCGGTGTCGTAGAAGCCCCCGTCCGGTGCTCCGCGGGGGTAGCCCAGCTGCTGGCCCCACACGATCTTGTCGGTCTCGCAGTCGACGATCTCGTACACGAACGTGGCGTACACGATCTTTCTGCCGTCGGTGTTCCACTGCCGGTCGAAGTCGATGCGGTCGCCGTGCCGGTGGCCGCACATCGTGGACCTCGGGATGGCGTACTGGGACGGCAGGTCCGGCGGCGCCGGGTTCATGATGCCGCTGCCCCACGCGCTGGCGCAGTCCGACGTGTTGTCCGGCGGGCCGAAGCGCACGATCGTGTGCGGGGACTGACCGCTCTCGCCGCTCAGGTTCACGGCGGTCACGTAGAACTCGTAGATGGCCGGGCCGAACACGGGTATCCACGCGAACGTCTGGCTGAACGGGTAGTACAGCCTGCTGTAGGCGCCGTTTCCGGTGCGGTAGTAGACGTAGTAGAGGACGTTGGGACTCGTGGACGCCCACCACTGCAGCTTGATCCCGTTGCCGTCCATCGAGCCCCAGGTGCTGCCGGGTGCCGCTGGCAGTGGTGGCATGGGCCTGGCACTGGCCACATTGGACGGTGCGCTGTCGCCGGACAGGTTGGTGGCGAACACCCGGAACTCGTAGGTCGTGCCGTTGCCCAGGTAGCCGACGGTGAACGCGCAGCAGTCCGACAACGGGTACGGCAGGCGCGTCCAGTTGCCGCCCGCTGCCCGGTACTCGACCCAGTACAGCACGCGTGGCGACGGGCTGGCGTTCCAGTTCAAGGTCACCTGGCCGTCGCCCGCGGTGGCGGTGAGCCCGCCGGGCGCGGCCGGCAGTGGCGGCATCGGCCTGGCACTGGCCACATTGGACGGCGCGCTGTCGCCGGACAGGTTGGTGGCGAACACCCGGAACTGGTAGGTCGTGCCGTTCGCCAGGTACTGCACGGTGAAGGCGCAGCAGGTGGACAGCGGGTACTGCAGGCGCGTCCAGTCGCCGTTCGAGCGGTACTCGACCCAGTACAGGACGCTCGGTGACGGGCTCGCGTTCCAGCGCAGGGTCACCTGACCGTCGCCCGCGGTGGCGGTGAGCCCGCCGGGCGCGGCCGGCAGTGGCGGCATCGGTCGCGCACTGGCCACATTGGACGGTGTGCTCTCACCGGACGCGTTCGCGGCGGTGATCCGGAACTCGTAGGTGTGGCCGTTGGCCAGGTAGCCCGGGCTGAACGAACAGCAGTTGACCGGGATCGGCAACCGCTGCCACGACTGTCCCGCCGTGGCGTCGCGTTGCCACACGTAGTACTGCGCGCCACCGGTCGGGCTCGCCGTCCAGGTCAGCGTCGCCTGACCGTCACCGGCGGTGGCGGACAGACCGCCTGGCGGTGCCGGCAGTCCGCCGTACGAGGTCACCCGCACCGCGTTCGACGCCGGGCCCTCGCCGGCGGCGTTCTCGGCGGTCACCTTGAACTCGTACAGGTGCCCGTGCACCAGCGAACCGAAGGTGACCTCGGTCCTGTCGGTCGGGTAGGTCGCCCGCTGGAACTCCTCGCCCGCGGTGACGTCCCGCTTGTACGCCCAGTAGAAGAGGTTCGGTCCGGCCGCGTCCCAGATCAGCGTGATGTTGCCGTCGCCGGCCGCGAGGCCGAGCAGGTTCCCCGGCGCGGGTGGCGGCGAGAAGTGGGCGGTGGCCCGTGCCACGTCGGAGTGCGGGCTCTCGCCGGTGCCGTTGACCGCGGCGACCTTGAACTCGTAGACGTGGTTGTGGGTGAGCAGGCCCGCGGTGAAGGTGCAGCACGCACCGACGGGGTAAGGGAGTTTGACGAAGTCCTGGCCCGCCGTCACGTCGCGCTGGTAGAGGTTGAACAGCACGTTGGCCGTCGTCTCCTGCCAGTCGAGCTTGATGGTGCCGTCGGTCTGCGGCGTCGCCGTGAGGCCGGTCGGCTTGGCGGGCAACGGCGCGCGGGGTGTCGCCTCCGCCGAAGGTGTCCTCGCCGACTCGCCCGCCTGGTTCGTGGCGCTGATCGCGAACTCGTACCGGTGGTCGTTCGCGAGCAGTCCGGCGGTGAACTCGCAGCACGTCGACAGCGGGAACGGCAGCCTGCTCAGCGAGCTCTCGTTCGTGGTGAGGTCGCGCTGGTAGATCCAGTAGAAGACGTCCTTCGTCGGGCTGGCGGTCCACCGCAGCGTCACCTGGCCGTCCCCGGCCGTCGCGGTGAGGCCCGTCGGCGGTTGCGGCGCGGGGTACGTCGAGGTGGCCGTGGCAGGACTCGACTTCTGGCCTTCACCGCCGCGGTTGATCGCGGACACCGCGAACTCGTAGCGGTGGTTGTGCTGCAACAGGCCGACGGTGAACGCGCAGCACGTCGTGATCGGATATCCCAGCTTGGTGTAGTCGGCTTGGCCGATCGTCAGGTCCTTGACGTAGACCCAGTACCAGGCGTTCTCCTCCGGTGCCTGCCAGCCGAGGTCGATCTGGCCGTCGGCGCGGCTGGTCGCGGTCAGCCTGGACGGTGCGCCCGGCAGCGCGTAGTACGCGGTGGCCTGGGCGACGTTCGACGGGTCGCTCTCCTGGCCGCTGCGGTTCGCGGTGACCTTGTACTCGTAGGTGTGCTGGTGCGTCAGGTCCTTGTCGGTGACGGTGTTCTTGCCGGGATCGGGGAAGTTGATCGGCAGGAAGTCCGGCTCGCCGGCCGTGACGTCGCGCCGCACGACCCGGTAGGTGACGAGACCGGGACTCGGCGACTTCGTCCACGTCAGACTGATCTGGCCCAGGCTGCCCGCGACGGCGGTGAGCTGGGTCGGCGCCTCGGGTTTCCCGACGTGCACGGTGAGTTCGGCCGTGTTCGACGGCGGGCTCTCGCCACTGAACCCCTCCGCGGTCACCCGGAACTCGTACTGGTGCTGGTCCTGCAGGAACCCCAGGTTCGCCGTCGGGGTCGGGTACGCCGCCGAGATCGGGGTGAAGCTCCACTGTCCGGCGCTGAGGTCGCGTTGGTAGACCCGGTAGACGACTCCGACCTGGGACACCGGACTCCAGGTGAGCGTCGCCGTGCCGTCGCCGTTGTCGCGCGCTGCCAGGTCGGCCGGTGCCGGTGGCAGGTCGTCCGGGTTCGTCGGTGCGGGCGTCCAGTCGACGTTCACGAACCGCGGCCGGTAGATCCCCGCATCGGCGAGGTTGTCGTCCGGGTTGAGGCTGTTCACGTTGTAGGACAAGGTGATTCGGCTGCCGGAGGTGTACTGGGTGTGGATGCTCGCGTCGTACACGATGATCGGCTTGCCGCCCGCGTTCACCTCCGGCGCCCGGTAAAGCGTGCGCGGTGCCGTGAACGGACCCGTCGGCGCGGCCGCGGAGTAGCCGACGACGGTGGAGCTGAACGCGGTGTTGCTGTCCATCGTGACGAGCGCGTACTCGTTGCCGATCTTGGTGACCGAGAACGCGGTGCCGACGCCGGTGACGATCCGCTGGGCCGCGGACTCCTGCGCCGACCACTCGGAGCCGGTCCAGAACTCCCACGTGCCACCGACGCTCGACGACCGCGCGACCTTGGCCGCCCTCGGACCGGCGGTGACGGTCTCCGCGCCATAGATGTAGGTGTAGCCGCCGTCGGTGATGATCTCCGAACCCCATGCGACGTTCGCGCTCACCGGCAACGCCCTCAGGTCGGTGAGCTTGAGGTCCGGCAGGCTGAACGTGGCCAGCGAGGTGCCGGCGAGCTTGACGTCCAGGCCACCGGCGCCGGTCGGGGAGTAGCGGTTGTAGAGGACCTTGAGCGCGCCGCCCTCGACGATGCCGTCGCCGACCCAGAGCACCGTGCCCGCGTCGTCGGTCTCGATCAGTGACCTGGGTGCCTGCGCGGTGCCGCCGTGCAGCGTCGCGCCGAGGCTGCCGTCCGCGTTCTGCACCACGAGGGTGTTGCGCGGCATCGGGGTGTTCGCCGGGCGGCTGTGGTCCGGGTTGACGGTGCCGAGGAACGTGTCGGAGAACAGCCACGCGGTGCGTCCGTCCGGCAGCCGCACCGACGCGGTGCGGTCGCCGCCGGTCCAGTGTCCACCTTGGTCGCCGTAGGTGTTCCACAGTTCGTTCAGGTCGCCGGACGGCTTGCCCGGTCCGGCCACCGAGACGACCACGGGATCGGACGGCGCGCCGGTGCCGGCCCGGTTCGTCGCGCGCACCATCAACGACATCGGCAGGTCCACCGCGTCCAGGGTGATCGACGCGCTGCCGCCGTGGTCGACGTAGGTGTAGTAGTCGCCGTCGGACGTGAGCACCTCGTAGGTCTCGGCGGGCGGGCCGTCCGCCGGGGCGTTCCAGGACAGCGTGGCCTTCGTCTGGTCGGCGGACGGGGTCGCGGTGACCGAGGTCGGTTTGCCCGGCGGACCGGTGAAGTCGTCCGGGGCGAACAGGCTGATCACCGTGTAGGTGGTCGCGCTCTGGCCCGCGTCGTTCGTGACCCGCAACCTGATCCGCTTGTCGCCGGGGGAGTCGAAGGTGGCGTGCACGATCGGACCGGGGCTGGGGGTCGCGAACTGGCCGGAGTCGTCGAGATCCCACGCGTAGGTCAGCCGCCGGTCCTGCGGATCTTCCGACTGGGCGGCCGAGATCGCGAACGGCTCACCCACGACCGCGGCGTCGACCGGTGTGATCACCGCGGTCGGCGCGCCGCCGGGAGGTGCCGGGCGCAGCCTGTTCACGAAGGTCCGCGCCGCCTGCAGCGGATAGCTCGGCCCGCTCTCGTAGTCACCGAACGTGGGGTAGTTGAAGTGCTGCGAGTAGTCGTAGTTGATCCTCTTGGCACTGCGCCGGTGGAAGTCGAAAATCCCCTGGCACACCGGGTCGAGCGCGTGGCAGTAGGACAGCACGGGGCCGGGGTGCAGGTACTCGCCGCGCTTGCCGAGCGTGCCGTTCCTGCCGACCTCGAAGTTCCCTTCCGCGGCAGCGGATTCCGAGTTGAACTTCGGCTCGCCGAACAACGCCACGCCCAGCACGCGGTCACGCGCGGCCGAGGGGAGGTTCTCGTACGCCTCGGCGGTGACCTGGCCGCCCTGGCTGTACCCGGAGAGCACCAGCTGAGTGCGGGTGCCGCACGCCGCCACCCGGTCGGTGATCTCCTGCCCGAGCTTGGCGACACCGTCCCGCACCGAGCGCCCGTAGGCACCCCAGTTGCCCCTGGAGAGGCCGGCGAGCGCGCCGTTCACCCAGGCGAGGCCGCCGATCACGGGGACTGCGGGGTACGGGTTCGGCCAGACCTTCACGGTCTTCCCGGCCGGCACCAGTTGCCGGAAGTCCTCCCAGAAGGCCTCGACCGGCTTGCCGAGCCCCTGGTTGGCTGCGGCGTCCTCACCAGAGCCGCGGGAACCGAGCACCAGGACGTCCGGGCAGTCGGGATCGGCGTTGGCCGCGGAGCTGAGCAACGGCACGAGACCGCACAGCAGCGCGACGATGACCAAGAACGGTTTGAGCGCACGAAATCTGGCCATGACCTGGCCTTTCCACGACTCACGAGCCGCGCCCCCAGTAGCGCAGGCAGAGAGCATAAGATGCATCCTGGTGTCCACCAAGGGTTTCTTTCGCCGCCTGCGCGCTGGTGCTGCCGCACACCGCCGAAACGCCGCGATCGCCGAGCTGATCGGAGCACGGCGAGGCGTCCTTGTGGCCGAACGTCGTTCTGGCGGTACCGGTCTCGTCGGTCTGCCGGCGCTCGTGGTCCTGACCGTGCGGCCGGGTCGAGCCGACGAGGTGTTGCGCGAACAGATCGACGCCGCGGTCTCAGCCGGTTATCGCCGGCCACCGCGGCCGCCGTCGGGTTACGGCGCCGGATGCCTGTTTCCGCGCACGCCGGACCTGCCGGTGCTCAGCGTCGAGGTGATCGCGGAGGGTGAGCACTTCCGCGGGATGAACGTCTTCGTCCCCGAGGGACGGACAGGCGTCGCCGTGAGCCTGTACACCGACGTCTGACCACCGAAGACGGTCCAGCCGCCCGGCCCGCGCATTCGTGCTGCCGCAGGTTCGCCGATCAGTCCAATGTGGACTCGCCAGCGGCGTGCGACCCGTGATCGCCGCCCCTCCCTCCGG
>Ga0070710_10000620_pt1 | contig 16910 bp, 19 predicted proteins | sample LARL52metaG_FD_65454 | JGI IMG/M metagenome (GOLD analysis project Ga0070710, IMG submission 65454) | Corn, switchgrass and miscanthus rhizosphere microbial communities from Kellogg Biological Station, Michigan, USA - LAR L5-2 metaG | ecosystem: Host-associated > Plants > Roots > Rhizosphere ... | reverse complement strand
CGATCAGCCTCTTGTCGTCGTCCACGACCGGCAGCGCGGTGAACCCGTGCGACACGAGCAACGCCGCGGCGCCGCGCACCGGCACCTCCGGTCGCACCGTGATGGCCGGACTGGTCATGATGTCGCGAGCACGCATGGCGTCTCTCCTCTCCACCTCCCGACCCTAGGAACGGCGCGCGCCGGTGGACGCGGCCCTTGGTCCCGCACCGTCCGGGTCCTTGGTGCCCATCGGCAGCAGATCGGAACACAGGGCGAAGGGGCTCACCCAGCGCGGGCCGTTCGACTCTGCGAGCGGGCCCAGGCGGCGCTTCACCCTGGAGTCCAGGACCTCAGCGAGTGAGGAGCACACCGTGCACTGGTACTACGACACCCCGATGGGCTGGGGCGGCTTCCTGATGATGGCGCTGTTCATGCTGCTGTTCTTCGGCGGCCTGATCGCGATCGGGGTGGCTCTGCTGCGCCGGGGCGGTGACCGCAACGACGGCTCCGCGCTGCGCATCCTGGAGGAACGGCTCGCCAGGGGCGAGATCGACACCGACGAGTTCGAGCGCGTCCGCAAGACCCTGCGCTCGCGCTGACGGACGGAGGTGACGGCGTGAGCGAACTGCCCGCGGCGCTGGGACTGGCGCCGGACCAGGTCGAAGCGGTGCTGAGAGCGGCGTCGCTGGCACCGTCCGTGCTCAACACCCAGCCGTGGCGGTTCCGGGTGCTGCCCGACCGCCTGGAGCTGCACCCGGACCTCGGCCGCGCGCTGCCGGCCACCGACCCGGACAACCGCGAGCTGCGCCTGTCGTGCGGTGCCGCGTTGTTCAACCTCCGCCTGGCGCTGCAGGGGTTCGGCGTGCGGCCGCTGGTCGACGTGCTGCCCGGCCACGCGGCGCCGGGTGCGCTGGCGGTGGTCCGCCGCGGCGGTGACTTCGCCCAGGACGACGAGATGCGCGCGTTGCTCGCGGCCGTGCCCGCGCGCCGGACCAACCGCCGCCCGTTCTTCGAGTCCGGTGTGGACGCACGGCAGCGGCACGCCCTGGTGCGGGCCGCCGACCTGGAGCGGTCGCGGCTGCACGTCGTCGCCACGCGCGAGGAAGCGGCCCGGCTGAAGGACTTCGTGCGGCGCGCCCACCGGATCCAGCAGGACGATCCGGCCGTGCTGGCCGAGCTGACGGCCTTCACCGGGCACCGGCCCGGCGCGGGCGACGGCGTGCCGCCCGCCTCCGCCGGTTTCCGGCCGGAGGCGCAGGACGAGTGGACGTTCCGCGACTTCCACCCCGGCGAGAACCACGACCGCCCGCCGGGCAAGGACTACGAGCCCGACCCGATGGTGGCGGTCGTGTGCTCGTTCCACGACCAACCGTTCGCCCAGCTCCAGGCGGGCCAGGCGATGCAACGGGTGCTGCTCACCGCCACCACGCTCGGCCTGTCCGCGTCGTTCCTGTCCCAGCCGGTCGAGGTCCGTTCCGTGCGCGAGGAGCTGCGCCGCGCGCTGGGCGGCACGCTGGTGCCGCAGACCGTGCTGCGCATCGGGTTCAGCACCCCGGTCCCCGCCACCCCGCGGCGACCGGTCGGCGAACTGCTCATCCAGCCCGCGGACTCGACCGGCTGAACCCGGTCACACCACGACCCGCTCACCGTCCCGCGGCACCACGGCCGTCCACCCGTGCTCGGCCGCGAGGCGGTCGGCCAGGGTCGCCGCGCTCTCCGGTTCACCGTGCACCACGTAGGTGGTCTCTGGAGCGGAACCGCTCGTGGCCCATCCGATCAGCTCGTCCGCGTCGGCGTGCGCGCTGAACGCGTCCAGCACCTGCACCTCGGCCTTCACCGGCACGTACCGGCCGTGGATCTTGATCTCCCGGGCGCCGTCGACGAGCGAGCGCGCCCGCGTGCCGACCGCCGCGTAGCCGACGATCAGGACCGTGTGCCGGTTGTCGGGCAGCATGTGCTTGAGGTGGTGCAGCACGCGGCCGCCGGTGGCCATGCCGGACGCGGAGATGATGATCGACGGCCGCCTCGGGTTGTTGGCCTGCATCGACTGGGTCGCCGTGTGCAGCTCGGCCAGCTGACCGGGGTCGAACGCGTCCTCGCCGTCCATCAGCTCCGGCCGGATCTCCGGCCAGCTCTTCGCGACCGCCTGCCGGTAGACCCGCAGGGACGCCAGCGCCATCGGGCTGTCCACGAACACCGGCAGGTCCGGGATCCGCCCCGCGCGCACGAGCTCGGCGAGCTCGATCAGGACGACCTCGGTGCGGTCCACCGCGAACGCCGGGATCAGCACGCTGCCACCGCGCGCGGCCGTGCGGCGGATCGTCTCCACGAGCAGCTCGGTCGCCGCGGCGTCGTCGTGCGGGCGGTCGCCGTAGGTCGACTCGATCAGCAACGCGTCGCAGGCGGGCCTGGGCTGCGGCGCGAGCAGCACCCGGTGCGCGGACCTGCCCAGGTCACCGCTCACGACCACGCTGCGCTCGCCCAGCGTCAGGTGCGCCCAGGCCGAGCCGAGGATGTGGCCGGCACGACCGAACTCCAGGTCCACGCCGCCCGCGATCGAACGCACCGCGCCGAAGTCGATCGGCCGGAACAGCTTGGTGGCGCGCTCCGCGTCGTCCGCGTCGTACAGCGGCAACGCGGGCTTGTGCTTGGACCAGCCGAACTCGTTGGCCTGCCTGGCCTCCTCCACCATCAGGTGCGCGCTGTCCGCCAGCACGACCGCCGCCAGACGGGCCGTGCCCTCGGTGGTGAACACCGGGCCGCGCCACCCGTGCCGCACCAGCACCGGCAGGTAACCGCAGTGGTCGAGGTGCGCGTGGGTGAGCACGACGGCGTCGAGGCGGTCCAGGTCGAGCGGCGGCTGCTGCCAGTTCCTCCGCCGCAACGGCGCCAGCCCCTGGAACAGACCGCAGTCCACCAGCACCTGCGAGGTGCCGGTGTCGAACAGGAACTTGCTGCCGGTGACCGTGCCGGTACCACCGAGAAACGTCAGCGTGCTCATCGTCGTGCCTCCTCGTACGTGAGATCACACAGTCGTTCCTGAGCCGGCGGCCCCACAGCGGCGCGGGGCCTGGCGACACGAGGACTTTCGTCCCGCACAGGTGGCCACCCTCCGCACTGGGAACGGCTTGCGCGACAGGCCACCGTGGAGGCATGGAACCTGTCGTGGTGATCGCAGACGGCTCTCCCCGCAGCGAGCAGGCCGCGCGGTGGGCCGCAGCCCACGCCGAGCTCGTGGACACCGGCGTCGAGACGCACCGGCTCGGGGAGCACTTCCGGGCCCAGCTCGTGGTCGTCGGCCACCAGGACCGGACCGGCAACCACGTCCTGTCGGTCGTATGCGGTGCGGGCTGCGACACGGTCGTGGTACGCGGAGCACACGACGCGCGGCACGGGCTGCACGGCCGCGTCACCGCGCTCGTCAGCGGAGGCGTGCACGACCACCACGTGCTCGCCCGCGCCGTCGACTTCGCGCAGACCCGCGGCGCCGCACTGCGCGTCCTGCACGCCGCGCCGCTGTCCGTGCTGCGCGCCGACCTCGACGAGGACCACAGCTGGGTGCTGGAGCGGACGGACGAGCTGCTCGCCGGGTATCCGCACACCGCTGTGCTCGTCCGCCGGCAGCCGTACGATGCCATCAGCCGTTGCGTGGACACCGATCTGCTCGTCGTCGGCCCCGGTGAGAGCCACCCGTGCGGCTCGGTGACGCGGGCCGCGCTCCACCACGCCCCCTGCCCCGTGCTCGTGGTGCACCGACCCGTTCAGGAGGAACACCGTGGCATCCCTTCCATCCCCGCTCCTCGCCGACCAGTTCGCACCACGGTGTGACTTCAGCCGGGTCGACCACGTCGTCGTGGACGCCGATCCGGTCTCGACCTACAAAGCGGTCCACGACCTCGACCTGACCGAACTGCACGGCTTCCTCGTCACCGCCGCGGTGCGCCTGCGCGAGCTGCCCGAACGCCTGCGTCAGCGGCGAACTCCGCGGCAGCGCACCCGGTTCACCCTCCACGACCTCGACGCGGGCACCGACTGGGTGCTGCTCGGCGAGAACCCCGGCCACGAGATCGTCTTCGGCGCGATCGGCAAGGCCTGGAAACCCGTCGTCAAGTGGGTGCCGGTCGAGGCGCGCGGCTTCGCCGACTTCACCGAACCCGGCTACGCCAAGGTGGTCTGCTCGATCTCCGTGCTCCCCTACGGCCAGCGCCGCACGCTCGTCAACGCCGAGATGCGCGTCGTGCTCACCGACCCGCGCGCGTGGCTGAGCTTCCGCCGGTACTGGCGAGTCAGCACGCCGTTCGTCGGGGTGATCAGCCGCGCGATCCTGCGCACCGTCAAACGCTCCGCGGAAACGGGTCGCTGACCGCGCCGTCACGGTCCGAACGGGTCGGAAGGCTGCCACGCCACCGGAAGCAGCACCTCCACGCCGTCGCGGGCCGCCAGCGCCGACAGCCGGCGCATCGTCACGTCCAGGTCGTCGGCGAAGCGGGGCAACGGGCGCAGCGGCCGGTCCAGGGAGACGAAGAAGTCGTCCCAATGGACCGGCACGACCCGGCGGGCACCGGTCGCGCGCACGACCTCGTCCCAGTACTCCTCGACGTACCGCGACGACTGCTTGCCCAGCGTGCCGACACCCAGGTACACCACATCCGCGCGCCGGCCGTGCAGCGCGCCGCGCCGGAACCCGGCGCTCGCGTGCACGAGCACCGTCCCGCTCGGGTGCGCGACGAAGACCGCGAAAACGGTGCCGGTGCGCCACTCCCGGCTCCGGCGGGGCGGCACCAGCGCGGCGTCGACCACACCGGGGTAGCGATCACCAGGACTGTGCTCCGACTCGACGAACGTCAACTCGAACCGGCCGCAGGTGAGCACATCGCCCTCGCCGACGACGCGCAGGACCGGCTCGGGCACGCCGAGGCCGCGGCCGATGTTGGCGGTGGACTCCGATCCGACCAGGTCCGCCCCGGTCAGCGAAGCCCACACCGGGGCGTCCAGCGCGTGGTCGTAGTGCGAGTGCACGCACACCACCGCGGCGATCGGCGGGGTGCCGAGCCGCTCGGCCGCCCGGCGCACCACGTCCGGGTCGGGAGCGATCCGGCCGAACGCGACCCGCGCCAGACCGGGCCGCGTGACGAAGCCGTCGGTGAGCACCGCCGTGTCCCCGTCGCTGAGCAACACCGAGCTCGTGCCGAGGAACCACGCCGTGACGTCACCGCTTCCGGCCGCCTGCACCGGGTGGCCCGCGAGATCCGGGCGGCTCAACCAGAACTTCACCGGCGCATCATGCCGGACCTCCCGGGCAACGAGCCCGCGCAGGACCCACGGCACTGCCCCGACGCTGGAGGGCATGGACGCCGACCGCTGCATCTCCGCGGCCGCAAGTACCCGCGCGACCGGATCCGGCGTCGGGGTCCCAACGGTCCCGGTTCGCGCGGGACCTAGTCCCCTCACCACGGCTCAGCGCCGGTGCCAGGTTCAGGGGACAGGCCATCGGAGGGCGGGAGAACCGTGATCGCGAGCGAGCGCATCGAGGTGCACGGTGCCGTGCAGGGTGTCGGGTTCCGGCCGCACGTCCTGCGGCTCGCCACCGAGCTCGGCATCCGGGGCGACGTGCGCAACGTCGGCGGGCACGTCGTGATCACCGCGTGCGGGCCGCCGGACACGCTCAGCGCGTTCCGGCGGGCCCTGCACGAGCGGGCACCGCGGCACGCGCGCGTCGACAACATCACCGTCACGGCGCACGAGGACGCCGGGCAAGCCGGGTTCGTCGTGCTGGGCAGCGGGTTCGCGGCTGGGCCGCGCACCGTCGTGCCGGATCTCGCGACCTGCGACGCCTGCGTGGCCGAGCTGTTCGACCCCGGCGACCGGCGCTACCGGTACCCGTTCGTCAACTGCACCGACTGCGGGCCGCGGGCGACGATCGTCGAGTCGCTGCCGTACGACCGTGCGCGCACGTCGATGCGTGATTTTCCCCTGTGCACGTGGTGTGAGGCCGAGTACCACGACCCGGCCGACCGGCGCTTCCACGCCGAACCCGTGGCCTGCCCGGAGTGCGGTCCTCGCCTGCGCTGGGGAGACGTCCTGGGCAACGAGGCGCTGCACGCGGCGACCAGGGTGATCGAGCGCGGCGGCATCGTCGCCGTCAAGGGCGTAGGGGGCTACCAGCTGGTCTGCGACGCGGCGGACCAGGACGCGGTCGCCCGGCTGCGCAAGCTCAAGCACCGGCCGCGCAAACCGCTGGCGGTCATGGTGCGCGACCTCGCGGAAGCCAACCGATTGTCCTATGTGGACGCTGCGGCGGCCGGGCTGCTCCAGTCCTCCGCCGCACCGATCGTCGTGGCACCGTCGCGCCTCGGCGGACTGGACGTCGGGCTTTTCCTGCCGTACAGCCCGTTGCACCACCTCCTGATGCACGATCTCGCCCGTCCTCTCGTCGTCACCAGCGGCAACCGGTGCAGTGAGCCGATCGTGATCTCCGACGAGGACGCCGAGGCGATGCTGGGACCGCTGGTGGACGGCGTCCTCGCGCACAACAGGCCGATCCTCGCCCGCTACGACGACTCGGTCGTCCGCGCCGGGCGGATGGTGCGCAGGGCACGGGGATTCGCGCCGGACCCGCTGCCGCTGCCCGTGCCGTCACCGGCCCCGGTGCTGGCGCTGGGCGCGCAGCTCAAGCACACCACGACCCTCGCCGTCGGTGACCGCGCGGTGCTCGGGCCGCACACCGGTGACCTGGAGAACGCCGACACGTTCTCGGCGTTCGAGCGCACCGCGGAGGCGTTGTGCCGGTGGCAGGGCACGACGCCGGAGTACTGCGCGCACGACCTGCATCCGCGCTACCTGTCGACCCGGTACGCGCAGCGGTGGTCGCGCGAGCGACGGATTCCCGTTCAGCACCACCACGCCCACGTCGCGGCCACAGCGGCGGAACACGGCGTGCAAGGCCCGTTCATCGGTGTCGCGTACGACGGTCTCGGCCTGGGCGACGACGGCACGTTGTGGGGCGGCGAGATCTTCCTGGCCACGTACCGGGACTACCGGCGGGTCGGCCGGTTCGGCCGCGCGCCGCTGCCCGGTGGCGAGGTCGCGGTGCGGCGGCCGTCCCGCATGGCGCTCGGTTACCTGCACGGTGCCGAGGACTTCGGCGCACCGTCCATTCCGGACACGCGGCCGACGTCGGAGGCCGCTCTGGTGCGGCGCATGGTCGAACGACAGGTCAACAGCCCGCTCGCCTCCAGCGCCGGCAGGTTGTTCGACGCCGCCGCGGCGCTGCTGGGCGTGTGCGAGGAGAACTCCTACGAAGGCGAAGCGGCCGTGCTGCTCGAAGCGGCCGCCGCGGACCACCGCGGACCGTCGTTCGACTGGACGCTGCACCGCCGCGACGGGCTGTGGGTGTACGACCCGGTGCCGACGTTGAGCGACCTCGTCACGTGCGGCGACCCGACGGGCGTTGCCGCGGCGCGGTTCCACACCACCATCGCCGAGGTCACCGCCGCGCTCGTGCGCGAAGTCGCGGGCGGCACGCGAACCGTGTGCCTGGGCGGCGGGGTGTTCCAGAACCGCAGGCTCGTCGACGCCGTCACGCGCGAGCTCGGGGACTTCCAGGTGCTCGTCGGCGAACGCGTGCCGGTCAACGACGGCGGGATCAGCTACGGACAGGCGGCCGTGGCGGCGGCCGTGCTCGCGGGAGGGGACCGCTGATGTGCCTGGGGATTCCCGGACGGATCGTCACGCTGGACGACGCCGAGCCCCGGTCGGGGACCGTCGACTTCGACGGGCTGCGCCGGCCGGTCTGCCTCGCCTACACCCCCGAGGCCGAGGTCGGCGACTACGTGATCGTGCACGTCGGGTTCGCGATCACGCTGGTGGACGAGGACGAGGCGGCCAGGACGCTCGCCGTGCTGCGCGCGATGCCGGACGCGATCGAAACGGAGCTCGGAGCGTGAAACACCTGCAGGAGTACCGCGATCCCGTGCTGGCCCGGCGCCTGCTGGCCGAGCTGCGGGCGACGGCGACCACGCCGTGGACGATCATGGAGGTCTGCGGCGGTCAGACGCACACCATCGTGCGGCAGGGCATCGACGAGCTGCTGCCCGCGGGCATCCGGATGATCCACGGCCCCGGCTGCCCGGTCTGCGTGACACCGCTGGAGACCATCGACAGGGCGCTCGCGATCGCCGCGCGACCGGACGTGATCTTCACCAGCTACGGCGACATGCTGCGCGTGCCGGGAACCTCGGACGACCTGCTCGCCCTCAAGGCGCGCGGCGCGGACGTGCGGGTCGTCTACACGCCGCTCGACGCCGTCCGCATCGCCCGGGAGAACCCCGGACGCGAGGTCGTCTTCCTCGCCGTCGGTTTCGAGACGACCGCCCCGGCCAACGCGATGGCGGTGCTGCACGCCGCGACGACCGGGGTGACGAACTTCAGCGTCCTGGTGAGCCACGTGCTCGTACCGCCCGCGATCACGGCGCTGATGGACGACCCGGACACGCAGGTGCAGGCGTTCCTCGCCGCGGGCCACGTCTGCGCGGTCATGGGCTGGACGGAGTACGAACCGATCGCCGAGAAGTACGGCGTGCCGGTCGTCGTGACCGGGTTCGAGCCGCTCGACCTGCTCGAAGGCATCCTGATGGCGGTACGGCAGCTCGAACAGGGCCGCGCGGAGGTCGAGAACCAGTACGCCCGCGCGGTGCGCCGGTCCGGCAACACCGCCGCGCGGGACGCGATGCGCCGCGTGTTCCGGGTGACCGACCGGACGTGGCGCGGCATCGGCCCGATCAAGGCCAGCGGCCTGGAGCTCAACCCGGAGTTCGCCCGCCACGACGCCGAAACCCGGTTCGCGGTCGGCGACCTCGTGACGCGCGAGTCGCCGGACTGCATCGCGGGCGACATCCTGCGCGGCACCCGCGTGCCGACCGACTGCGCCGCGTACGGACGCACCTGCACCCCCAGAACGCCGCTGGGCGCACCGATGGTGTCCAGCGAGGGCACCTGCGCGGCGTTCTTCAACGCCGGCCGAACCACGGAGCACCGATGACCCTTTCCTGCCCCGTCCCCCGCGTGGAGACCGAACGCGTCCTGCTCGGCCACGGCTCCGGCGGTCAGCTCATGGCCGAACTGCTCGCCGAGGTCATCACGCCCGAGCTCGGCCTCACCGGCCCGATGGAGGACGCCGCGCTGATCGGGCTGGACCAGGTGTTCAGCACCGACAGCTACGTCGTGACGCCGCGGTTCTTCCCCGGCGGCGACATCGGCTCGCTCGCCGTGCACGGCACCGTGAACGACCTCGCCATGCGCGGTGCCCGGCCGATCGCGCTGAGCCTCGCGTACATCATCGAGGAGGGCCTGCCGATCGCGGAGCTGCGCGACATCACGCACTCCGCCGCGGCCGCCGCCCGCGCGGTGGGCGTCCCCGTCGTCACCGGTGACACGAAGGTGGTCGGCCGGGGCGCCGCGGACGGCATCTACCTCACGACGACCGGCGTCGGCGTCCGGCTTCGCAACGCGTGGCCGTCCGCCGCGAGCGCCCAGCCCGGCGACGTCGTGCTGGTGTCGGGCCCGATCGGCCGGCACGGCGTCGCGATCCTCAGCGCCCGCGAGGGCCTCGGTTTCGAGGCCGACGTCTCGTCCGACAGCCGGCCGCTGCACGAGCTGGTGGCCGCGATGATCGCGGCGGGCGGCGCGGACGTGCACGCGCTGCGCGACCCCACGCGCGGAGGCCTCGCCGGTTCGCTCAACGAGATCGCCGCCGCTTCCCGCGTGTGCGTGGAGATCGTCGAGTCGGCCGTGCCGGTGCCCGCGCCGGTCGCCGCCGCGTGCGACCTGCTCGGGCTGGATCCGTGGCACGTGGCCAACGAGGGCTGCCTGGTGGCGTTCGTGGCACCCGCCTCGGCCGACGCGGTGCTGGAGGCGATGCGCGGGCTGCCGGAGGGTGCGCAGGCCGCGGTCATCGGCGAGGTGACGCACGGCGTGCCGGGCCGCGTGCTCGCCCACACCCTGGTCGGCTCCTCCCGCGTCGTCGACGTCCTGGTCGGCGAGCAACTGCCCCGGATCTGCTGACGATGAAGGGAACCTTCCTCCACGTGAGGTGGAGGAAGGTTCCCTTCATCGTGAATCAGCTCAGTCCTCCTGGACGTCGATCTGGATCTTGCGCTCGCTCGGTGGCGCGGCGACCGGCACGCGGACTTCGAGGATGCCCTTCTTGTACTCGGCGGAGATCTTCGAGGTGTCCGCGCCCGGCGGCAGCGACACGCTGCGGGAGAACGAGCCGTAGCGGAACTCGCTGCGGTGCTGGTCCTTCTTCGTCTCCTCCCGCTGGGCGGTGATCGTGAGGGTGCCCTCGGTCGCGCTCACGTCGATGTCCTTCGCGGCGTCCAGACCGGGCAGCTCCGCGCGGACGACGTAGGCACCCTCCTCGACGAAGTCCTCGATGTGCATCGGGTGGCGGCTCCCGAACGGCCACGTGGCGTCGAACATCTCCCACAGGTCGGGCAGCAGCGAGCTTGCCTGACGGCGGGCCGGCGAGGTCATGTCGTCTCCTTTCCTGTTGCCCTGCAGTGTCTTCAGCCCATCACCAGGGGTGCCCCTGGGGACAGGGACCCAAGCGCACGACGGACGGGCCCTTTGTCACTGGGGGTGCGCGTGGCGGGCCGTGACGATGGAAGACGACTCAGGAGGTGGCGGACATGGACGTCGTGCTGGATCTCGGCGGTCTCGACGCGCTCATCCGCGTGTTGCGCGACGACGGCCGCGTGGTCGTCGGCCCGGTCCTGCGGGACGCCGCGATCACGCTGGCCGAGCTGGGCTCCGCCGCCGACCTGCCGAGCGGGTGGGGTGTCGAGACAGGTCCCGGCCACTACCGGGTGCGCGAGCGCGAGGATGCCGCGGTGTTCGGCCATTCGGCCGGTCCGCAGTCGTGGAAGCGTTTCCTGCACCCACCGCGCAAAGCGTTGATCTCCAGTGACAGCACCGGATTCCATCCCGTCGAGGACACCGCGCCGGACTACGCGTTCCTCGGCGTGCGGCCCTGCGACCTCGCCGCGATCGCCAAACTGCGGCAGATCGTCGGCGGCAAAGCGCCTTTCGTGGTCGCCGCCCAGTGCACCGAGCCCGGTGAGGTGTGCTTCTGCGCGTCGATGGGCTGCGGGCCCGCCGCGGGTCCCGGCCACGACATCGCGCTGACGGAACGGATCGACGCGGACGGGCACCGGTTCCTCGCCACCTCCGGCACCGAGGAAGGTGCCGCGGTACTCGCCCGCGTCCCCGCCCGCGCGGCATCACCTGACGACAGGGCGCTCGCGGCCGGGGACGTCGAGGCGGCCACTCGGCGCATGGGCCGCGCGATGCCCGAGCTGGACCTGCGCGACCTCCTCGCGGCGAACCGCGACTCCGCGCACTGGGAGGCCGTGGCCGAGAGGTGCCTCACCTGCGGCAACTGCACGATGGTCTGCCCCACCTGCTTCTGCGTCTCCGTCGAGGACACCACGGACCTCGACGGGAACGCGGAACGCGCGCAGCGCTGGGCGTCGTGCTTCGAGATCGACTTCTCCTACCTCCACGGCGGCGCCGTGCGCACCTCGGGTGCCGCGCGCTACCGCCAGTGGATGACGCACAAGCTCGGCACGTGGCACGACCAGTTCGGCACGTCCGGGTGTGTCGGTTGCGGACGGTGCATCGCCTGGTGCCCGGCCGGGATCGACATCACCGAGGAAGCAGCTGCTCTTGCGGGAGGTGAGCAACCATGACCACGCCCATGACCGGCCTCGACGCACTGCCCCTGCTGATGAACCTGTCGCACACGCAACGTGCGGCGGTCGCGGGGGTCAGCCGGATCGAGACCTACGAGCCGGGCACCCGGCTGTTCGAGGAGGGCGGGCTCGCGGACCAGTGCTGGGTGGTCCTGAGCGGCTGCGTCATGATCGACACGGTGGTGCCCCCGCGCGGCCGGATCGTGGTGCAGAGCATCGGTCCCGGTGAGCTCGTCGGCTGGTCGTGGCTGGTGCCGCCGTACCGGTGGCACTTCGGTGCGACGATCGTGTCCCCCACGCGGGCGGCGGTCGTGGACACCGGGGCGTTGCGCGCGCTCGCCGACGAGGACCCGGCGCTGGGCTACCAGCTGTCGCTGATCCTGATCAACGCGCTGCTCAACCGCCTGCAGGCCACCAGGATGCGGCTGCTCGACCTCTACCGGAACCCCTCATGACGACGTGGGTGCCAACGCCCTACCAGGTGGTGACGCGCACGGTCGAGACCCACGACTCGGTGACCCTGGCACTGCGGCCGGTCGCCGAGTCGTTGCCCCGGTTCCTTCCCGGCCAGTTCGCCATGCTCTACGCGCACGGCGTCGGCGAGGTGCCGATCTCGGTCAGCGGTGTGCCGGACGACGGGACGCTCGTCCACACCGTGCGCGCGGTCGGTGCGGTGAGCCGGGCGTTGCACGACGCTCTGCCCGGCACGGTGATCGGGGTGCGCGGCCCGTTCGGCACGACGTGGCGGCTCGACGGCGTCGAGGACCTGCTCGTGGTCGCGGGCGGCATCGGGCTCGCCCCGCTGCGGCCGGTGCTCGACCACCCGAGCAGGCGCACCGTGCTCGTCGCGGGCGCCCGCACGCCGCAGGACCTGCTGTACGCGGACGAGCTCGCGAAACTGTCCGATGTGGACGTCGTGCTGACCGTCGACCGCGGCGACCACGACTGGCACGGCCGCGTCGGCTTCGTCACCGAGCCGCTCGCGTCGATCCCGCTCGACCCGGACCGCACCACCGCGCTGCTGTGCGGTCCCGAACCCATGATGCGGTTCTGCGCCAGGACGTTGCTCGGCCGCGGCGTGCCGGCCGAACGGATCCAGGTGTCGCTGGAACGCAACATGCAGTGCGGCATCGGCCTGTGCGGGCACTGCCAGCTGGGGCCGTTGCTGGTGTGCCGCGACGGTGCGGTCACCGGCTACCCGACGGCCGAACCGCTGCTGCTGGCGAAGGAGCTGTGATGCCGACCATCGCGGTGTGGAAGTTCACCTCGTGCGACGGCTGCCAGCTGACGTTGCTGGACTGCGAGGACGAGCTGCTGCCGTTGACCGAACGCGTGCACATCGCGCACTTCCTCGAAGTCACCAGCGTGAGCGAACCAGGCCCGTACGACATCTCGATCGTCGAGGGCTCGGTCAGCACGCCCGAGGAGGCCGAGCGGATCCGCTGGATCAGGGAGCAGTCGGCGGTGCTGGTGGTCGTCGGCGCGTGCGCGACCTCGGGCGGCATCCAGGCGTTGCGGAACTTCGCCGACGTCGACGAGTTCCGTTCGATCGTCTACGCCCGTCCAGAGCACATCGCGGCCCTGGCCACCTCGACCCCCATCTCCGCGCACGTCACCGTCGACCACGAACTGCGCGGCTGCCCGATCGACAAGGGGCAGCTGCTCGAAGTGCTCACCGCGCTGCTGGCCGGTCGAGCGCCGGATCTGCCCGACACCAGCGTGTGCACCGACTGCAAGCGCCGCGGCCTGACGTGTGTGCTGGTCGCGCGCGGCACGCCGTGCCTCGGTCCGGTGACCCACGCCGGCTGCGGCGCGCTGTGCCCGGCGGTCGACCGCGGCTGCTACGGCTGCTTCGGCCCGATGAACAGGCCCAACGTGCCCGCGCTCGTGCCGTTGCTGCGGCGCAGCGGCATGGGTGACGACGAGCTGCACCTGGTGTTCCGCACCTTCAACGCCAACGCGGAGTGGTCATGACCCATCGCGCCAATCGCACGCTGCAGGTGGCCGGGCTCGCCCGCGTCGAGGGCGAGGGCGCGCTGCACGTGCGCACCGTCGACGGCGAGGTGGACCGCGTCGAACTCAACATCTACGAGCCGCCCCGGTTCTTCGAGGCGTTCCTGCGCGGCCGGGACTTCCGCGAACCCCCGGACATCACCGCGCGCATCTGCGGCATCTGCCCGGTGGCGTACCAGATGAGCGCGTGCCTGGCCCTGGAGGACGCCTGCGGCGTGCGGGTCGACGGTCAGCTGCGGGCGTTGCGCCGCCTGCTCTACTGCGGCGAGTGGATCTCCAGCCACACCCTGCACATCTGCCTGCTGCACGCACCGGACTTCCTCGGCTTCCCGGACGGCATCGCCATGGCGGGCGCGCACCGGGAGCTGGTCGAGCGCGGGCTCGCGTTGAAGAAGGCCGGCAACCAGATCATGGACACGATCGGCGGGCGGGCGATCCACCCGGTCAACGTCCGCGTCGGCGGCTTCTACCGCGTGCCCACCCCCGAGGAGCTGCGGCCGCTCGCCACGACGTTGCGGCAGGCGCTGTACGACGCCCTGGGCACCGTCGAGTGGGTGGCCGGGTTCGACTTCCCCGACCTCGACGTGCCGCACGACCTGATGGCGTTGCGCGACACCGACGGCTACCCGATCGACCTCGGCACCCCGCACGTCAGCACCGGCCTCACCTTCCCGGTCGCCGCGTTCGGTGATCACGTGGTGGAGCACCAGGTTGCGCACTCCACGGCGTTGCACGCGCGGCTGGACGACCGGATGTTCCTGGTCGGCCCGCTGGCCCGCTACAGCCTCAACTCCGACCGCCTCTCCCCCGTCGCCCGCGAGGCCGCCACGGCGGCCGGGCTCGGCGCGGTGTGCCGCAACCCGTTCCGCAGCATCGTGGTGCGGGCCGTCGAGGTCGTCTACGCGGTCGAGGAGGCGTTGCGGATCATCTCGTCCTACGAGCGCCCGGACCGGCCGTTCGTCGAGGTGAGCCCGCGGGCCGGGGTCGGGCACGGCGTCACGGAGGCGCCGCGGGGCCTGCTGTACCACCGCTACGAGATCGGCGCGGACGGCCGGATCCTCAGCGCCGACATCGTGCCGCCCACGTCGCAGAACCAGTCGGCGATCGAGGCCGACGTGACCTGGGTGGTCCGCTCGCACCAGCACCTCGACGACCACGCGCTGCAGTCGTTGTGCGAGCAGACGATCCGCAACTACGACCCGTGCATCTCGTGCTCGGCGCACTTCCTCGACTTCACCAGGGACCACTCGTGACGGCCGTGGTGATCGGGGTCGGCAACGAGTTCCGCCGCGACGACGGCGTCGGCCCGGCCGTGGCCCGCGCGCTCGCCGCCACCGGGATCCGCGCGGAGATCAGCGACGGCGACCCCGTCCGGCTGATGGAGGCGTGGGACGGCGCCGCGACCGTCGTGATCGTCGACGCCGTCCGCTGCACGCCCTCGGTTCCCGGCAGCTGGCACCGGACGACGTTGCCGCACACCGTTCCGGTCGCCAGCTCGCACGGCTTCGGCGTGCCGGAGGCCGTGGAACTGGCCGAGGCGCTCGACCGCCGTCCCGAGGAACTCGTGATCTACGCGGTCGAGGTGGCCGACGTCGGCTTCGGCACCGGGCTGAGCCCCGCCGTCGCCGCCGCCGTCGCACCGCTGGTCGCCGCCGTGCGCGCAGAACTGGTCAGTTGTGCAACTTGAGCAAACGGCCCTGCAGCTGACCGTGCACCGTGTCCACGGCCTCCTCGAACGTCGGCGCCTCGGCCTTGGCCACCACGGCCGTGCCGTTGACGTCGAGGTTCGCGTGCACGGCGACCGTGCGCGGCCCGGTCCTGGTGAGCCGGACGTGAGCGAACTCGGTCGGGCGCGGCGCGTAGCGGGCCAGCGGGGCGATCTTGTCGTGCGCGTACCGCTTCGCGTCGGCGACGATGCCGTCGCCGAGCTCGACCACGACGTTGCCGATCTCCGCCGCACCTGCGTGCTTCATCAAGACCTCCATCGGTGTGCTGCCTGATTCGACCGTAGGCAGCCACCGGGCTGCCTCCGAGTGCCTTCGGACTCCACTCGCACCGGGACCTGAGGCCCTGTCGCGGCACCGGCCTCCGGCTCGATGCTGGCAGCACCCACACGACTCCCAGGAGCGCTGATGAAGGTCGACGAGCTGATCGCGAAGACGAGGGACTCCCTGGAGGCGAAGAAGGTCTACGCCGAGCCGTACGAGAAGGACGGGATCACCGTGATCCCCGCCGCCACCGTCTCCGGCGGGTCGGGGGCCGGCACGGGACGCGACGACAAGGGCCAGGAGGGCGAGGGCGGCGGCTTCGGCCTGACCGCGAAGCCCACCGGGGCGTTCGTCATCATCGACGGCAAGGTGCGCTGGGAGCCTGCGGTCGACGTGAACCGCCTGATCGCCACGAGCGGCGCGGTCGCCATCGCCGCGCTGTTCGTGGCTTTGCGCATCGTCAGGGCGAAGGCGCGGTGACCCCGCTACCCCGGTGACACTTCCCCGGCGTCCACCGCCGTGCCCGGTTCGTCGCCGCCGGTGTCGAACCGGAACGGCGGGTAGACGTCGGTCATCAGCGCGGCGTAGGCGGCCACGCGCAACGCCCAGCGGTCCATGCCGAGCACGAAGTCGAAGAGCCCCACCGGGTACCGGCCGGTGAACAGCAGCGCCACCCCGGCGAAGAAGACCAGCAGACCGATCAGGCCGCCACCCGAGTTGCGGATCGTCTCGCCCGCTTGATAGGTGACGTACGTGCTGCCACCGACGAAGAACCCGACGATCAGGTAGTGCGGGATCGCGAGCAGCCACCACTTCACCAGCACCAGGCCGCGGGACAGGTGTTCGGGGTAGGCGATGTCGAGCGTCGCCGGGTAGTCGGGCTCGGCGCCGAGGCTGAACGGCGGATAGCGGTCCGTCGCCAGGGCTCCGTAGGTGTAGCAGGCGACGCGCCACGACCAGCGCAGCACACCGACGTTGAAGTCGAACAACGCGCGCGGATAGCGCCCGGTGAACAGGATCGCGAAGAACGCCACCACGCTGAAGACCGCGAACCCCAGCCACAGGAACGCGAGCACCAGGTAGTGCGGAATCGCGAGGAACCACTTCACCAGCCACAACCACCGGCTCAGGCCGGGGTCGAGCCGCGCGTGCACGTGCACCGGATAACCGGTCGCCGCCG
>Ga0070710_10000618_pt1 | contig 16933 bp, 19 predicted proteins | sample LARL52metaG_FD_65454 | JGI IMG/M metagenome (GOLD analysis project Ga0070710, IMG submission 65454) | Corn, switchgrass and miscanthus rhizosphere microbial communities from Kellogg Biological Station, Michigan, USA - LAR L5-2 metaG | ecosystem: Host-associated > Plants > Roots > Rhizosphere ... | reverse complement strand
TTTCGTAGGACACCCGCTCGGTGCCGCCACTACAACTAACGACACCCGCCCCTGGCTTGGTAACCCCCGCCGCGACAACTGGTAGCTACGGGACGGCGAACGCCCGTTGCGAGAAAGAGCCGCTGAACTCCGCGCGTTTGGTTCGATCACCGTTCAGCATGTCCTGGCGCCGGTGTGAGTCCGCTCACCGCTGGAAGGCGACCGCTCGTCGCGCTCCAAACGCTTCGATCTTCGGCCGGACCTGCCTTCGACCGTGCGTTCACCGGGCCGAACGGCGTAGCGGCCGACACCTGGACAACCACCTCCCAACCGCTCACCGAGCAGCTTCCGAGCACGGCCCTGTTGCTCTCGGCCACGCGTTTTGCCTGCTCACAAGCGATTTCGTCGCCATCGGGCACGCTCGCCGCACCGGCGAGCGCCGCCAGATCAGCTGCACCGGTCACCCGATGCCGCACGACGTACGCCGCACCGACCTGCGCACCGGTGATCATCACGATGATCAGCAACAACATCGCCACCACGCCGCTCACCGCAGCCGAACCGCACTCATCACCAGGCGCTGCACCGTTCATCGCGGCTCCACGACGGCGAACGCCTCCGCGCTGAGCGGCACGCCCAACGGTCCGCGTTTGGTCACGACGACCCGCACGGCGTCGCCTTCGTCCCGGAACGCGACGCCCGCTCCGGGCAGGATCTGCCCGACCGCGTCCTCACCGCGCTGCTGCTCACCGCGCGCCGTGAGCCTCGCCGCCTCTCTCGCCGCATCGGTGCACCGCATCTGTTCGATGACCGCTGTCAGACCGGCAGCCGCGAATCCCATGACCACCAGCAGCGCGCACACTGCGATGGCCGCCTCCACCGTGACCATGCCCCGGTCATCAGACCGACGACAGCGCACGCTGTATCAGCCCCTGCAACTCGTGCTGCATCCAGTCACTGGAGAACAGCGCGTACAGCAGCCCGGCAAGTGCGGCCACCGCCAGCGTCCCGATCGCGTACTCCACCGTGCTCATGCCGCTGTCGTCTTTCAGCAGTTCCATCTCTTGTCGTCCTTTCATCTGAGGAATTGGCCGACCAGCCCCAGCACCACCGGCACCACGCCGAGGCACAGGAACGCCGGCAGGAAACACAGCGCGAGCGGTGCCGCCACCGCCACCGCGGCTCTTTGCGCCTTCGCCTCGGCCTGGTCGGCGGCCTCGGCCCTGGTCCGCTCCGCCAGCTCGGCCGCCTGCCTGGCCAGCGCCGCTCCCGACCGCGCGGTCCTCCTCGCAGCCCGCGCGAGCGCGGCGGTCGCGGGTTGACGCAAGGCCGACTCCCACGCGGCAACCGGATCCGCGCCGAGCGCGAGCAGTTCGGCCACCTGGCCCAGTTCTCTGATGCCAACGGCCCGAATCGCCGTCGGCACCGGCAACCCGGCCTTGAGGCAGGCCGCCATCAGGTCCAGCGCGGCGGCCCGTTCGAACGGACCGTCCGGCTCGGTGTCGTGCCGCGGCGGGTCGTGCGTCGCCGGTCTGAGCCGGTCGATCGCCTTGCGCGGTAGCGGGGCGACGAGGATCGCCAGCGCCAGGAGGAGGAGCGTCACGGCTGCACCTCGGTGATCCGCTTCGTCCACCACAGCCCTGCCGCCAGGAACAACGCTCCCAGCACGAGCAGGAGCTGTCCTGCGGTGGTCGACATGAGGGTGTGGAGCGGCCTGGCACCGCTGAGCTCACCCAGCAGCAAGCCGAACACCGGCAGCGCGGCGAGCACCGCCGCACTCGCTCTCGGCCCTGCCATGCGTGCGTGCACCTGCCGGGCGAACGCCGCTCGTTGATCTAGGTCGCGTCTGGTCGCGTCCAGGACATCGGCCAATGCCACGCCGTGCTCGGCTGACACGTGCCACGCCCTGGCGAGCTGGTCCACGGCGGTGTCGAGGAGTGGCTGGCGGAGATCGCGAAGTGTGCGTTCGACGTCGCCGCCCAGTCGCGCGGTGGCCGCGGCCGCCTTCAACACCTCGTCGGCCGGCGGCGGGGTGTCCTGGGCCGCGCCCTCGGCAGCAGCCGCGGGATGCGCACCCGCCCGCAGCTCGTCGACCACGCCGCCCAGGCCGGTGCTGAGCGCTTCCGTTGCCGCTCTCAGCGCACGGTTCTTCTTGCCCTGCTTGATGATGCGGTAGATCACCGCGGTCAGAACCGCTCCGGCGACCAGCCCGCCGATGCCTGCGGCGAAGTAGGTGATCACGACCGCTACCACTGGCCACAGCCATTGCGGCACAACGATTTCCCGCTTGCCTTTCGGCCTGAGCCTGCGGAGCGGTGTGAGCTGCGGCCACACCAGCAAGGCCGTGGCGAGGAGCAGAAGGCTCAGCACAGCAGCTCCTTCTCGCTCCAGCCGTGCACCCTTGTCCAAATTGGACGGACCACGAGTCCGTTTTCCGTCCGCGCGAACGCTCCGATCTCGTTGAGCACCCTCGCGCCGTCGTCCAGGCGTCGCATGTGGAGCACCAACCGCACCGCCGCGGCCACCTGGCTGTGCAGGGTGTGCCGATCAAGCCCACCCAACGCACCCAGTGCCTCCAACCTCGCCGGCACCTCGGCCGGCGAGTTGGCGTGCAGAGTTCCGGCGCCACCTTCGTGCCCGGTGTTGAGCGAGGTGAGCAGCTCGCGAACCTCCGCCCCGCGCACCTCACCGACCACGATCCGGTCGGGCCGCATCCGCAGCGCCTCCCGCACCAGGCCGCGAACCGTGATCTCGCCCGCGCCCTCGACGTTCGGCGGCCGCGCCACCAGCCGCACGAACTGCGGGTGATCCGGATGCAGCTCACCCGCGTCCTCCACGCACACGATGCGTTCGTTCGCCGGTACGCACCCCAGCAGCGCCGACAGCAGCGACGTCTTACCCGAACCGGTGCCGCCGACCACCAGGAACGCCATCCGTCCGCGGACGATCGAGCGCAGCGCTTCGGCGACTTCCGCGTCGAACGTGCCGAACTCCTGAAGCGCCTTGAGGTCGTGCGTCGCCGGCCGAAGCACTCGCAGGGACAGGCACGTGCTGTCCGCGATCGGCGGAAGCACCGCGTGCAGCCGAACTCCGCTGTCCGGCAACCACCCGTCGACGCACGGCGAGGCGTCGTCGAGACGCCGCCCCGCCGCCACCGCCAGGCGCTGGGCGAGCCGGCGGACAGCGGCCTCGTCGGGAAAGGTGACGTCGGTGCGGCGCAGACCTGCCGCACCGTCCACCCACACCTGGTCCGGCGCGGTGACCAGGACGTCGGTGGTGCCGGGATCGGCGAGCAGCGGGTCGAGCGGCCCGGCACCGCTGAACTCCTGCCGAAGAACTTGGAGGGCTGCCAAGACGTCCGAGTCGGCCAGCACCCCACCCGCCTCGGACCGGACCGCGTGCGCGACCACGGCAGCGGTCATCTCCACGTCCGCGCCGGCCAGCCGATGGCGGACGCGGTCGATCAGCGCGGCGGTCACGTCGCGACCTCCGGGCGACGGGCGTGCCGGCCGTAGGTGATCTCGCGGCCGGTCAGGCGGAGCCAGGTTTCGTGGCACCAGGCGAGGAAGCGGCTCATTCCTTCGGCTCCTTGAAGATGAACTGGGGTGGGAAGGGCCGGCCGTAGACGAAGAGGTTGCGCAGCATTCGCAACCAGATGCGCAGGCGGGTCACGGGTGCGGTTCCTCTCGCTCGGAGGGGATCTCGGTCTGGGGCGGGACGGGCCTGGAGGACGTCCGCTTGGTCTTGCGGGTGGTGACGGCACCCACGACCGGATCAGCCGCCGGCCTGGCCCGGACTCGGCGCGCCTTGGTGGTCCCCGGCCACGGCGGCATGGGCTCGGCATCGTCCTGTGCCGACGATGCGAGGGCGCCGCACCGGCAGGCGAACCGGTCGCGGGCGGCCGGATCGAGAATGGTGACGGCCTCGCGCACCGGAGGCTCGCCACGGGCTTCCGCGATCCGCCGGGCGATCACCGCGCGCTGGATGCACGACAGGCAGACCAGCTGCCCCAACCCTTTGAGACCGGGCGAGCCGATGCCAGGTGGACCCTCCGCGGACGTACGGCGCGTCATGGGCGCAGCTCCTTCAGCACCAGCCGAGCTGCGGTGGCCAGCGGACCCTTGGCGTTGCGCGGGAAGCGGCCGCGCTCCACCGCCTCGGCGAGGCCCGGTTCCGGACGCATCTGGGTCAGCAGCGGTACGCCGATCACGTCGGCCATCTCGGCGGGTTGCAGGTTGCCGGGTGACGGGCCGCGGACGACGAGGCGGAGGTTGCGGCCCTGGGTGAGGAGGCGGGAGGCCACTCGGGCGGCGGCTGCGGTGGCGCGGACCTCGGCCGGCACGACCAGGACGGTCAGGTCGGTGCGGTCCAGGGCGGCCGAGGCGGCGGCGGTCGGGTGGCGGGGCAGGTCGCACAACACGGTGCAGCCCGCGCGGCGGCCCGCGTCGAGGACTGCCGCCACGGCGGCGGGTTCTGGGTCCGGGCCGGTGCGGTCGCAGGCCAGGATGCTCAGGCTGCCCGAGGTGGGCAGGGCGGCGCGGAGGGCCGACATCGGGACTCTGCCGCCGCTGCAGTGGACGCCCGGCCAGCGGGCGCCCTCGTCGGACTCGGTGCCCAGGGTCAGGTCGATGCCGCCGCCGAGCGGGTCGCAGTCGACGAGCATCGCCTCGCCGCCGTCGGCCACCGCCTCGCGGCCGACGGCGATGGCGAGGATCGAGGCACCGGAACCTCCTCGGCCGCCCATGAACGACACCACCCTGCCGCGGTCGGAGGGCGGGCCCTCGTCGACGTCGGCGAGAGCGCTCACCAGCAGGCGGCCTTCCACCGGGAGCTCCAGCACGCCGTCGGCACCGAGGGCCACGGCCGGGGCCCAGGGCGGATCGCCGCCGTGGACGACCCAGACGCCGGGGCGGCGGGGGAAGTTCGCGTCCAGGCAGGCGGAGACCGCGGCCGGGTCGAGCAGGACGAGGGGTGCGCTGTGCCATTGCGAGCGCAGAGACGTCACGTCGGGGGCGCAGGAGAGGCGGCAGTCCGCGGCGGCGGCCAGGCGGAGGACCTCGTCGAGGAGGTCCTGGTCCGTGAGCAGGGCGGTGGGGTGGGTCATGGGGACCACGGTCGTTCGTCGTGATGAACGACACAACGGGCGAAGATCGAGATGTGGACAAATCGCGGGGTGTGGACAAGTCGCGATCTTGAAGCGCCTGAACGGCCGGGAGTGTCAGACCCTTGTGCGATGGTGAGGGGTTGGGCCTCGAAAGCGACGGAAAGGGCCGCAGAGGTCCAGTCGCGCCCGCCGAGAAACGGGGCCTGGATATGGGACGACCCCCGCCAGGGGGGAGGGACGGGGGTCGTCAATGGTTCAGTCCCGGGGGGTCGGACTGAACCCGTCCGTCGAACCGGACTCTCCTACTGTATCCCCATGCGCCAGTGCTGCGCGCAACTTCGGCAACAGCCGCGGGCCAAGTTTCGGTAACCGTGTCGCACAACGGTTTCGTACACGATCGAAATGCCGCCCGAACGGCCTACTGACGAGTACACCTAAGCTGAGCTACATGAGTCGGATCGCCGCATTCTTCGACCTCGACAAGACCGTGATCGCGAAGTCGAGCACGCTGGCGTTCAGCCGTCCCTTCTTCCAGGAGGGGCTGATCAACCGCCGCGCGGTGCTGAAGAGCGCATACGCACAGTTCGTGTTCATGCTCGCCGGTGCGGACGCGGACCAGATGGACCGCATGCGCGCGCACATCACGGCGCTGGCCGCCGGCTGGGACGTCGAGCAGATCCGCAGCATCGTCAGCGAGACGCTGCACGACATCGTCGATCCGCTTGTCTACAAAGAGGCGACACAGTTGATCGCCGACCACAAGGCGGAGGGTCACGACGTCGTCATCGTGAGCGCGTCCGGCGAGGAGCTCGTCGCCCCGATCGCCCAGATGATCGGGGCGGACTACAGCGTCGGAACCAGGATGGTCGTCCAGGACGGCCGCTACACCGGCGACGTCGACTTCTACTGCGCGGCCGACAACAAGGCCGTCGCCATCAAGCAGCTCGCCGCCGAGCACGGTTACGACCTCGCCAGGAGCTACGCCTACTCCGACAGCGTCACGGACCTGCCGATGCTGGAGGTCGTCGGCCACCCGACGGTCGTGAACCCGGACCGGGGCCTGCGTCGCACCGCCGCCCAGAAGGACTGGCCGGTGCTGCAGTTCTCCGACCCGGTGAGCCTGCGCTCCCGCATCCCCACCCCGTCGGGCAGGGCGGTCGCGGTCACGGCCATCAGCCTCGGCGCGGTGGCCGCCGCGGGAGCCGCCTGGTACGGCCTCCGGCGCAAGCGCAACCGCGACTAGTCAAGGGCTCGAACCGCATTCGCACCCTTCGGGACGGGTACCGGCGAGTAGCGGCAACGCGGCGCGCTCGTGGTGCCCGCGTGAGTGCACGCCACCGCCCTGGTGGCGGTACCGGAACGCGAACAAACGCTCACAAATCCAGAAACGCCAGCACTTTCACTACTGAACGTGGCTTGAACGGTGCACCCGTCCGAGCCCTTGCCGTGACCTGCCCCACGCACTTAAATGGGTGGTGCGGACCTCGGGTCGGCCAGGGACCTGGCGAAGAGAAGCCAGACTCCACCCCGACAGGGCTCCGTGCGCGGACTTCGAGTACCCACGCGCAGCACGCCGCGGGAGGCTTGTCGTCTAGGGCCTGCGTACCGGGACGCCGGACGCCGAGGCCAGGGTTGTACGACACGAGTTGCACGCTTGGTAACTCGCAAGCCCGCGCTGTCGACGGGGCACCCTTTCGGGGGTGCCCCGTCTGCTTGTGCGGTGAAGAAAGTGCCGTCGAACGGCAGAATGTGCGCCCGTTGACCCACCACGCAGCCGTGAGTAACTTGCGAAATACGCCAGTTACCTGTGGGAACATCACCGGGAGGCACGGACAAGTGCGGAAGTTCGCCGCGTTGACGCTGGTCACGACCATGGTCGCCCTCACGCCGGTGGCGAGAGCGGACGCCTCGGTGACCACGTTGCGCGGGATGTCGCTGGAGGAGAAGGTCGGCCAGCTCTTCGTCACCTACGTCAACGGCCAGGCCGCCGACGTCCCGCACCCCAAGAACCAGACCGACTTCGGTGTCGCCACGCCCGCGGAGATGGTGCGCAAGTACCACCCCGGTGGCGTCATCTACTTCAACAACTCGAGCCGCGACAACATCGACACGCCCAAGCAGATCGCGCAGCTCTCCAACGGCCTGCAGAAGGCCAGCAAGATCCCGCTGCTCATCTCGACCGACCAGGAGATGGGCCTCGTCACGCGCATCGGCCCACCGGCCACGCAGCTGCCGGGCAACATGGCTCTCGGCGCCGGCCGCAGCACCCAGGACGCGGAGGAGGCCGCCAGGATCACCGCCCAGGAGCTCCGCGCGATGGGCATCAACCAGAACTTCGCGCCGGACGCCGACGTCAACTCCAACCCGGTGAACCCGATCATCGGCGTGCGCAGCTTCTCAAGCGACCCGAAGCTCGCGGCCGACATGGTGAAGGCCCAGGTCACCGGCTACGAGGGGCACCGCTGGTTCGACCCCGACTCGGTCACCTCGACCGCGAAGCACTTCCCCGGCCACGGCGACACGTCCGAGGACAGCCACACCAGCCTGCCGGTGTCCAACCGCAGCCTCGACCAGTGGCGGCAGATCGACGCGCCGCCGTTCCAGGCCGCCATCGCCGCCAGGATCGACTCGATCATGACCGCGCACATCCAGGTGCCGCAGATCGACCCGTCCGGCAACCCGGCCACGCTGAGCCCGCGGGTCATCACCGGCCTGCTGCGCGAGGAGCTCAAGTACGACGGCGTCATCATCACCGACTCGCTGGAGATGGCGGGCGTCCGCAAGCTCCACTCCGACGCCGAGATCCCCGTCCTCGCCATCAAGGCGGGCGTCGACCAGCTGCTGATGCCGCCGAACCTCGGGCTCGCGATCGACAGCGTCGTCAAGGCCGTCCGCAGCGGCGACATCCCCGAGAAGCGCATCGACGAGAGCGTGCTGCGCATCCTCAAGATGAAGCTCCTGCGCGGCGTCATGCTCAACGCCGAGGTCGACGTGAACAAGGTCGACCAGGTCGTCGGCTCCAACGCGCAGGCCGCGCAGAAGATCGCCGACCGCACCGTCACCGCCGTCCGCAACGACGCCCAGGCCATCCCGCTCAACGCGACCGCTCCCCTGGTCGTCGGCACCGGCGACGCCACGACAAGCGCCCTCGCCACCAGGCTCAAGGGCACGAAGGTGGTCACGGCGACCAGCCCCACCGCACCGCAGATCCAGCAGGCGCTCGCGGCGGCCGCGAACGCCGACAAGATCGTGGTGCTGACCAACAACCTCAGCACCAGGCCCGCCCAGCTCGACCTGCTCAACCAGCTGGTCGCCACCGGCAAACCGGTCGTCGCGGTCGCCACCGGCAACCCGTACGACGTCGCCTACAGCAACGCCAGGACGTGGCTCGCCACCTACTCGACCACGACCGTCTCCATCGAGGCACTGGCCAGGATCCTGCTCGGCGAGACGAAACCGCAGGGCAAGCTCCCGGTCGACGTGCCGGGCCCGACGCCGTACCCGTTCGGGCACGGGGTGACGTGGTGAGACGACGGCAGTTCTTCGCGGCAACCGCACTGTCCGTCCCACTCGTCACGACCGGCACCGCCAGCGCGGCCCGCAAGCTCACCACCGGCGCCGAACAGCTCGCCGGGGACGGCTGGTGCAGGCTCAGGGGCCGCAAGGTCGGCGTGCTCACGAACCCGACGGGCATCCTCGAGGACCAAACCCACATCGTCGACTCGATGGTGGAGCACAACGTCAAGCCCGCAGCCGTGTTCGGCCCGGAACACGGCTTCCGCGGCACGGCTCAGGCCGGCGGCTCCGAGGGCGATTACGCCGACCCGCGCACCGGCATCCCGGTGTACGACGCGTACGGCGCCAACGCCACCAAGCTCCAGGCGATGTTCACCAAGGCGGGCATCGACACGGTCGTCTTCGACATCGCCGACGTCGGCGCGCGCTTCTACACCTACATCTGGTCGATGTACACGGCGATGCAGGCCGCGCCGAACCTGGACTTCCTCGTCCTCGACCGCCCGAACCCCATCGGCGGCAGGGCGAACGGCCCGCAGCTCGACCCCGCCTACGCCAGCGGAGTCGGCCTGAAGCCGATCGTCCAGCAGCACGGCATGACCGTCGGCGAACTGGCCAGGTTCTTCAAGGGCGAGTTCGGCCTCACCACGAAACTCGAGGTCGTCGACGTCCAAGGCTGGCGCAGAGACCAGCTCGACACCGGCCTGCCGTGGGTGCCACCGAGCCCGAACATGCCAACCCGGGACACCGCGCTGGTCTACCCCGGCACGTGCCTGTTCGAGGGCACCACGCTTTCCGAAGGCCGCGGCACCACCCGCCCGTTCGAAACCGTTGGCGCACCAGGAATCGACTGGCGCTGGGCCGAACAGCTCAACGCCCTCGGCCTGAAGGGCGTGAGGTTCCGCGAGACCTACTTCGCGCCGACGTTCGACAAGTTCCAGGGCAAGACCTGCGGCGGTGTCACCCTGCACGTCACCGATGCCGCCGAGTTCGACGCGATCAGGACCGCCGTCGCCATGCTGATCACCGCGAAGTCGTCGTACCCCGACGTGTTCGCCTGGCGGCCCGACCACTGGATCGACAAGCTCAGCGGCTCCGACCGGCTCCGCGCCATGATCGACGCGCAGGCACCCCTGAGCGAGATCGTCGGCGCGTGGCAGCAGGAGCTGCAGCAGTTCCGCCGCACCCGCCTGCCCCATCTGCGCTACCGGTGAGGACGTCATGCTCATCCCCGCACTGGCCGTCGCGGTCGTGACGGCCGTGATCCCCGGTCACTTCGACCAGCCGCAGGACGGGTTCGCGCACCCGTGGACGACCCTGCGCGAGTCCAACCCGTACTGGGCCAACCTCGACCCCGAGCCGATCAACGCGGCCCTGCGTCAGCTGCGCGACTTCCAGAAACCGCAGGCCAACGGCAAACCGCTGTTCGCCGGTGCCGTCACGATGCTCGTGCACGACGGCAAGATCGTCACGCACGACCGCACGGGTTACGCCGTGCTGTACAAGGACCAGGAAACCCAGCTGCCGGAAGCGGAACGCGTCCCGATGCAGCAGGACACGATCTTCGACCTCGCCTCGGTCTCCAAGCTCTTCACGTCGATCGCGGTGATCCAGCAGGTCGAGCAGGGCCGGGTGGACACCGACGAGAAGGTCGCCACCTACCTGCCCGAATTCGGCGTGAACGGCAAGGAGAACATCACCGTCAAGCAGCTCCTCACACACACGAGCGGCCTCGAACCGTTCATCCCGTTGTGGAAGCTGTACCCGGATATCCCGTCACGCATCAAAGCCGTGATGGACGTGAAACCGAAGTCCACGCCCGGCACCACCTACGTCTACTCCGACCTGAACCTGATCACGCTCGGCGAGCTGGTCCACAGGGTCAGCGGCAAGCGCCTCGACGAAGCGGTCCGCGACGGCATCACCAAGCCGTTGAACATGAAGGACACCGGCTACCACCCGAAGGCCCGCAACCGCACCGCCGCCACGGAGTTCCAGACCGCGCCACCACGCGGCATGGTCCGCGGCGAGGTGCACGACGAGAACGCGTGGTCGCTCGGCGGAGTCGCCGGCCACGCGGGCGTTTTCGGCACGGCCAAGGACCTCGCGATCCTCGGTCAGACGATCCTCAACGGCGGCACCTACGGCGGTCACCGGATCCTCACCGAGCGCTCCGTCGAGCTGATGCTCACCAACTTCAACCCGCAGTTCCCGGACGACGCGCACGGCCTCGGGTTCGAGCTGAACCAGCGCTGGTACATGGGCGGCCTGAGCGGTCCCGGTACCGCGGGCCACACCGGCTACACCGGCACGTCGCTCGTGATCGACAAGGCCTCGCGGTCGATCGCGATCCTGCTGACCAACCGCGTGCACCCGTCCCGCGACTGGGGCAGCATCAACCCGGCCCGCCGCGCCGTGACCGACGGCCTGGCGAACGCGCTCGCCGTCCAGTCGCGCGGAAAGCAGTGGCGGGCAACGACTTCCGGCGGCACGCTCGTCGCGGAACGGCCGGTCGAGGTCTTCGTCGACGTCGACAAGGGCGACAAGCTGACCGTCCAGCGCTGGGACGGCACGCAGTGGCAGGACGTTCGCACGATCACCACCACTGAACGCCGATGGGCCGCCACGGAGCAGACGAAGACGCGGTTCGTCTACACCAAGGCAGGCCAGTACAACGGCCGTGGCGTCTATGTGCACGCACGCGGCGATGTCACGGCCGAGGGCTGGTCACCGGCACGCCGCTAGCACCTCGGTGAGCAGCGGGAGCGCCCGTGGAAACGCGGGCGCTCCGAAGCTCACCACGATCCCGCGCCGGTCGTCGTCGCTCAGCTCGTGCCGGAACCACGAGAGAGGACTGACTTCGATCCCCCGTTCGCGCGCCGTCTGCACGATGGCCTCTTCGTGTGGGGTGTCGAGCACGGCGTGCATACCGGCCGCGATGCCGGACACCTCGGCGTACGGCGAGACGGCCTCGACGAGCCGGTCGCGCCGCCGTTGGTACTTCAACCGCATGCGCCGCACGTGGCTGTCGTACGCGCCAGACGCCAGGAAGTCCGCCAACGTCAGCTGGTCCAGCATGCTGATGTACTGCTCACGATGGGTCTTCAACGCCAGGACCGGGTCCACGAACCGGTCCGGCAGCACCATCCACGCGATCCGCAACGCCGGTGACAACGCCTTGCTGGACGTGCCCAGGTAAGCCACGTGCTCCGGGTCGAGCCCCTGCACGGCCCCGACGGGTTGCCGGTCGTAGCGGAACTCCCCGTCGTAGTCGTCCTCCAGCACAAGGCCGCCCACGCGCCGTGCCCACTCCACCGCTGACGCGCGACGCCGTGGATGCAGAGGGCCGCCCAACGGGAACTGGTGCGCCGGCGTCAACACGACCGCACGACGGTCATCGGGCAACTGTTCGGTGTTCGCGCCGTGGTCGTCCACCGGCAGTGGCACCGTCGACTTCCACAGCGACCGGTGAAACCGCAGCCCGTACTCCTCCACCACGGCCGGCGGCCTGAGCAGCCGGTTGAACATCCGGACCGCGTCGGCGAACCCCGAGCACACCACGATCCGTTCGGGATCGGCCCGCACGCCCCGAGCCCGCGCCAGGTACTCCGCCAACGCCGTGCGCAGCTCGATGCGCCCCTGCGGATCGCCAGGTCCGAACGCCTCCGACGGCGCGGCCATGAGCGCCCGCCGGGTCGAGCGAACCCACTCCGTGCGCGGGAACTCGGTGATGTCCGGCGTGGAGACCGTCAGGTCGAACCGCACGTCCGGGTCGGCGGTCCGGCGGGTGACCGGCGGTGGCGGCTCGACCCGTTGCGCCACAACGGTTCCGGAACCCTGCCGTGCGGCCAGCCAGCCTTCGGCGACGAGCTCCGCGTACGCCTCGGCGACGGTGTTGCGCGCGATCCCCAGGTCGGCGGCGAGCGACCGCGAGGCCGGCAGCCGCGTCCCGGCGGGCAGCCGCGCCGAACGGACCGCCTCCCGCAGCGACGCCGTCAACCGCTGCCGCAGACCACCCGGACCGGACAGGTCCAGGTGGAAGTCGAGATTGGCCCACGATTCCACGATCGAATTGCACCACGGCCAGGGCCAATCCGCGCCATAGGTTTGTTCACATGACGAACCGCATCGACCTCGCCAAGAAGGCCCCGAAGGTCTACCGCGCCATGATCGCCCTCGACGCCGCCGCCCGTGAGGGCCTCGACGAGCAGCTGGCCGAGCTCGTGCGCATCCGCGCCTCCCAGCTGAACCACTGCGCCTACTGCCTCAACATGCACACCATCGACGCCCGGAAGGGCGGTGAGTCCGAGGCGCGCATCTACCTCCTCAACGCGTGGGAGGAGGCCGGCGACGTCTACACCGAGAAGGAACAGGCCGCGCTGCGCCTCACCGAGGCCATCACCGTGCTGAGCAGCCACGAATACGTCAGCGACGACGTTTACGAGCAGGCCGCGAAGCACTTCGGCGAGGAGGAGCTGGCCCAGCTCATCGCGCTGATCCTCACCATCAACTCGTGGAACCGGATCGCGGTGTCGACGCGGAAGAAGCCCGACGTTCGGTGACCTTCCGCCGACACACCGCCAGGCATTCGAGCCGATGGGGTGACTTTGGGACACAGTTGGGGTGAGTTCCGCCCACACTCCGTTGACCCTCGCAGTGGCGGTTAGTAAGTTTCCCACGTGTCCACTGAGAGCAGTGCCGAGTCCAGTCCGCTGGTGAAGATCCGGTCGTTGCTGCCGGGTCTCGCGCGCGCCGAGCAGCGCGTCGCGAAGGTGGTGCTGGAGAACCCGGCGACGGTCGCGCACCGCAGCATCACCGAGGTCGCCGAGCAGGCGGGCACGAGTGAGACCACGGTGACGCGGTTCTGCAAGGCCATCGGCGTCGGCGGCTACCCGGAGCTGCGCATCGCGCTCGCCGCCGACACCGCCCGCAGCGCCGCCCGTGCCAACCACGACATGGGCGGCGACATCGGGCCGGGCGACGACCTGAAGCAGGTCGTCGGCAAGGTCGCGTTCGCCGACGCCCGCGCCGTCGAGGAGACCGCCGAGCAGCTCGACGTCGAGTCGCTCGCGAAGGTCGTCCAGGCCGTCGCGAGCGCGCGCCGCGTGGACGTCTACGGCTTCGGCGCGAGCGCTTTCGTGGCCTTCGACATGCAGCAGAAGCTGCACCGCATCGGCCGCACCTGCTTCGCCTGGAACGACACGCACATCGCGCTGACCTCGGCCGCCGTGCTGACCGGCGAGGACGTCGCCGTCGGCATCTCGCACACCGGCTCGACCGCGGAGACCGTCGAGGCGCTGCGCGTGGCCAAGGAGGCCGGCGCCACCACCGTCGCGCTGACGAACTTCCCGCGCTCGCCCATCACCGAGGTCGCCGACCTCGTGCTGACCACGGCCGCGCGCGAGACCACGTTCCGCTCCGGCGCGATGGCGAGCCGCATCGCGCAGCTGACCGTCATCGACTGCCTGTTCATCGGGGTCGCCCAGCACCACGTCGACACGGCGAAGACGGCACTGGAGGCGACCTACGAAGCGGTGTCCGGCCACCGGCTGGGCGCGAGACCAGACGGCCGCCGGCGGCCGCGGGAGACGACTAAATGATCTCCCCCCGGAACGGTGTGGTGGTGCGCGTGGAATCTCCGACCGAGCAGCGGAACCCTCGCACGACGGACATCGACCGGGTCTCCACGATCGACGTGCTGCGCATGATCAACGACGAGGACCGCACGGTCCCGGCCGCGGTCGCCGCGGCACTGCCGGAGCTGGCCCGCGCGGTCGACCTCGGCGTCACGGCGATCATGTCCGGCGGCCGAGTCCACTACGTCGGCGCCGGCACGTCCGGACGGCTCGCGACGCTGGACGCCGCCGAGCTGGTGCCCACGTACAACATCCCTTCCGACTGGTTCGTCGCCCACCACGCGGGCGGCTCCGAGGCGCTCGTGCGCGCGGTCGAGGAGGTCGAGGACCACTCCGGCGCGGCCCAGATCCGCCGTTCGGCGACCGCGAAAGACCTGGTCGTGGGCGTGACGGCGTCCGGGCGCACACCGTTCGTGATCGGCGCGCTGGAAGAGGCGCAAGCGCTTGGCGCCCACACGGTGCTGGTGTCGAACAACGCCTCGGTGCCGATCACGCCGGACGTCCTGGTCGCGCTCGACACCGGCCCGGAGGCCATCGCCGGGTCGACCCGGATGAAGGCGGGCTCGGCGCAGAAGCTGGTGCTGACGTCGTTCTCGACGGCGGTGATGGTCAAGCTCGGCCGCACGTACTCGAACCTGATGGTCAGCATGCGGGCGACGAACGCGAAGCTGCGCGGCCGCACAATCCGGATCCTGCACGAGGCCACCGGGCTGGCCGAGAACGACTGCGCGCGGGCGCTGGCCGACGCGGCCGGTGACCTCAAGGTGGCGCTGGTGCACCTGCTGTCGGGCGCACCGACCGAACGTGCGGCCGCCGCCCTGGAGGACACGAAGGGCCACGTCCGCAACGCGCTGGACCGCCTGGCCGGCTGATTTCCCGCTTCTTCGACCGCACGCGGGGACCTTCCGTACTGCAGGAGAGTACGAAAGGTCCCCGCGTGCGGTCGGCAAACACGGACGGGTGACAGTCAGCCGGGTAGGACCGGGCGCCACGGGATGGGTGTTGAGAGGACCATGGCGCTGGACGTTTCGCCGTGAGTGGCCAGCCGGACCAGCAGGCGCTCCAGTTCGACGATCGACGTTGTGACGACCTTGACGACTGAGCAGATGTCGCCGGTCAGCCGCACCACCTCGACGACCTCCGGCAGGTCGTCGAGCAGCTCGGGGTGCACCGTGATGCACCGCGGGCCGTAGCACTTCATGCGCACCAACGCGACGACCGGACGTCCGACGACGGTGGGGTCCACCACGGCCCGATACCCGGTGATCGCACCCATGTTCTCCAACCGACGGACCCGTTGGGCGACCGTCGGCGGTGAGACGTGCACGCGGCGTGCGAGCTCGTTGTACGACAGACGCGCATCCTCTTGGAGGGCCTCCAAGAGGGCCTTGTCCACCTCGTCCAGCATGAACGCAAAGCTACTCCGCGATCCGTTTTGCATTTGAAAGAAGTTCGAGCCGAACGCCTTTCGTCATCCATTCAGGTGAAGGGCGCTTCGAGCGAGGATTGACGGCATGAGTTGCCCCGTGTCCCCCAAGCTGGATTTCGGCGGCACCACGCCGTACGAGGACTACGTGCACGCGTCGGTGCTGCACACTCTCCAACAGCAGTGGTCCAAAGATCCCCGCGAGATGTCGTTCCTGGTCATCACGCAGGTCATGGAGCTGTACTTCGGCCTGCTCTGCTTCGAGTGGCGGCAGGCCCAGACGGAACTTCGCGCGGACGACCTCAGGGCCGTCGTGCGCACGCTCAGGCGCTCGGACCTGCACCTGCAGGCGTTGTCGGCGGCGTGGCGGCCGATCGCGCGCATGACGCCGACGGAGTTCAACTCGTTCCGCGACGCGCTCGGCGAGGGCTCGGGCTTCCAGTCGGGCATGTACCGCGAGATGGAGTTCCTGCTCGGCGAGAAGTCGGCGTCGATGCTCGTACCGCACCGCGCGGTGCCGTCGATGCACGCGCAGCTGGAGGAGTCGCTCGGCAAGCCTTCCCTCTACGACGACGTGCTCGCGGCGTTGAAGCGTCGTGGTTTCGACATCCCGCAGGAAGTCCTCGACCGCGACCTCACCAAGGCCTACGAGGCCTCGGCGGAGGTCGAGCGGGTGTGGGCGCAGATCTACCGCGGCGACGCCCGCGACCTGCTGGAACTCGGTGAGGCGCTGACCGACATCGCCGAGGAGTTCGCGCGCTGGCGCTACGACCACCTGCTCGCGACCCGCCGTTCGATGGGCGCGAAGGTGGGCACCGGCGGGTCCGCTGGTGTTGCCTGGTTGGAGAAGCGCACCCAACGAGCGGTGTTCCCCGAGCTGTGGACCGCCAGGAGCTACGTGTGAAGCGCGAGCTGTTCGACCTCCCCGAAGGCGTCATCTACCTCGACGGCAACTCGCTCGGCGCACCGCCGAAGCACGTCGCCGAGCGGATGCAGGAGGTCGTGAAGCACCAGTGGGGCACGCGGTTGATCCGCTCGTGGTCCGAAGGCTGGTGGGAGGCGCCGCAACGGATCGGCGACCGGATCGGCCGGCTGATCGGGGCCGCCGAGGGCCAGGTCGTCGTCGGCGACTCGACGTCGGTCAACGTCTTCAAGGCGTTGATGGGGGCCGTGAAGGGCACCGACCGCACGGAGATCGTGTGCGACGAGTCGACGTTCCCGACCGACGGCTACATCGCGCAGTCGGTGGCCTCGTTGACCGGACTGAAGATC
>Ga0070710_10000617_pt1 | contig 16942 bp, 42 predicted proteins | sample LARL52metaG_FD_65454 | JGI IMG/M metagenome (GOLD analysis project Ga0070710, IMG submission 65454) | Corn, switchgrass and miscanthus rhizosphere microbial communities from Kellogg Biological Station, Michigan, USA - LAR L5-2 metaG | ecosystem: Host-associated > Plants > Roots > Rhizosphere ... | reverse complement strand
CAATGAACATCAACCCCGCCAACCTGACGAACCTCGAAATCGGCGCGACGCGGACCTTCGGTTACGACCGATTTTCGGTTCTGGGCAAGCGAGTTGCCCCGACCGAGTGGACGTTCACCCTTCTCACGTCGAAGATGGAAGAGTCCGACTACTTCTCGCAGGTGTTCAGCCGCGACGGTGGCCGCACGTTCATGTCGCACGCGAACTACAACGGCGGCGACTCGTTCACCTCCGACGCGGAGCACCACTCCGCGCGGTCCGCCATCGTGGACGCTCTGATCATCCTGGTGATTGGCTGATTCACCCGATCGGGGGGTGTCAAACAGTTGACATCCCCCGATCCTTCGATTAGTGTCATAGACACACCAACCAGGGAGGCCCCAGTGAACGCCAACGCTCGCACCGCACGCGCCACAGTCCGCACCATGCGCCGGAACAACAGAGTGACCCGCGCGGCACACAAGGCCGTGGCCGCCGGCCCCGCGTCGGCAAAGCACCACATGATCGTGGCCGGGGTGCCCGTGGCAACCGCTGAGAGGTTCGCTGGCGCGTTTTCCCGGGGCATGGTGGCCACGGACAAGGTGACCGTGGAAATCAAGCTCAGGGGCCGTGTCACCAAGCGTGTCGAGGTGAAGCGGTATGACGCGGACACGGCCGCCGCGCGTATGGCGACCTACCGGCCCAAGGACAAGACGGCGGCGGCTGTGTTCGAGCGCGTGGCCGCGTGATGTGATTGACGCCACGTGGGGTGTCAAAGAGTTGACATCCCACGTGGCACCGATTAGAGTCTTACATGTCAGCACGGAACGAACCGAAACCCCGGAGGACACCATGGCCCGCACCAGCACCCCCGCCAACCTGCGCCCCACCGCCGCTCAGCTGGTCCTGTTGGCCCGGCTGTACGACAACCACGTTCACACCACGTTCGCGGCCGGCAAGGGCCAGACGGCAACCCAGCTAGGCCGACTGGTCGTTAAGGGCCTGGTGACCGAGGACAACGGCACGTACCGACTCGCGGTGTCCGGCGCGGTGACCGCGTCCATGCGTCCCGGCCAGCCCAACCACGACATTGCCGGCATGGGTGGCTACGGCACCATTGACAGGCTGAACCGGGAGGAGTCGCGGTGTGACTACCACATCAAGGCGGCCCGGTACGGCGCGGCCACGATCGAGTTGACGGAGCAGTTGAAGGCGAACGCCTGGCACGCGCGGGTGCGCCGTGCCGCGATCAGCCGGGCGCGTCGGGGCTGGTGATTCACTCGTTCGGGGGATATCAAAGAGTTGACATCCCCCGAACCTTCGACTAATGTTCTTGTTGTCAGCACGGAACGCACCAAGCCGAGGAGCCCACGATGAACCGCTACACCCGCACCGAAGCCGCCCGAATCGTCGCCCTGATCGCCGCTCTGCCGGCCGAGGCCCAGCGCGCCGAAATCGCCATCACGGTCAACGGCGTCCGCCGGATCGCCGGCTACGTCTGGCACGACACCAGCGGTGAGAGCGTCCACGCGTGGCGGCTGTACACGCCGTTTCACCCGGCCACGGTCAGCGTCCGTGACACCGCCTATGAGGCGGTTCGGTACGTGGAGCGGGTGTTCGACACGTTCAAGGGCCACAAGAACGTGACGCACCTGGACAACCCAGCCCTTCTGTCCTGACGGTCCCCGCTTCCCGGGGTGTCACTCGAACGGCCCATAGCCAAAGAGTTGACATCCCGGGACTCCCCGGTTAGTCTTTACATATCAGCCCGGAACGAACCAAGGAGCCAGAAATGACCGAGACCATCCCCACCGCCTCCGCCCGCTGGATCGACACCGCCGACGTGGCCAAGCTGGTCCGCAAGCACCTCAAGAAGGAATTCCCCGGCGTCAAGTTCTCGGTCCGCTCGTCCCGCTACTCCGGTGGTTCCTCGATCGACGTCCGGTGGACCGACGGCCCCACCGCCAACGCGGTCGACAAGGTCACGGCCCCGTTCTCCGGCTCCAAGTTCGACGGCATGATCGACCTTCAGTACGGGGCGCGTACCTGGTACTGCCCGGAGCACGGCGCACGCACCGGGGAGACCTACGGGCACGGCATGGGCGACGACGGCCCGGCCCAGTCGCGATGCTGCCACCGCGCGGAGCTGGTGAAGATGGGCGCGGACTACGTGCACACGCAGCGTGGCATGTCCGACGAGTTGCGGACGGAGCTGGAGGAGCGCGTGGCGCGGGAGACCGGGCGGCCGTACGCGGCCAACGGGTGGGACGACCGGGCACAGTGCTGGGGGTCCCAGCTGCTCTACCGGCTGTTCGTGGATGAGTCCCGGTAACGGTGTGGCTCACTGTGTCCGGGCCGGGTGACCGGTTCGGGCACAGCACAGCCGGTCTGTGCTGACCTGCGAGAATACGGAGCGTAGGTAACGGCACGGAGCGTGACACGAGCCTGGCTAGCGTGTTGTGTTTCCGCAGTTCAGGTCATCTGAATGCATAAAGCCCCTAGTAATTAACACGAACCCTCCTTCGTGTCAATAGTCTGTTGGTAACGATTACTAGGATGGCTGGTCACGCACTGGGAGGTGTCGTGTTATGCCACAGTGCAACAGGTTCTAGTGTGATGCCGGTATCGTGGGACCGGGTGGGGGGTCCACGGGGGGTCCATGTCACTGTTATTTCCGCTGGTCAACGGGCTGACTTTCTAGGTTGGACTCCCTTGGACCCCCCAAAAGGTTTCCAAGTGGGTCCGGGTTTGACCAGCGGGTTTGCTCCGGTGACCTGGGCTTACTTTCTCGCTTGGACGTACTTTGCTAGATTTCGAACCCTCACACTGTGAGTATCACTGATGTATCGGACAAACGGAACGAAAAACGGGCCTCGCAGTGAGGCTCAATGCGTGAGGGTGCTGTTTTCCAGCGGAGAATCCAGCTACCTCCTATAGGGATCGAAACCGGGTTTTGCTGGTCCCCGGGGCGGGTGACCGCCGGGGTACCGGAGCACAGCGAAGCAACGGGGGCCGCGCGGCCCCCTAGGATCGCCGCAGGCTGGACGGGGCGCGGTCGGAGGGTGGACGTACCGGGGACGGTGCGCTGACCCATCTGGGAAGTGGGGGGTCCACCCCTACTTTCCATGTCCGTCCATTCTTTCTGTTAAGAACGTCTGACCAGGCAAAACAGTGGACTCCTTGGACCTATCGAAGTCCGTCCAAAGGGCCAAAAAGGGGGTCCAACCCAATGAGAAAGTCGGAACCCCTAACACCGCCCCTCCCAGTGTGGTAAGGTCACTGTTATGAGCGATGAGAGCACGGCGACCGGGCGCACGATCCCGGTGCTTCCCGAAGATGTGATCGGCTACCTGACCGTGCGGGAGACGGCCAACCTGGCGGACGTCCCGGCGTCGGAGTTGCTGGCCCTGGCGTCCGCGCATCAGTTGCCGGCGCTGTGGGTGAAGGTGGATGGCGCGGACGCGCCGGAGCCGGTGTTCCCGCTGTGGGCCGCGCGGCGCATCGCGGAGAACTGGACGAAGGCCACCGATGAGATGCGGCCGTTGCTGATGCCGTTCTTCACGTTGCTTCAGTCCTACGTCCGGGACTGTCCGCCGGTCGCGTCGCACAACACCGCGTATGTGACGCGTCACCCGCTGGTGTGCCGCGCGGGATCTCGGTACGGCCGTCTTCACGTGCACGTCCGGCCGGAAGCTGTCTCCGACTACATCGAGAACAAGGAATTGGATCTTCCTTTCCGTTCGTTGGCGTCTGTCGCCACCATTACGGAATTGCTCCCGTTGTTGCACGCTCAGAAGGTCACCGGTTTGCGCGACGGTGAGGGAATGCAGACGGGTCGTATTTGGTGGCGGTTGCCGTTGAACATCGTGGATCCGGGAGAGGGTGACGACGAGTGAGCGCGACACCGTGGGTTCGTGCCATGTCGGTCGGGGACGCGGCGGAGCGGCTTCACGTGGGTATGGCGCATGTGGCGGAGTGGGTGGTGTCGGGCCGGTTGCGGGCGCGGGTGCAACTGGGCGCGCAACGGGTGAACGTCTACACGGTGTTGGTGTCGGAGAAGGATGTCAGGGAGTGGCTGAAAAGGCCGATGACTCCGGTTCCGATTGAGGACACCATGGCGGATGAGATCAGGGCGAACGAGTTGCTTCGTCGTCGCCGGTCGTCTACGGGGTGGCTGATGGACTGGCAACCGCCCCGCCGTCCTGGTGGCCATCCGTCCACGCGGCGCATGGGAGTGACCCCGGAAGACCGGGTGAGGGAGGTTCGGGCCGCTGTGTCGAAGCTGGGCGGCCGGAACGGGTGGGTTCGGTTGTCGGCCGTGACTCAGAAGATGGGGAATCGGGCGTGGGTGTCGTCCGCCGTGGTCCGTGACATTGCGGACGTGTTGGTGGCGGAGGGTGTATTGGCGGAACGGTTGTTTCGGCCTAATGTGGGCCGTCCGTCTCCGGAGATTCGTTTCACGGATAAGGAGTCCTGATGTTTTACCGTATTATGGCCGTGGTGATTGCGGCTGGCACGCTGGCGATTGGCATTACGGCGGGCATTGTGCCGGCAACGATGTACGCAATTCTTCAGGTGTCGCTATGGAGTTTCATCCACTTCGGTGAGACGCTGTTTCATTCGGTGATTCTGGAGCGGATGTACAAGCGTGACCGGTTGTTGGCGGATTATGTGCCGGCGCGGGAGGGTAATTGGTGGCTGATGTTGGGGCTTGGTGCGCTTCTGTGCTGGTCGGCGTGGGGGTATTCGGCGCTGGCGGGTGATGCTCTGTTGGGTACGGCGTTGTATGTGGTGCCGAGTGTGCTTTTGGTGTTCGGCTTGTCGTATGCGCGGGCGTTGATTGACCGTAAGGCGTTCCGTGTTCAGGTGGAGGCGGCGCGTGATGAATCGTTGGATCGTCGGTTTTGGGGGATTGTGAACAATGACAAGGAGTTGTGATGTCGAGACGTAGTGGTAAGGGTTCGACGCGGCCGTCTACGGTCCGTAAGATTGTGAAGGAGTTGGAGGCGCAGGGGTGGCGTGTGGATAGGCGGGGGCATACGTGGCGGTGTTTTCCGCCGGATGTGGAGTTGTCGCCGGTGTTTATTGCGCAGACTCCGACGGATCATCGCGCGATTGCGAACATGATGCGTGACCTACGTCACTCGGGTGCGGACGTAGACAAGCTGCCCAAGAGTTGACATCCCCCGGATGGTCGGCTAGGGTATAGACATACCAACCAAGGAGGTCCGGAAATGCCCAGCGTCAACCCGAGGGACAAGGCCAAGCCGGGCGACTTCTCGTGCACTGTGTGCTACCACCCGAATCTCAAGATCATGGGCACGGTGACGATCACCGGGAAGTCCATCACGGGCAAGTTGAGCCTTGCCGCGCACGACAACCCGAACACGGGTCGGCGGTGCCAGGGCACCGATTCCTTGACGTTGCTCAAGCACCGCGTAATGTCCGCTCGATAAAGAATTGAAAGGGAGTGCGTGATATGTCTAAGTTTCTGAAGTTGGTTCTGTGGGCCGTGGTGGTCGGTGCGGCTTTCTGTGTGGAGTCGCTGGCGATGATGTGGGTCACGTCCCAGGTTCACGACTGGTGGGCGCTGGTCCCGGCCATGGACTTCGGGGCCGCGTTCGGTGTGACGATCGCGCTGTCGTGCGCCATCTCCGCGTGGAAGATCGCGGAAACGGCCATCGTGGCGGTGAACGAGCTGTGAGGTCCGGTGACGCGCCGAAGGTGGGCGCGGAGATTTTCTTGACCACCATGGACGGTGTGGTGTTGCGGGTGCGGTACCTGGGTGTGGGGGGTATCAAGAAGCGCACGGACAAGGGCGTTCAGGTGCCGTGGGTGCGGGCGTTGGAGTCGGCCGGCATGTACGGGGAGGGTGAGGAGTTCCGGACGGGGTGGGAGCGGTTGTCCGTCCGGAAGCCGAGGAAACAGACTAGCCAATGAGTTGACACCCCGGAGTCTACCGATTAGACTCCGGGGTGTTCGTTGTTCACCGACACCAAGGGGCACGCCATGGTCACGCTGTTCGCTTCCCTGTTCACCGACATTCAGGCCACGCTGGTGTGGGGTTGGAGCGCGGTTGCCGCCGTTCCGGCCGCCGTCGCGTCGCTGTTCTGAGAGGGGTAGGACATGATCAAGTTTCACAAGGCGAGTCTGCCGGGCACGTACGTCGCGTACGGGGAAACGCTGATCTACACCGTGTCGAAGTCGACCCCGCCTGGCCGTACCCAGTGGTACGTCCGCGTGTTCGAGCGCCACGCCACGCCGGGCGTGCCCGGTCAGAACGTGGCTCCGACGGTGTACGCGGGGGAGCGGATCGCGCACACGGCCACGTCCACGAAGTCTCTGGCGTACGGCGTGGCGCAGGCGTTCGATGCGTTGGGCGACGATTACCAGCCACACGAGCATGGCTACCGGTCACGGCTGACGGAGGCCGTTCTGATGGCGTACGCGGATGACAAGGTGGTGCAGAGCGCGGAGCTTCAGGAGTCGCTGGCGCAGATGCGCCGTGGTGACGTGGTGGAGGCGTAGCCGGTGGGGCGCAAGCGGTGCGGCAAGAAGGGGTATCCGTCGTTGCTGGCGGCGGTGGCCGCGTTGCGGTCGTTGCCGTTGGGGCGGGCGGAGTGCCGGCCGTACCGCTGTGCCCGCCATGTCCGCCCGGTGTGGCATTTGACGAGTAATGTCCGTTTAGGGCGGCGGAAGCGGTGGTGAGCCGGTTCACTCGAACGGACTAGCTCAAATAGTTGACATCCCCCAGGGGCTCGATTAATGTTCTTCTTGTCAGCACAGAACGAACCCCGAACCTCAGGAGCCCGACATGGACACCACCCTCACCTTCGCCTCCTCCGCCCTGTTCGTCAGCCTGGTTGGTGACGCGGGCAACTGGTCCGGCACGCCGATTGTCGAGGTCACCCCGGCGCAGCGAGGCAACCTGACCGACCTGAAGAAGGCTGGTCTGCTCACGACGCACAGCGACCGGGGGTGCGTGTTCGCGTACTTCACCGCGAAGGGCGTGGAGCTGGCGAAGTCGCTGGACCTGGACTGGGAGTCCCTGTACGCGGAGTAGGCCGTTCGGGTGGCCCGGGGTCAAAGAGTTGACATCCCGGGCCACCCCGATTAGAGTCGTAGACAGCACGAAACGAACTTCCCCCGAAACCAAGGAGCACCCCATGCACGAGATTCGTTGCGGGAACCGCACCGCCCACCGCTCGGAACTGCCGGAATACCACCGCACGGTGGAAGGTGTGCGCCGATGCTTCGCTGGCACCGCGTTCCGATGTGACTGGAACATCGAGGTGCCCTCGGAAGACGGCCCCGTGATCCGGGAGTGCTACGACGTGACCGGTGCTGTCGCGTGGACCACGGACCGGGGTTGGGAGTGTGAGTCCGGCCATGAGCACGTCACCCAGGAAGCGCGGTGGGCGGAGGGCTGGGAGTACTGCGAGAACGACGACGACGTGAAGCGCGTCGCGGCGGCCGGCTTGTTGCCGGTGGGCATGGACGGCGGTTCGTACTCGAACTGGGGTGTTCCGGCCTGATCACCCATGGCGGGGGCGGGACTTTGGTCCCGCTCCGCGCCACGGATCATCAGTCCACGGAAAGGAAATCGATCATGCTGGCTTTGGTCACGGTGAAGTTGCCGCGCAACCCCGATCACAACCCGGCTGACAAGAAGACGGCCACGTGCCCGGTGAACGGGTACCTGTGCACCGATGTGACCGGGGAGCACCACACGATCCCGGTGAACGTGGACAGCATTGAGCAGGCGGAGGCGTACGTCCGTCGGCGCTTCTCGGGTGTGCACATCACCCGTACGGAGGCGTTGCCGTGGGCGCATGAGGGCAAGTGCTAGAAAATCTTCCCGGGGATGTCCGTCAAAGGGTTGACATCCCCGGATCCACCGACTAGTGTTCTCTATATCAGCAAGACATCAACTCAAGCGGTAAGACTTCCCAAGGAGCCCGAAATGTCCACCAAGATCGTGAAGCTGACCTCCGCCAACTACGACGCCATGGTCCGGATGATCGAGTTCACCGACACCGACCAGGTCACCATGACCAAGACCACGGCCACGTTCGCCGGCACCGCCCGCGAGGCCCTGGAGACCGTGGCGTGGTTCCAGCGCGCGGCCACCGCCGAGTGGGGCGGCAAGGCGTTCCCGAACGCTTCCCTGCACGCGGTGCGCCGCAAGGTTGAGGCTCTGGCCGCCGCTGAGGTCGAGGCGGAGGAGTTCACCCGCGCGGAGTCCGCGAAGGTCGAGGCGCTCCGCGACTCCGGCGCGCTGGCCGATGGCCTGGCCGCCGCGAAGGCCCGCAGTGAGGCCCGCGCGGAGCAGGACGCGGCTAACGACCCGCTGATGCGTCTACTGACCGATCAGGAGACGGTGGCGGAGGCGTTGGGCACGACCGTGGAGAACCTGGACCGGGACTTCCCGGTCACGGAGACCGTGGTTGTGAACGGCTACACGCATCTGGTCGCGGCGGCGATCCGGCCGAAGGCGTGGGTCACGGCGCACATCACCGACATGGACCCCGCCCCCGTTTCCCGCTGGACCGGTTCCGGTCGCCTGGTGGCGGCGTCGAAGTCGGGGCAGCGTCGCCCGAAGCGGTCGAAGCGTGGTCGCCGGTGACGGGTGCGCCGCTTCCACTGCCCCGAATCCCGTCGGGGCAGTGGGGGTACCACCTTCCGCTGAAACCGATTTTCATCAAGGTTCGGGGCCGGTGGTTGGTGATGGGGATCGATGAAGAGTTGCCGGAAGGCGCGCGGGTGTGGGTGCAGCGCCGGCACAAGCCACCGGTGTTGGCGTTGATTGGTGAGCCGATGGCGGAGCATTTGCACAACGGCACCCGGTTTGTTGCCTGCGAGTTCGAGAACATCGGTCCAAGAGGGTGTTACGGGAATGAGTGAGGGGAATGTCGTGAATGCGACGTGGACGCTTCCGGAAGAGGCGTTGTGCGGGGCGCACGCTGTTGAGGCGTGCGAGGGTCGGGGCCGGTTGCAGCCGGATCCGTATGAGTCGGACGTGAACAACCGGAAGGTGTTGCGGTACCTGTGCGAGCCGTGCGCCGACGAGATCGCGGCCGGCATCTGATGGGCCGGGTTGCGGTTCTGGTGGTCCTGGAAGGGCCGGACGCGGTCACGGAACGCCAAACCTGCGAGGGTGCGGTGGTGGCCGTGGTTCAGGCTCTGAGGGGCGCGGCGTTGCCGAAGGACGGCGGCATTTTCTTGCCGGTCCAGTACATGAACGGTGAGAAAGTGGAGTATCAGGTGTTCGGCGTGGAAGATGCGAACATCATGCTTCGAAATCGGGCGGTGGAATTGACGGTGACGGATGTTCTGTTCAGGAAGGAGGGGTGATGACTCAGCGGGTCGCAGTGGTGGTGTTCGTGGAATCGGATGAGGAGGATTTTGCGGATGCCGCGTTTCTGGCAGAGCGGGCGGTGAAGAACGCGGTTCGCGCGGCCCGCCCGGTCGGTAAGGCGTTCGGGTATGTGACGACGACACTTCCGGATGGTCGAATGAAGTTGGTGAAGGTGGCGGCTGTTCGCGAGTTGAACAACGCCATGAGGGAATCTGTAACGTGCGCGCCGGCCGATTCCGTGTTCGGTTCTAATTGTGGGATCGGTGGATTGTGACACGCATGGTTGAGCGCCGGGTAACGGTGGTGGTTCAGGTGCCGGTGGGGTTGGAGTTCGGGGACACACCGGAGCCGGTCGCGAAGTCGGCCGCGCGGAACGCGGTGAAGGCCGCTTTGGGCGGTGTGCCCCGCGAGGTAGTGAGCAGGGATCGGAAACCAATTGTGATTGAGAGGGTGATTTGAATGCGTAAGGTGTTCGTGGCGGCGTTGGTCGCGGCGGCTGTTCTGGTGTCGGGGTGCGCTCCGGTGTACTACGTGCGGGCGATTTCGGCGAACGGCACGGTGGTGTGTCAGTCGGGGTCGGCGGTGCGGACGTACCGGGCGACGGGGTCTCAGCTTCGGTCGATCCACATTGGGGACCGGTGCCCGGGATGAGTCTGCGGGTTGTGTACTGGCCGGCGGAGGGCCGGGAGCGTAAGCCGTTCCGGTTGCAGATGTCGGAGCCGACGGCATGGGGGCGGATGTCGGAGTGGGCGCGGGAGACGCACGCCCGGAACCATCTGAAGCGCATGTGCGGGGAGGGTGCGGAGTACGTCAAGTGGGTGGTGGAAGACTAACCGACCCAAGGAGTTGACATCCCGCTTCTGACCGACTAGTGTTCTTCCTGTCAGCAACACCAACCACCAAGGAGCACACCATGACCGAGCCCACCGACGGACCGGACGCCAACATCCTCCGCAAGGTCCGCGCCCTGATGGACAAGGCCAACAGCACGGAGTTCGAGGGTGAGGCCGACGCGTTGCGCGCCAAGGCCATGGAGATGATGACGGCCTACGGCATCGAAGAGGCCATGTTGGAGGCGACCGGCCAGAAGAAGGCCGACCACGTCACCAAGATCACCGTCACGTTCGTCAACCCGTACTCCACGGAAAAGCACATGCTGTTGCGGGCTATCGCCGTTGCCCTGGGATGCCGCACGCTCCGCTACCCCAACGGCAAGTCGGTCAGCCACACGGACGTGGTGGGCCACTCCTCCGACCTGGAGCGCGTGGAGTTCCTGTACACGCTGCTGTTGGTGCAGTCGGAGACCGGCGCGGCGAAGGTCCGGGCCGCATCCACCGAAAAGGACTACTACGGGGACATTCGGATCGTGCCGACCAGCAAGGTAGCGGCCCGTACCCGGTCGCTCCGCGCGGCGTACATGGCTGGATTCGCGGAGGTGATCAACGAGCGGCTGACGGAGATCCGCCGGCACGCGGAAGCGCAGAACCAGGCCACGCACGCGGCGGCCGGCGACGGTGCCCCCGGTACCGCGCTCGTGCTGGCTTCCCGCAAGGAAATCGTGGACAACGCGTTCCGCGAGTACTTCCCCCGGGTCTCCCACTCGCGGGGCCGCGCGTACAACACCAGCGGCTTTGCGGCTGGGCAGGCTGGCGGCCGGCAAGCGGACCTCGGTCAGAACCGGTTCGGTTCGCGTGGCAAGGCGCTGACCAGGTGACCGACAGCGCGCCCGCTCCGCTCACGGCGGCGGAGCGGGTGGCGCTGGCCATCGCGGCGCAAACGTTGCGTTCCACGGTGGCCACGCTGAACGAGGAATGGGCCGTGTTCGTGATGAACCATCCGAACAGGGTGACGCCCGAGATTCATCGGGGCTATCTGCTGGCGGTGCATCGTGTCGCCGGTATCGCTGACAACATTGGAAGGAACACGAAGTGAAGGACGGCAAGATCCGGGACGCGTTGGTCCAGATGGGATGGAAGGTGGGGGCTGTCCTCAGCTTCGCTCAGGGGCACAAGGTCATCGCGATGGGCAGGTGCCCGGGGTGCGAGCGGAAGTGGACCAAGGCCCACCGGGCGTGTGTCCCGGGCCTGTTCCCCGGTCAGACGGAGCAGTGCAACCACAAGGAATGTGGGTGGTGATTGTGGACCTGAATGAGGCGTTGGACATCGCGGACAAGGTGTCCGATCGGAATCTGTCGTGGGCGGAGCACCCGTCCATGATCAACATGATTTACGCGATGGAGATCCTGGCCCGCGAGTGCCATGCGTTGGACAACAAGATGGAGGAGTGGCAGACCCGCGCGGAGAACATGCGGGACGACTTTGAGACCGCCAACGGCAAGTTGGACCGGGTGCAGAGTCAGCTGACCGGCTTGAAGGAGTTCATCCGGTCCGCCCTGAACCTGGACGCTCACGCCCTGGACGATTTGGGCGAAGCACGGAAGATTCTGGGTTCCGTGTTCGCGGACGCCCGCCTGTGGGCGCGCGTCAAGGACATGGTGGGCGGCAAGTTCGTCGCCGGGGACGTCGTCACGGCGGACGCGGTGAACGCGTTCAGCGAAGCGGTGAAGACCAGCCGCAAGACGGGCGTGAACCCGCTGGGTTCGGCGGCCGATGACAAGCACTGGAAGGGCTTCACCACGCGGGTACAGCACAACGGCGTGTGGCTGGCCCCGGCCGGGACGGACCCGGCCGACACGGACAAGTGGACGTGGATCGGAACCAGCGCCGGCACGCCGAAGCTGGACATCCTGATGGGCCGCGACGTGATGGCCGTGTTCAACGGCCCGGACCGTCAGCACTTCTCGATCGGGTCGCCGGAGCCGGCCGCGCGGGTTCAGAAGGTGAAGCGCCCGCAGGGTGACATCACGTTCATCCGGTTCGGGCGGCTGTCGGACGGCAAGAGCCTGTGGCGGCGGGTCGGGGACGACAGCAAGACGTACCTCACCTGGTCGGAGGTCGTGCGGTACCAGGCGGCCGTCGAGGTTCCGGAGTGAACAGGCTCGACATGGTCCGGGCGTGGCTGGCCTTTCAGGCTGGCCGCGTCCGGCCCGCGCTCCGGCGACTGGTCGGGCTGTGCCCGGCCTGCCCCGGGCGACGCAAGGGGCCACACAAGTTCTCATGCTCGATCGGGAGGTGGATGTGAACGCGGAAGACCATGAGGCGCAACGGGAAGCGCTGGCGGCGGCGATGCTCAAGCGGATGACGTCGAGCTACATCGGCGCACCACCCCCGGCGTTGCGTGGGGATGCGGAACGCGCGGTGTGGGCGGTGGTCTGGGAGGGCTGGCAACCGCCCGTCACGGACGCGCTGATCGACCACGTGTGGAACAAGGCGCACGCGTTGGAGATGGCGGTGAACGGGTGGCCGCGTATCCAACGCGGTGACGTGGAGTGGATCTTGCGAGAGGCGGAGAAAGGAGTCCCGCCGGAAGGGGAGGAGTAAATGACGTTTCCGTGGTTCGGCACGTCGGTGGAGGACAACCGCCGGCACGTCGAGTTGATGTTGGGTCCGGCGGATGGCGCGACGTTGACGGTCGGCCCGGACGTGCACGAGATGTTCACCGGAGGCGGCCGGTACGCCCCGATCGAGGGGGAGAACCCCGACCGGTTCTACTGGGACACGGGGCGGCCCGCGTGAAGATGCGGAACGTGGAGTTGCACGGAGGCCCCTTGGACGGCCATGAGGTCTCCGTGCCCGCCGATGCCCTGATCTACCAGTCGAACAAGGCGCGCGGCGGGGCGTACATCCGGGACCGGCGACGGTCCCCGGACGGTAGCCGCTGGTACTGGAAACCGGACAGCTTGAGGGACAGGGACGAGTAGATGGCGAAGCACAAGGTCAAGTTGGTGGGTGGCCCCCGCGACGGCGCGGAGGTGCTGGTGTCGACCGGGGCGACGGAGTACAACGTGGCCGGCAATGAGCAGGACGGCGCGTACGTGGTCAAGAAGGGGGTGTGGACGTGGGAGCCGAACAAGAGCGGCCGGCGGAAGTGACCGGGCCGAGTGCGGCGCAGGCGGCGGCGGATGCGTTGACGCAGGCGGCGCGGCTGGTAAATCAGTCGTATCTGTCGCTGGCGGATGGGTGGGCCGCGCTGTGCGCACAGCTGGAGCACGAGCGGACTCGGCGGCGCGGCGCGGAGCAGGAAGCCGAACAGTTGGGCCAGAAGTTGGCCGAGGCTCACGAGCTGATCCGGCGGCTTCAGACGGCCGCTCCCGCGTTCGCGGAGCTGGAGCGGGACATGTTGGCGGAGCTGGAGAACGGCCGGGAGCGGCCGGCACAGGAGCAGGCAGCGCAGCCGTGGGAGCGGGTGGCATTGGGCTTGTGCCCTGGCTGCGACAAGACGGTGTTCTCTGGACAGAAGTTCAATCTGCACCGGGTGGCGTGGGGCGCGGACTTTGCGGGCGACCGGCCCGGGGAGCGGTTGGTGTTCACGCACCGCGAGTGCGGCAACGGCGATCACAGCAAGGACGGTGCGTGATGGCGAAGGCGGTCACGGTGACGCTGGTCGGTGGCCCTCGGGACGGTGAAGAGGTGGAGGTGCCGGCGTCGTGGGACGCGTACCGGCCACCGAAGGCGCAGGGCGCGTACAAGCCGGCCCGTAAGGGCGCGACGCGGTGGACGTGGACACCGGATCCGGAGCTGAAATGACGGTTCCGAAGTCGGGTACGCAGAAGGTGAAGTTTCAGGGTGGTCCGTTGGACGGTCGGGAACGGTACATCGCGGAAAGCGTGAAAAAGTTTTCGCCACAGGGGTTGCCGGAGAAGGGCGAGTATCGGCCGATCAGCCCCGGTCATTTGATCTGGAAATGGAAGGCGGCTAGCTGATGGCTCCGGCGCGGAAGGTGGTGGATGGTCGGGCGGCGGCGAAGTTGGTTCGGCCGACGTTGGAGGACAAGGCGCGGGCGAAGGCCGCAGTGGATCACGCGGCTCGGTTGAAGGCGAATGAGTTGCATGTGGCGGCGACGGGGAAGCCGATGCCGCAAGGTGGGGCACATCGGAGGAAGAGGCGTACGTGAACGATGACGGTTTGTATGAGCGGCTTCACGCTTCGGAGAAGCGCCGTAAGGTGGCGGCCATTCTGGTGGATGATTTCCACGAGATGGTGAAATCTGTGGCCGGGGAGCAGGGTCAGGAGTTTGTGGAGGTGCCGGCGGTGATGGTGATGCTGATGTGTCGCGCATCGTTGGCGGCGTTGGCGGGGGATTTCGACAAGCTTGAGCTGTTCATTCCTCGCTGGAGTGATTCGCCGCTTCGGGATCGTGTTCAGACGGTAATCGACAGCTAAACTAGAAAGAAGGTCGGGGAGTGCGCGCGAGGCTGGTCCGGGCATTGTCCATCATGGATGAGGTGATCCGGGCAATGAAATTCTTGGGGGGTATTCTTCTCCTCTGCGCTGTTCAGATGCTGATCGTGACGGGGCCGATGGGTCATAGCACGGCGGCGTGGGTCGGGGTGGGGATCCTGACGGCGTGTGAGGTGGCGTTGGTGGTGTTGGGCATGGTGCGTTGGCCGCCACGCTAAACTCTTGACAACCCGTGGAACCCTGGTTAGGATATCCTAACCAGGGTTTTTCGTTCACCAAGGAGAAAACAATGGGCAAGACCCCGAACATCCGCGTCAAGGTCAAATACTTCGGCGGCCCGTTGGATGGCAAGCTTCTGGAGATGGAATCCAGGACCATCGACAAGAACCACCCGGACAAGTCCGAGGGCTACTACCGGGCGGATCCGACCAAGTCAACCGGCCAGTACGTTGCGGTCAGCTGGGTTCCGGGAGGTGCGAAGTGAGCACCGTTCCTCAGGTTCGCTACCGGGACGGCTGGTTGGCGTGGCAGTCCCCCGACGGGAAGTGGTGGCAAATCTCCACCTTCCGCCCCGACCTGGGTGTGTGCGTGTCGTCCGAAGCGGCCAACGCCCGCGCCGTGAAACTCGTTCCGACCATTCCGATGCCGGGAGACAACCGTGGCTGACATGTCCCTGGGACACTGGCGGGTAGGCCGTCACCAGTCCCGCAACCTGTATTTCGACCCTGACGGCACCGGGGCGAACGAGCAATTCCGGGGCGTCATGTTCGACCCGGACGACGGGCCGCGTGTCGCGGAAGCCCTGAACGGCTCGCACTCGCCGGAACTGGCGAAAGCCATGGATCTTCTGTCCGAGATGATCGACAGGGAGCCGTGCCGCTACGACCACAACCATGCGTGCCAGGAACACGGCTACTTCGGCATGGAACCGGACGAAATGTGTCCCATGCAAGAGGTGAAACTGTTCCTTGAATCGCACGGAATCGACTGGGAGAATCGGTGACCCGGAATCGTAGGTGGGCGGAGGTGAAAAAGGATATGGAAGAGATCCGCACCAATAGGACCGGATCCAATTGGCGTGACCCGTACGACCGGCACGAAGAGTTGACCGTGCCGCAGTCCTGTCGCGCGGAACAGGATTTGAATGATCCGCGCCGCGTGTACTTCTGCGACCGGTGCGGGCACGCCTGTGGAAGCTATCAGTGCCATTACTGGAAATGGTGTCGCAAACGTCCCGGTGAAGACGTCGACTTTCACGTCTGCTGTCCCGGGTCATGCTCGCTGACCGATCCGGACCCGGACCCGGTACAGCCCTGCCACCCGCACCCGGACAAGCGTGAACAGTGGGTGCTGGACAAGGTGGCGGAACGGGAGAACTACGGAAAGTGGCAAACCATCCTGAAGGAAGGGGGTCACCTGTGACCACAGTGGACAACCCGGTACGCGCCACGGAAACCGCGCTACTCGCGGCCGTGGACCACAAGCTGATCCCGGACAGCGAGTTGGGCACGCTGGCGGAGCTGGCCGCCGTCGTTCGCATCGGCCGCGAGTTGAACCGGTTTCAGGCTGCCCTGGCGTGGCGTGTGCTGCACCGGCACCGCGCCCGCCTGGCTGCCCGGGGCATCACGCTTCCCGGCCCGCGTGTGGAGGCCCGGCCGCCCATGACCATGACGCCCGGCCAACGGCCGGAGGTGCTGATCCGGGGTGACGGCCGTATCGCCATCCGGCACGCCCCGTTCGGCGTGAACGAGAACCTGAAACTCGGTTTGCACGCGGAGTTCGACAACCGTCACAAGGAGTGGCACCTGTCGCCTACGCCGGTCGGCGCGGCCGGGGTGCTGGCCTTGCTGTCCGGCCACGACCCACAGGTGACGCCGTACGTGCTGGAACTGGCGGCTGAAGCGGCCGGCGCACACCGTGACGTGCTCGACCCGGACAACCCCGCGCCGGACTCCGACATCGGCCACCTGGTCCTGTCGCCGCTGTGGGAGCACCAGCGCCGCGCACTGGCCTACTCCTCTGCCGTGTCCGCGTCGATGATCGCGGTCCCGATGGGTGGCGGAAAGACCGCGTCCACCGTCGCCACGGTGAACGCGGTCGACGCGGCCCGGGTGCTGATCGTGTGCCCGAACAAGGTCCGGGGCGTGTGGCCGCGTGAGGTCGCGAAGTGGTCAACGCGGCCGTGGCACATCGTGGACGGCAAGCGGCCGGCGAAACGCAAGGGCGCGCTTCCCCAGGATCTCCAGGTGGCGGAGCGGCTTCACCAGGCCGAAGAGTGCCTGTTCGACTGCACGTGTGGCGCACC
>Ga0070710_10000609_pt1 | contig 17020 bp, 15 predicted proteins | sample LARL52metaG_FD_65454 | JGI IMG/M metagenome (GOLD analysis project Ga0070710, IMG submission 65454) | Corn, switchgrass and miscanthus rhizosphere microbial communities from Kellogg Biological Station, Michigan, USA - LAR L5-2 metaG | ecosystem: Host-associated > Plants > Roots > Rhizosphere ... | reverse complement strand
TTCGCGCTGATCACACTGGCCTTCGCGGAAGTCTTGAGAATCGTCGCCAGCGTGACGCCGATCACGGGCGCAGGCGTTGGAACGCTGATCAAGCTCGACCTGCGGCCGGAGGCGTTTCAGTTTCAAAGTCGCGCGGTGTTCTTCTGGATCATCCTCGTCCTGGTGTCGGTTTCGCTCCTGATCGCGGCGTGGCTTGAACAGACGAGGTTTGGCGCCTGGCTGACGGCGATACGCGAAAACGAGGACAGTGCGCGAGCGCTTGGCGTCGATGTGTTCTCGGTCAAGCTCCGCGCGATGATCCTGTCGGCAGCGATCACGGCGTCCGCCGGATGTTTCTACGCGCAGTATTTCCTGTTCGTGGATTCGACGATCGCGTTTGGTTCCTGGATCTCGGTCGAGGCGCTGCTGGGCCCGATCGTGGGCGGAAGCGGCACCGTCCTCGGTCCCCTTGTCGGCGCGCTCGTGGTGCGCGTGCTGGGTGAAGCGGCAAAGCTTGTCGCCGGCGACGCGCCGGGAATAGATCTCGCCATCTACGGCGCCGCGCTGGTCGGCGTCGTGGCCTTTGCCCCCCACGGGATTGTTGGTCTCGCAACCAGCCTCTCTGCCCGCCTGCGATCGCGCCGCTCCGAAGCCATGGCCGGGAGCGATCGCCATGGCTGAGCCGCTGCTCAGGGTCGATCAGGTCTCGCAGCATTTCGGCGGGCTGCGCGCGGTCGATTCGGCCTCTTTCGATGTCGAGGCGCAGAGTATCACGGCCCTGATCGGGCCCAACGGCGCCGGCAAGACGACGCTTTTTTCGATCATATCGGGCTTCCAGACGCCCACGCAGGGGCATATCTATTTCGCCAGTCAGAACATCACGGGCAGAGCGCCGCATCTTCTCGCCCGCCAGGGACTGGCCCGCACCTTTCAGATCGTGCAGCCCTTCGTCGGTCTTTCGGTACGCGACAACATCGCGATCGGAGCCTACTTGCGGCATCGCCCGCGTGAGCAGGCCATGGCGACCGCAAACGAAATCGCCGAACGGCTTGGGCTCGGCAGATATCTTGATCGTCCGGCCGGAACGCTCACGGTCGGCACGCGCAAGCGTCTCGAACTCGCGCGGGCGCTTGCGACCTCACCTCGCCTGCTGTTGCTCGATGAAGTGATGGCCGGCCTCAATCCGTCCGAGGTGCGGGACCTGTTGCCTGCCATACGCGCGATCCGCGACCAGGGCACGACGATCCTGCTGATCGAGCACGTGATGCAGGCCGTGATGACCTTGTCCGATCGAATCTTCGTCCTTGCGGAAGGCAAGATCATTGCGTCAGGAAGGCCTGAAAGCATCGTCGACAACGCCCAGGTGATTGAAGCCTATCTCGGCGAAGGCGCGGCCCTGGAGTATGGCAAAAGTGGGCGTGCGTCATGACCGGCACCCCACTTCTCGATATCCGTGGAGTATCCGCCGGTTACGACCGCACCGAGGTGCTGCGCGATATCAACATGACTATGGCAGCCGGTGAGATCGTCGCGCTGCTCGGCTCCAATGGCGCGGGCAAATCGACGCTCAATCGCACGATCTCGGGGTTGGTGCGGGCGCGCTCGGGCACGATCTTTTTCGAGGGCCACCCGATCGACCGCGCCAAGCCGAGTGAGATCGTCGAATCCGGTCTGATCCACGTGCCCGAGGGCCGAAAAATCTTTCCGAATATGACAGTCCTCGAAAATCTCGACCTCGGAAGCTATCGACGCGCCTCCGCGCGACGAAGGCAGAACAGGGAGCGGGTCTTCGCGACATTTCCGCGACTTTCGGAACGGAGCAGCCAGAATGCGGGAACCTTGTCCGGCGGCGAGCAGCAGATGCTGGCCATCGGCCGAGGCTTGATGGCGGAGCCTAAATTGCTGATCCTCGACGAACCCTCGCTCGGATTGTCCCCTCGCCTCGTCGAGGATCTGTTTGCGCTGATCGCGAAGATTCATGCCGACGGCCTCGCGATACTGCTTGTGGAGCAAAACGTGGTGCAAAGCCTCGGCGTCGCCGCAAGAGCCTACATCCTCGAACAGGGCGAGATCGTTCTGTCCGGCGGCACCGCCGCACTGCGTGATAATCCCGACCTTAAACGCGCTTATTTGGGAATGTGAAAACATGGCTGAGACCGAAGATCTGTGCCAGCGACTGCGACGCAAGCCGATTGTGATTGCGCCCGGCGTCTACGACCCGTTGACCGCGATGATCGCCGAGAAGGCGGGCTTTACCACGCTCTACGTGACCGGAGGCGGCATCGCCTATACGCGCCTTGGACGTCCCGACATCGGGCTCGTCAGCGTCAGCGAAGTGGCCGATACCATCGCGTTGATCCGCGACCGCGTCGAGGCAAATCTGATTGTCGACGCGGATACCGGCTATGGCAACGCCCTCAACGTGCAGCGGACCGTTCGATCCTTCGAGCGCGCCGGCGCGACCGCGATCCAGCTCGAGGATCAGGGCTTTCCGAAGCGCTGCGGCCACCTCGACGACAAGGCAGTCGTCAGCGCCGATGAAATGGTCGGGAAGATTCACGCCGCCGTCGACGCCCGGCGTTCGGAGCGAACCCTGATTGTCGCGCGCACCGATGCCGCTGCCGTCGAAGGGCTCGCCGCAGCGCTCGACCGCGCGGCCCGCTACCGCGATGCCGGCGCCGACATGCTGTTTGTCGAGGCGCCAACGGGCAGAGAGCAACTCGCCGAGATCACCCGTTCGATTGGAGAATCGATTCCGCTGATGGTCAACCTCGTCGAGGGCGGCAAGACCCCGGCCTTGACGGCCGACGAACTGGAGCAGCTCGGATTTTCGCTGGCGATCTTCCCGGGCGGTATCGTGCGCGCGCTGGCGCGAACCGCGGTCGACTATTATGCGAGCCTCGCCGCCCACCGCAGCACCGAGCCGTTTCGCTCGCACATGTTCAATTTTACCGAGCTCAACGAGCTCCTGGGGACTCCGGACATGCTCGAACGCAGCCAACGCTACGCCCCCGATCAGGATCCAGCGGGCTCCGGGAAGGTTCGGGCATGATGAAGGCGCTCAACCCCGTAACGCTTGCCGTTCTCAACGGGCGACTGGTTCAGATCGCGGATGAGATGGATGCGACGCTCTATCGATCGGCATTCAATCCGATCATTGCCGAAGCGCACGATGCCTGCCACGGCCTGTATCATGCCGAGACGGGTGCAACCCTGGTACAGGGAACCTCGGGTCTTCCGATCTTCGTCGGCGCCATGGCGTTTGCGGTCAAGGCGGTGATCGACAAGGTCGCCCTGGACGGCGCGCCGGAGCCCGGCGACACCTACATCTTCAACGATCCTTATGACGGCGGGACGCATCTCAACGATTTCCGCCTTGTAAGACCGCTGCTCCGCGACGGCAAGGTGTTCGCCTGGCTCGCATCGGTCGGACACTGGCTCGACGTCGGCGGCAACGTTCCCGGCAATTTCAATGCGCGGGCGACTGAGAGTTTTCAGGAGGGATTTCGCGTTCCCCCCGTCAAGATCGTGCGCGGCGGCCGGTTGCAGCAGGATGTCGTCGACATCCTTGCCGCCAACTCCCGCGTCCCGCAATCGAACTGGGGCGATCTCAACGGGCAGCTCAACGCGCTCGATCTCGGCGAGCGGCGGTTTCATGCCCTGCTGGATGAGTATGGCGACGATACGATCGCATCGGCGCTGGCCGCGCTGACCGAGCGCGCCGAGGCGCTGATGCGGGCCAACATCGCCGCGCTCCCGGACGGCGTCTACTCCTATGACGATTTTCTCGACAATGACGGCATCAGCGACAAGCCGTTGCGCATTGCGCTCGATATGACCATCGCCGCCGATCGCATGACGCTTGATTTCTCGCGCTCGGCGCCGCCGTGCGACGGGCCGCTGAACATCTCACGATCGACCGCGGTCGCTTGTTGCTACGTTGCGCTAAAACATCTGTTCGTCGACGTGCCGGCGAACGCCGGATGCCTGGCGCCGGTCGAATTCGTGATCCCGAAGACCACGTTGCTCGGCGTATCCGCGCCCAAGCCGGTTGGCGGCTACACCGAGACGATTTTGCGGGTGATCGACGTCGTGTTCGGCGCCTTCTCCAAGGCTGCACCCGAGCGAGCCAATGGCAGTCCGTTCGCGACGATCAATGCGTTGTCGCTGGCCGGATGGCGCGCGAACGGCCAGCGCTGGGTGATGTTCTGCTTCTTCGGCGGTGGACTCGGCGGCAATCCCGAAACCGACGGTCTCAACCACGGCAACAACCCGATTTCGACCGCGACCATTCCGCCGCTGGAGATTCTCGAGTCGCTCTACCCCATCCGCTTTACCCAATGGGCCCTGCGTCCTGATTCCGGCGGGCCGGGACGACACCGCGGTGGGCTTGGCGCGATCTACGAGATCGCGCCCTTGTCCGACGGGGACACCGACGTTTTCCTGCTAGGGGAGCGCGGCAAGTTTCCACCCTTTGGCGTTAACGGCGGCAAGTCGGCGGCGCTTAATCGCTTCATCTGGCGGGACGGCGCCGGCGAGCATCAGGTGCCGCTGGTCACCAAGACCACCGATGTCAGGATCAAGCGCGATGGCATCGTCCGGCTGGAATCGCCGGGCGGTGGCGGATTTGGCGATCCGCTGGAGCGCGACCCTGCGCTGGTCGCCCGCGACGTCCGCCTCGGCTATGTGTCGGTCGAGAGCGCGCGGCGCAACTATGGGGTCGCGCTTCGCGCCGATGGCGGCGTGGACGACACGGCCACCGCAGGCCTGCGAGGGAATATCTGATGGCCCCGCGCACTCTTGCCGGCGTCGACGTCGGCGGCACCTTCACCGACCTGTTCTTCTTCGACGAGGAGCGCCGAAGCTTCCGAACCGAAAAAGTCCCGTCGGAGCGAGGCAACGAGGCCGCCGGCTTCATGAACGGGCTGAACGCGCTCGGCGGGGTCGGTGGCATCGGCTCGATCGTTCATGGTACCACGGTCGGAACCAACACGCTCCTGGAACGGCGTGGTCCGCGGATCGGCGTCATCACCACGCGCGGCTTCCGCGACGTGCTGGAGATGCGCCGCCGCGATCGCCGGCACACCTGGGGCCTCTGGGGCGATTTCGTCCCGATCGCTGACCGTGATCTACGTCTCGAGGTCGAGGAACGCACCCTTGCAGATGGCACGATCCACGCGCCGCTCGACGCGGCCGAGGTTCGCGCTGCCGCGGCCAAGCTCCATCGTCGGGGTGCGCAGGCACTCGCCATCATCTTCATCAATGCCTATGCCAACGCCACTAACGAGCAGGAGGCGCTTGCCGCTGCGCTCGAAGTCTGGCCGAACCAGCACATCTGCGCGTCGCATCAGGTGCTGCCGGAGATCCGCGAATTCGAACGCTCGTCGACGACGGCCCTGAACGCCTATCTTCAACCCGTGGTCGGCGCCTATCTCGCCCATCTCGAACAGGCGCTCGCGAAAGGCGACTTCACCGGCCAATTCCAGATCGTGCAATCCAATGGCGGCATCATGTCCACCGCAACCGCGCGGCGTCTGCCGGTGCGGACCGCACTGTCCGGCCCCGCAGCGGGCGTGATTGCGGCAGCTGCGATCGCCTCCGCTGCGGGCTATCGGGATGTGATCACATGCGATCTCGGCGGGACTTCGTTCGACGTTTCGGTGATTGCCGGGGCCAAGGCCTCGCTCGCGGCGCAGACCACAATCGATTTCGGCCTCGTCGTGCGCACGCCGATGATCGAGATCACGACCATCGGCGCCGGCGGCGGCTCGATCGCCTGGGTCGACCGCGGTGGCCTGCTGCAGGTCGGTCCCGAGAGCGCCGGTTCAATTCCGGGACCAGTATGCTACGACCAGGGCAATACCCGGCCGACCCTGACCGACGCCCATGTCGTGCTCGGACGCATCAATCCGGCACGTCCGATCGGGGGCAAGCTCGAGAAGCTCGACGTCGAGGCCGCGCGGCAAGCGATTGTCGCTGATGTCGGCGAGCCGCTGGGACTGGATGTCATGGCGGCGGCCGAGGCCATCATACGCGTCGCCGACGCGCGCATGGCGGGTGCGATCCGACTGGTGTCGGTCGAACGCGGTCACGATCCGGCGAAATTTGCCGCCATGCCCTTTGGAGGCGGCGGCGCGCTCCATGCCGGCGCGTTGGTACGCGACATCGGGCTGCGCTGCGCAATCGTGCCGCCATTTCCGGGCGTGACCTCGGCGTTCGGCTGCGTGATCGCCGACATCAGGCACGATCAGGTGCAGACGCTGAACTATCTGCTGGGTGATCTGGATGTCGCGGCACTCGAGCGGCGCATGATCGAGGCTGGCCGCGCGGCGCGCGGCATCGTCGAGGAGACCCGCATGTCGGTCACCGATATAGAGGTCACCTACGAGCTCGACATGCACTATCTCGGTCAGACGCACACCGTGGCCGTGCCGCTGCCCGTGACCTTCGACGAGAACGGCACGGCTGTCAGCCGAGACATCGTTCGGGCCGCGTTCGAGAAGGCCTATGCGGCCTCATTCAGCCGTCCGCTCGGCGCCCTGCCCGTTCGAGTCGTTTCCTTGCGGACAGCCGCGATCGGCAAAAGACCGCCGTTCGATATTTCGTTGTTCGCGCCTGCGCCCGGCAATTCGCTGAAACAGGCCTCACGCGGCACGCGGCCCGTCTGGTTTGCCGACGGTTGGCGCGACACCGCGATCTGGTCGCGGCGTGATCTGCCGGTCGGTGCTGCCATTGAAGGGCCGGCCATTCTCGAACAGACCGACGCAACCATCGTCATCGAACCCGGCCTCACGGGCCACGTCGACCGGCTCGGGAACATCATCATTGAGAGGCTGCCATGAACGGCACCGCGCTGCTGCTGGTCGATCTGCAGAACGATTTCATTCATCCCAATGGCGCCTATGGGCGCGCCGGACAGGGCGATCCGGCGATCTCGGCTTTGCCCGCAAGACTCAAGCCGCTCGCTGATCTCACGCGAAGCCGCGGCGGCGTCGTGATCGCTACGTTGTTTACGCTGGTGCCGGGCCGCGGCGGCGAGCCGATCATCTCACCGCATCTGAAGGCGTTGCGTCCTTTCCTTGGAAAAGGGGATTTTTGTCCGGGGGCGTGGGGGCACGAGTTCGTCAACGAGCTCGCGCCGGCCGATTTCACGGTCGAGAAGATCACTTACTCGGCCTTCTATATGACGCGCCTGGAGTGGATTCTGCGTAAGTCCATGATCGAGCACATCTATGTCGGCGGCATCGTCACCAATGGCGGCGTCACCTCGACCGTGCGCGAAGCACATGTGCGTGACTTCGAGATCACGGTGCTGGAAGACGGCTGTGCGGCGTTTTCGGCAGAAACGCATCGTGCCGCGATCGAGGGCCTGCGCCCCGTGGCAGCGATTTCGACCATTGCCAAGGCCCGCGAAAACCTCGCGTCATCATGATCGCGCCGGCGACGGTCAAGCCAGCCGAAGGGCTGCGCTTCGAAGGCTCCGGCGTGGTGATCGTCGGTGCCGGTGCGGCCGGACTATGCGCAGCCCTGCGCGTCGCCGAAGTCAACGTCCGGGTCGTCGTCATCGAGCGCGACCGGCTCGCCGCAGGATCGACCGCACTGTCGGCCGGACTGATTCCGGCGGCGGGCACGCGCTTCCAGCGGGCGAAGGGGATCGCAGACAGCGCGCACCTCTTCGCCGAGGATATTTCGGCCAAGGCGCATGGCGAGGCCGTCCCATCGCTGGTGCGGGTCGTCAGCGAAGGGGCAGCGCCGACCGTCGAGTGGCTGGCCGACGCCTACGGATTTCCGTTCGAAATTATCGACAACTTCAACTATCCCGGACATTCGGCATTTCGCATGCATGGGCTGCCAAGCCGCAGCGGCGCCGAATTGATCGATCGGCTGCGAACGGCAGCCGAGCAAGGCGAGATTCCGATCCTCACCAATTCGGCCGTCACGACGCTGTTTGCGGAAGCTGACGGGCGAATCTCCGGGGTCGCCTGCCGGCGCGGCGACGCGGAACAGCTGATCGGGTGCGACGCATTGATCCTCGCCTGCAACGGCTTTGGCGGCAACCGGCAGCTCGTCGAGCGCTACATCCCTGAAATCGCCGAGGCGATCTATTTTGGTCACGTCGGAAACCAGGGCGACGCCATTCGCTGGGGCCAGCAGCTTGGCGCCGACATCCGCTGCCTGTCGGCCTATCAGGGACACGGCTCCGTCGCGACCCCGCACAATGTGCTCATCACCTGGGCCTGCATCAGCGAAGGCGGCTTTCAGGTCAATCGCGAGGGGCGCCGGTTCAGCAATGAGGCGCTCGGCTATTCCGAGCACGCGGCCGAAGTGATGCAGCAGCCGGACGGAATCGCCTATGAGATCTTTGACGAGCGGATCGCCGATATTGCGCGCCAATTTCCCGATTTTCGTGACGCAGAGAAGGCGGGAGCGCTGTTTGGGACCACCACGATCGAAGAACTCGCCCGGCTCTTGAACATCCCGGCAGCGGCGTTGGCGACCGAATTTGAGGAGATTGCACGAACCATGCAGCGAGGAGCGCCTGATCGTTTTGGCCGCAGCTTCCAATCCCAGTCGGAGCTGACCCCTCCCTATCGCGCCATCAAGGTCACCGGTGCATTGTTTCACACACAGGGTGGATTGATGATCACGCCCGAAACGCGGGTTGTGCGCCCCGATGGCGTTCCCTTTCCAAATCTGTTCGCCGCGGGCGGAGCTGCCGTCGGCGTATCGGGCAATTCGGCCAGTGGCTACCTGTCAGGAAACGGGTTGTTGACCGCAATCGTGTTCGGCCGGCTTGCCGGCGAACGTGCGGCAGAGGTGGCACGAGATCCATGCCCGCCGCGATGAAGGGCCGCCGCCACACCCTGGATTTTCTGTTCGATACTCCATTTGTGTTGCTGGGGGGCAAGCGACGACGGCAGCGGGCGCCGCGCATTGAGCTCTATCCAAAAGACTACCTGCCACCCTCGATCGGTTCACTTCGCCGGGGAAAAGCTGCGCGGGCGAGCGACGCAATAGCCGCGGAAGCCGAGTGACCGCTCATGGCCGGCCCTGAGCCGCAGAGGCTCGAAAGGTCACGAATGTCCGCAGTCGCGGGCAACCCGGACTTGTTTCACGCGGTCGTCGACCGCCGTTCATGGTAGAGTCGGAATGTGACGCGGTGGCTTTAGGCTGAACATATCTGTTGCCGCCTTATCCACTCTCGCACCTTTACGGGCACTTCGGGCTCGTACGCTTGCCAGCGATGATTCGCTTGGGTGCGGGACCCGCCTCACTGACGTTCAGCAGTTCGCCCTGTGTCCGGGGGTGAGGAGCGCGAAACCTCGTTATTTTGATCGCTCGTGGCGAGCCGCAGGCTATGTCGATCTTTCCGCAGCAATTCCGGTCGGCCTTGCCGTCCGTCTCCGAACTGGATATGGCCGGAGGCCGATTGTGGGCGATACGTCGCGGAAACGCGTGATCAAGAATTACCGAAGTGGGTATCCATCGTGCGCCCGCTATCCGGGCCATTCTTCGCCGACCGAAGCCGCCTCAGTCCAGCCGAACAGCATACGGTGCTGCATCTCCGCAAAGGTCGAATCCGCATTGGCCTCCGTCGTCATCAGCGACACGACAATCGCTACAAGGCATGACAGCGGCATGCTGATGATGGCCGGATTGCGCAGGGACACGAACCACCAGGCGTTCTCTACCTGTGTCAGCGCCTTGCCCATGACATCGACCTGAATAGTCGGCGACAGCACGATCAGCAGGAGCGAGCTCAGTGTTCCGACCAGGATGCTGGCGACAGCGGCGGGCGAGGTGAAGCGGCGCCAGGTGATCGCAAGAACGAGCGACGGGAAGTTGGCCGCGCAGGCGACGGAGAAAGCAAGCCCCGCCATGAACGCGACGTTCTGACCTTCGAATGCGACGCCGAGGATGATGGCGAGCACGGAGATTGCCACGGTTGCGATGCGTGCGACCTTGAGCTGCTCGGCTTCCGGTGCCATGCCGTCGCGGACGACGTTGGTCCAGACGTCGTGGCACAGCGTGGCGACGCCGGAGAGGGTCAGGCCCGCAACAACTGCGAGCATGGTCGCAAACGCCACCGCGCAAATGAAGCCGAAGAATGCGTTGCCGCCGACGGTGAGCGCGAGCAGCGGCGCCGCCATGTTGCCGCCGCCACCAGCCTTGGCTACGGCTTCAGGGCCGACCAGCACCATCGCGCCGAAGCCGATGATGAAGACCATAAGATGGAAAAAGCCGATCAGCCCGGTCGCATAGAGGATCGACAGGCGCGCCGCCTTGAAGTCCCGCACGGTATAGGCCCGCATCAGAACGTGAGGCATCGCTGCAGTCCCGAACATCAGGCCGAGGCCGAGCGAAATGGCATCCCACTGTCCCGAGACCACGCGCGAGCCGGGCTGCAGCACCTTCGTGCCGTATTTCTCCGCTGCCGCGGCAAACAGCTTCAGCGGGTTCATGTCGAAATGGGTCAGCACGAGAAGGGCGAGCAGCACCCCGCCGGCCATCAGCAGCGCTGCCTTGACCACCTGCACCCAGGTGGTGGCGAGCATGCCGCCGAACAGCACGTAGATCAGCATGACGCTGCCGACGAGCACCACCGACCAGGCGTAGGACAGGCCGAACAAGAGCTTGATCAGCGATCCCGTCGCGACCATCTGCGCGATCAGATAGAACAGAATCACCACGAGTGTTCCGACCGCGGCCGCAAGCCGCACCGATCGATGGCTGAGCCTGTAGGCGATGACGTCGGCGAACGTGAACCGGCCGACGTTGCGCAACGGCTCGACGATCAGGAACAGGATGATCGGCCAGCCGACCAGCCATCCGATCGAGTAGATCATGCCGTCGAAGCCATTCGACGTCACGATGCCCGCAATGCCGAGCAGGGCGCCGGCGCTGAGGAAGTCGCCCGCGAGCGCCCAGCCGTTCTGCCACGGCGTGACCTCGCCTCCGGCGGCGAAGAAATGCTCCGTGGTGCGCGTGCGCCGCGCGGCCCAGTAGGTGATCAGCAGGGTCAGCGCCATAAAGGCAAAGAAGAAGCTGATCGAAAGTGTATTGCTGCCCATGCCGTCCCCCTATTGATCAAGGCCGCGAAGGCCCGGATCGAAGACCCGGTTCGCCCAAAATACGTAGATGAGGCACAGCAGGAACGAGCTGACGATGACGAGGGGGCCCAGCAGGATGCAGAGCGAAAGTCCGGGCGCCAGCATCTTGCCCAACAGCGGCTTGTCGAACGCAAACATCGACATGAAGCCGAAATAGATTGTCGCCATCGCGGCGCTCAGGCCGAGTGCGATTCGGAGTCTTTGCTTCGCCAGCGCTCTGGTGCGCGGCTTCGCCTCGGCATCCGTATAAGTCTGTGCGTCCATTCTGATCCCGATGTTGCAAACGTGGCGGTTGGGTCTTGGAGCCAGCTTCCGGCGCGTCCGCGTCAAAGGGAACTACGCATTTTTGCAATCTGCCGTGCGCATCTGCGGCAACGAGTCCGTCAAGCCGACCTGCATGTCCGGGTCCTGTTTCAGCGTGCTGCGGAGAAATGTCCGGACGGCGCGGATCCGCGGGGCAAATTGCAGGTCGCTGTGTACATTGAGCCAGACCTCGCGGGTGGTGCTGGCGCCGTCGGGGAGCACGGGAATGAGATCCGGCCGGCCGACGCACGCGAAGCTCGGCAGCAGCACGATGCCGAGGCCGCCCGCCGCGGCGTTCATCTGCGCGATCATGCTGTTGGAGTGGAAGGCAATGCGCGGCTCCTCGATGACGTCAGCGAGCCAGCGGACCGAATCCACCTGGATCAGGTCCTCGATATAGGACACGAACCAGTGCTCCTGCAGATCGCGCAAACTGCCGGGCGTGCCGCGGTCCTCGAGATAGCTGCGGCTGGCATAGAGCCCGAGCCGGAACCTGCCGATCCGTTCCGAGATGAGGCCCGGGCCTGGTGGCCGGAAGAACGACACGAACAGATCAGCTTCGCGCTTGTGGACGTAGACCGTCTGCGCCGAGGTCACCAGTTCGATTGTCAGCTGTGGCGCGGCCTGGCGCAGCTTGCTGAAGCGCTGGGCGAGGTAGAGCGAGGCGATTCCCTCCATCGTCGCAAGCCGGACCGTCCCGGCAAGCCCTTCGGTGTCGCCGATGCTGGCTTCCTCATGAATGGCGATGATCGCGCTCTCGACCTTCTCGGCATGTCGCAACAGCCGTTCGCCGATTTCGTTGAGCTTGAGGCCGGTGCGATGACGCTCGAACACGGCGACGCCGAGCGAGGCTTCCATCTGGGAGATGCGCCGGCTCACCGTGGAATGGTCGAGGCGCATCCGTTTGGCGGTCTGGCTGAGATTGCCGGCGCGGGCGGCGTGCAGGAAGACCCGCAGGTCGTCCCAGTTGAGCGTGTCGAACATTACGGCTCTCCGGTATGTTTGGCGAATTGCCCGGGACGGATTTGCTGGCAGAAGCTGCAATTCTTGTTCCAGCCGGCACTTCCGATCCTCTGCAACGGGCCTTGCGATAATCCCTATGCGCGGGGCGAAACGGACAATGCTACCGGACCGATCGATCAACGATGAGAAGGTCCCATGCTCCCTCGTTTCAAGGCCGCCGCCGTCCACGCCGCGCCCGTGTTTCTCGACCGGACCGCGACCACCGAGAAAGCCGTCTCGATCATCCGCGAGGCCGCCAGGGCTGGTGCGAAGCTGATAGCCTTTCCGGAAACCTATATCCCGGCCTTTCCGGTCTGGGCCGCCCTGTGGGCGCCGATCGACAACCATGACCTGTTCGTCAGCATGGCCGACCAGTCGGTTTTGATCGACGGTCCGGAGGTCGCGCGGCTGCGGGCCGAGGCGCGGGCGCTGGGAGTGATGGTATCGATCGGAGTCAGCGAACGCTCGCCGGTCAGTGCCGGCGGGTTGTGGAATTCGAACCTCTTGATCGGCGACGACGGCGAGGTCCTCGTCCATCATCGCAAGCTGGTTCCGACGTTTTACGAAAAACTGGTCTGGGCGTCGGGCGACGGTGCCGGTCTCAAAGTGGCGGAGGCCCGGCTCGGCCGGATCGGGTGCTTGATCTGCGGCGAGAACACCAATCCACTCGCTCGCTTCGCCCTGATGGCCCAGGGCGAGCAGGTGCACATCTCGAGCTGGCCGCCGATGTGGCCGACGCGCAGGCCAAGCAGCGGCGGCAATTTCAACAACGTCGCCGCCAACCGCATTCGTGCCAGCGCGCATTCATTCGAGGCCAAGGCGTTCGGGATCGTCACCGCTGGATACATGGATGCAGCGATGCGCGCATTCCTGATCGCGCGGGATCCCGCCATCGCCGGGGTGATCGACCAGACCCCGCGGGCGGCAAGCTTCTTTGTCGGTCCCACGGGCGAAGTGCTAGGCGATGCGCTGCAGGAAGAAGAGGGCATTGCCTATGCGGAGATCGATCTCAACCAATGTGTCGAACCGAAACAGTTCCATGACGTCGTCGGCTATTACAATCGGTTCGACATTTTCGATCTGTCCATCAACCGGACGCGGCTCACTCCCGCGAAATTCGCCGGCGAGATCGCACCGCTATCGACAGGCGCCTCTTTGCCGTCCGCGGATCATGTCGAGATGGAGTCGATCTGAGGGGGTGGCCCTCTCAAATCCAATCGTAGCGCTCTCCGCTTTCGCCCTAAACACAGGCTCATCGCTGGCGACGGTTGTTGTCGGTACCTGTAGCGCCAAAGCTGGATCTCGTCCGACGCTTGAAATCCTCGGCTCCGACAATATCGAGACCACGTGAAGATGATCCACTCGGGACAAGGTTGCGACGATACTCGGTCATTGCCGCATGAGATCGATGGACGATAGGTTTCGCGAGAGCTCAACCCACCCGTTCGTCCTAGCCTGCCCGTGCCGCCAGTCCCGAAAGCGCGTAGAGCCAGCCCAGCAGCGTCGCGACCGACAGAAGCGTTGTGATCGAGACCGTGGCCGCGACCAGTGGTTCCTCCACCTTGTACTCGCCTGCCAGGATATACACCGTCTTGGCTGCGAGCGCCATGGACGCCATGAGGTTCGAGCGTACGCCTTCAACCGACAGGCCAAGCCCTATGGCGAAGAGCGCGCACGTCGTGAGCGCCGCCGCGAAGATGTTGAGATAGGCCGCGAGCGGGGCCGGAATCGGCAGGCCTGTGATCGCCCAGGCCAGACCGATCAAGGTTGACAGCACCATCGGGTTGAGCACGATCTGCTTTACCAGGACGACCGGACGCACCGCCCCGTGCGCGCCGTGGCCCCCGCTTTCCAGCAGGATGACAGTCGCGGGGAACATCATCCCCGCAACGAACACGGCTGCGACGGCGGCGGGCAGGACGGCAGGCTGTCCGTAGATGGAATGCAGGATCGGCAGCACCACGAATCCGGTATTGGTCATTGCCGCCGTCATTCCGTGGATGGTGCTGCTGTCTATGACTGGATCGACCCGATAATGCGGGTCGCGGGCGTCATCATGATGCAAATCCTGCCCTTCGCCGACCGTGAAGCCCTCAAGATCTATCGCCAGTTCGAGCATGGGATCTGCCGTGCGTTGCGGCAGTCCTGACTTTTTGGCCGGCCCGTTACACCATCTGTGCGGCTGCTACCGGCTTCCCCTCCGTGACCCTGGTTCGCCTCCGGATCAGTGGTCTTTTCGGTCAGGAAACCGATGCGCGCCGCGAAGCCGTATCATCGTCCCCTGCGAAACGACCTGCCCGTGATGCCGGCGACGCCACCTCAATCCTTCAGGCCGGTGCTGGCAACGCCTTGAACGAAGTGGCGGCGCAGGAACACGAACAGCGTGATACTGGGGATCAGCACGATGGACGACGCGGCGCTGAGGCGGCCGACATCGACCGTAAAGCCGGTCTGAAACAGCGCGAGGCCGACCTCGATCGTGTATGACGTCTTGGTCGAGGTGACGATCAGCGGCCAGGTGAAGGCGGTCCAGGCCTGGAAAAAGGCCAGCACGCCGAGCGCGGCGAGCGGGCCGCGCAACAGCGGCAGCACGATATAGAAGAACACCCAGAATTCCCCGGCGCCGTCGATGCGCGCGGCCTCGAGCAATTCGTCGGGAATGGAGTGAATGACGTTCTGGCGGATCAGGAAGATGCCGAAACTCATCACGAGGTAGCCGACCAGCAAACCCCAGAGCGAATCCAGTGCGCCCAGCGCCTTCACCTGGAAATAGAGCGGGATCATGTAGACCTCGAACGGGATGATCGCGGTCGCCAGGATGATCCCAAACACGACGTTGAGGGCCTTGGACGGAAATTTGCCGAGGATGTAGCCGGCGATCGCCGACGTCGCCGTGATCGACAGCGTAGAGAGGCACGCGAACGAAAAACTGTTCCAGATCCAGGTCAGCAGCGGAGTGTCGCTCAGCACGGACGTGAAATTATCCAGTGTAGGGCTCTGCGGCACCACGGTCGGCGGCCACAACAGGAGTTCCTGCGGCGTCTTGAAGGCGTTGCCTACAAGGAAGACCAGCGGCAGCAGCATCGCAAGCGAGAATGCGATCAGAAATGCATCGATGGCGATATTGGTCAGCAGGACCTTCAGGCGGTGGCGAGGGTCGCCGACCGTTTCGTCGTAGGCGGCGGGATTGGGTGCGGACGTCATGTCCGACCCTTCTCGCGCAGCACGGTGAACTGAATCAGCGTCAGCACCAGCACGATGACAAGCAGCACCACCGCTTCGGACGCGGCATAGCCGACACGGTAGTTGCGAAAACTGTTCTCCAGCATGTCGAGTACCAGCACGCGCACCTGGCGGCCGGGGGCTCCTTGCGAATCCGAAGCGAGGACGAAGGCCTGGGCGTAGATGTTGAAGCCGGAGACCAGGGTGACGACCGAAACGTAGAGGGTGATCGGCTTCAGGAGCGGGATCGACAGATACCAGAACGATTGCAGACCCGAGGCGCCATCGAGGCGCGCGGCCTCATACAGCGATTGCGGCAGGTTCTTGAAGCCGACGAGATAGATCAGGACGCCATAGCCGAGCGCTTGCCATGAGCACAGCACGATGATGCAGACCAGGGACAGCGTCGGGTCGAACAGCCACGCCCGCGGCTCGACGCCAAGCCAGCCCAGCACGGCGTTGAGCGGCCCGAGCCGCGCATCGAATATCCACTTCCAGGCCATCGCGGCCGGAACCAGCGAGACGACGTGGGGAAGGAAGACGGCGGTTTCATAGAAGCCGGCGAGACGCGATTGGGTGCGATGGTAGATCAGGGCGGCAAGAAACAGGGCGGTCGGGATCGTCACGATCACGACGCCGAAGGCGATGATCGTCGTGTTCAGCAGGGCTTCGCGAAACAGCGGATCGCCGATCAACTCCCGGAAGTTGTCGAGTCCGACGAATGGCTTGTTCTTCGAGAGAATATTCCAGCGATGCAGGCTGAGCCGGAGCGTCTCGCCGATCGGATACAGCCTGACCGCGGCATAGATGGCCAGGGTGGGCAGGAGCGCAAGGGTCGCAAAGATCCATTTCTTTCGCTCAAGCATGCGCCCGCTCGCGTGTCGCTGGCGCCGACCTCACTTGCCGAGCAGGCCTTCGCGCTTGAGGATGTCGTTGACCTCGGTGTCGGTCGCCAGCAGATACGCGTCGATCGCCTTGTCGTCGTCCACGAGTTTGGCATCGGCGAAGGCAGCGACCAGCTTTGCCGCGACCCGGCTCAGGATCTCGTCGCTGACCTCGATTGCCGGCACCGCGAACAGATCGTAGCCCTTGGGATTATCGACGAATGCGGCGAAGGCCGGCACGGCTGTGGTAACTCCCGAATAATCGACATTGGCGCGGTTCGGCAGCCAGCCGACGTTCTTCAGCATCCAGACCTGATTGTCCGGTTCGGCGGCGGCAAGGGCGAAGGCCCAGCCGGCATCCGCTTCCGCTCCTTTGCCGGTGACGTAGAGATTGACCGGCACGCTCATCGAGCCGCGCGGTAGCGGCGCGGTGGCGTAGTGCAGGTTCGGCGCCTTCTTGGCGATGTCGCCAATCACCCAGGACTCGCGGATGAACATCGCGGTCTGGCCGCGCTCGAA
>Ga0070710_10000607_pt1 | contig 17023 bp, 16 predicted proteins | sample LARL52metaG_FD_65454 | JGI IMG/M metagenome (GOLD analysis project Ga0070710, IMG submission 65454) | Corn, switchgrass and miscanthus rhizosphere microbial communities from Kellogg Biological Station, Michigan, USA - LAR L5-2 metaG | ecosystem: Host-associated > Plants > Roots > Rhizosphere ... | reverse complement strand
GAACGACAACATCGTCTATATCGGCGACCTCGTGCAGAAGTCGGAAGCGGAGATGCTGCGCACCCCGAACTTCGGCCGCAAGTCGCTGAACGAGATCAAGGAAGTGCTGGCCCAGATGGGCCTGCATCTCGGCATGGAAGTGCCGGGCTGGCCGCCGGAAAACATCGACGAGCTGGCCAAGCGCTTCGAGGATCACTATTGATCCATCATCATCATCGTCGTGGCCGGGGATTCCCCGGCCGTGACGTCGTAAGGGCGAACGCAGGCAGCCCACCTGAGCAAATGTCCGACGAACCGTCGCGGCAGTTCAAGACTTGAAGGAATAGACTATGCGTCACGGCAAGGTTCATCGGAAGCTCAACCGCACCGCCGAACACCGCAAGGCGATGTTCGCCAACATGTGTGCGGCGCTGATCAAGCACGAGCAGATTGTCACCACGCTGCCAAAGGCGAAGGAGCTGCGCCCGATCGTGGAGAAGCTCGTCACCCTCGGCAAAAAGGGCGGGCTGGCGCTGCGCCGCCAGGCAATCTCGGAAATGCGCGACGTCGACATGGTCAAGAAGCTGTTCGACGTGCTGGCGCCGCGCTACAAGGATCGCCAGGGCGGCTATACCCGTATCATCAAGGCCGGCTTCCGCTATGGCGACAACGCGGCGATGGCGGTGATCGAATTCGTCGACCGCGACGTCGATGCCAAGGGCAAGGACTCCGGTCCGGTTGCCGAGACCGAGGCGGAAGCGGCGTAAGCCACTGGGCATCTGGTTTCCTGGCATTTGGTTTCAAAAGCGGCGCCCCGGTGCCGCTTTCTTATTGCCTTGCCGTTCGATTGCGAGCGCGCTCACGGCGCACGATATCTCCATCAGTTGTTGATGGAGATGACGCATGAAGATCGATCTTTCAGGCAAGACCGCGCTGATCACGGGCTCGACCGCGGGCATCGGCTATGCGATCGCCAAGGGCCTTGCGGGCTCGGGCGCGGAGGTCGTGATCAACGGCCGCAGCCAGGCCAGGGTCGATGCGGCCGTGAGGAAGCTTGCCGGGGCCGTGTCCAGCAGCAAGCTGCGCGGTGTCGCGGCAGATGTCGCGACCGCCGCCGGCTGTGATGCGCTGATCAAGGCGCAGGGCGAGCTCGATATCCTCATCAACAATGCCGGGATTTTTGCGGCCACGGATTTTTTCAGCACCCCAGACGAAGATTGGATGCACTTTTTCGAGGCGAATGTGATGTCCGGCGTGCGGCTGTCGCGCGCCTATCTGCCCGGCATGCTCAAGCGCAACTGGGGCCGCATCGTCTTCATCTCCTCGGAATCCGCGCTCAACATTCCGACTGAGATGATCCACTACGGCACCACGAAAACCGCGCAGCTTGCGATCTCGCGCGGGCTCGCCAAGCTGACCCGCGGCACCGGCGTCACGGTCAATTCGGTGCTGCCCGGGCCGACAATGTCCGAGGGGGTGGAAGAATTCGTCAAGGACCTCGCCCGACAGGGCGGCGAGTCCGAACAAGAGGCGGCCGCGAACTTCATCAAGCAGCATCGTTCGAGCTCGCTGCTGCAGCGTTTTGCCAGCGTCGATGAGATCGCCAATATGGTGGTCTACGCCGCCTCGAAGGAAGCCTCCGCGACCAACGGCGCCGCGTTGCGCGCCGAGGGCGGCATCGTTGATACCATCGCATGAGTTCACATGATGACAGCCTATGTGATTTCCGAAGTTGAGGTCCGCGACGCCGGCGCGATGGAGCTGTACCGGACGCTTGCCGCCCGATCGATCGCGCAATATGGCGGCCGCTATCTGGTCCGCGGCGGCGCAGCCGAACTGGTCGAGGGCGGTCCTGCGCTGAAAACGCTCGTCATCGTCGAGTTTGCCTCGATGGCCCGCGCGCGCGAATGGTACGCCTCGGCGGACTATTTTGAGGCGCTGCAGCTGCGACGGACCGCGCTGGAGCGGCGGCTGGTCTTCGTCGAAGGCATCGAAATGGCAGATCAACCATCCGGTTGACAGTCGCCGGGTTGCTCGCGGATAAGTTGCGGAAAAAGCCGGCATTACGCGCAAAGCTTTTCCGCATTTTGCTCCAAAAGCGGCGCTGCGGCGCCGCTTTTCTGTTGCGCAATTGATTTCGCCGGAGCCATTCTGATTGAAAGGCCCGTGACAGAAGGGAGTATCGCCGTAGGGGTCATCAGGCGAAAGCGCATCGGGAGTTTTTTGAGAGGACGATGATGGCCGCCATCAGGCGAGCCAAGTCGCGAAAGATCCGGCGGGCGTGGTGGCCCGTTGCGAACGATAACAACAACGACAGACGAGGTCGCAAGCAGGATTCCCTCGAACCGATGCGTGATTGGGTTGACCAATCATTGACGGCACTCCGCTGATCGGCGGATTGGCCGAGACGTGCGCCGGTTGTTCGAAGAGGGAGTTGTGATGCGCGTATTTGCAAGACTTGTCATCTACCTTGTGGTGTCCTGCGCCTTTGCGTTCAATCAAGCCGGTATCGCCCAACCGAAGCGTGCCCTCGCGGCGGCTACGCCGACGACGCAAAAAGACGAAGCGGACATCAGGGACCGCGTCAATGCCTGGTCGATCGGCCTGGCCGGGGGCCTGCTCGAGGGCGCGCCGATCCATTTCGCGACCGAAATCGCGCGGGTCGTGAACGATGGCGGCGGTATGCATGTGCTGCCGATCGTGACCCGCGGTCCGACCGAGAACGTCAACGATCTGCTGTATCTGAGAGGCGTCGACGCGGCCATCATCAACTCGGACTCGCTCGAGGAATACAAGGCGCAGGTGCCGCAGATCGCGCAGCGCATCAGCTCCGTGCTCAGCCTGTTTCCCTCGGAGCTGCACATCTTCGTCCGTCCGGAGATTCACACGCTCGGCGATCTCGCCGGCAAGAAGGTCAACTTCAACACCCAGGGCACCGCGGCGGCTTATTCCGGGCCGCTGATCTTCAGCCGCCTGGGCGTCGACGTCGACAAGATGTTCATCCCGCACCCGGTTGCGCTGGAGCAGCTCCGGCGCGGCGACATCGCCGCCGTGGTCTTCGTCACGTCGAAACCCGTCGATGCCTTCGTGAGGGGCAAATGGGACGAGGGCTACAAGTTCCTGAGCGTCGATTTCGGCCCGAAATTCCAGGACTATTATGTCGCGTCCAGTCTCGACGCGTCCGACTATCCCAATCTGATCCCGAAGGGACAGCGGATCGCGACCATTGCGGTGCCGACCGTGCTCGCGGCGTTCAACTGGCGTCCCGGATCACCGCGCTACCAGCGCGTCGCGCGCTTTGTCGACGAGCTGTTCGCCCGCATCGACAGGCTGCAGACGCCCGGCTTTGATCCGAAGTGGAAGGACGTCAATCCCGCCGTCCGTGTGCCGGGGCTGGAGCGTTTCCAGGCGGCGCAGGAATGGCTCGACCGCAACGCCAACGCGGCCGTCAAGCCGAGCGCACGGCCATGAGGCGGGCGCGGCTCATCATGGTCGCGCTGCTTGTTTCCGGGCGCGCCGTCAGTGCGCAGCCCGTCGATCCCGCCGGCAGGGGCCTCGGCGTGTGCCTCCAGGCCGCGCGGGCGGCCGATGAGGAGTGCGCCAAGCTGAGCGACGATCCGGCGGCACGGATCGAGTGCTTTCACAAGGCACGCGGCGCCGAGCTTGAATGCCTCGACCGCGCCATGTCCGATGCACCGGCGGCAGGGCCCGGGCAGGAGACCCCGCCTGCGGCCGCGCTGGCGGCGCCCCCGGCGCAGCCTCCCGCGCTGGCGCCCCCTCCGGCGCAGCCTCCCGTGGTGGCGTCGCCTGACGTCGCGCCGACCGCAGAGCCGCCGAAAGCGGAGGCGGCCACAAGTCCGCCCGAGCCGCCGACGGCCAGCATTTCGGCCAGCGTGCCCCAGGCCAGGGATCAGCAGGCCAGGGATCAGCAGGGGAAGGATCAGCCGAACAAGGATCAGCCGGGCAAGGATCAGGACGCCGTGCCGCCGGCGAATTCGGATCCGGTCCAGGCAACGGCGGTGTCTCCGCCGGCAGCCTCAGCCGAGGCGACCCGACCTCGCGAGCCGGACACGCTGACCTTGCGGGAATCGAGCTGGGTCGTGAGCGAGACGACGTCGCCGGTCGATTTCAGCCCGCTGATCACGGCCGTCATCCGCCCGGCGTCGCGCCTGCAGGATGGACCGAGCAAGCTTGCCGTTCGCTGCCGGCGCGGCCGCACCGAACTGTCGATCTGGAGCGAGGCGCCCTGGCATTCGGCGCGGAGCGATGCCGTGCTGGTCGATCATCGGGTCAACAAGGAGCCGATCGTCCGGCAGATGTGGAGCCTGTCGCCGGATGCCAGGACCGCGACCTACAGGGCGGACGCGGTCGAGCTGCTCAGATCGCTGCCAGAGGGTGGGCTCCTGAGCATCAGCCTTCCCGACGGCGACAATTTAAGGCGCGAAGCGACGTTCATGCTCAGCGGCTGGACCGCGATCCGCCAAAAGATCGAAAAACTCTGCAAATGGCCGCCGGCCGCCCGCGTGACCTACGGGAAGCGCTAGCGCGTTTTCGAGCAAAGTGGGCACCGGTTCGCGAAGAAAACGCGCCAATAGAAGAATCTAGAGCCACCGCTCCGATTCAATCGGAGCGGTGGCTCCAGCGCATCGCAGGCCGGCGGAAGCGGCTATGGCCGCAGATAGCTCCAGCCTTTTTCCTGCAGCTCCATCAGGCGGACGACGCCCGAGGGCACCAGCACGGCTTCGGACATCACAGCCACCGGGTGTCCTTCCTTCTTCTCCATGTTCTCCTTGGTGTTGTTGCAGGCGGAGAACTGGACGGTGCCCGGAAACGCGATGTCCTTGATGCGCTTGATGCGATCCTTCACCGGAGAGGTATCGGCGCGCAGCATGGTGAGGCCGGGGCCGTAGGTGACGATGTCGAGATCGACGCTCTCGCCCTTGGCCCGGTAATAGTCGATGACATTGGTCGCGTTGTTGAGCGCGAGATTCATGACCGCGGGATCGTCCTGGTCGACCTGGATCACCAGCCGATGCTTGGGCTCCTCGGCCTGGCTCCTCACTAATGGGCATAGCAGCAGAAAGGCGGCGACGGCCGTCAAACGCAACAAGATACGCATCTGAATACTCCCAAAACAACGATGCACCGCTGCGCAGCAGAACAGACAAAAAGGTCAAGTCAACGACGACGAAGGTCGATTTGCGCGCAACCTTGCCACACTGGGGTACGCCCGGCCTTTGCGGTAATTTTCGCCACAACCTGATGGCGCAAGGCTCTACTTCCGCGCTTGGGTGCTGCAGGATGAGCGGTCAACTGCTTGCTACCTCGCGACGATTTCGCGGATAACTGGTGCGACGCGCGACGATCGGTTCGTCATTGCGAGCGCAGCGAAGCAATCCAGAATGACCGCGACGAGGAAGTGGATTGCTTCGGAGCTCACGCGCCTCGCAATGACATCGCCCGCATGCTCTCGCCTACCACCCCTCCAGCACGATCTTGCCGCGCGATTTGCCGCTTTCGAGCAGCGCGTGCGCGCGCCTCAGATTGGCGGCGTTGATGGTGCCAAAATTCTCACCGAGCGTGGTGCGCAAGACGCCCTTGTCGATGAGGTCGGCGACATCGTCGAGCAGATGATGCTGCGCGATCATATCCGCGGTCTTGAACGAGGAGCGCGTGAACATCGATTCCCAGTGGATCGAGATCGCCTTGCCCTTGAAGACTGCGACATTGAATTCCGAGGGATCGTCGATCAGCCCGAACCTGCCTTGCGGCGCCATGAATTCGGCAATCGCCTTGTAGTGCTGGTCGGTGTAGGTGAGGCTCGCGACGAGGCCAACCGGCGGCAGCTTGAGCGCCTCGATCTGCTCCTTCATCGGCTGGCCGTGGTCGATCACCGCATGGGCGCCGAGCTCACGGCACCAGGTCTGCGACTCCGGGCGCGTCGCGGTCGCAACCACCGTCAGTCCGGTGAGGCGCCGCGCGAGCTGGATCAGGATCGAGCCGACGCCGCCCGCGCCGCCGATGATCAGCAGCGTGCGCGCGTCGAGACTCTTGCCGGGCACCGCGCCGAGCCGGTCGAACAACAGCTCCCACGCGGTGATCGAGGTCAGGGGCAGGGCGGCGGCCTCTGCGAACGACAGGCTGCTCGGCTTCCTGCCGACGATGCGCGCGTCGACCAGGTGGAATTCGGAATTGGTGCCCTGGCGCAGGATCGATCCGGCGTAAAACACCTCGTCGCCTGGCTTGAACAGGGCGACCTCCGGGCCGACCGCGTCGACGATGCCCGCGGCGTCAAAGCCCAAAATCTTCGTCTCGCCGGCCGGCGGGGCGGCGCGCTTGCGCACCTTATAGTCGACCGGATTGGCGGAGATCGCCTTCACCGCGACGCGGATGTCGTGGCCCGACGGCTCGCCCTTCGCGGTCTCGAAATCGATCAGCGCGTCCATCGCGTCGATCGGCAGCGATTTTGTATAGCCCACGGCCTTCATGCGCAGTCCTCCCGCTCGTGCTTGGACATCGGGAGCGACCGTGGCCGCTCCCGATCGCATTTAGAGCGTTTTCGAGCGAAGTGGATACCGGTTTGCGTGAAGAAAACGCGTCAAAGCGAGAATCTGGAGCCTCCGTTCCGATTCAATCGGAACGGAGGCTCTGGCCCGCCTGCGCGTCAGAACGCCACTTGCGTGCGCATCGCAAACGCGTCGAACTTGGAGCCGGCATCGCCAGGGTTGGTCGAGCTGACCTGCTTGGAGATGTCGCCATGCAGATAGTCGAACATCAGCCGCACGTTGCTGTTGGCGTACCAGTTCAGTCCCACCGTGACGACATTCTGCCGGCCGCCGGCGACGCCGGTGGTGGTCCCGATCAGGTTGTTGAGATCCATCGTCGAGTAGCGCGCCGCGATTTCCCAGGCGCCCCAGCCGCCGCCATCCAGCGAGAACGGACGGGCCGGCTTGATGCCACCATAGGCCGCCGCCGCGGCATTGTAGGGATGACTCTCGCCGGTCAGCACATACCCGACTTGGCCATAGCCGCCCTGAAATTTCAGGTCGGGCGCCCCGATCGGCGGTAACCCGGTGTTCGCGCCGCGCTGGATGTTGAACCAGAAATACTCTCCCTGCACGAACAGCGGGCCATAGGTGCCGGCCGCTTCGACGCTGTAGACTTGGGCCGAGGACACGTTTGCGATCGCGCCGGTCGAGATGAGACTGGTCGGGTCGATGCGCAGTTCCGGACGGTCGTTCAGGGTCAGCGTCTGCGCCCCGTTGATCCCGTTGACGATCGTGTGCGCAGGCTGGATCAGATCCTCGAAATCGCCGCCGAGATGGATGGAGTAGTCTTTGCCGCTCACGATCTGGCCGGCGGCACGCGCCACCACACCATACTGTTCATTCATGGCAACCGGGGCCGTGCTGGAGGCGGAGTGGATCGCGCCGGCCGTGGGGCCGGTGACATAGGCGCCGGCCCAGAACACGTCATTCCACCAGCGGGTGCCGATGGTGGAACGGAAGTCGCCGGCGGCGATGTTTTGGGCGATGACGCCTGACGACGCGCGCTCCATGAACAGGATGTCGTTGGAGCTCGTGGCCTCATCCAGCGTATAGGGGATGTCCATGATGCCGCCTTCGATCGCCATCTTGCCGCCGAACGGCTTGATGCCGGTGTAGCTCAGATAGGCGTTTTCCACGCCAGATACGCCGCCGCCGGGCAGAGAACCGGGCGCCGCGCCGCCAAAGCCGTCCGAAGAGCCGCCGAAATCGTAGATCAGCGCGTAGTTCCAGTCGTTGAAGAATTTGCCGACAATGCCGATCCGCGCACGGCGGAGGTTGTCGCCGCTGTCCAGGCGCTGCGGCGAGGTCGCTGCGCTGTTCGGCCGGTAGTCATAGCCGCCGACGTCCCAGTGCACCCGGCTGGTGATTGCAACGCAGTTCGCATTGTCCGCGGTGCAGATCGTCGGCCGGTTGTTGGGCATCGAAACGATAACGCCCGAGGCCGGCGCGGCCGCCTTGACCGGGATGGCCGCGTTGGCGTTCGCGACAGTGTCCACCTTCTCATTGGCCCTGGCTGCGGCCTTCGCGTTGACCGTGCTCTGCGTCTGCAGTTTTTCGATCTTCTGCTCCATCAGCCGAAGCTGCTGCTTGAGCGCTGCGATCTCCGCATCGTTGCCGCCCGCGCTTTGAGCGTGGGCTTGCGTTGCAGCCAGAGCCCCCATCAGGCTGACCGTGGCTGCGGTCGTCATCAGGCTTTTTCTCGTCATAAGTTTACCCCTTCAAGCAAATCAGTGTCCCCTTCAGGGCTTATTTTAGGAACTGCTTATGACATTCGCCAAACACGCAAGGTGATCAAGCGCGAAGAATTTCCGTTTGTGGCGCGCGGGCAACAATGAATGATGGTCGTCATATTGCACGCATGACTAGCGTGCCCGCGCGCAAAAAGCGCCAGGCCGGCTGCCGCCTCGCGAGCAGATCGCAGGCAAAGTGCTCTTTGATTATCGGGCCGAAACGCCTATATTTGCTGCGTTTTTCCCTGTGAGGTCGGAATGCTTCGTCTTATCCGCGCCGCCGCGAGCGCCGCACTGATCGTCCTTTTCTTCCATCCGGCGCTGGCCCAGGAACGCCGCGTGCCGTCGTCGCCGGCAGAGCTGCGGTTGTCCTATGCGCCGATCGTGCAGCGCGTGCAGCCCGCTGTCGTCAATGTCTATGCGGCGAAGATCGTGCAAAACAACAATCCGTTACTGGATGACCCGATCTTCCGTCGCTTCTTTGGCCAGCAGGGCCAGCAGGGCGAGCAGATGCAGCGCTCGCTCGGGTCGGGCGTCCTGGTCGATCCCTCGGGGCTCGTGGTGACCAACGTTCACGTCATCGAGGGGGCCGACCAGGTCAAGGTGTCGCTGTCCGACAAGCGCGAGTTCGAGGCCGAGATCGTCCTCAAGGACAGCCACTCCGATCTCGCCATATTGCGGCTCAAGGACTCCAACGAGCGGTTTCCGACCCTCGACTTCGCCAATTCCGACGAGGCGATGGTCGGCGATGTCGTGCTCGCGATCGGCAATCCCTTCGGCGTCGGCCAGACCGTCACCCATGGCATCATCTCGGCGCTCGCGCGCACCCAGGTCGGCGTCACCGACTACCAGTTCTTCATCCAGACCGATGCAGCAATCAATCCGGGCAATTCGGGCGGCGCGCTGATCGACATGAGCGGACGGCTGGTCGGCATCAACACCGCGATCTATTCGCGCTCCGGCGGATCGCAGGGCATCGGTTTTGCGATCCCGGCGAACATGGTGCGCGTGGTGGTGGCCTCCGCCAGGAGCGGCGGCAAGGCGGTGCGGCGCCCGTGGCTTGGCGCCAAGCTGCAGGCGGTGACGCCGGAGATCGCCGAGACGCTTGGCCTGCGCTCGCCGACCGGCGCGCTGGTTGCAAACGTCTTTCCGGGCGGCCCGGCAGCGCGTGCGGGCCTGAAGGCCTCCGACCTGATCGCCTCGGTCGACGGACAGGGCATCGACGACCCCAACGCCTTCGACTACCGTTTTGCCACCCGTCCGCTCGGCGGCAGCGCGCAACTCGACGTGATCCGCTCCGGCAGGCAGGTGAAACTGGCGGTCCCGCTCGAGACCGCGCCCGATACCGGGCGCAACGAGATTGTGCTGAAGTCGCGCTCGCCGTTCCAGGGCGCGACGGTCGCCAACGTCTCGCCGGCGGTCGCCGAGGAGATGCGCCTGGATGCCGATTTCGAAGGTGTGGTCGTGACCGCGATCCCGGAGGATTCGACGGCGGCCAATGTCGGCTTCCAGAAGGGTGACATCATCCTCGCCGTGAATGGCCAGAAGGTCGGCAAGACCTCCGACCTCGAGAAAGTGACCGGCCAGGCGGCGCGGTACTGGCGCATCACGGTGGTGCGCGGCGGCCAGCAGATCAACGTCACGCTCGGAGGATGAGCGCCAAGAAACCACGCGACAACGGGGTGAGCCTGTTCGCGGCCGCAGGGCTGGAGCAGGACGCCCCGCATCCGCTGCCGGATCGCTTACGTCCGCGCAAGCTTTCCGACGTCGTCGGCCAGGATCACATCCTCGGGCCCGACGGCGCGCTGACCCGCATGCTGGAGACGCGCACGCTGGGGTCGCTGGTTTTCTGGGGACCGCCGGGCACCGGCAAGACCACGGTGGCGCGGCTGCTGGCCGATGCCACCGAGCTGCATTTCGAACAGATCTCGGCGGTGTTTTCCGGCGTCGCCGACCTGAAGAAGGTGTTCGATGCGGCACGTGCGCGGCGCGAGATGGGCAAGGGCACACTGCTGTTCGTCGACGAGGTGCACCGCTTCAACCGCGCGCAGCAGGACTCTTTTCTGCCCGTGATGGAAGACGGCACGGTGGTGCTGGTCGGCGCCACCACGGAGAATCCGTCCTTCGAGCTCAACGCCGCGTTGCTGTCGCGGGCGCGCGTGCTGGTGTTTCATTCGCTCGATCATGCCGCGATCGAAAAGCTGTTTGCCAATGCGGAGACCATCGAAGGCAAGAAACTGCCGCTCGACGAGGAGGCGCGCGCCGTGCTGGTGCGGATGGCCGATGGCGACGGGCGCGCCGCGCTGACGCTTGCCGAGGAGGTCTGGCGGTCGGCCCGCGGCGGCGAGATTTTCGATGCCGCGCAGCTGCAGGACATCTTGCAGCGCCGGGCCCCGATCTACGACAAGTCGGCCGACGGCCACTACAACCTGATCTCGGCGCTGCATAAGGCGGTGCGGGGCTCCGATCCGGATGCCGCACTGTATTATCTCGCGCGCATGCTGGACGCCGGCGAAGACCCGCTGTTCCTGGCCCGCCGCGTCGTGCGCATGGCGGTCGAGGACATCGGGCTCGCCGATCCGCAGGCGCTGGTCATCGCCAACGCGGCGAAGGACGCCTACGATTTTCTCGGCTCGCCCGAAGGCGAACTGGCGATCGCGCAGGCCGTGATCTATGTCGCGACCGCGCCGAAATCGAACGCGGCCTATACGGCCTTCGGCGCGGCCAAGCGGGTCGCGAAGGAGGCGGGCTCGCTGCTGCCGCCGAAGCACATCCTCAATTCGCCGACCCGGCTGATGAAGGAGGAGGGCTATGGCGCGGGTTACCAGTACGATCACGACACCGCAGACGCGTTTTCCGGCCAGGACTATTTTCCGGAAGCGCTCGGCCGCCAGACCTTTTATGACCCCCCCGAGCGCGGCTTCGAGCGCGAGATCAGGAAGCGACTGGATTATTGGGCGAAGCTGCGGCGGGAGAAGGCGGGCAAGTAGCGGCTGATTCACCGTGACGATTCGTATCTTTTAGGCTAGGCAACGGCGATGAGCCGCCGCATCAAGAGAACGCAGCCAAGATCGGATCGCCGCGACGACCGTCCCGCGCGCGGGCGCGACAAGCAGAAGGAGCGGCCGCGCGAGCGCGTGGCATCGGAACGGCCGAAGGGGCATCGTGTGGGCGGCAAGCCGGCGCGGTTCTCCGAGCGTCGGCCGGAGCAGCGTCAGGACGACCGTTCGGAGCAGCGCCCCGCCAACCGCGCTTCCGGCGCGGCCGAGCCTGCAAAGGCGAGTTCTGAAGCGCTGCCGTTGCCGACCAAGGTCCAGACCGTCGTCGTGACGGCGGATGAAGACAACATGCGCGTCGACCGCTTTCTCGAAGCGCGCTTCCCGGGTCTGTCGTTCTCCCACATCCAGCGCATCGTCCGCAAAGGCGAGCTGCGCGTTAACGGCAAGCGCGCCGACAGCAAGGACCGGCTGCAGGCCGGACAGAGCGTGCGCATTCCGCCGCTGCGGCTCGATGCGCCGAAGGTGCCGGGCGCGCTGTCCGAGGCTGCGCAAAAGACCCTCGATACGCTGAAGGCGATGATTCTGTTCGAGGACGACGATGTCCTGGTGCTGAACAAGCCGGCGGGACTCGCGGTGCAGGGCGGCTCCGGCACCACGCGTCACATCGACCAGATGCTGGAGGTGATGCGCGATGCCAAGGGGCAAAAGCCCCGGCTGGTGCACCGGATCGACAAGGAGACGGCGGGCTGCCTGCTGGTCGCCAAAACCCGGTTCGCCGCCACCCACCTGACCGGCGCCTTCCGGCACCGTTCCGCGCGAAAAATCTATTGGGCGCTGGTCGCCGGCGTGCCGAAGCCGAAGCAGGGCCGCATCTCGACCTATCTGGCGAAAGAGGAGGGCGAGGACGACACCATCATGCGGATCGCCGCCCATGGCGATGAAGGTGCCAGCCACGCCGTGACGTATTACGCCGTGGTCGAAACCTCGGCGCAAAAACTCGCCTGGGTGTCGCTGAAACCGGTGACCGGGCGCACCCATCAATTGCGCGCGCATATGGCCCATATCGACCACCCGATCATCGGCGATCCCAAGTATTTTTCCAAGGAAAACTGGGAGTTGCCGGGAGGCCTTCAGAACCGGCTGCACCTTCTGGCGCGCCGCATCGCGATCCCGCATCCGCGCGGCGGGGTGATCGACGCCACCGCCCCGCTGCCGCCGCACATGCTGCAGTCCTGGAATCTCCTGGGGCTGGAAGCCGACCGCTACGATCCGATCGAGAACGCGCCGGAGGAATAGGCCGACAAGGGAGTTCCTTGTCGACTGCTGCGGTAGCGGCTATAGCCGGCCATGCCGTCTTCGCCCCAGTTCGATGCTGCCTTTCGCGCGCGCCTGCACGAGTTGTTCTGCTGGCGGCGCGACGTCCGGCGCTTTCGCCCCGATGCGCTGCCTGCGGGCATGCTGGAGCGCCTGATCGAGATCGCCTGCACCGCACCGTCGGTGGGCCTGAGCCAGCCCTGGCGCTTCGTCGTGGTCGAGGACCGCGTACGTCGCGCCGCCGTGCTGGCCAATTTCGAAGCGGCGAACGCTGAGGCGCTCGGCGCCTATAGCGGCGAACGGGCGCAGCACTACGCCGCGCTGAAGCTTGCGGGCCTGCGCGAGGCACCCTGTCATCTTGCGGTGTTTGCCGACCGCGACACCTGTGTCGGTCATGGACTCGGCCGCCGGACCATGCCGGAGACCGCAGAGTATTCCGCCGTCGCCGCGATCTTCTCGCTGTGGCTTGCGGCCCGCGCCGAGGGGCTCGGAGTCGGTTGGGTCTCGATCCTCGATCCTGCGGCGGTTGCGGCGGCGCTCGACATCCCCGCGCATTGGCGCTTCATCGGCTATTTCTGCATCGGCTACCCGGAGGCCGCCGATGATTGCCCGGAACTGGAGCGCGCCGGCTGGGAACAGCGGCGCCCCGCCGCGGAGAGCCTGTTGCGGCGCTGATCTTCTCTGGCGGACGTCGCAAGCACGCGCAGCGGCGTGTTCACGCTTGCGGGACGGCTCTTGTGAACCGGTTGTGCGGTGACGACATCTTCTCGCATGAAGCGATGGATGATTGCGTTTGTGGTGCCGATTCTGGTGCTGGCTGCCGTTCAGGCGGCCGCCGCGCAGCAGTTTTATCCGCCGGCGCCCGGCGCCTCGCAGTTCGCTCCGCCGGTGCCGAAGCCACCCGACCTGAAGATCACGATCCCTGTCGTGCCGAAGATGGATGAGCTGCCGAACCGGAACTATGTCCCAACATCGCCGCGACCATCCTTCGGCGAGCGCACCGGCCGTTGCCTTGACGCCGGCGCTGCGGCAGGGCTTGGGCCCAACCAACGTGCCGAATTTTCGCGCGGCTGCGCGCTGCGCGATTAGTTCTTCGACTGGTCGAGGAACATGCGCAGCGAGTCGTAGGGGCTCTCGACATCGCTGATCAGCCAGCCCTCGGGTCCCTTGACGAGAACGTAATTCAGCCGGACCGAGCGTCCCATATTGTCGAAGGCGACGGAGACATAGGTCTTGTCATACTGCTTGCGCAGGATCGTGATCGAGACCGGGCCGACCCGCCAGGTCGGGCTCTGCACCAGGAAATCGTAGGGTTCGGCCTTTGCCGACGTCCAGGCGGTGCGCAGGCTCGGATCAAAAAATTGCCGCGCGGTATCGGCGTCGCGCGGCAGCCCGTCCGACAGTTCCGGCGAGCCGTTGCCGTAATAGGCGTAGACGTTTCGGATCAGCGATTCCGGCGAACGAAAGCCCGCGTCGGCTGGCGCGGCTGCGAGGGCGCACGACAGCGTCAGAACGGTTTTGATCAAACCGCGCATGGCAGGCATCGCTTTCACATGCAAACCTGCTGGTTTTCCATCGTACCCGCCCGAACCCGGATCACCTCGGCCCCATGACGCATTTGCTGGCAAAGCGCGGGGCATCCGGGCCGGACACATCCCTTTCACGGCAGAATTCCGCTCACGACATCTTATTCCAGCCCAGCCTTGTTAGCTCCGCGTTATTCCGGCTCGGCCACCGGGTCGCTTTACCCCGGACCGTGCTTATCATAAGGGCAGGTGGTTTTCGCCGGGAGAGAGAAAGCGTCGCATGCGTGAATTGTTCGACGAGGTGATCGGCCATTCTCCGCTCGATCCGCAGGAGGCGGCGCGGCGGTCGACCCGCGCGCCCCAGCGCAAGCGGTTCTACAAGGAGGCCGGCGTCGCGGAGACCGACGGCGGCTTCTCCATCACGCTCGACGGCAGGCCGATCCGCACCCCCTCGGGCCGCACCTTGACCGTGCCGAACGGCGCGATTGCGCACGCGATTGCGGAGGAGTGGCAGGCGCAGGGCGAGACGATCAACCCGCTGACCATGCCGCTGACCCGCTTTGCCAACAGCGTGGTCGAGGCCGTGGTCGGCCGCGCCGACCTCGTCGTCGAGGATATGGCCAAATATCTGCAGTCCGACCTGCTGTGCTATCGGGCCGCCCACCCGGAGGCTCTGGTCCAGCGCGAGGCGGCGCTTTGGGACCCCGTCCTGTTCTGGGCGGCCGATGCGCTCTCCGCGCATTTCATCCTGAGCCAGGGCGTGGTGCATGCCCGCCAGCCCGACACGGCCGTGGCCGCGGCAAGGGCGGCGATGCCCTCCGACCCCTGGTCGGTCGCAGCCCTGCACGTGGTGACCACGCTGACCGGTTCGGCGCTGCTGGCGCTGGCGCTGGGGCATGGCGTCCTCGATGCCGACCAGGTCTGGGCCGCCGCCCATGTCGATGAGGATTGGAACGCCGAACAATGGGGGACGGACGCGGAGGCGGTCCGGGCCCGCGAGGCGCGCCTGGTCGATTTCCGCGCGGCCGTGCAGATCCTGAAAGCCGTGGCAGGCGAAGGAGCTGGGCCGGGTAGCTGACGCTGTTTCTGCCGCGGAGTAACGCCGTTATGCAGCGCGCGGCCCCTCCGGTTAACGAGAGGTTTACGCCGCTCGCGTAACGTTTGGGGCGTCATGGCCCTGACCGTCAACCCGAGCCTTCCGGTAGCCGCCGTTTCCGCCGTATCGCAGGGCGGGGCTGCGACCGACCTCGTCCTGCAGCCGGGGACGGTGGTCACGGCGCAGGTGCAAAACCTGCTCGCCGACAATCTGGTGCGGATCGCGATCGCTGGCCTCTCGCTGGACGTGCTCACGGAGGTACCGCTGCAGGCCGGACAGACCCTGCAGCTCGCCGTGTCGCAGACCGCGGACAATATCCGCCTTGCGGTGGTGGGGCAGGGCGGGGCGAGCAACGCCGATACGGTTTCGCTGTCGCCGAATGCGCCGGTCACCAGTTCCGCCGTTGTCGCGCCGCCGGGCAACGATCCTCTGACGCCGCTCGAGCGGATCGCGGTCTCGGTCGCGACCGAGGCAGCAGTGACGCGGCAGGGCAGCCTGGCGCCGCTGTTTGCCGATCTCGGCGCCGCCGCCGCATCAAATAATCTGCCGCCAGGCCTGCAGAATGCCGTGCGCGAAGTGCTGGCGCAGCAGACGCCGCTCACGGACAACCTGAGCGGCGATGACATCCAGGCCGCGTTCCAGGGCTCCGGGCTGTTCCTGGAGGCGTCGCTCGCCGCCGAACCGGGCCAGACAGGCGCCGTTCCCGACCTGAAGGCCGCGCTGATCGTGCTGCGCCAGACATTGGCGTCGGCACTGTCAGGCGCTGAGCCGGCCATCGCAACGGCAAGCGCTGTGACCGCGCAGCAAGCCACAGCAGCATCCATACCGACACCGCCCGTTTCACCACAACAGCCGGGAACACCACCCTCCGCGCTGCCGCTGTCGCCCGCCGGCGATCTCGCGGATTTGCTGCAGCCGCAGCTTCGCGCGGCGCTGGCCGATACCAGTCAGGTCGCCGTCAGTCCGGGCCACGTTGTCTTGACCGGCGCGCTCGCCGACGCGCCGCGCGCGGCGGCGCAGTCGGCTGCCCTGACGCTGTTGCAGGAGGCGCTGCAGGAATTGCCGCGCGCGGGCAATGGGGCGGCTGCGAAGGTCGCAGTGCAAAACGTCGGCGCGAATGAGATCGCGGTTCGCACGCCCACGCCGCCACCGCCGTTCCGCGGCAGCCTGCCGTCGCCGCAACCGGTCGCCCAGCCGTCGATCACGCCGAACACGCCGCTGCCGGCGACCGCCCGCCGCCTGCTCGAGGCAACGGAGTCTGCGATCGCGCGACAAACGCTGTTGCAGGTCGCCTCACTGCCCGAGCGCGTCGACACCGCGGGTCAGCGCATCGATCAGGCGGCACCGCGCTGGAATTTCGAGATCCCCTTTGCGACGCCACAGGGCACGGCGATGGCGCAGTTCGAGATTTCGCGTGACGGCGGTGGCATTGAGGCTGAAGCGCCGAGCCGGGTGTGGCGGGCGCGCTTTTCGCTGAATGTCGAGCCGGCCGGTCCCGTGCATGCGCTGATCTCGCTGTCCGGCGAGCGCACCTCGGTGCGGATGTGGGCCGAGCGGCCGGCGACCGCGGCGCAATTGCGCGCGGGCGCGACGCAATTGAGCCAGGCGCTCAGCAAGGCCGAGCTTCAGCCCGGCGAGATCGTGATTCGGGACGGTGCGCCGTCCCAGCCCGCGCCGGCGCGCGCCGGCCACTTTGTGGACCGTGCGTTGTGAGCGTGAAGACAACGAACCAGCTTGCCGTCGCGCTGCACTACGACAGGAGGGGCGCGCCGCGGGTCGTTGCCAAGGGCAGGGGAACGATCGGCGCAAAGATCGTCGAAGTCGCCAGGGC
>Ga0070710_10000601_pt1 | contig 17146 bp, 17 predicted proteins | sample LARL52metaG_FD_65454 | JGI IMG/M metagenome (GOLD analysis project Ga0070710, IMG submission 65454) | Corn, switchgrass and miscanthus rhizosphere microbial communities from Kellogg Biological Station, Michigan, USA - LAR L5-2 metaG | ecosystem: Host-associated > Plants > Roots > Rhizosphere ... | reverse complement strand
GCCGGCAGCGAGGCAGCCGACGTCCTGCGGAAGCGCGCTACCGAAGGGCTCGACGAGTTCCGCGACCTCGCAAAGCAGCAGGCCGTTCGCTAACCGCAGCTTCTGTTCTGCTAAAACCCGTGCCGCTCTGCGGCATGGGTTTTATCATTCGGGGCCTGAGGCTGGCCTTTCGGTGATGACTTTCGAGGCAGAGGACAGTAACCCTGATCGCAGTCGACAGCCGAGGGGAAAGCTGGCGCCGACCGCGCGAGGGGAGAATGGGGACTCGTGGCGAATCCGAGGCCTCCGCCTCGTGCCCGCCGACAGGCGGATGGCGGGCCAACGCCTTGCTCACTATCGCAAGCGTGGTTTTCTCTCTGCTATTCGCCGAGGCGATCCTGCGCCTGACGATGCACGATTACCCGCAATTCAACATGCTCGACCCGACACTCGGCTGGCGACCGCGCCCCGCAGCAGCTGGATGGTTCCCGGGCGAAGTCGACAGCTATGTCGCGATGAACCGGGAAGGTTTTCGCGATGTCGATCACGCTGTTGCGAAATCTCCCGTGACCTATCGCATCATCATTCTCGGCGATTCGATGACCGAAGGAAGGGAGGTCGAGTTCGGCGACCTCTATTGGAAACAATTGGAATCGCTGCTGCCGCAGTGCCCGGCGTTCGCCGGGCGGCAGATCGAGGTGATAAGCCTCGCAGCGAATGGCTACGGGACCGCCCAGGAATACCTGATGCTAAGAGAGCGGGGGCTTAAATTCCGGCCGGATCTGGTCCTTTTGGCCCTGTTCACCGGAAACGACATCACCGACAATGTTAAGGCGCTTGGGCATCACCGCGACCGCCCGTATTTTTCCGTTCGGGATGGCCGAATCGTGCTCGAGCAAACAGCCGGGGATGTCCCGGGCTTTGCCGCGCGCCAGGGCTGGGATGAGTTGAGACGTCGTCTGCTGGATCCGATCCGCCTTGTTCAGGTCGCGCGGCAGGCGCAGGCACGGCTGCGCCTGATTCTACGGTATGGCCGTCCCGACGCGAGTCGGATCGATCAGCCTGGACTGGACAGCCAGGTTTTTGTGCCGCCAGCGACGCCGGAATGGGAGCAGGCTTGGGGGGTGACTGAGGCCCTGATCCTGGCGATCGCCGATAGCGCGCAAGGCTCCGGCGCGGCTTTTGCGCTGACCACTCTGGCCAATCCCTTGCAAGTGCTTCCTGACACTGCCGCTCGCGAAAGGCTGGCGAAGGCGCTCGGGGCTGCCGATCTGACTTATCCCGACAGGCGGTTGGAGCAATTCGCCGCCGCGAATGGCTTTCCTGACATGCCGTTGGTGGACACACTGGCGACATACGCCGCCGAGCATCATGCGGCACTTCACGGTTTCGCTCCCCGCCAGCCGATCGGCCATTGGAATCGGCTCGGACACCGCCTCGCCGCGGCGGAACTGGGGCACAGACTATGCGAACAAATGGCAGCGGGGCGCCTCGCCGCGCCTTCGCTGCTGCATCAATCCGGGTCGAATACGTCGCGGTAATCGCGCTTCAGCGCCGCCGCTTGATGCTCCTTGTGCAGCAAGCAATCGCCGACCACCAGCACCTCGATTTCCGTTCCCATAAAACAGCGGAAGGCGTCTTCCGGAGTGCACGCGATCGGCTCGCCGCGAACATTGAAGCTTGTATTGACGAGGACCGGGCAGCCCGTCTTTGCTTTGAAGGCCGAAAGCAGCGAATGATACCGCGGATTGGTCTCACGATGGACGGTCTGCACTCGAGCCGAGTAATCGACATGGGTGACCGCGGGAATTTCCGACCGCAACACCTTGAGCTTGTCAATTCCGGAAATTGCCATCTCGCCGTCGCCGATCGCAATCCGCCGTGGTTCGGCGACATCGGCAACGATCAGCATATAAGGACTGACATCGTCAAGTTCGAACCAGTCGGCGACATCCTCGCGCAGCACCGAAGGGGCAAACGGGCGGAAGCTCTCGCGGTATTTGACGCGCAAATTAAGGGTGCGCTGCATTGCCGGATTTCGGGGGTCGCCGAGGATCGAGCGATTACCAAGGGCGCGCGGCCCGAACTCCATTCGGCCCTGGAACCAGCCTACGGCTTTGCCCTCGATCAGGGCTGCGGTGGCGGAGTCGAGCAGAGCAGGCTCGTCGAGCACGTCGAAAATGGCGCCCGCTGCTGCTAGACGCTGTTCGATCTCGGATTGGGCGAATTGCGGGCCGAGATAACTTCCCTCCATCGCGTCGAGCCGATTGGCCAGCGGTAAGCGGGACGCGCCGCAGTGCAAATAATACGCAGCAAGCGCCGCGCCGAGCGCACCGCCGGCGTCTCCAGCCGCCGGCTGCACCCAGATCTTTTCGAAACTGCCGTCGCGCAGCACCTTGCCGTTCGCTACACAATTGAGCGCCACCCCGCCGGCAAGACAGAGATTTTTGGCGCCGGTCTCGCGCGCGAGGTCCCGAGTCAACCGAAGCACGACCTCCTCGGTCACGGCCTGCAGAGAGGCGGCGAGGTCCATCTCCCGCTGCGTCAGCGGCTCCGTCTCGCGACGAGTCGGGCCTCCGAACAGCGCATCGAATGAGCGATTGGTCATTTTGAGGCCGACACAGTAATCGAAATAGTCCTGGTTCAGGCGAAAGCTGCCGTCCGGCTTTAGGTCGATCAGGTGATCGAGGATGCACTGCGCATAGCGGGGCTCGCCATATGGCGCCAAGCCCATAACCTTGTACTCGCCGGAATTCACGCGAAAGCCGAGATAATAGGTGAATGCCGAATACAGCAGCCCAAGAGAATGCGGGAAGTGCAGTTCCCGGGTCGTTTCCAAGCTATTGCCGCGGCCGAGAGCAACCGAGGTCGTGGCCCACTCGCCGACGCCATCCATTGTCAGCACAGCGGCCTCGTCAAATGGAGAGGCGAAAAACGCCGAGGCGGCGTGGCTCTGATGATGCTCAGCGAATAGCAGCCGGCGATCCCAATCAAATTCCGGTGCCGCCACCCGTAGTTTCTCGCCGAGCCTTCTCTTCTGGAACAACTTGTCGTTCAACCAGATCGGCATGGCCTTGCGAAACGACCGGAACCCGCGAGGGCAAAAAGCGAGATAGGTTTCGAGCAGGCGCTCGAATTTGAGAAAAGGCTTGTCGTAGAAGGCGACATGGTCGACATCCGCAAGCCGGATCCCCGCTTCCGCCAAACAATACGCAATGGCGTGCTTGGGATACCCGCTATCGTATTTTTTGCGGGTGAAGCGCTCTTCCTGAGCGGCCGCAACGATGCGGCCGTCCTCGACCAACGCCGCTGCGCTGTCATGGTAAAATGCCGAGATCCCGAGAATCCGCATCGCTTCTGCGGAGCCGTCAACGGCGCTTGCGCCCGATCATGACAAAAAGCCCACAGTCATGGCCGCCAGTCAGCATCAAGTTCAGCTGAGCCGCCGCACGCACGCTCGTGCTCCCCCGCGAATGCGGCTCGAAGAGCCGGGTCTGATCGGTAAACGGGGCTCCGTGGGCAGCTGGGATGGACGACATGAAGTCGACGCCGCTCGCATCGAACCAGCCAAGTATCTCGTCGATCGAATGCTGTGTCTCGTGCGGGTGGTGATGCTGATCGCGAAACCAGCCCTCCCACCGGACAGCGCTCAATCGAGAGGAATTCAGCCGGCGGCCGAGAAAATAAAGCGGCCGGCCAAGTGTCTTGAATACCCAGCGACGCCCGAGCGTCGGCAGCCGACCGTAGCGATTATAGAGCCCGATCAGAATGAACCCGCCAGGCTTGACCTTGCCGAGCAAGGCTTCGAAGCCCCTCCGGGGATCTCCGGTGTGATGCAGAACGCTGTTGGCGATCACGACGTCGACGCTGCCGTCGCGGAAGGGCGGACGAAACAAGTTCATCTGCAGGAAAGCAGTGTTGACAATTCGGTAGCGCTCGCGGAATTCGTTGGCCAAGTATAACGAGTTCAGCGAGATGTCGCCGCCAAAGACACGACGGTTCCAGGCGAGGCCGAGGAAATTCGTCAGCTGACCAGTGCCGCACCCTGCGTCCAGCACGATCGCACCGTCCGGGAGCTGCTCGTCGAGAGCTGAGGCGAGTTGGCTGCGCCGCGATTTCGCGACCAAGCTTTGCCTCGACTCAACATCGTCATAATTCGGAAAGGGAGTTTCCTCGTAATACGCTTTGACGATTTCCGTAACGTCCCGGTGCGATATGGGCGAATCGAGCGGTAGAAACAGGTCGGGAATGCGATGGTTCACCGGGTAGCGACGCCCACCGGCGCCAATCCATTCGCTGTCGCTCGGGACAAGGAGCCCACCCGTCAAAGGACATTGCAGGATATCGGCGCAATCCCGCAACGCAGACGGCGGAATCGTGTCAGGCCGCTCGTTCTCGAGTAATTCCACAATAGGTTCAAAAAAGAGTATAGATGAACGGCGCGATTGCCGATCCTTCGGCGAGGACGAGCAGTCCGCCCAGTCCACACATGATCACAATCACCGGCATCAGCCAGAATTTCTTGCGGACGCGCAGGAACATCCACCACTCTTTCGCAAAATCGATCATGACTCCTCAAAATTGGTTGGTCATCGAATTGCGCGGACCGGCCTGAGGGACACGCGCCAGCCAATAGCTCGAGCTTTCCTTATCGGAACGGAGCCGCAGCGTGTCCTTCCCCGCGACCCGCATGATCAATCCGATGGGGGTCAACACGCCGAAAAACAAGACCGCCATGATAAGCGGATTGGCAATCTTGAAAAGCTGTACCGAGATCCACCGCCAAGCGCGGTTCAGTGGATGCAACAAAGGTGCGGCAAACAGCGCCAGGCCGAGCAGGACAAATGAGGCAAGCGACCACCAGTGCGCGCTAGGCCGACCCTCCCACAGCGCCGAGACCGCGATTGCGCCGCACGCGACCGCGAAAACCAAACCAAAGGCTTTATCAGAAGAACCCAATGCGGGATCTTCGGGATCGCGGAGCTCAATCCCGCCCCCATTCGTGCCAGTCATGCAATCCGCCCTTTTCACCCTCAGCGCAGCGAACCTTAGGGCGGCTCAAGGAGCGAATAAAGAGCCTTCGGCCTGGTGAGAGCCCGACCGTCTCATTCACGTCGCTGCAGTCCCATGGAGAGATCTTGCGGCGGATAAGCTTGATTCCTGGCTTGAAAGCAGCGGCACCCGTCGGTCGCCCGTCGAATATGCTCCCGTTTTTGTCGGGCGAGGCTTACCGCGGCAGATGAACCCGGGCACGCAGACCACCCTGAGGAGAAGTCTCGAGCCTGACGTCGCCGCCATGGCTGCGCGCCACGTCTCGGGCGATCGTCAGACCGAGTCCGACGCCCCCCGTCAATGGGTTGCGCGACGCATCGAGCCGGACGAACGGCCGGAATACGCGGGCCCGATTAGCGGGCGGAATGCCGGGTCCGTCGTCATCGACGAGGATGTCGATCCCGTCCGATACGACGAGCCCCGTCATCCAGACGTGATTCCCATGGCGGCGCGCATTGCCGATCAGGTTGCCGAGGCAGCGGCGCAGCGCATTCGGCCGGACCGGCATCACATATTCGGACGGCGGGGCGACGGTCAGCGGAGTTCCTTCACGACGCAAATCGGCGGCGAGGTCCTCGATCAGCAATGAAATGTCGGTTTCGACTGATGCTTCAGTGCCTTCGCCGCGGACAAAGTCGAGATAGCCATGCACCATGTGCTCCATCTCGGCGACATCCGATTTCAGTTCGACGACCGCCGGATCGCCGCCGAGCAGCTCGAGAGCGAGCTTCATCCGCGTCAAGGGCGTGCGCAAATCATGCGACACTCCAGCCAGCATTTGCGTGCGTTGCCGGATCTGGCGCTGCAACCGATCGCGCATTGTCATGAAGGCGATCGCGGCACGCCGGATCTCGACGGCTCCTTCAACTTTGAAGGACGGAACGGGGCGGCCCTTGCCGAAGCTGTCGGCTGCCTCGGCCAAGCGGTGCAGGGACTTCACCTGGTTGCGCAGAAAAACCGTGGCCACGGCCAACAGGACCAGCGACGATCCCAACATCCACATCACGAAAATGTAGGTCGTCGAGCTGTACAGCCGATTCCGTGGCACATCGACCGACAGCACGCTGTCTGGAAGCTGAACCTTGACCTCGGCGCCCCCATCATCGAGCAGGTCGAGACGAAATGGGAGGTTCAAGCGGCCCTGTATCGCCTGGGTGAGCTGGTCCTCGACGAGCCTGCCGGTCGCGGACGATGCCGGAGGGAGCGTCATGGTATGGCTGATCGCGAAGTCGAGGTCGGTTTCGGCCTTTGCGTGCGCGAGCAGACCGGCGGTTTGGACTGGCGAGTCGACGAGCTTCAGCGCCTCGACCAGCAGACCGATATCTCCAGCAACCGCCGCAGAGAGCCGCCAGGAGACAGCCGCCCAGTGCCGGTCGTAAAACACCCAGGTCGCGATCGCTTGCAGCAGTATCAGCGGCATCACGACGATCAACAGGGAGCGCCCGAACATCGTGCGCGGCAGCACCCGTTTGATCCACGGATCCCGACGAATCTCAAGCTCATCGTCCGGCTCCGACCCGGAGAGCTCAGCGTCGATGTCGTGCGCCGTCACGGTCGGACCCTGACCGTCAATCCGGTTTGAGAATATAGCCGGTCCCGCGCACCGTCTGCAGATAGCGCGGGAATCGCGAATCGCGCTCGATCTTGCGGCGCAGCCGGGTCATCTGCACATCGACGTTGCGAACGTTGCCGCTCAGCGACATCGACAACTCCTCGCGCGACACGGCCTGCCCCGCCTTCTGGGCCAGCATCGAGAGCAGCCCGGCTTCGGCCGCGGTCAGATGCACCAAATCGCCGCCGCGGTACAGCTCGCCGCGCACGACGTCGAACCGGCAGCCGCCAAAACGGATGTCCTTCGAAGCGAGATCCGCCGTCGGCCGGCGTTGCAGAAGGTTGCGGATGCGCAGGACGAGCTCGCGCGGTTCAAAGGGCTTAGAGAGATAATCGTCGGCTCCTTGTTCGAGGCCGTTGACCCGGTCTTCGGGCTCGCCCATCGCGGTCAGCAACAGTACAGGGACGCGCCCTTCCGTCCGCAGCGCGCGGGTCAATTCCAACCCGCTCTCGCCCGGCATCATGACGTCGAGGACGACGAGGTCGAAGGCGAAACTCGCCAGGTTTGAGCGCGCCTCGCTCGTATCCGCGGCGGCGGTAACCCGAAAGCCGCTGTCCGACAGGTAGCGACGCAACAATTCCCGTAGGCGGGCGTCGTCATCGACGACAAGAAGATGAGGCTCGGGGAGATCGGGATCGGGCGCGCTTGTCACGCGAAGAAATATACGACGGATATCGTATCAGTGCTTCTCCGACGGGAGGTGGCCGAAGCGGCGCCGATCCTCCTCGTCGGCAACGATCCCCAACATGACGTGTCGGAAACCCTCCAGAGCTTGGGGTCCGGCTTGCCGATAGGCGTCAGCGATCCTAGCCCGCTGTGGCTCCGAAAGCTGTCGCTCGAGATCTCGTCCTTTTGACGTCAGCTCGAGGAGACGCTGCCGCCGATCGTGCGAGCCCGGCTGCTGAAAGATAAATTCCTGCCGAACCAGCTGGCCAAGGACGCGGCTCAAGCTCTGCTTCGTGATGCGCAGAATTGCGAGCAGTTCGCTGACGGTCATCTGCGGGTGGCGTCCGACAAAATGGATGACACGGTGATGAGCACGGCCAAAACCGTATCGCGCGAGAATGGCGTCGGGCTCGGCGGTAAAATCTCGATAGGCAAAGAACAGCAGCTCGATCCCCTGTCGGACCTCCTCCTCGGTGATGACACGCGGGCGAGACGTCGAATTTATGTCAGACATGTTGACATATCCCCCGCAACCTTTGACACTTGTAAGGCGTCTTTCAGGATATAAAATTCCAAGCGGAGCATGCACGCCGGCTGGGCCGATGCCGCGCCGGCGGACCCTCCAAGGTGCAAGGAAGACCCGATGTCCATGATCCCGTTCGACGATCGTGACGGCTTCATCTGGTACGATGGCCGCCTCATACCCTGGCGCGATGCGAGGCTCCACGTGCTGACCCACGGGCTCCATTATGCGAGCTGCGTGTTCGAAGGCGAACGCGTCTATAACGGCAGGGTCTTCCGACTGGAGGACCACAACGAACGCCTGCTCAACTCTGCGCGGATTCTCGGCTTCGAAGTGCCGGCCGGCATGGACGATCTCGCAAAGGCGACCCAAGAGGTAATCTCGTCGAACAACATCATCGACGGATATGTTCGCCCGATCGCCTGGCGCGGCGCCGAGCAGATGGGTGTCTCGGCGCAGCTCAGCAAGATTCACCTGGCGATTGCCGCTTGGGATTGGCCGGCCTATTTCTCGCCCGAGGCGCGCGCCAAAGGAATTCGGATGCAATGGGCGAAATGGGCGCGCCCGGCGCCGGACACTGCGCCGACCGAGGCGAAGGCGTCGGGGCTCTACATGATCTGCACGATGTCGAAGCACGACGCCGAGGCCGCGGGATGCGATGATGCGCTGATGCTCGACTGGCGCGGCCGGCTCGCCGAGGGCACGGGAGCCAACATCTTTCTCGTCATCAATGGCGAGCTCCACACCCCCACACCGGATTGCTTCCTGAACGGCATCACCCGCCAAACCGTGATCGGATTGGCGAAGCAGCGCGGCATCAAGGTGGTCGAGCGGGCGATCATCCCGGAGGAGCTCACCAAGGCCGAAGAGGTATTCCTCACCGGCTCGGCGGCCGAGGTGACCCCGGTCGGCGAAATCATCGGCGAGCACGGGCATTACCGCTTCATGCCGGGCACAATCTGCCGGCTGATGTGGGAAGACTATGACCGCACGGTCGGTAAGCAGGTAGCGAGCGCCGCTTAGCCGCTGGTACCGCCGAACATGAGCGACGAACGGGCCGATCTTATCCTCACCATGCTGCGTGCGATCCGCGCCGAGCAATCCGCGCAGCGTGAAAAACTGGACGAGATTATCGTACGGCTCGGCCGGCTTGAGCGGGAGGTAGCTGGATTGCACGGCGATTACGCCAGTTTGTCCGTACGTCTGGACAATCTCGATCGCCGCGTAGGACGGATCGAACGGCGGCTGGAGCTGGTGGAGGTTCCGACTTCCACCTAACCGCAGCGTGCGGAGACACTACTGTGGGGGTGCCCAACGCCGCTTCGCGGCTTCGTCTTCGGCGCGGGACTCGACCCAGCGCTCACCCGTGGGCGTTTCCTCGCTCTTCCAGAATGGCGCGTCGGTCTTCAGCCAGTCGATCAGGAACTGGCAGGCGGCGAGGGCGGCTTCCCGGTGCGGGGAGGCCGTGGCGACGAGCACGATGCGGTCGCCGGGCACCAGCCGGCCGTAGCGGTGAATGATCAGCACGCCGTCGAGTGGCCAGCGGCGATGCGCCTCTGTCTCGATGTCGCCGAGCTTTTTCTCGGTCATGCCGTGATAATGTTCGAGAGTGAGGGCGGAGACGCGGTCATCGCCGCCCATGTCACGAACCAATCCAATGAAGCTGGCGACACCGCCGATCCGGTGATTGCCGGCGGCGAGCCGATCGAGCTCGGCGCCAACATCGAAATCCTCGCGCTGCACCCGGATCATCGCCCTAGCCTCCGGTGACCGGCGGGAAAATCGCGACCTCGTCGCCTTCCCGCACGGGGTGCCCGAGCCCGACATAGTTTTGGTTGACCGCCACCCGGACAACCGAAAGATCGCGAAGGGCTTCGGCGTATCCGCTGCCGCGGGACCGCAGCCGATCGAGCAACCCGGCCACGTCCTTCACTTCTGGCGGCAAGTCGATCTCCTCCTCGGCGCAACCGATGCGCGCGCGCAACCAGGCGAAATAGAGGAGCTTCACCCGATCACCTCCGAGAACGGCAAAAAATCAACCGCCATGCCGGGTGTGACGGCGCTCGTCTCCTCGTCGACGACCACGAGCCCCTCCGACCGGGTGATCGAGGAGAGGATTCCCGCGCCGTCCTTGGGGTATTTGACAGCGACGAGGTCTTTCCCGTCGCGCTGCAGGCTTGCCCTGACATATTCGCGCCGCCCCGGCTTTTTGCGGTAGGCGAAGCCGGCTCGGGTAGAGAACAGCCGCGGCACAGACGCCGCCGCGCCGGCGAGCTTCAGGATCAATGGCCGGGCGAGCACGACAAACGTCACGAGCGCCGCAACCGGGTTTCCCGGAAGCCCGATCAGCGGCACTCCGCCGATCTGCCCGAGCGCGACGGGGCGACCGGGTTTGATCGCGAGCCGCCAGAAATGCAGCCCGCCCAGCCGTTCAATCGCAGGCTTGACGTGATCTTCCTCGCCCGTCGAGACGCCACCCGACGTGACGATCAGATCATGCCCGGCGCTCGCTGTGACGAGGGTTTCGGCGAGCGCGGCCTCGCGGTCCGGTCAAATCCCGAAATCGCTCACGGCGCAACCCAGCTCGCTCAGCAAGGCCGCCAGCATAAAGCGGTTGGCGTCGTAGATCATGCCGGGCGGCAGCGCGGTCCCCGGATCGCGGACCTCGTCACCGGTGGAGAGCAATGCCACGCGCAACCGCCGAAAAACCGGGAGCTCGCAGTTCCCGAGCGCGGCGGCGAGACCGAGATTCGCGGGCGACAACCGCCGTCCGGCAGCGAGCGCCACCGATCCCTCCGTGATATCCTCCCCGGCAAAACGTCGGTTCGCTCCCTTTTTGATCCCAAGCCTAAGCCGTACCTGCCCCTCTTCGACGACGCAGTCCTCCTGCATCATGACAGTGTCGGTGCCGTCGGGCATCGGGGCGCCGGTGAAGATCCGGACCGCCCTTCCCTGCCCGGCGGGCTGCTCAAGCGGGTGACCCGCTGCGGCTCTGCCGGAAACAGACAGCACGGTTTCCTGCCCCGGCGCCAGATCGGCGTGAGCGAAGGCATAGCCGTCGACAGCGCTGTTGGCGTGCGGCGGCAAATTCATCGTGGCGACAACATCGCGTGCGAGAATGCGCCTGCAAGCGCCGGCCAGCGGTATCGTTTCTGTCTCGACTACCGCTGTGACCCGCTCTTCAATTCGGGCGAGCGCGTCGTCGACGCTCAGCAGGGCGCCGCCAAAGGCGAAACAATCATCGCTCAGCTGTGCCATTACACGAGCCCGACTCCATGGCCGAGAATGAAGCTGGCGATCGCGCTAGCATCCGCCAGCGGCAACCAAGGGCGACAGAACTCGGCCAGCCGATGATCGGAGGCGATGGCGACGATAAAGGGATCGTCGGGATGCAGCAGCGGCTTCCCGAGCGCGTGACGATAGACCTCGAGCTTAGGGTGGTCATGATGTTTGAAACCCTCGACGAGCACCAGATCGACGGGCGTCATCCGCTCCAGTAACTCGTCGAGCGAAGGCTCGGCTGAGCCGCGCAGCTCGTGCATCAACGCCCAACGGCGACCCGAGGCCACCATGACCTCCTGTGCTCCAGCCTGCCGATGATGCCAGGAATCCTTCCCCGGTTGATCGATGTCAAAGGAATGGTGAGCATGTTTTATCGTCGATACGTCGACCCCGCGTGAAACGAATTCCGGTATCAGCGCCGCCATCAACGTCGTTTTGCCGCTTCCGCTCCAGCCGGCGAGCCCGAAGATCCGCATTGCCGCCCGTCCCTGTGGGCTCTCACTTAGGGCATGGGCGCGGGCGTCGCAATGCCCTAAGCCAGATGCTCTGACTTGCGGTTCGCACGCGCCGTACGCGGACGTGCCATGTGGCGCAGTCCCGCCTGCAGGTAGTCATATCCGGTCACCAAGGTCAGAATCGCAGCGATCCACAACAGCAACTCGCCGAGTCCTGTCACCGGCAAAAAACCGGGCCCGGCATCACCGACGATCAAGACCCCGATCGCAACCATCTGGATGACCGTCTTCCACTTGGCAAGCCGCGAGACGGGCATGCCGACCCGCAGCCCCGCGAGGTACTCGCGAAGGCCGGAGACCAGGATCTCCCGGCACAGGATGACCAGTGCCGGGAGCACCGCTTCAGCCGAGAGTCGCCCAAATGCGGTCAGCATGAATAATGTCGCCGAAACCAGCAATTTATCGGCGATCGGGTCGAGGAAACGGCCAATTTCGGATTGCTGTTCCCAGCGCCGAGCCACGTGCCCGTCCAGCCAATCGGTCACTCCCGCCGCTGAGAAAAGCGCGCAGGCGAACCACCGGGCATAATCGCCGGGCACGTAAAAGGTCGCGATCACCGCAGGAATCGCCAGGATTCGCGACAATGTCAGCAGGTTCGGCAGGCTGGTAATCGGCACAAATCACTCCTGCTGAAGGCGAAGGGAGGGCAGCAATAGCTTACCCGTCGGGGTGGAAGTGGTCATAAATCTTCTTTGCGACAGTTTTACTTATGCCGGATACGCGTTCGAGCTCCCCGAGCCCGGCCCGGGCAACCGCTCGCGCCGAGCCAAAATGGTGCAACAGCGCCTGCTTGCGGCGAACGCCGACGCCGCCAATTTCGTCGAGCGGGGAGCGCCCGAGGGCCTTTGTTCGCTTGGCGCGATGGGTGCCAATGGCAAACCGATGCGCTTCGTCCCGCAGGCGTTGCAAGAAATAGAGCACGGGATCACGCGGGTCGAGCGAGAATGGCGCGCGTCCCGGAACGAAGAAGCGTTCGCGCCCGGCATTGCGATCCGGCCCCTTAGCGATCCCGAGGATTGCGACGCCGGCGATGCCGAGTTCATCAAGGACGACGCGGGCGACATTGAGCTGCCCCTGGCCGCCGTCGATCAGGATCAAATCAGGCCAAGTGCCTCGGTCGCGTTCCGGATCTTCTTTGATGGCGCGTGCAAAACGGCGCAGCAGGACCTCGCGCATCATCGCGTAATCGTCGCCGCCCGCTAGGCCCTCATCCGCCTCGCTTCTCTCGGCACCCTCTCCCGTATTACGGGAGAGGGGAGACCCAGCCCGAGGGGCTGGGTGGGTGAGGGTCAATCCGCGGATCGTGAACTTGCGATAGGCGTTTTTGACGAGCCCCTCGGGACCGGCGACAATCATTGCGCCGACCGGATTGGTCCCCTGGATGTGGCTGTTGTCGTAAACCTCGACGCGGTGCAGCGGCCCGTGAATGGCGAAGGCAGCTGCGACGCCGTCGAGCAGTTGACGTTGCGAGGCGCTATCCGCGAGCCGCCGGCCGAGCGCCTCCCGCGCGGTTGCGAGGATGCGGTCGACCAACCGCTTCTTGTCGCCACGCTGCGGCACTGCGAGTGTGACTCGGGGACCGGCGAGCGACAACGCCTCTTCGACCAGATCCTGCTCGACGAGCTGATGACTCAACAATACGAGCGGCGGTTTCGCGCGATTGTCATAAAACTGGCCGACAAAGGAGGTCAGCACCTCCTCGACCGGCAGCTGCCGATCATGGCTCGGGAAATACGCCCGATTGCCCCAATTCTGCCCGCCACGGAAGAAGAAAACCTGGACGCAGGTCTGCCCGCCCTCCTGATGGGCGGCGATGACGTCGGCATCGACGATACCCGGGACGTGGATGTCCTGATGTCCCCGAACCAATGAGAGCGCGCGAATGCGGTCACGAACCAGCGCCGCCGCCTCGAAATCGAGAGCATCCGCGGCCGCCTGCATCTCGGCGGCAAGGCGCTGCTGAACATCGTCGCTTCTGCCCGAGAGGAAAGCGTGTGCTTGCTCGATCAGCGCCGCGTAACCTTGGCGGGCGATGTAGCCCACGCAAGGGGCGCTGCAGCGCTTTATCTGGTACAGCAGACAGGGGCGAGTACGCGTTGCGAATACGCTGTCGCTGCACGACCGCAGCAAGAATGCCTTTTGCAGGGTCACCAGGGTGCGATTGACCGATCCGGCGGAGGCGAAGGGGCCGAAGTAGCTGCCCTGGTTGGTTCGCGCACCGCGGTACTTGGTGAGTTGTGGGAACTCGTGGGCGGCGGTGAGGTGGATAAAAGGGAAAGACTTGTCATCCCGCAGCAGCACGTTGTAGCGCGGCATCAGCCGCTTGATCAGGTTGCATTCGAGCAGCAGCGCTTCCGCCTCGGTTTGAGTGACTACGACCTCCATCGCGGCAGTCTCGGCGATCATCCGCCGCAGCCGGTTCGACAACCCTGCGGGGTGCGAGTAATTCTGCACTCGACTTTTGAGGCTGCGCGCCTTGCCCACATAGAGCGCGTCACCCCTCCGATCGAGCATGCGATAAACGCCCGGGCCGGCCGGCATACTCCTGAGCGCCTCGCGGATTGCAGCAGCACCGGCGGTGATTCCTGTCGCTACTGCGTGAGGCGCCGCGTCGGCCGGCAGACCACTTTCAGACGATCTGGCCGGCGGCTCGGCGACACTACCTGGAGCCCGCCGAGGGTCGCTTGACGGTTGTGAACTGCGGCGTGGAACCCGCCGCCGCCTCACCGCGGGCGTCCCGAATTCCGTCATTCTGGCGTCAGTCGTTTCCGTCATCGTCTCGTCAACTGGTTGAGGCGACACGCCGATTCGGGGTATCCACGAAACCGGTGGATAAGTCTGTTGAAAACTTGCGGCCAGCAAACTTGGATTATAGGCGTGCCGGGGATTTGTGAACTTTGATTAAATTTTAGGCAATTACGTAAGGTATTGAAGATCATTGCTATTCTACTGAAATGGTTAATATTGGTGACAAAATGTAACAGTCTACTCGGTTTGCTCGTTGCCACATCACTGGAGCAACGCCTGTGAACAAATGTCCGCCATTTCGTTGCCCGGAGGTTTTGCTCCGGCCAGGAGACACGCCCCTACTCGACCGGCGGTTGTCGTTGCGGTTGTGCCCAACTGAGATGCTGCCCGCCATCCAGTGCGATCATCTGGCCCGTCATCGCCGGCGCTGCCACGATAAAGCGCATCGCCGCTGCGATCTCCTCGGGGCTGGTACCTCGGCGCAACGGCATCAGCTCGCATTGGCGGGAGAATTGCTCCCGGGTCTGCCGCGGACTGGGTACTGTTGGACCTGGTCCGATGCCGTTGACCCGAATCCGGGGCGCCAACGCGAGCGCCATGGTCTGGGTCAAGGTCCACAGCCCTGCCTTCGCCAATGTGTAAGACACGAAATAGGGCGTCAGCGACCACACCCGCTGGTCCAATAGATTGACGATGATGCCGCCGGCGTGTGCCGGCAATCGGGCTGCCAAATGTTGGATCAGGACAAACGGAGCGCGCAGATTCACCGCGAGATGGAGATCCCAGCTCTCGCGCGTCGCGGTCTCGATCGTGTCGTTAGCGAAGACCGCAGCGTTATTGACAAGACAGCCGATGGGCCCAAGTTCGCGCTCGGCGCGAGGCAACAACTCCGCAACGGCCTGTTCGTCGGCGAGGTCGGCGGCGAGCGCGACGGCCGCGCCGCCGTTGCCGCGGATCTGCTCGGTCAGGTTCTCGGCAGCCCCCCGCGAACCGTGATAGTGCACGGCAACAGCAAACCCGTCTTCTGCGAGAGCAAGAGATAACGCTCGGCCGATGCGCTGCGCCCCGCCTGTTACAAGCGCCGCTCGAGGTATCGGCGAAACCGGCAGCGCTCCGGTCAGTTCGGTCTCAGGCGCGGCTTCAACGACGGGCACGGCGTTCCTTGCGGGCCCGCATTTTGGCGCGGACCACATCACGCGCCGAGACGCCGGCGCGTCCCGCCCTTGATCGGCCGGGCTGCCGCTCCGGGCGCGTGGAGCCGTTTCCGGCGCCGTTTGGCGGCGCAGCCGAGAGCCCGAGATCGACCTGCTCGAGCCGGCGGATCTCGTCCCGCAGTTTGGCCGCCTCTTCGAATTCCAGATCGGCGGCGGCTTCCCGCATGCGCTTCTCAAGATCGGAAATGACCGTCTTAAGATCGGCGCCCTGATAATGCGCCGCTTCGCCCTCCGACAGCCCGAAGGTCACATGATCGCGCTCGTAAACGCTCTCCAAAATGTCGGAGATGCCGCGGCGCACGCTTTCGGGGGTGATCCCGTGGACAGCATTATACGCCTGCTGTTTTTCGCGCCGGCGGTTGGTCTCGTCGATCGCGGCTTTTAGGCTGTCTGTCATCCGATCGGCGTAAAGGATTGCCCGACCGTCGATGTGGCGGGCGGCGCGTCCGATGGTCTGGATCAACGAAGTCCGGGAGCGCAGATAACCCTCCTTGTCAGCGTCGAGCACGGCCATCAGCGCGCATTCCGGAATGTCGAGACCCTCGCGCAGCAGATTGATCCCGATCAGCACGTCGAACACGCCGAGACGAAGATCTCGGATGATCTCGATGCGTTCGAGGGTATCGACATCGGAATGCATATAACGCACGCGCAAGCCAGCCTCGTGCAGGTACTCGGTCAACGCCTCGGCCATCTTCTTGGTCAGGGTCGTAACCATGACCCGGTGCCCACGCAACGCCTCGTCGCGGCATTCTGCCATCAGATCGTCGACCTGGTTGTCGACCGGCCGAATGATGCAAGGCGGGTCGACGAGACCGGTTGGCCGCACGATCTGCTCGACAAAGACGCCGCCGGCGCGCCGCATCTCCCAAGGGCCGGGGGTGGCCGAGACAAAGATCGTCTGGCCGCGCAAACCGTCCCATTCCTCGAATTTCAGCGGCCGGTTGTCGGTGCAGGACGGGAGCCGGAAACCGTATTCGGCAAGGCACGTTTTGCGCGTCCAGTCGCCGCCGAACATGCCGCCGAGCTGCGGCACCGTCACATGCGACTCGTCGACAAAGACGAGCGCGTCCCGCGGCATGTATTCAAAGAAGGTCGGTGGCGGCTCGCCGGGGCTGCGGCCGGTCAGATAACGCGAATAGTTCTCAATGCCCGCGCAGCTGCCGGTCGCTTCGATCATCTCCAAATCATAGGTCGTGCGCTGCTCCAGCCGCTGCGCCTCGAGCAATTTCCCTTCGGTGTGGAGCTCATCGAGGCGGATCTTGAGGTCGCGTTTGATCTGCTCGATGGCCTGCAGAAGGGTCGGCCGCGGAGTGACGTAATGGCTGTTGGCGTAGACCTTGACCGACTGCAATGCGGCGGTCTTCTCGCCGGTCAAGGGGTCGATCTCGTGGATCGCCTCGATCTCGTCGCCGAACAGCGAGATGCGCCAGGCACGGTCCTCGTAATGCGCCGGAAACAGCTCGATCGTGTCGCCGCGCACCCGGAATGAGCCGCGGAAGAAATTGTGGTCATTGCGGCGATACTGCAATTCGACAAAGCGCGCGAGTAGTTG
>Ga0070710_10000600_pt1 | contig 17169 bp, 15 predicted proteins | sample LARL52metaG_FD_65454 | JGI IMG/M metagenome (GOLD analysis project Ga0070710, IMG submission 65454) | Corn, switchgrass and miscanthus rhizosphere microbial communities from Kellogg Biological Station, Michigan, USA - LAR L5-2 metaG | ecosystem: Host-associated > Plants > Roots > Rhizosphere ... | reverse complement strand
GAGCTGTGCGCCGGACGCGCCGCCCTGCAGGCACTTGCCGGTCGAGACGTTCTTGTACTCGCCGTTGGTGGTCTTGGGTTTCGCGCCGCCGTAGCACTCGCCCGTGGACGTGTTGAAGATCGGTGTCGGGTCGACGGCGAGGTTCGACGGCGGGTTGAGGACGGTCTCCTCCATCACGGGCTTGCCGTCGTCGTGGTAGTTCGTGAGGGCGTCTTCGCAGTCGATGGCGTTCATGGCGTTGCCGCCCTTGCCGCCGATCCAGGCGTCGAAGTGCCACAGCTTCGGGCCACCGTTGGGGCCGTTGCCGTTCCAGTCCTGCTCGCACGAGGAACAGCCGTCCTCCATGATGAAGTACTTCTTCACGCGCGGGAAGTAGATCTTGGTGCCCGGCTTGGCTTCCTTGCTGGACGTCGCGAACGTGATCGGGTCGGACCAGGTTCCCCTGCCGCCGGCCGTGTCGTGGATCTGCGGATAGGAGATGTCACCGCCCGGCGGGGTGTTGTCGTACCAGCCGTAGAAGGTCCAGAAGACCTGTTGGGATGCGGCGCTCGCGGGTGATGAAGCGAACAAACCGGACATCACGAGCAGGATGCCTGCCGCCACAGACAGGGCGCGTTTCATGCGTGCCTCCGCAAGAACCGGTGGACTTAGGCGGCGTGCATGCAGAGTCCACCGGCCGAGCGGTTTTTGTAAAGAAACTTATCTAACTATTTGCAGGAGCAATGCCCGCGACCGGGCCCACCACGATGATGGCCGGCGGACGGACCTCCCAGCGCTTCACGTCGGCCCCCAGCGAGTCCAAAGTGGACCGGAAAACGCGCTGGGAAGCCGTGGCGCCCTCCTGGATCACGGCCACGGGCGTGGACCCGGGACGGCCTTCCATGAGAGCGGAAGCGAAGGCACCCGCTCGTTCGACGGCCATCATCAGCACGACGGTGCCCTGCAGCCGTGCGATCGCCGGCCAGTCCACGAGAGAGCGAGGGTCATCAGGTGCGACGTGACCGGACACCACCACGACCTCGTGCGCCACGCCTCGGTGCGTCACGGGCACACCGGCCAACGCGGGCACGCCGAACGCCGACGTCACGCCCGGCACCACGGTCACCGGGATGCCGGCTTCGGCGCACGCCAGCAGCTCCTCGAAGCCGCGCCCGAAGACGTACGGGTCGCCGCCCTTCAACCGGACGACGAACTTGCCCTCCTTCGCGCGGTCGATCAGCGTCTGGTTGATGAACTCCTGCGTGGCCGCACGGCCGTAGGGAATCTTCGCGGCGTCGACGACCTCGACGTGCGCGGGCAGTTCCTCCAGCAGTTCACGCGGGGCCAGCCGGTCGGCGACGACGACGTCCGCGTGGGCCAGCAAACGCTTGCCCTTGACGGTGATCAGCTCGGCGTCACCGGGTCCGCCACCCACCAGGGCGACCCCGACCGGTGCCGCGGCCTGGTCCGCGATCCGTCCGTCCCGCAACGCCGCCACGAGCCCGTCGCGCACGGAAGCCGACCGACGGTGCTCACCACCCGCCAGCACACCAAGCACGAGACCGTCGTGCGTGCCCACGGCCGGGGTGACCGCCGTGCCCTCGACCGCGATGTCCGCGCGCACGCAGAACACACGGTGAGAAAGCGCCTCTTCGCCGATCTGCGTGTTGACCTCGATGTTGGACGTGCACGCCACCACGTACCACGCACCTTCGACGTCACCGGGCTGGAAGCGCCGTTGATGCCACGTCAGCTCCCCCGCGTCGACCATGCCCTGCACGGCGGGGGTGACGGACGGCGACACGAGCTCGACGGCGGCGCCGGACGCGATCAGGCGGGGAAGGCGGCGCTGGGCGACCGTGCCTCCACCGACCACGAGGACGCGCCGGCCCCGCAGGTCGAGGCCGGCCAGGTAGTGCTGTTCAAGGGGCATGCGTAGAAGCATCCACACCCGACACGTCGTGTCCACCCGAAGGGAACAATGGTCACACCTGCAGCATCTCGAACGAGGTGGCCAGACGACCGCCGAACCGCTGCCCCACCGCTTCCGCAGTGCCGCGCAGGAACGCATCGGGATCCGCCATGTGACCGCTCAGCGCAGCCAGATACGCCTTGTGCGCGCGCAGAGACGCCACCGAAGCGTCGAACGAGTCGGTGATGTCCACGGCGTGTGTCGACAACGGCGAGGACGCCGCCGCCACGTACCGAACGCCGCTCCACGGCTCCAGGCCCAGGTCCTGGAAGATCCACCGGTTGGCCGCGTCGCGCACGGCGTCGACGGCCGCGCGTCCGACCGCGATGTGGTCCGCCTGGTTCCACGCGCCGCCGGGCCAGGTGTCGCGGAAGTTGCTGACGATCACGAACTCGGGCCGGTGCCGCCGGATCGCCGCCGCGATGTCACGCCGCAACGGCACCCCGTACTCGATGAGCCCGTCCTGGTGGTCCAGGAACTCGACCTCGGACACGCCCACCGCGGCACACGACGCGATCTGCTCCTCGACGCGCAACGGCCCGGCGACCGACGGCTCCATCGTGTCGATGCCCGCCTCACCACGGCACGCCAGCACGTACGCGACTTTCTTGCCTTGGGCGGTCCACCGCGCGACGGCACCCGCACCGCCGTACTCCATGTCATCGGGGTGAGCGACGACGACCAGCGCGCTCGACCAGTCCTCCGGCACCGCTTCGAGATCAGCCATGCCCCGCAGGATGCGCGAGAACGTGCGCACGTCGCAACCGATGCACCGGCCGCCGAACCGACGAAGGGCCACCACACCGAGTGCAGAGCATCGGCGTGGTGGCCCGTCAGACGTCCACTGTGTACTGACGCGCTCAGAGTTGAGCGGTGATGACCGAGTTGTAGGGCGCGATCCGGCCGTAGACGCCGGGGTAGCCGGCCGCCGCACAGCCCTGGCCCCACGAGGTGTCACCGATGAGCTTGCCGCCGAACACCAGCGGGCCACCGGAGTCGCCCTGGCAGGTGTCCACGCCACCCTGCGGGAAACCGGCGCACACCATCGACGTGTTGCTGTACTGCGAGTACGCGGACTTGCAGGTCGCGTCCGAGGTCAGCGGCACGTTGGCCTTCAGCAGGTACCGCGAGGCGGAGCCGCCCGACGACGTGGTGCCCCAGCCGAGGATCAGCGCGGAGTTGCCCGCCGCGTACAGGGCGGTGTCGGCGGGGGTGGCGAGCGGCAGGGTGGCCGAGCTGATGTTGCGGTCGAGCGTCAGCACGGCGACGTCGTAACCGGCGGTCGCGGTGGTGTAGCTCGGGTGGACCCAGATCTTGGTCACGCCGGCCGTGGTGCCGGCGGTGCTCTGCTTGTCGTCACGGCCGTGCACGACGCGCGTGCTGGCGGCCGAACGGCCCTTCACGCAGTGTGCGGCGGTGACGACCTTGTTGGCCTTCACGAGAGTGCCACCGCAGAACTGGGAGTTGGCGGTCGTCGTCAGCATGACGACCCACGGGTAGTCGGCGGTGCTGGCCCGCGTGCCACCGACGATCATCGGCGACACGTCGGCGTTGGCTGCCGGCGCGGTGAAGAAGATGCTCGCGAGAGCGGACGCCACGACGGACACGATCAGGCGATGCAGGGTTTTCGCCATGTTGCCAGTCCTTCCCGATGACGCTGTGTGTACAGGAGTCGAGCGACGGCACACACAGCGTCACGGGTGGGCGTTCAGCGGCATAACCACCATTCGTCGGGAATGTTCGACTTCACAGTTGACTAGATGATCCCGCGTGCGTGGAACGCTGCCGTGACCGCAGCGGCGTCCGTGTCGCCGTAGAGCTTCTTGGCAGTGGCAACGGTCGCGTTCGCAGCCGCCTTGAAGTCGGTCGCCGGCGAGTAGGAGAACTGCGCCTCCAGCACGATCTTCGCGGACTTCTCCCGGCCGAACTTCTTGAAGATGTCGTACAGGGCGCGCGACCAGATCTCACCGTCGTCGTGCACCTCGCCGGTCTTGTCGGCGATCGTCTTGTTGGTGTCGGTGCGGCGGATGCAGTGCGGCGTCGTGGTCGTGTAGGCCGTCGAGTCCCAGTCCATGACGCACGCCAACGGGGTCGTGGCGGTGTCCTTCGAGTCGCGGGAGGACATGATCATCGCCCACCAGTCGCCGAAGCCCTCACCGATCGCGCCGCCCTCCTCGGTCGAGCCGAAGCCCGGCACCTGAGCGTCCTGGATCGCGTGACCGAGCTCGTGCCACACCACTTCGAGGTCCTCGGCGTCGTCCACCCCACCGGTGCCGAACGTGATCAGGTCCTTCGACGGGTCGTAGAACGAGTTGTCGTCGGTGAGGCCGATCGTGGTGATCTTCTGCGACTCGTTGTTGATGTTCTTGAAGCCGAGGCTCTGGATGTACTTCTGGGCCTCCGTCACGCCCCAGTAGGCGTTCGTCTGCTCGAAGTACGGGTTGTGCCTGGTGTACTCGAACTTCCTGGTCTTGCTGTACGCCAGCTTGCTCTTGGCGCCCGTCACCTGCGCGTAGTCGCCCTTGAGGTAACCGGAGCTGTCCAGGTTGGACAGGGTGACCGACTTGTACGCCGTGGACGGCACGGCCGAGTCGGCGTCGTTGTTGTCCGTGAGGTTCTCGTTCTGCAGCGCCACGACGGGGTTCGGGCTGAACACCTTTCCGGTGCCGTCGTAGTGCTTGACCAGGCTCTCCGACCTCACGACGGCACCGGTCCCCGCGTGCACCAGGGTGCGCTCGGATCCCTTGCCGTTGTCGGAGATCACCTCGTAGACGAGGCCGGTTCCGGGCAGCACCTTGAGGTTCGCGCCTTCCGGCACACCGGCGGACTTGGCCTTGGCGTCCTCGGCCGTGACGGCGGGCGTGACGTCGACCGAGCCGACGGCGAGGCGGCCGTCGTCCACGGTCTTCACGCCGGTCGCCTTGTCGACGTGCTCGACGTAGTAGGCGCCCAGCACGGGCTTTCCGTCGTAGGTCTGCTCGTACCAGGTGTGCGTGGCGGTCAGCGAGTCGCGGACGGCCAGCAGGCGCAGGCCTTCCTTGGGAGCGGCGGCCTGAGCGTTGATCGTCAGCAGGGACAGCGCGACGCCGGCGGTGCAGGCGACAGCGACGAGACGACGGGATCTCATGTCGGTCTCCAGAGCATCGGGCCCGGGCAGGGAGTGGGCCGTGTGCGCGGGGACGCTAATCAAGAAATCTTCGACAGAGACCCTACGAAAGGAGGAAAACTGTCAGTGTTCCCACACCCCGGGAACAACAACTACGTCGGCTTCGACCGGATTGTCCAGCGTTGGTCCGGTTCCGAAGGCGACGAACGCGACGGCCGCACCCACCGCGGCCAAGTCGCCGGCGCCCTCGTGGCGAACCTCGGTGCCGGGGCGCAACAGGGACGAGACCGCGTCGATCGCTTCCGGGGTGCCCACCACGAACGCCGCCCGCCGGATCTCCGCCTCCGCACGCGGGGTGCGTTCCTCCGCGGCGCCCGGTCCCAGCCCGACCAGCGCGAGGCGGCCGCGCGGCAGCACCCGTGCCGCGGCCACGGTCACGTTGTCCCGCTTGAACTTCTCGGCCGCGAGCTCGATCCGGCCGCCGTGCCCGATGCTCTGCGCGCCGAGCAACGCCGCCGCTTCCGCCACGCTCGCGGTGCCCATCGAGTTGCGCACCACCGAGCTCGGGTTCGGCACGCCGATCTCGGCCAGTTCCTCGGTCGCGAACGTCAGCAGCTCGGCGGTGTCGCCGTGCCAGAAGCCCCAGTCCTCCACCGCGTCCACGATGCCGGGCTCGTCCGCCTTGGCGTCGGCCGTGGCGAAAGCCTTGATGGCACGCAGATCCAGCCCACCCTGCGCGTCCAGTTCGGCCAACGCGGCGCCCACGCTCGTGGCCGACGCACCGCGCGTCGAGCCCACGCCGACGACGAGGGTGCGCGGGACGATCCGCAGCACGTTGTCCTTGGCGGCGGCCGCCCGGTCGTCGATGACGATCATCCAGGTCGCGTCCTCGCCCGCACCCACGACGTTGGTCGGCAGGGCGGGCAGCGGGAAGCCCAACGGGTTGCGCAGCACGACCTTCTCGCCCGCCTCGATCGCGGCGGCGCAGGCCTCGACGTTGCCGTCGGCGGTGGCGTCGAGCTGCTCGACCAGCTCGTCCAGCACCGAGTCGATCGACGGACCGCCCGTCACGACGGCCGTGCGGTTGAGCGAGTCGGCGACGTGGCGCGCGAACGCGTCGGCGTCACCGGCCAGTGCCACGACGAAGTGCGCGTCCACGCACACCACGGCCGGGTCGGATCGCCTGTCCCGCAACAGGGGCGCGATCAACCGCACCGCGGAGCCCGCGTCCAGGAACAGCACCACGGCACCGAGGCGCGGCCACAACCGTTGCACGGCGGGCTTGAGCGGACCGTCCGGCACGACCGCGTCCGCACCCAGCAGACCGGCGAGGTCGGCGGCGTCACCGCGCTGCGCCGCACCGGCGAACACACCGATCACTTCTTCGTTCCCCACAACACGGTCACCGGGACCGCCGGAGCGAACCCCGAGTCGAGCAGCCGGGAGGCGGTCCAGTGCACGCCCTCCACCTCGTACCCGGCGGCCACGAGCGCGTCCCGGGCAGGCACGATCTCGTCCACCTGTTCCGTCACGACGACCACGCGCCGGGCGCTCACCGCCGCGGACGCCTTGACCTCGGCCAGCTGTCCCCGTCCGACGAACACCGCGTCCGGGCGGGGCAACGACGCCGTGTCCAGCTCCGCTTCCTCGACCCGCACATCGACACCGTGCGCCGATGCGTTCGCGATGATCCGCACGCACTGCACGGGATCCGGCTCGACCGCGAGCACCGCGGCACCCAGGCGGGCGCACTCCACCGCCACCGCGCCGGAACCGGCCAGCACGTCCCACACCAGCACGCCGGGCCGCGGGGCGAGCCGCGCCAGCACGAACGCCCGGACCTCGGCGCCGAGGACGTGGCTGCGGCTCGCGAACGCGTCGTCCGGCAGCGCCCAGCCGTCGTTCGAGGCGAGGAACTCGTTGTCCGCCAAGCACAACACCGCGTCCGGTGCGGTCCAGCGGCGGGTCACCGCGTCGCGCGGGTCCACTGTGGTCAGCTCGCCGGAGTCCGAGACGACCAACGTGCGGCGCCAGCCCGCGAGACCCGCGCCGATCTCGGCCGGTCCGATGCCCTCGGCCAGCTTGACGATCACGGCGGAACGGGCGCGGCAGACGTTCAGCGCAGGACGCAGACCGTCCCCCGCGTCGACGGTCTCGACGGGGCGTCCGGCTGCTTCCCGCAGCTTCTCCAGCGACATCAGTTCGTGGTGCGCTTCGGCTTACGCGCGGCGGGCTTCTTCTTCGGCGTGGCCGTCGAGGCGCGGACCGTCGGCGGCTTCGGCTTCTCCGCCGCGACGACCGTCAGCTTCGGCTTCGGCGCGGGCTCCTCAGCCGGCTTGCGCACCGACTGCTGTATTTCCTCGACCGCGGTCCACGCCGGGTTCGGCTCCGCGACGGGAGCGGGGGCCGCAGGAGCGGGGATGGGCTCGTCGACCCGCGTCGCGATGCGCGTGGCGGCACGGCGCGACCACCGCGTCGGCCGGGCGGCGCGGATCGGCTCGTCCACCGACGTCGTGGCCGAGGTGGAGACACGGCGCGTGGGCGCCTTCACCGCCGAGCCGACGAGGAACAGCGTCGGGCGGTACAGCTTGTGCTGCTTCACCACCGACTCCAGCTCGCCGACCGTCGTGTGCACGACCAGTTCGTCCGCCTGGCTCACCTTGTACGCGACGACGACCGGGGTCTCGCGCGTGTAGCCGCCCTGCAGCAGCTTCTCGACGAACTGACCGGTGCGCGCGCCCGAGACCGTGGCGGCCATCGTGGTCTGCAGCGCGGCGAACTCGGCGACCAGCTCGCTGCTCTCCGGCGAGATCAGCACGGTCGACGACGCCTCGGTCAGCGTGAGCTCGCGGCCGATCCTGGCAGCGGCGGCGGCGACCACGGAGACACCCGGCACGACCTCGACCTCAAGACCGAGACGCACGCACAGGTCGTACTGCTCCTGCACACCACCACCGGTCGCGGCGTCACCCGTGTGCAGACGGACGACCGTCTGCCGTGAGGCGGCCGCACGGCGGTACAGGTCCGTGATCTCGTCGGGCGTGACGCGCGAGAAGTCGACCAGGTCGGCGTCGGCGCGGGCGTGCTCGCGAACGCACTCGACGTCAACCGCGCTGGGGGCCCAGATGACGACGTCGGCTTCCGCGATGCGGCGCGCGCCTCGGAGGGTGATGAGGTCGGCGGCACCCGGACCGGCGCCGACGAAGGAAACGCGACCGGTCGTCGTCACGACAGCTCCACAGGGGTTCGGACTTTGGCTTAGGCGAAGACCGTACCGCCTGCCGCTCCGGCCACGAACGGGTGGCAGGCCCGCACGAACCGGGCTACGGCTTCCGGATCACCTGCCGGGTGCGTGTGGAGGTACGACGCGTGCACTCCCCCCGCCACGAAACCCTCCGCGACCGGCCGTGAGTCGACGCCGCGCCAGTGCCACGCGGGTGGCGTCGAGTGCGGTGTGGACAGCTGGGTCCGGTGGAACTCGTGGCCGGTCACGCGGCTGCCCGGCGGGTGCAGCGGCGAGCCCGCGGACGCGACGGCGTCCCGGTAGCCCAGGGTCAGCTTCGGGGTCATGAACCCGTCGGCGTCGAGCACCCCGCACATCGGGTGCCCGTCGAGCGATCTCGCCAGGTACAGCAACCCGCCGCACTCGGCGTGCACCGGCGCACCCGATCGAGCGAACCGGGAGACCGCGTCGCGCAACTTCACGTTGGCCGACAAGGCTTCCGCGTGCTGCTCGGGGAATCCGCCGGGCAGCACGAGCCCCGCGGTGCCCTCCGGCAGGTCGTCGTCGTTGAGGGGGTCGACGACCGCCACGGCCGCGCCCGCCGCCTTGAGGATCTCGACGTGTTCGGCGTAACCGAACGTGAACGCCGCTCCACCCGCGACCGCGACCAGCGGTTCTCCGGTCACCGGTTCGATCTGGGGCTCCCACGCGGCGACCGCCATCGCGGGCACCGACGCCAGCGCGCGCACGGCATCGAGGTCGACGTGCTTGGCGACGGCGGCGGCGATCGCGTCGACGGCCTGCACCGCTTCCGCGCCGTGTTCCGCTGCCGTGATCAAGCCGAGATGCCTTGAGGGCAAGGAGAACTGCGGGTCGCGCGGCAGCACGCCGAGCACGTCCAGGCCCACCTCGTCGCACGCCGACCTGAGCACCTGCTCGTGCCGTTCCGACCCGACCTGGTTGAGGATCACGCCACCGAGCCGGACCGTCGGGTCGTAGCCGCGGAAACCGTGCAGCAGAGCCGCGAGCGACCGGCTCTGGCCACGTGCGTCCACGACGAACAGCACCGGCGCGTTGATCAGCTTGGCCACGTGCGCGGTCGACCCGACGCCCGCGGTGTCGACGCGCCCGTCGAACAGGCCCATCACGCCTTCGACGACCGCGATGTCGCAGCCCTTGGCGCCGTGCGCGAACAGGCCGGGGATGCGGTGCTCGCCGACCAGGACGGGGTCCAGGTTGCGACCGGGGCGCCCGGTGGCGAGCGAGTGGTAGCCGGGGTCGATGTAGTCGGGACCGACCTTGAACGGCGCGACCCGTGACCCGGTGCGGCGCAGCGCGGCCATGAGGCCTGTCGCGACGGTGGTCTTGCCGCTGCCCGAGGCGGGGGCGGCGACGACCAGCCTGTTCACCACTCGATCCCCCGCTGGCCCTTCTGCCCGGCGTCCATCGGGTGCTTGACCTTGGTCATCTCCACCACGAGGTCGGCGGCCTCGACGAGCTTTTCCGGCGCGTACCGCCCGGTGATCACCACGTGCTGGTGCCCAGGCCGGTTGACCAGCGTGTCGACCACCTCGTCGACGTCGATCCAGCCCCAGTGCAGCGGGTAGGTGAACTCGTCGAGCACGTAGAAGCCGTGCCGTTCGGCCTGCAGCCGGCGGGCGATCTCCCGCCAGCCTTCGAGCGCGGCGGCGGCGTGGTCGTCCTCGGTGCCCTGCTTGCGGGACCACGACCAGCCCTCGCCCATCTTGTGCCACTCGACCGCGCCGCCCTCGCCGGTCTCGTCGTGCAGCCGGCCGAGGGCCTTGAACGCGGACTCCTCGCCGACCTTCCACTTGGCGGACTTCACGAACTGGAACACGCCGATGTCCCAGCCCTGGTTCCAGCCGCGCAACGCCATGCCGAACGCCGCCGTCGACTTCCCCTTCATCTCACCGGTGTGCAGCATGAGCAACGGCCGGTTGCGGCGCTGGCGCGTCGTCAGGCCGTCCTTCGGCACCTCGGTGGGCTGTCCCTGTGGCACTGGGGTTTCTCCTTATGCGGCGCGGACGACGCCGGCGAGGTGGTCGGCGCTGAGCTGGTCGAGACGGACGCAGGTGCCGTGCAACGCCTCGGCGATCTTCTCGGCGAGGCCGAGGCGGATGTGGCCCTGTTCGCAGTCGACGACCACGACGGCGGTCTGTTCGAGCAGGCCCGCCGCCTTCAGCGCGTCCTTGGTCGGGTCGCCGCCGAGTCCCGACGACGTGGCGCGGCCGTCGGTGAGCAGGACGACCAGCGGGCGCTTGCGCGGGTCCCGCAGCCGTTCGATCTCCAGGATCCGGTGGGCCTTGAGGATGCCGTCCGCGAGCGGCGTGCGGCCGCCGGTGCGCATCTTCTTGAGCCTGGTCGCGGCCGCGTCGACGGAGGTCGTCGGGGGCAGGGCGACTTCGGCGCTCCGGCCGCGGAACGTGACCACGCCGACCTTGTCGCGGCGCTGGTAGGCGTCGCGCAGCAGGGAGACGACCGCGCCGCTGACCGCGGACATCCGCCGGCGTGCGGCCATCGAGCCGGACGCGTCGACGACGAACAGGATGAGGTTGGACTCCTTGCCCTCCCGCACGGCCTTGCGGAGGTCGGACCCCTCCAGCTTCAGGCCGGGTCCGCTGCGGCCGCGGGCCTGCTGGTGCGGTGCCGCGTTCGTCAGCGTGTCGACCAGGTGCAGGCCACTTCCGTCCACTTTGGATGAACGCACGATCCGGCCGGTGCGGGCGCGGGCCCTGGACCGCTTGCCCGGCGCGCCCTCGCCGACTCCGGGGACCTCCAGCAGCCGCGCCTTGAACGCCGGCGCGGGTTCCGGGGCCGGACGGTCGCTCGGCGCGTTCCCGTTGCCCGCCGGGCCTTCCTGCGGTTCGGGCAGCTCGCCACCGCCGGGGCCGTCGTCGTCCGGGCCGTCCGGCTCGTCCGCGTGCTCGGCGGCCTGGCGCATGGCGTCTTCGAGCTGCTGCTCCTCGATGCCCGGCTCGTCGAACGGGTCACGGCGGCGCCGGTGCGGCAGAGCCAGCCGGACGGCGGTTTCGACGTCGGCCTCCTCGACCTCCGTCGCGCCGCGCCAGGCCGCGTGGGCGGTGGCGGCACGGGCGACGACGAGGTCCGCGCGCATGCCGTCGACCTCGAAAGCCGCGCAGACGGCGGCGATCCTGCGCAGCTCACCGTCCGGAAGGGACACTCGCGGGAGGTTCGCGCGCGCCTGCGTGATCTGCTGCTTGAGCTTCGCGTCCTCGTCCGCCCACTTCGCGGCGAACGCCACCGGGTCGGCCTCGTAGGCGAGCCGGCGCCGGATCACCTCGGTGCGGACACCGACGTCCCGCGCCGCCTTCACCGCCACGGTCAGCCCGAACCGGTCGAGCAGTTGCGGCCGCAGCTCGCCCTCCTCGGGGTTCATCGTGCCGACCAGCAGGAACTGCGACGGGTGCGACACCGAGACGCCTTCGCGCTCCACGTGCGCCCGCCCCATCGCGGCGGCGTCGAGCAGCAGGTCGACCAGGTGGTCGTGCAGCAGGTTGACCTCGTCGACGTAGAGCACGCCCCGGTGCGCCGCGGCCAGCAGCCCGGGCTGGAACGCCCGCACGCCCTCGGTCAGCGCCTTCTCCAGGTCGAGCGACCCGACCAGCCGGTCCTCGGTCGCACCGACCGGCAGCTCGACGAGCTTCGCGGGCCTGCGCTCAGCGCCGTCGTGCGGCGCGTCCGGGCAGTCCGCCGTACCCGGCACGCAGCCGAACCGGCAGTTCCTGGAGACGTCCAGCTCGGGCAGCAGCGCGGCCAGGGCACGCACGATCGTCGACTTCGCGGTCCCCTTCTCGCCGCGCACGAGAACACCACCGATACCGGGGTGCACCGCGTTCAGCAACAGGGCCAGCCGGAGGTCGTCATGTCCGACGACAGCCGAAAAGGGGAACATGCTCGGTGAGGTCCTTCCTCGGGTGTCCACGCCCGTGGCCGGTGGTCGAAAGAGGGGGACGAGTTCCTGACTCCCGGTCTCCTCCTCGAGAACCGGTCACAGTCGCGGGACGGCGCCGGATTCGCACCGGCTTCCTCGCACTCCCCTCACAGCCCCGGCATCGTCGCATTTCGGTCCTGCCGGTCCAACAGCCAGGTGAGCGACATCGCGTCGCGGATGCGATCAGGTGCCCACCTGACAACACCACGGCCGCCGCGACACCGCGTCAGAGCAGGCTCCGGAACTCGGCCCACGCCTCCCGCACCTCGTCGCCGGTCCACTCCAGCGCGGGCTCCGCCACCGTGACCTCGGTCTTGGCCATCCGCCCGTCCCGCCAGAACCGCCCGAGGAACTTCCCGCTCGCCTCGGTCAGCCGGGCCGGGTCACCGGGCAGGTGCAGCGCGAACTGGTGGGTGTGCGGCTCCGGCAGGCCCATCGCCTCGGCGACCACCTTGGCGTGCGCGACGTAGGCGCCCAGGCGGGGCAGCACGGTGTCGAGGCCGTGCAGGGCCGACAGCGCCGCCGGCCACTGCTGGAACAGCATGCCGCCGTAGCGGTGCCGCCAGACGCGGGCCTGGTCGACGAAGTCCTGGGACCCGGCGAGTGCCGCGCCGGAGATGCCCTCCAGCGACTTGTAGAACGAGACGTAGAGCGAGTCGAAGAGGCCCGCGATCTCCTCCAGCGGCTTGCCGAGGCCGTGCGTGCTCTCCCACAACCGCGCTCCGTCGAGGTGCACCACGGCGTCGCGGTCGCGGGCGGCGTCGACCACGGACACCAGTTCGTCCCAGGTCGGCAGGACGAAGCCGGCCTCGCGGTCGGGGACCTCCACCAGCAGCGTGCCGAACGGTTCCGGGCAGTCCGCCACGTGGTCGTTCGCGACCTTGATCGGGCGGAGGCCGGACAGGACGGTCAGCGCGTCGTCCTCGTGGTGCAGCGGGTGGGCCAGCGGGTGCATCGCCACGATCGGGTTGTGGGTGCGGTCGGCCCAGCAGCGCAGGGCGATCTGCTGCGCCATGGTGCCGGTCGGCACGAACAGCGCCGCCTCGGTGCCGAGCAGTTGCGCGACCCGCGTTTCCAGGGCGCCCACCGGGCCGCCTTCGCCGTAGCGGTCCGGGTCGACGTCCGGCACCGGGCCGAGCATCTCCAGCAGCGACTTCTTGCGGACTCCCGAGAGCTGGCGGTTCATCACCCCGGCATCAAACCTCAGCGGCCAGCGTGTTCGCGAGCGAGATCACGCCCGCACGGATGTCGTAGGCCGTCATGCCCTGGTCGAGCAGGAACGCGATGTGCTCGCCCCTCAGCACGGCCAGCAGCGTGTGGGCCTTGAAGGCCGAGCCGACGAGCCCGGTCAGGCGGTCGACGGTGAGCTGGAAGTTACCCTCGCAGCTGCGGGTCGTGGTCCGCTCGACCGCGATCACCAGGGGCAGCGAGGCCAGCACGTGGTCGAACAGGGTGCCGGCGAACTCGGCGGCCGTGCGGCACTCCAGCGAGGCGACCTTGATCCACGACGCGGCCGTCTCGTCGACCACGGCCTGGACGAGGCCCGCCTTGTCGCCGAACCTGCGGAACACCGTGCCCTTGCCGACACCCGCCGCCGCGGCCACGTCCTCCACCGACACGGCCTCGATGCCGCGCTCGCAGATCAGGTCGGTGGCGGCCGCGAGCACCGCGGCTCGGTTGCGCGTGGCGTCGGCTCGCATCAGCACTCCTCGACATAAGCGGACTAGCGGTCCGTATAGTAGCAACCGGACCGATGGTCCGCTTACTGGGAGGTAGTGAGATGAAGGCAGTGCGGTTCCACGAGTTCGGCGGCCCCGAGGTGCTGGTCGTGGAAGAGGTCGCGGACCCGGTCGGCGAGACCCTGGTCGACGTCACCGCGATCGGCCTCAACTACGGCGAGACGGTCATCCGCCGCGGCAAGGGGCGCGAGCTCTTCCCGTGGTATCCGGGGCCGCAGCTGCCCGCCGTCCTGGGCTCGGAGGTCGTCGGAACCACAGCGGACGGACGCCGCGTCATCGGCGTGCCGCGAGATGGCGCCTACGCCACGAAAGCCGTCGTCGAAGACCCGGTCGAGCTGCCGGACGACGTGAGCGACCACGAGGCGCTGGCCCTGTTCCTGCAGGGCACCACCGCGGTCGCCGCAGCGAACGCGGCGCGCCTCCGACCGGGCGACCGCGTGCTGGTCGAAGCGGCGAACGGCGGCGTCGGCACCCTGCTCGCGCAGCTCGCGGAACGGGCGGGCGCAACCGTGCTGAAGGCGTCCAGCAGGGGCGGCATCGGCTACGACTGGGACGGTCTGGAGCCGGTGGACGTCGTGTTCGAGTCGATCGGCGGCCAGATCGGCCGCAACGCGTTCGAGCTGCTCAAGGACGGCAGCGGACGGATGGTCGTCTTCGGGTACGCGAGCGGCGAGCCGTTGGACGTCACGGCGAGCGACATCTTCCGCAAGGGCGTCGCGGTCATGGGCCTGCCGCGCGACGTCACGCTGCAAGAAGTCTTCAGCCGCAACCTCGAGCCGGTGCTCGGCGACGTCTACCGGCTCGACGACATCGCGGAGGCGCACCGGGCGCTGGAAGCCCGCACGACGACGGGCAAGCTCATCGCGCGACCGTGACCGACTTCGGCGCGCGGAACGACAGCAGGTTCAGCCACTCCGGCGACGGCCCGACCAGGCGCAACGACGGCTCGTGCGCCGCCACGGTCCGCAGCACCACCGCGGCCTCCAACCGGGCCAGACCGGCGCCGAGGCAGAAGTGGCGGCCGTACCCGAACGCCAGGTGCCGCGGGTCGTTCTCCTTGCCGCTCAACAACAGCACCAGCTCGGCACCGGCAGGCACGCGCACCCCGGACAGCACCACCTCGCGGGCGGTCAGCCGGCGCCAGGTCACCACGGGCGTCTCGGTCCGCAGCACGTCCTCGACGAACGACTCGGCGACCTCGCGGTCGGCCAGCCGCGCCCACAGCGCCCGGTCCCGCAACGCCCGGCGCAACGCCGTGGACAGCAGCTGGGTCGTCGTCTCCTGACCGGCGATCAGCAGGAAGTAGCAGAGGCCGGCGGAGTCCTCGGCGGAGACACCGGCGTCGGCGAGCGCGCAGAACAGCTCGCCGTCACGCGCGTGGTAGCGCTTGACCAGCCACTGGTGGAAGTCGCCGACGTCGTCGACCAGCTCCAGCTGGCGCTCGCGGGAGATGTTGCCCCAGAAGAACTCCAGCGAGCCGGAGCTCCACCGCTTCAACGTCGGGATGTCGACGTTCTCCAGGCCGAGGAGCTCCATCAGCACGATGGCGGGCAGGTCCCACGCGAGCGAGCAAACAAGATCATTTTGGCTGAGATCTGAACCACCAAGCCGTTCCAGAACGAGCTCACGGATGCGAGGCTCGGCCGCCGCGACCCGCGAGGGCGTGAAGAACGACGCCACCAGGCGGCGAAGGCCCGCGTGCGACGCAGAACCGTTGTTCGCGAGCGTCGGCGGCAACGAGAACCGGGCCCTCACCAGGGCACGCAGAGCCGCGGGTGCCACCGGCGTGACGGCGGTCAGCGCGTTGTCGGGCAGGTAGGTGACAGGATCTGCCAGCACCGCGCGCACGTCGTCGTAGGCCGACACCACCCAGCGGCCGTCGCAGAACTGCACCGGCGAGGTGAGTTCGGCACGCGTGAAGGTGAACAGGTCCACGAGCGGCACGCTAGTCGGCGGATGGGAGACTCAGGCGGTGACCGTGAGCACAACTGAGGCGATTTCCAGTGGTGGTGAGTCGACGTTCGACTGGATCGACGTCCGCTCCGAAGCGCGCGCCAAGGCGGGGCTGACCCGCCGCGTCCGGCCGCGCACGGCGGACTCGACGGACCTCGACCTCGCCGGCAACGACTACCTCGGGCTCGCCAAGGACAAGCGCGTCGCCGGCGCCGCGGCCGCCGCCACGCTCAAGTGGGGTGCGGGCTCGACGGGATCGCGCCTGGTCACGGGGTCGACGGAGCTGCACGCCGAGCTGGAGTACGAGCTCGCGAACTTCTGCGGCGCGCAGTCCGCGCTGGTCTTCAGCAGCGGCTACGCGGCGAACCTCGGCGCGGTCACGGCGCTCACCGGGCCCGGCACCGCGATCGTGGCCGACCAGCACATCCACGCGTCGCTGATCGACGGCACGCGACTGTCCAAGGCGGACGTCGTCGTCACCGACCACTGCGACGTCGGCAAGGTCCGGCACGCGCTGGAGACCCGCGGCAAGCGCCGCGCGATCGTCGTCACGGACTCGGTGTTCTCGGTCGACGGCGACATCGCGCCGCTCAACGAACTGCACGAGGCCTGCCGCGCCACCGGTGCCGCGCTCGTGGTCGACGACGCGCACGGACTCGGCGTCGTGGGACCGGGCGGACGCGGCGCGGTCGCCGAGGCGGGCATCATCAAGGCGCCGGACGTGATCACCACGCTGACGCTGAGCAAGTCGCTCGGCGCGCAGGGCGGCGCGGTCCTCGGCCCGAGCCGGGTGATCAAGCACCTGATCGACACCGCGCGCACGTTCATCTTCGACACCGGTCTCGCGCCGTCGAGCGCGGCGGCCGCGCTCGCGGCGATCAAGATCCTGCGCGAGGAACCGGACCGTCCCGAACGCGTGCTGACCGTGGCGCACGACCTGAGCAACCGCCTGAAGGAGGCCGGTTTCCAGGTCAGCACGCCCTCGGCCGCCGTGGTGAGCGTCCGCGCGCCCGGCCCGGAGCAGGCGTTCCGGTGGGCGGAGAGCTGCCGCACCAACGGCGTGGTCGTCGGCTGCTTCCGGCCGCCGTCGGTGCCGGACCAGATCAGCAGGCTGCGGCTGACCGCGCGCGCCGACCTGACCGAGGCCGACATCGAGCGCGCGGTGCGCGTGATCACGGAGTGCGCCGCGACCTCCGGAGTCGAGCCCCGCCCTCGCTGACCTCC